>OGXC01000037.1_pt1 | contig 100144 bp, 85 predicted proteins | sample 1576201 | NCBI WGS metagenome assembly OGXC01 (sample SAMEA3541562, study PRJEB24748) | human gut metagenome | biome: human gut; feature: human-associated habitat; material: faeces | place: China | collected 2012 | reverse complement strand
CTCCTGTTGGTCCAGTTACCCCAGTTTCTCCTGTGATTCCTACTCCTGTTGGTCCGGTTACTCCTGTTGCTCCTGTGATTCCTACTCCTGTTGGTCCGGTTACCCCAGTTTCTCCTGTGATTCCTACTCCTGTTGGCCCTGTAATTCCTCTTTCTCCAGTTGGACCAGTCGCTCCTGTTACTCCAGTTGCTCCTGTTACTCCTGTTACTCCTGTTGCCCCAGTTGCTCCTGTTACCCCAGTTGCTCCTGTTACTCCTGCTACTCCTGTTGGTCCGATTACCCCAGTTGCTCCTGTTGCTCCTGTTACTCCTGTTGCCCCAGTTGCTCCTGTTACTCCTGTTGCCCCAGTTGGACCAGTCGCTCCTGTTGGACCTGTTGGTCCTGTTATTCCCGTTGAAGGACCTGTTGGTCCTGTTGGTCCTTGAGGACCTGGAGGGCCTGGAATAATTTGATAGCAAGTAATTCTTCCCTTACAATCTCTAACACACTTACACCATCTATTCGAAGTTTCATCATATATCCACTCTTCATTATGGCAATAAAACTGATTATTACCCATATTTCATCCTCCTTTGCAATACTTATCGTAACAATAATATATGATTTAATAAAACAAAGTGTGTATTGGTATCAAAAGTATTACTTTTTATGAAATCTTGAAAATATAAACTTTCCAAAGGTTCTTTTCACAAACCCAATTGGTATACCAGGATAAAAATTTGTCTCTTTTAACTTCTCATTACTCCAATATTTGCAATCTGCAATACCAACTCCATTTCCATTTATAGACATTGCTCGCCAAACATTATACATTAATATACTTTTAAAACTAGGTTCGTGAACTTTTCTACTATTCAATTCTAATGCAAATTTATCTGCCTTTCTATTTATAATAGCTCTATTTTTATCATTTAACTGTATATCTCTATACGCAATTGGCATAGTTAATACATAATCTACATCCCAATAATACATTACCTCTTTTAAATAATTTGCAGCTTCTTTATGTCCAGCTCCTGCAGTAGTTGTTGTAATTAATACTTTTTATAAAAAATCTTGCTCTATGGAAATTATAAGACATATGATCGATAAAATTTTTTAACACCCCAGTTATCTGCATAGAATATACTGGTGATGTTATTATAATTGCATCAGCTTCTTCAATTTTACTAACTATTCTTTGAATAGTATTCTTATGAGAACATAAGCTTTCACCTTTAATAATACAATTAAAACACCTTAAGCACGTTGGTATGTTTTCCTTATCTAATTCAATCTCCTCAAATTCAAATTCCCCATTCTTATTCATTTCTTCTTCAGTAAGCTTTAATACGTCCCATGTATTTCCCCTTCTTGGACTACCATGTATAACTAAACATTTCATAAAATAACCTCTCATTTTATTTATTAATAATTACTATGCTTTTAGACTTATATTTATAGTTATAAACAATATAAAAAAACTGAACTAACTTAATAAGCTAATTCAGTTTTATAGACAATATTTATTTTTTATATTCCCTTAATATTAAAGATAAAGACGTGTTATTTTTCACATAGCTGATTTATATTAAATTTAATTTTTCTATTTTTCTTCTTTACGCATTTCTTTTGCAACTTCATTAATTACTTTATTAATTTCATCTATTGCTTCTTCTTCACTTTTTACACTAACATCTTCATCATTCTCATTTTCTTCAGAGCTATCCCCATAATTATTACCATTATTATTTCCACAATAAATTCCCTTTTTAATAGGTGCTATTAAAAATCCAGCTACTGCACCAGCAAAGAAACAAGCTGCCCCTAACAATACCTTTTCATCTAACTTCATATATAACCTCTCCTAAATTAATTATTTTTCTCTTAAAATTTTAACGATATTTTAGTTATATGTTTATAAATTCAATAATATACCGAAGTAAATATAGAATTAGATTTTATTATTTATTTAAATAAGGTAATACATCTTGAGAATAGGCTCTTAATACCTCACCTACACTCCAAGCTTGAGAATAACATCCTCTTCCTGTTGAAGCAAAATCACCATCAAATATTTCAGCAATACCATTAATACATCCATCTTTCATAGTATCTTCAAAAACCTTACACATATGATTTGCTTTTTCTATAGCCTCTTTAGAATAGTCATTAACTTTACAATATGCTGTTATAAATCCTCCAATTAAGAAAGCCCAAGTAGTTCCCATATGATATGCACAATCTCTATCAATTAATTTTCCTATATATTTCTTTTTATAATCCTTGTCCATAAATGAAAGAGAACGTAATCCATAAGTTGCATATAAATGCTTATATACTGCACCAACTATTTTCTTTTCTTTTTCTCTATCTAAAACTGCAAATGGCAATGATACTGCCCAAATTTGATTTGGTCTTATTTTATCATCATTTTTATCAACTACATCATAAAGACAATTTTTTTCTTCATTCCAAAATTTATTATTAAATGATTCTTTTACTCTACAAGAAAGCTCTCTATATTCTAAAGAATCATCTCCAAATTTCTCACATAACTCTTCCATTATTTTCAACGCATTATACCATAAAGCATTAATTTCAACTGGTTTTCCATGTCTAGGTGTAACAACAAAATCTCCAACTCTAACATCCATCCATGTTACTTGATCAAGACCTCCACCCGCAAATATTAATCCATCACTATCCATTCCAATTGAAAAGTCTGTTTTAGTAGAATAAGCCTTATATATTTCCTTTAACTTTGGATATAGCTTTTCTTTAACAAATTTATAATCACTTTCATCACCAGTATACTTTAAATACTTATAAACTGCTTGAAAATACCAAAGCGAAGCATCTACTGTATTATATCCAGGCTCAGTATTCTCATCTGGAAATACATTAGGAACTAGTCCATTTTTAATATATCTTGCAAAAGACTCTAAAATTTCTCTTGCTTCATCAAATCTTTTAGTAACTAAAGTAAGACCTTCAAAAGCAATCATTGTATCTCTGCCCCAATCTGTAAACCATGGTAATCCTGCTAAAACAGTCTTTAGTCCTGTACTTTCTCTATTAACAATGAAATGATCACCTGCTTTAACTAAATTATTTGCAAAGTCATCATTTAAATTAGCATTTTCAACTAAAGCTTCAGCTCTCTTTTTATATTCATTCACTATTTCAAATCCACTTTTTTCATTTAATCCTTCAATAGTACATTTAACGTAAAATCTTTTCTTTTCAAAAGGCTTTAATTCAATATGAACTTCATAAGGTGTATAATGATTATCTACCCCTAGGAAACCTGTTCTATGATCTATCATATAAAAATGATTTTCTTCCATTAAATAGTTTGGTGTTGCCATACTTGTAGGAATTAAACTTCTATCATAGAAATCTCCTTCCGAAGTATAAAAGTCTATTTTTATATTCTTATCTTTCTCAGGTATTAAAGTTAATATTTTTCCACTAGTCTTTACATCAAATTTTAAATCCCCTCTTTCACTAGTTTCTCCAGCCTCTCTATAATTAAATAAAGGTACTACTTTTAATGTTGCACTTTCACTTCCATTTTCAATTTCATAACATACAGCAACAGTATTATGTCCATATTCTATCGATATAGTTTTTTTAATAGATACATCTTCAATTGAATAATAATATTCTGGTACCGTATCCAAAATAAACTGCTCCAAATATTCTTGTCCATCTTTTGAAGTTCCGATATATTGTTGTGATGTTAAATCATACTCTCTATCATTAATTATAATTTGTTCTTGCGTTCTTGTTAAAATTAATTTTCTATTTACTGGCGCATTTAAGGATGCAATTAAATATCCATGAAATGCTTGAGCACCTCCACCAGCAACTGTATGATTTGCATATCCACCAATACCGTTACCTATAACCCATGATAGCTCATTTCCAGACTCAATATTCTTCCACATTCCTCTTCCATACTTGTACATCTCTATTCCCCTCCTGTAACTGTTATCATATCTATATTGAAATTATACATAAGTTTTAATATACAAACAATAAAACAAATATGCTACTTTTATATTAAAAATGCTATTACATTCAAAAAGAGTAAGATTTATAAATATAAATCCTACTCTTGCATTTTTTATTAGTGATGAGCGTCAAAATTTCCTTGACTAATTGCCATACGTTCTGCAGAAAGATTTGCAACAATCTCATTAAGAGTCCAATTAATTGATGTTTCAGTTACTGTAGCCTTTAATACATTATTAATTTTTAGCTTTCTTAAGTTTTCTAAAAATACATTTATTTTTGCAGGTGATAATGCATTAAATATTATGGCTCTTTCTTTTCTTCCATCAGTACAATCTGATTTTATATTATTTTCTAGTATATCCTTCATAACTGTATCAGCATTTTTAGGATATAAAACTATTTGGTCTCTAACCCCTAAAAGTGAAGCATATCCTTGAATTGATTTAAGTTCTTTTCCACCTATGTTATAAATAACTACACAAGCTCTTCCTTCTACTTGTGAATTATCATTCATATCTAATTTTGTAAATGTCATAAATAAACCTCCATTTTTTTCAATTCAACTGTCAATATAAATTATATCCTAATTATAACATAAAATTCATGTATTATGTAATTAAATAATAATAACTATTATTTAATTATTATTACAGTAAAATTAAATATACATTTACCTTCCACCTATCTTTTTATACAACTCATCTTTATCAATTATTTTTCTTTTAACTTTTAATTCTCCAATACTATTAACAACATTAGACCAAGTACTATATTCTTGAAATGGATTACTTCCTGCTTTTGCTTTTAACCATGAATTTAGAGTACTAGGAACATCCCCATCAACAGATAACAAATCTCCACTTTCATCTCCTAGAAGCCTTCTTCCTAAAAGTCTTATAGACTCTAAGTCTAATAATGAATTTGCCTTATTACTTATCTTCATTTCATATGGCATTAAATGTTCAATTGATTTTGCTACTGATAACAGCCTTTCTCCTTCCCTTACTGAATACCACCAACCTCCAATTAATACTCCATAACGTCTACTGGTAGAAACAAAATAACTGTCAATTGTAATTCCATTGTGAGTCAATTCATTATAATGTAAAAAACAACTAATATTATATAAATTACTCAACACCCAACTTGCTGTATTAACTGACACCTTTCCTTTATAATACGTTAATAAATCTCTTAATAAAATTAAGTCTTCTTCTTTTTCAAATACTATTCCTATCTTCCCAGTTACTGTCCTAAAACTTGTAATAATTCTAGGCATATATTTACTAAATTCTTTTTCCATATCATCATTTGCATATTTTAAATTTTTTATTTGCTTTAAAGCATTTAAAGCAAATTTTTCATTTTCTTCATTAAACAAATATAATACAATTTCATTTCCTATATACATTTTTCCTAATTCAAAATTATGACTAATTCTAAATTTCATCATATAATATTTGCCATCACTTTTTTTTAATTTTATCATACCCGGCTTATTCCATATTCCCTTTTCTATATTTGACTCAGCCTCTTTATAAAGCTTGTTTATTTTTTCTGTAACTTCAATATATTCTTGTTTCTGCTCATTTAAATCTGGATGGTAAATCTTCATTAGCTCAACATACTGTTTTTTCATAGTTTCAATATCCTCACTAAATAATTCAGAAGGATATTTTATTTTTCTTATTTCTTCAATAGTAAGCATTTAACCCTCCTTAATTTGAACACTCTAATTAAATCATAGTTTATATTTATGAACTTAAAATAATTATTATGTAATTATTTATAAATCTATTTTCAAATATTTTCCAATTTGCTATAATATACTATAGGTTAGGGATAATTTAGATATATGAGGGATTGGAGTGTTTTATTATGAATAATGAACTAAAATTTAAAATATATAATAAACTTTCAAAAAAATGCTTTAAAGTAACCAGAATAGATTATATAGATAAACAAGTTTATTACTATGATAAAGATGAGGAAGAAACAATATCCTTAGATGATTGTATTTTACTGATGCCAACTGGAATTTGTGATTCTTTAGGTCGTGAAATTTTTGAAGGGGACGTTATTATTTATCAAGAAAATAGTTTTACTTATAAAAAGACTGCAGAAGTAGTTTATGAAAATGGCTGTTTCTTAGCAAAACAACTTTTATCTGGTACTATAGAACAAACAGCTTTAGATGAAGGTATGTATATTGATCAATTTAAGGACCTTTTATTTTCAACAACCTTTTCTACTTACAAACCTGTTAAAGTAATCGGTAATATATTTACTTACAAACTAAGTAAAAATAACAGTAAAATTAAAATACCTATAAAATTATAATTTTGCTTAAAATCAAATAAAGAAGAGTTTGAATATATAAATATCAAACTCTTCTTCATTTAATTTATTAATTATACTTCCATTATAATTGGTACTATTATAGGTTTTCTCTTTGTTTTACTATATATGAATGAACCAATATCATTTCTAATATTATTTTTAATCTCAGACCATTTAAACACATTATTATCTATAGATTTTTGAATACTTTCATAAGAAATTTGTTTTATTTCGTTTACTAATTCTTCTGATTCTCTAACATATACAAATCCTCTTGTAATTATATCTGGTCCACCAACTATTGCATGGCTTTCTTTTTCAATTGCAACAATAACATTAATGATACCATCTCTAGATAAGTTCTTTCTATCCCTTAATACTATATTTCCTACATCACCAACTCCGCTTCCATCAACTAATATATTGCCTGCTTGAACCTTTTTAGCAATACATGCTGACTTTCTGCTTAAGCTTAATACATCACCATTTTCTAATATAAATGATTTTTCTTTTTCTAAACCAACTTCCTCAGCAATTAAAATATGTTTTCTTAAATGCTTATATTCCCCATGTACTGGTACAAAATATTTTGGTTTTAATATTGAATGTATAAGCTTTAGTTCTTGCTCACAAGCATGACCTGAAACGTGAATTTCTTCAATTGACTTATAAATAACTTCTGCTCCCTTATGAGTTAATTCATTTATAACCCTTGAAACAGCCTTCTCATTTCCTGGTATTGGACTAGCAGAGATAATTATCATATCATCTTTTTCAATTTGTATATTTTTATGAGTAGAAGAAGCTATTCTAGTAAGAGCTGACATTGGCTCTCCTTGACTTCCTGTAGTTACAATTGTTATTTGATCATTGTTATAAAGTCTTAAATCCTTTAAATCAACTAATAACCCTTCTGGCATATCTAAATATCCAAGCTTAACTGCAACATCTGATATTTTTTCCATACTTCTTCCGCTAAATGCAACTTTTCTTCCATACTTAATTGAAGAATTAATTATTTGTTGTAATCTATGAATGTTAGAAGCAAAAGTCGCAACAATTATTCTTCCTTTTCCTTTGGAAAATAAATTATCTAACTTTTCCCCAACTGTCTTTTCTGACATAGTATATCCTGGATGACAAGCATTTGTACTATCTGCCATAAGTAATAGTACTCCTTGCTTTCCAAGCTTTGCAAATCTTTGTAAGTCAATTACATTTCCATCAACTGGAGTGAAGTCTACCTTGAAATCCCCAGTATGAACTATTATTCCTAGTGGAGTATGAATTGCTAATGAACAACTATCAGCAATACTGTGATTTGTTCTTATAAATTCAACTTTTAATTTATCTAATTTTATTATATCTCCAGGTTTTACAACATTTAAATTAACAATATCAAGCATCTTATGCTCTTCAAGCTTGCTTTCTATTAATCCAACTGTTAAGTTAGTTGCAAATATAGGAACATTAACTTGTTTTAAAATATAAGGAATTGCCCCTATATGATCTTCATGTCCATGTGTTATAAAAAATCCCTTTACTTTTTCTATATTATTAACTAAATATGTTACATCTGGAATTACTACGTCTATCCCGTACATTTCTGAATCTGGGAAAGTCATACCACAATCTACTACAACTATTTCATCCCCATACTCTATTACTGTTATATTTTTTCCTATTTCACCAAGTCCACCTAATGGTATGACCTTTATCTTCTTCTTGCTTTCCATCTAAATCCTCCATACTTTATATATCACTACTCTAATTTATTGTACAAAAATAAAAGTTGTATAAAATCAACTCTCTATTATTTATTGATATTCTTTTATAAATTAATACGTTCAATTCACTTAATTAACAAAAATACTTTAAAAGTTATTTTCTTAACATTGCATTTACAAAGCTTAACATCTGACTATGTTAATTCATTCCTTGTTTAATGTTGCTAAGCCGTATTTAAATATAATTTTCACGTCCTAATTATATAAAACAACTTAAATAAATACACTTAAGTTTTCCTAAATATATTCATTTAACTTATTTTATTTCATAAGTCATTATATCCAATTTGGAACTTTTTTTCAACTAAATTTATATTTGTTGAAAATGTAAGAACAAAAAAAGAATATTATCTTTTACATATTGAACTGCATTACCCCAATTTTATTTTGATTAGCAATATTCATTATTTTTAGTAGTAATAAAACTTAATTTCCTCTTCATTCACTTTAATGTATTTATCTTCTTTTAGATTTAAATTTTTTCATAAAAATGACCCTAAGGTAAGCATTTATTAAATACTTACTTTAGGGTCATAAAAACTTAAATTAATTCTAGTAACTTTAAAACATGTGTTGCTATATTTCTCTCTTTACCTTTATATGGATAAGAGTGAATATGAATTGCTGGGTTGAAATTTAATTCTATGATTGCATAATTAGTATTTTCATCACTATAATCTTCTAGCATCATATCCACACCACAGATTTTAGCACCTGCTGCTTTTGCTGCATTTACTGCAATATCTTTAAATTTTTGTGGAATATCATCTGTATAATCTACACTATCTCCACCAGTACTTATATTAGAATTTTCTCTTAAGTACACTATTTCATCCTTTTTAGGTATATAATCAAAATTCTTTCCTTGTTGTTTTAAGAATAATTCTGCATTTTCCTCTAGTCTTATTTTTTCTAAAGGTGTAACATACCCTTTACCTCTTAATGGATCTTGATTTTTAATTTCTACAAGCTCTGTTATAGTCTTTTTACCATCACCAATAACATTTGCTGGCACTCTATGAAGTATTCCAACAACTTCATCATCAATAACTAAAAATCTATATTCTTTTCCCTTAATAAACTCCTCAATAAGAACAGTATTATCATTTTTAAATGCTATTTCAAAAGCATGAATAATATCTTCTAAGTTAGCTCCATTTGGGAAAATATTAATTCCAATTCCGAAGTTTGTGCTCTTAGGTTTTATTACTATTGGCTTATTAATATAATTTGCTGCCTTAATTTTTGCTTCTTCAATACTGTTAAACTCATCACCAGGTGGAACTTTAACTCCCTTTTCAGCTAATACCTTTTTAGTTACAGTTTTATTTTCCATTATTAATACTGAAACATAGGTGTCTTTTGATGTTTTAGTTGCTTGCTTAACATATTCTATTTTTTCATTTTTCTTTAAAGATATAAAGTTTTCACTTCTATCTACTATATTTACAGTAATACCTCTTTTAATAGATTCCTTCATTAAAATTTGTGTGGATAACTCTAAATCTTCATATCCTTCTAACTTAAATCTATTTTTATAAGCATCATTTTTATATTCTTTAGCTAAGTTTAAGAATGTATTAATATATCCATTTTCCTTTATAATTTCAGAAATTCTATAAGCATAAGTTAACTTACTATCCTTAACCTTTTCTATCATATTATTTATAATTTCTTCAAAGTTTAAATTTAGCTTATTATTAACTTCTTTAACTTCATTTAAAATTTCTAATCCATATTGAATTCTATTAATATTTTTTCCATCTTTCTTTAATTCAATATCCTTAAGCCCTGAAACAGCAATCAATTGTTGATTTTCTAATGCTTCTTCTTGCCATTTATCAAAATTGCTTTCCTCTTTAACCAATAGATATATATTAAATATTTGTAGGAATTTTAAATCCTCTAAACTTATTCCACCTTTTTCAAATGGATTAATATCAATAGTTCTATACTCTAAATACTTAATTCCATCATTTATTAGTGATTCCATAAAATTGCTTGTATCACTTGGTTTTAATCTAACTTGACTATAAATTTCTTTATGACTTTCAATAAGACCATCACTTAAATACTGTTTTATACTTTTAATATGATCTTCTACAGTGCTATAGCTTGGGAATAAATCTACTTTATTTTTATAACCACATTTTCCATTTCTATGTGAAATAGCACCACTACTACTATATCCATGCTTAGTTAATTTCATTAATGGACATTTAATTTCACCTATAAAACTTTCATGCACTATTGGCGCTGCTCCTAAAAGATATACTATAAGCCATCTATATCTAAGATAATTTCTAGCTACCTTTAAGTAAACACTATTTTTAAATTCTTTGTATGATTCCTTTTTACCACTTACTTCGTATAATTTATTTATTATATTTTCATCAAATGAAAAATTATAATGAATTCCTGATATAAGTTGCTTTTTCCCACCATATTTTTTTAATAACTTTTCCCTATACTCTTGAGCTTCTTTACTATGATTTTCAAATTTTGCAACAGGTATTTTATCATCATCTGGAATAATACATGGCATAGATTCTGGCCATAAGTATTCATCACCTATTTCCATAGCAACAATATCATAAAGTGCTCTAGTAAAGTTATATGCTTCTTCTGTTTTTTTGAAAGCTGGTGTAATTACCTCTACTTGACTTTCTGAAAAGTCTGTTGTTATATATGGATTTCTTGCCTTATCTCCAAATATAATCGAATGATCTGTTTCTGCTAGAAATCCTTCTGCATCTAATCTTAGCGTTTCTCTTTCGATACCAAAATTTCCACTTACAATTTCATTGCCAGTAAATAGATCTTTTATTTTGTTTAACATTACTTTATTATCTCCTTACTAATTTAATGGTTTGTATTCCTCTCTTAAAGATCCTATTATAATATTTCTAACATCTTCACTTAAAGTTTTTTCTTCATCTTTTGTTAAATTTACAGTTTCAATTGCTTTATGAAATGTAACTGTAATTGTTGAAGGTTTAAACTTATTATTCTCTTCAAAGGATGTAAATGATGCATCAATAGTAACAGGGACTATAGGAACTTTAGCTTTTGTTGCAAGCTTCATGCTTCCTTTTTTGAAAGGTAATGTTTTTCCATCTAAACTTCTAGTTCCCTCTGGAAAAATCATCATAGAATAACCTTCTTTTAAATTTTTAACTCCCTCACTTATCATTCTTACTGCATCTCTCGGGTTTTGCCTATCTAAAGCAATACACTTTCCTTTTGATAACCAATAACTTAATATTGGAATCTTAAGTACTTCTTTCTTTGCTATAAATCCTACTGGTTTGTTAAGGGAATAAAAAATTACTGGAATATCTAATATACTTGTATGATTCCCTACAAATAAACAAGTCTTATCAGGTATATTTTCTCTTCCTTCTACTCTTATATCCATCCCTACAACATTTATTGTGAACTTAGACCATAAATATATACTTCTTGATGCATATTCTGTTGCCTTCTCTAACCCTTGTGTTCTTTTTATATGTTCATACTTGAATCCTTTTAATCTAGCATAAATCATATAAAACAAGTATTTTACTCCTTTGATTAACACAATATTTTCCTCCTAGTTATTGTTTTATAAATTATTCTAATGTCAATTCTACCATAATTGTCATACTTTTTCACACATAAAAAAACAGTATATTGTTAAAGCTTGTTTAACAATATACTGAAATAAATTATTTATTATTTAAATGGATTTTCTGTTTTATAAAGCATTCCTTTAGGTTGATTGAAACCTACTTCTTTAACTCCTAAGTAGTTAAATACATTTGTTATAGCTTTTCCAAAATGTCCAAATGCAACTGCTCCATGATGTGGATATCTTCCTTCTATTAATACATGTCTATAGAATCTTCCCATTTCTGGAATTGCAAATATTCCAATTGATCCAAATGATCTTGTTGCAACTGGTAATACTTCACCTTCCGCAACATATGCAGTTAATTCAGCATCTGCATTACTTTGTAATCTAAAGAATGTAATTTCTCCTGGAATAATATCTCCTTCTAAAGTACCTCTAGTAATGTTTGGTTCTTGATTTGGTTCTAAGCTTCTAGCCATAATCATTTGATTTTTCATGTTCTTGAACGATAATTTACATGCTGGAGTATTTCCACAGTGGAATCCCATAAATGTATCTTTTAATGTATAGTTAAATTTATCTTTGATTTCAGAATCATACATATCTCTTGGTACACTATTGTTAATATCTAATAATGTAACAGCATCTTTACTTACACAAGTTCCAATATACTCACTTAATGCTCCATAAATATCAACTTCACATGATACTGGAATTCCTCTTGAAACTAATCTACTATTTACATAGCAAGGAACAAATCCAAATTGAGTTTGGAATGAAGGCCAACATTTGTTAGCAAATACTACGTATTCTCTAGATCCTTTATGAGCTTCCATCCAATCTAATAATGTTAATTCATATTGAGCTAACTTAGGTAATATACCTGGCATTTTATTTCCTTCTCCAAGTTCTTTTTCCATGTCAGCTATAACTTCTGGAATTCTTGGATCATTTGCATGTTCATTAAATGCTGCAAATAAATCTAATTCTGAGTTTTCTTCTATTTCAACACCTAAGTTATATAATTGCTTAATTGGTGCATTACATGCTAAGAAGTCTTGTGGTCTTGGCCCAAAAGATATAATCTTTAAATTTTGTAATCCTAAAAGTGTTGTAGCAACTGGTTCAAATTCCTTAATCATATCAGCAACTTCTTCATAAGTTCCTACTGGATATTCTGGAATATATGCTTTAATGTTTCTTAATGCTAAGTTATAGCTAGCATTAAGCATACCACAATAAGCATCTCCTCTTCCTTCAACTAAGTTGTTTCCTGTTTCCTCAGCAGCAGCTACAAACATAACTGGTCCACCAAATTCTTTTGCAAGTAATGTTTCTGCCGTTTCAGGTCCAAAGTTTCCAAGGTAAACAACTAATGCATTTACTCCTGCTTCTTTAACTTCTTCTAAAGCTTTTCTCATATGAACTTCACTTTCAACTGTTGTAGGACATTCATAAATTTCCCCATAAGTTTCTTTATATGCTGCAACTACAGCTTGTCTACGTCCTGCTGATAATTCCATTGGGAAGCAGTCTCTACTAACTGCAACAATTCCTAATTTTACATCTGGTATATTCTTAAAATTCATAATTAATTCCTCCAATTTTTATGTTTTATTTTATTTAAAATTCTTTATTTGATTTATCTTGTTATAATTACTTTAAACAAATATTCTTGCCCTTAAGCCCAATAAATGCTCCTTGTGCTCCAAGATCTGTTTCTGGATGCCCAATTAACCATTTATTTTTAGCAAATAATAATGCATCTTCACCTTGTTTTTCTATAGTAGCTTCTAATTCTGTATTTGTATCCTTTGGTAATATTACTACACATCTAAATCCACCTTCATTAGCATTACAAGGTGCATAATGTAATGTAGTTCCATAAACTTCTATAGCAGTTCCCGCTGGAACAAATATAGCTTCAATATTTGAAGTATCATACGAGTAATCGTCTTCAATGTCTTGTTCTAAACCTAATAGTAAAATTAAATCAGTAACAGCTATATTAATTTCACTAGTTCTGTGATATTCAACTGCATTTAGCATATAGTTATTTCCATTACAATAACCTATTTGAATATCTAATCCTCCAAATTCTCTGTTCTTAAAGTCTTTAGCTACTTTTAACTCTTCTAATTCCTTTATTGAAGGCTCATATATAACTCCTTCTGGCAATGGAGTTTCTTCCATTTTATTTAAAAGTTCCTTAACATCATAATTATTAAGTACCTTACCATACTTTTTAAATTCAATGTCATTGACATTTTTTATAACCACCATTTAATTCAACTCCTTTTATATGGGAGTACAAGCCCATTTAACCCTTTTATTTTCCTTGATATTCAACAATATTTATTTTAAATACATAATTTACAATTTAATGTGTGTAAGAAGTAATATGTTTTACTAGGGCTTGTACATATTAAATTAATAGCTAATTTAATTAGCTAATTAATTTCATTATTACCTTCCTATTTATGAACCTTAAAAGTCCATCAATTGGAAAATTGTTCTTAAAATAATTTCATTGTTTCATTAACAACATTTTCTACTGTAAATCCAAATTGTTTAAATAAAGCATCTGCATTTCCTGATGCACCAAATGTATCTAGCGAAATTATTCTTCCATCTAATCCTACATATTGATACCATCCAAATGAAGTTAAAGCTTCAACAGCAACTCTCTTTCTAACGCTATTTGGAAGTACACTTTCTTTATATGCTTCATCTTGAGCATTGAATATTTCAAAAGATGGAATACTTACTACCCTTGCATCTATTCCCCTTGCTGCTAATTCATCTGCAGCTTTATAAATAAGTTCAACTTCTGAACCTGAAGCCATTAAAATTACATCTGGAATTTCTTTCTTAGAATCTTTAAGGATATATCCACCCTTTAATGCTCTCTTTGCACATCCATCATATAGTGGTAACTTTTGTCTAGTTAATACTAATGAAGTTGGAGTGCTTCCATTAGTTACTGCATAATACCAAGCTGCTGATGTTTCCTTTGAGTCTGCTGGTCTAAATACAGTCATATTTGGCATACTTCTAAGTGCTGCTAATTGTTCTATTGGTTGATGAGTTGGCCCATCTTCCCCTACTCCAATACTATCGTGAGTTAACACATAAGATACTGGTAAATTCATTAATGAAGATAATCTCATTGCACCCTTCATATAATCACTAAACACAAAGAATGTTGCACAAAATACTTTTAATCCACCATGAGCATACATACCATTTGCTATAGCGGCCATTGCATGTTCTCTAACTCCAAAATGAAGATTTCTTCCACTTCTATCTTCTGCTGAAAAATCACCTTTTCCAGTCATATAAGTTTTATTAGATGGCGCTAAATCAGCTGATCCTCCAATTAAATTAGGAATTAAATTTGCTAATCTATTTATCATAATTCCTGAAGATTCTCTTGTAGCCATTTCTTTATCAAAGCTCCAAAGTTCTTCATTATTTAATAGTGATTCACTATCTATTTCTCCAGACATCCATTTAGAATATTCTTCTGCTAATTCTTGATATTCATTTTTATATCTTTCAAATAAATTATTCCAAGAATTTTCTTTTTCTACTCCAGCATTAATATACTTGTCCATATTTGAATATACTTGCGCTGGAACATAGAAATCTTCTTGCTTCCATCCTAAGTTTTCCTTCATTGCTTTTACATTTTCAGCTCCTAAAGGTTCTCCATGAGCTGATGCTTTTCCTTGCTTTGCAGGACATCCAAATCCAATTTGATTTTTAACTATTATCATTGATGGTTTAGTAGTTTCTTTCTTAGCTTCTTCTAAAGCATTTTCAATTGCTTCAATATCATTTCCATCATTCACTTTAATTACTTGCCAGTTATATGCTTCATATCTCTTTGCTACATCTTCTCTAAATGCTATATCTGTATTACCTTCAATAGAAATATTATTTGAGTCATATAAAACCACTAATTTTCCTAATCCTAAAGTTCCTGCAAGTGAAGATGCTTCTCCTGAAATTCCTTCCATTAAGCAACCATCGCCAACAATAGCATAAGTATTGTGATTAACAACTTCATATCCTGGTTTATTAAACTTTTCTGCTAAATGAGCTTCTGCAATTGCCATACCAACAGCATTACAAATACCTTGCCCTAAAGGTCCTGTTGTTATTTCAACACCTTGAGTATGTCCATATTCCGGATGACCTGGTGTTAAACTTCCTACTTGTCTAAAATTCTTTATGTCTTCCACTGTTATTCCATATCCAAATAAATGTAATAAAGAATATTCAAGCATTGAACCATGACCTGCCGATAATACAAATCTATCTCTATTATCCCATTTTGGGTTCTTACCATTATGATTCATATTGCTCCATAATGTATAAGCCATTGTTGCAGCACCGAGTGGTAATCCTGGATGTCCTGATTTTGATTTTTCTATTGCATCAGCAGAAAGTACTCTTATTGCATTTATGCATAATTTATCTAATTCTTTACTCATATTTAACTCCTTCTCATTAGCCCTTAATGACTTCTATTTAACAAATACCTATATATCCCCTAGAGGTATAGTATTAAAACTTTTATATTATTTTCTTTACCTCTAGGGTGATATATTACTTTCCGAAAGCTGCTGCCCAATCTGCCTTAAATTTCTCTAATCCTGCATCTGTTAATGGATGTTTAACCATTTGCATTACTAAGGCATATGGTACTGTTGCTATATGTGCACCTGCTCTAGCTGCTTCTATAACATGAATTGGATGTCTAACACTTGCAGCAATTATTTCTGTATTTATTCCATGCACTTCAAATATTTCAGCAATTGTTCTTACAAGTTCCATACCATCCATAGATATATCATCTACTCTTCCTAAGAATGGGCTAACATAAGTTGCTCCAGCATTTGCTGCTAAAAGAGCTTGGTTGGCAGAGAAAATTAATGTTACATTAGTTTTAATTCCTTCTCTAGCTAATACCTTAACAGCTTTAAGGCCTTCAACTGTCATTGGAATTTTAACAATCATATTTTTATGAATAGCAGCAATTTCTCTACCTTCTTTTATCATTCCTTCTGCATCTTCACTTACAACTTCTCCACTTATAGGTCCATCAACTATTTCTGTTATTTCCTTTATAACTTCATTAAAGTCTCTACCTTCTTTAGCTATTAATGATGGATTTGTTGTTACTCCACAAATTACTCCCATTTCATTTGCTTCTTTAATATGTTCTACATTTGCTGTGTCTAAAAATAACTTCATTCAAAACTCCCCTTTATATTTTAATTATTATTTAACGACTTTTTAAAACTTATTTCAAAAGTTTCTTTATAAAAAGGCAGCCTTTATTTATCTGCCCTTTATCGTAAAACATCCATGTTACACAGTATTACTAAGATATATATTTTGAAAACATCTTAATTCAAAAATGCTTCTAATGGAACCATTGCAGCTCCTACTAAATATGATCCCTTAAATTCTGTAACATCAATCTTACAATTCTCCTCATTAGTGAATAAATTGTCCTTATAAACAATATTTCTTAAATACTCTATATTTTCTTTTAATAGAATATTTATATCTCCTCCTAAAACTACGCAACTTGGATCTAATAACATTGTTAAATTAGAAATTCCTATACCAAGTATATTAAAATACTTTTCTAAAGCCTCATGTGTAGCTTTATCTCCATTTTCAAATAAAGATATAAATTCATCTATATCATCTATTTTATAATTACTGATTTTATTATATTCTTCTAATAATTCATTAGTTGATGTATATGCTTCTAGACATCCCTTAGAACCACATTTACATGGCTTTCCATCAATAGCAATTTTAATATGTCCCATTTCACCAGCTGCATTATTACTTCCTCTGTAAATTTTACCATCTATTATTATCCCTAAACCTAATCCATCTGTTATTGATACATATAAAAGATTACTTAATATATGTTTTTTATTTAAGAATTCATAATAAGCTGATAAATTTGCTTCATTATCTATAAAAATAGGAACATTAAACTCTTCAAAGCTTTCTTTTAAGTTATAATTTTCAACTCCTAATAAATAACAATTTTTAATTATTCCTTCTTCTGAATCTACTGTACCTGGAATTGAAATTCCTATTCCCAATAACTTATCTATAGAAATATCATTTTTCTTTAATATTTCCCTTAGATTTTCCTTAGCAATGGCAACTATGCTTTCGATTCCATCATTATTATGTCTTATTTTAATATCTTCTATAATTTCTTTTTTTAAATTTATTAAAGATAACTTTACATGACGAGGAGTTAGCGCTATTCCTAAAGCAAATCTACAATTTTCATTGATTTTTAAAGCCATTGCTTTTCTTCCACCTGTAGATTTTAAAGACCTTACATCACTAACAATCCCTTCATCCTTAAGCTCTGATATATTAGTAGAAACTGTTGTAATACTTATGTCTAAACTTCTTGAAATATCTAATTTAGTTATTTCATCTTTTTCTAGTAATAACTTAATTATTTTTTTTCTATTTGTTTCTTTGATTTTACTATGATTTACTTCCATCAAATTATGCCTTCCCCTCTTAGTTAAATTATCCTGCCTTAAATATCCTTTAATCTTGGATAAAGCGAATTATACACTTCATATATCTTATCATAAAGGGCTATATTATCACAATTTGGATTTACTAAATCCTTACCTTTTATTATCTTTTCACAGGCTTCTTCAACAGATTCATATATTCCAACACCTACTCCTGCTAAAATAGCAACTCCTAATGCTGGACCTTCTGATGCTTTTATAGTTCTTAGTGGATAATTAAATATATCAGCTAAAATTTGTCTCCAAACTTCACTTTCTGCTCCTCCACCACTTACTCTAACATCAGTTATATCAACTTTCATATCTTCTATAATATCTAAGCAATTTTTTAAACTGAAACTAACACCTTCTAGTACACTTCTAACAAAGTCAGCATGATTATTTATTAAAGATACTCCAACAAATCCACCCTTAACATTAGGATCAATATGTGGTGTTCTTTCTCCCATTAAATATGGCATATAAATTACTCCATTTGCTCCTGGCTTTGAAGTAGCTGCTTCTTCTGATAAATAATCGTATATACCTATATTCTTTTCTTTAGCTTCTTCAATTTCTTTTTTACAGAAGTTTTCTTTAAACCATTTTAAAGATAATCCTGCACCTTGAGTAACTCCCATTACATGCCACTTATTAGGAACTGCATGACATAAGGTATGAACTCTACCTTCTTTATCAAATCTTGGTGTATCTGTTGAAGCAAAAACAACTCCTGAAGAACCAATAACTGTAGAAATTATACCTTCACTAACTATTCCACTTCCAACTGCTCCAGCTGCTTGATCTCCAGCTCCTCCAACTACAGCAGTACCTGCTTCTAATCCAGTAGCTTTTGCAACTTCTTCAGTAACATGTCCACTTACAACAACTGATTCATAAACATCTGCTAATATATTATTATCTATTTCTAAAGCCTCTAGTAATTCATTACTCCAATTTCTTGTGTTTATATCTAACATTTGCATACCACTTGCATCTGAAACTTCAGTTGCAAATATACTTGTTAATTTAAATCTTATATAATCCTTTGGTAATAATACCTTATTTATATTTTTATAATTTTCTGGTTCATTATCTCTAACCCATAATAGCTTTGAAAGAGTAAATCCTGTTAGTGCCGGATTACCTGTTATTTCTATTAGTTTTTCCTTACCTAAAACTTCTGTCATGTATTCACATTGTTTTTCAGTTCTTTGGTCACACCAAATAATTGAATTTCTAATTACTTTATCATGCTTGTCTACCAAGACAAGCCCATGCATTTGACCACTTAATCCGATACCTTTTATATCTGAACTATTAACTTTGCTCTTTTTAACTACATCTTTAATTCCGTTAAGACAAGCTTCCCACCAATCTTCTGGATTTTGTTCTGCCCACCCTGCTTGTGGTTGATATAAATCATAACCATAAGTTGCAGTTTCAATTGTATTTCCTAATTCATCGAACAAAGCAGTTTTCGTTCCTGATGTGCCAATATCTAAACCTAATAAATACCTCATAATCCCCTCCACAATATATAACTCTTTTTTATCTTAATCTTTTAAAAACTATTATTAAATAACTTTTTAAATGTTCTTTGATAAGTTTATTATAATACTAGTTTTATACTTTTGCAACTACTTTTAAAAAGTTTTTGTATACATTTTCATAATTATTTAAAAATATACCTCCTACAAAAGTTTATATATATAACTTCTATAGGAGGTATTAATATTTTTTTCTTTATTTAACTTCTTTCAATCTTAACCTTGCTTCCACCCATTCCAGCTTCTGCAGGAGTAATTATAAGTTTAACAGGAACCCTATTTTTAATTGATTCAACGTGGCTTATTATACCAACCTTCAATTTATCATTATGAATTCTTTCAAGTGAACTCATAACAACTTCTAAAAGATTATCATCTAAAGTACCAAAACCTTCATCTAAGAAGAACAATTCAAGTGGTGCTGTACCCTTAAGTTGAATTTCTGCTGATAACGCAAGTGCTAAAGCAAGTGACGCTAAGAAGGTCTCACCTCCTGAAAGTGTAGATGCATCTCTTTCTGCTCCACCATTTTTATAATCTCTAATTATAAATCTTCCATCTTCATCAACTTCTAAACCATAATTTCCATTAGTTATTTCCTTTAGCTTTCTACTTGCCTCAAGTGAAACATACTTAAGTCTTGTAGCTGCAACAAATTCAACAAACTTTTTACCTTTAAATAATTTATCTAAATCATTTAACAACGCAAGCTTGTGATCTAATTCTTCTTTTTGCTTTAATAAATCTTTTAATTCTAGCATCTTTTCTTCTATGACCTTAAGCTCTTCTTGAAGTTTAATTTTTATTTCATTATACTCTTTAACTTTAATTTCCTTTTCCTCTTTTTCATTTTGTATATTAACCCATTGTTCTTCAGTTAACTCTCTATTTCCAATCTTCTTAGAAATGCTTTCAATAGCTCCCTTTATTTTTGCTAAATCATCATTATACTTATCAATTTCAACCTTTAAAGCTTCTATTTTAACCTTCTCTAAAACATTCTGTTTAACTTCATCTTCACTTAAAAATCCTTCTTCTTTTAATGCCATATCAAGCTTTTGCTTTTCTTCTTCTTTTCTTTTATAAAGTTCTTTTCCTTTTGAAGTAATACTAATTAATTTAGAATTACACTCTTCATAATTTTTATCTGCTTCTTCTTTTGCCTTTTCTGTAAAGATATAATTGTCTTCAATTATTTTCATTTCTTTTTGAACTTTATTTAATATTTCTTCTATATTATCTATATCTTCAACTTTACTTTTTATTTTTAATAAATTTTCTTCTCTAACTTTATTTTTTTCATCTAAAGTTGTATTAATTTTAGCTAATTCTTGATCAGTATAATTTAAATTATTTCTTGCCTCTTCTTTTTCTATATTTAATTCATCTATTCTATTTCTATAGCTTTTTATAACTTTTTCTATTTCTTCTCTTTCATTTTCAATTTTATTTATTTCAGTATTTTTAGTTATAAAATCTTCAACATTAGTTTTTTCTCTAAGAATACTTAATTTTTCTTCAACTTGCTGCAAATTTTCTTCTTGCTTTTTTTTATCTTCTAATAATTCATTTATTGTATTTTCATTACTATTAATTTTAGTTTCTAATTGTGTATGCTTAAGTTTTAAATTATTACATTCTTCTTTTAAATTCTTTATTATATTTTCAAGCTCTTCCTTTTTAATATTGTAATCATTTATCTTAGTTTTTAAATCATTCATTTTCACTTGAAGATTAAGTACTACTTCTTCATTAAAATCTTCACCTAAATCTTTAATTACTGCTTCATTTTCTTTTATTTTTTCCTTTGCAATACTTAACTTAGCTTCTATATCCTTTATGCCATTAAATAACTCAAGAGATAGTTTTTCTTTTAAATCTATGCTTTCTTCTAGATTAGTAACATCCTTAATATCTACATGCTTAATTTTTTCCTTATGATGTTCAACTGAACCACAAACTGGACAAATATCTCCATCTTTTAATTCTTCTCTTAATTTATGAGCCAGGTTTTCTCTTTCTATTTCAAGTATTTCTATTTTTATTTTTTTAACTTCATTTTCTAAATTAATATACTCTTCTTTTTTAGGTTCTAAATCTTTGCTTAATAATTCAATAGCATTTTTATTTTTTAATAATTCTTCATTTGCCTTTTTAAATATATCTAACTTCCCTTTAAGTTCAGAGTATTTTTCTTGCATATCAAATAAATCATTTTGATTTCCCGGGCAATTTTTAATTAATTTTTCTAAAGTTTCTTCATTTTCTACTAATAAATTATCTTTCTTATCTAATTCAAGCTTTAATAATTGTTTTTCATCTAAATATTTTTTTACTTCGCCTCTATTAGCTTCTATCTTAACTTTATACTCATTAACTATCTTAAATAAATTATTATAATCTCGGGTGATAACTACTCCTTCTTGAACATTTTCTTTTAACTCTCTTTCAATATTTAAAGTATCCCTGTATTCTTCCTTTTCTTTTAATAACTCATTTCCCTTTTTTAATCTCTTTTCACAATCAATTAATTTTTCATTATTTTCCTTCTTCTTTTTAAGTAATTCATCTGCTCTTTTATTAATTTCTTTAATTTCATTTTCTAAATCAATTAAAGCTTTTTTATCCTTTATTGCTTCCTTTATTTTTTCTTCTTGAACCTTATATTCTGGCAATTTGCTATCTTTATTTATTCTAGCTTTATTCCATTCTTCTTCAAATTTAGCCTTTTTCTCTTTAAGCTCTTCACATTTTACTTTAAGTTCACTTAATTCTTTTTCTGTAAAGTTAATATTTTTTAATGTTTCTTCATAAGAAATTATATATGGATTAACTTTATTTGCAGCTTCAGCAGCTTTAACCTTATCCTTAAATAAATTTATTTCATCAGCTTTTTCAATAAGCTTGCTTTCTTTAGTCTTATAATCTTTAACTTCAAGTTGCATATTCCATAATTCAGTATTTTCTTTGAAACTTTTTTCTATTGCTTTAAGTTCTTCATTAGCCTTTTCTAAATTTCCAATACTTATATTTAGTTCTTCTTCTTTTTCTCTTTTCTTTTCTTCACTTATATCTTCATATCCCATAAGCTGACCTAGAAGAACACTATTTTCAGTTCTTTCTTTTGTTATTTGTTTAGATAATTTACTTGAAAGCTTATCCCCATACTCACCTAAGTTGAAAAGTCTTTCTAACATTTCTCTTCTTGGTTTTCCTTCAAGCTTTAAAAACTCTGAAAACTTACCCTGTGGCAAAACAACAGTCCTTGTAAAATCCTCTAAACTTAAACCAATTACTTCTTTACATTTATCAGTTACAGTTTTAACCTTATCAGCTAAAACCTCTTCTCCATTAGTTATATCAACTATTTTACACTTCCCTGATACAGGATTTCCTGATTTTTTATCTCTTTTAAATTCTCTATTAACTAAATACCTTTTAGTTTCTGCTCCTGATATTTGAAACTCAAAACTAACATTTAACCTATCACAATTTGTATTTATATAATTAGAGCTTTTTCTCGAAACATCTCCATATAAAGCTAATGTAATACCATCTAAAACTGTAGACTTTCCACTTCCTGTTGGCCCAAATATTCCAAATAAACCACGATCAGTTAATTTTTCAAAATCTATAGTTTGCTCTTCTATAAAGCTATTTAATCCCTTTATCTTAAGCTTAATTGGTCTCATTTTCATCCCCCTCTTCATTTATTAACTTTAATAATAAACTTACAACTTCTTCATCAGCTTCTACATTTCTTTCTTTCTTATAAAACTCTCTAAATATTTCTTCAAATGATTTTTCTTGAATACTAATAGCACTTTCATCATCAGCTTCATTTTGAAGTTTTGGTATTATCTCCAAAATATCCTTTTTAATTTCCTTCATTTTCTTTATTTCATCTTCTCTTATATATCTGTCGCACTTAATCTCTAAATAAACCCAACAATCTCTATCTTTATTTTTTTCACATCTCTCAATTGCATCATAGATACTTTCACATTTCCAAACTTCAATAGGCTTGTAGACTTTAAATTCTACTTCATTTATTTTACATTCTTCTTTTGCTTTTATATCCACAATAAAACACTTCTTTGTAATATTTATTTCTTTTTTATTATAATGAAGTGGTGAACCTGAATATCTTGCCCTTTTATTAGTACCTGGTACAACTTGAGGCTTATGTACATGTCCTAATGCTATATACTGAGCTTCTTCTGGTAAACATGATCCATTAACAATGTAACTTCCACCAAGCTGAATACTTCTTTCTGAACCACCTTCTTCACTTCCCATAGCAAATAAATGTGAAACCGCCAAATTTATAGTGTCTTCTCTATAATTTTTCTTTAATGAATCAAATAATGATTTTATTCTTTCTCCATAAGTCTTTAATCTATCTTCATCACTATCCATTTCCCCATAAAGAACCTCATTTAATCTTTTTTCACTTGGATATGGTACAGTTAGTATTACTGCTTTTTCATTATTAATTTCTATTTCAATAAATCCTTCACCAGAATTAATAACCTTATGTTGACCATATTCTCCACATTGCACAACAGTTTTAGGAGTACCAACCATTATTATTCCATGCTCCATAGCAAGTGGCCCTGCTGCAACTAACCTTTCAGGATTATCATGATTACCTGCAATAATTAAAGTTACTCTTTCTCCATTTTTAGAAAGCTTTTTTAATGTGTCATAAAACATTTTTTCGGCTCTTGCTGGTGGATTACTGCTATCATAAACATCTCCAGCAATAATAACTAAATCTATTTCATTATCTTCAACTATATCTATAAAATCCTTTAAAAATAATTCCTGTTCATCCATTCTACTTGCACCTTCTAAATTCTTTCCTAAGTGCCAGTCTCCAGTATGTAGTATTCTCAAAACATAACCTCCTCTTATAATTAACTCATTATTAATTATTCCTATTATTTAATTATAACAAAAAAGATGATACATTTCTGCATCATCCCTTTTTACTTTCATCTATTTAACTTCTTTGCACCAGCTAGAAGATATTCTTGAATTATCTATATAGCCTAAATAACTATGTCCAACTTGTACTTCTCTTCCATCATATTTATTGATTTGATCCTTATTTAATTTCTCAACTCTTTCATCACTAGATAGGTATACATCCTTACTAAAAATATATTTCTTATCCTTACAAAATATCATAGTTTGTCACCTCGAATATTTATTTATTACAAATATATTATACACCCTTTTACTTATATACCCATCTAAGTTGTAATTTTCTAATTTCTGAATAATTTTATTCATATTTTTTACAATTATGCATTTTACAGAAAAATTAGAATAATTACTCTAATTACTCAATAAAAAACTTCTTAATGTATTTAATTTTAATATTATATAAGCAATAATACTTCCAACTATAGAGCTTATTGAAAATGGAATAATGTAAACAAATAAAGCAACTTCCTTTCCTAAAACAAAGGCTGCCAATGGATATGCTAGCAATGCACCTATTATTCCAGTTCCAATCACTTCTCCAACAACAGCTATCTCTACTTTTTTAAACTTTTTATATAATATAGCAGCTAAAAATACTCCAACCATACTTCCTGGAAAAGCTAATATACTTCCCGTTCCTAATATATTTCTTAATAATGATGATACAAAAGCACACGAAATCCCATATGCAGGTCCTAATGTAACTGCCGCAATTACATTTATCAAATGTTGTATTGGCGCCACCTTTGCTCCTAATACTGGAATAGACAATGATCCTAATATAGTCGCTAAAGCTATTAATATTCCGCATATAACTAATCTTTTCGTTGCGTCTTTACTTTTAGTTAATTCCATATATAATTCCCCCAAATACTTTTTTATCAATTTTGTTATTCACTAATTTTCTTTACCCATTTTTCACATTCTAATCTTATATCATTAGCTTTTAATATTGCTGAAACAACAGCATATCCATCAATATTATATTGCTTTAATTTATCAATATTATCTAAAGTTAAACCTCCAATTGCTACAATTGGTAAATTGACTTCTTTCTTAATTTCACTTAACCTATCAACTGTTACACTTTTTGCATCTAATTTTGTTGTAGTTGTAAACATAGCTCCAACCCCAAGATAATCTGCTCCATTTTCTTTAGCCCTTATAGCTTCTTCTACTGTTCTTGCAGATACACCAATAATTTTATCTTTTCCAGTAAGCTTTCTAACTTTATCTACTGGTATGTCACTTTGTCCAACATGAACGCCATCAGCATCACAAAGCATTGCAATATCAACTCTATCATTAATAATAAATTTCACATTATATTTTTTAGTTAAATTCCTAAGCTTCATTGCCTTGTCTAAGAATTCCTTACCACTAGCATTTTTTTCTCTTAATTGAAGCATCGTTACTCCACCCTTTAATGCTTCTTCAATACAATTATAAAAATCTCTTCCTTTTAAAATATCTGAATCTGTTACTAAATAAAGTTTTAAATCTTTCATTTTTATCACCTTTTTTCTAATATTTATGCTGCAATATCTTTAACATTAGCTATTTTTTTAAATCTCTCTAAAGGAATTATAGATAAAAGCATTATACATAAAATACCTTCAACTCCAGCACTAGTAAAATTATATAAGAATGAATAAAGATAAGTATTCATCCCTTCCGGTGCAAACTCTGCAAAAAATACTACACCTGAAACAAAATAAGAAAATACACTTAAAGTAACTGCAAATAACCCTCCTAAAATCACCTTATATTTCTTATCACTACCAAAAACACATGTAAAACCTAAAGCCATTGGCCCAAACAAACAATCTAAGAAAAATTGAACTGGATGTATTACATATGCTCCATTTAATAATGATAAAAAACCCCATATTAATCCACCTGTTATACCTGCAGTTCTACCATATAATAATGAAAGTATCATTATTGGTAACATAGAAAATAAAGTTATTCCACCACCTTGAGGATATTTTACAAACTGAATTAAACTAAGCATAAATGATAGTCCACTCATCATTGCAATTACTACCATTTTCTTTGTTGTTATAGGATTTCTTTTTAAATCCCTAAAATAAAATGCAAATAATATTGCTGATATTATCGCTATAAAAATAACCATATTACTTACCTCATCTTAAAATAAATTTTATCTCATGGTTGGTCATTGTAACACTCAACCTAAAACTAAAAATTCAGTTTATTTATTTGCCATATTCCAAAACTCCATTTCATAAAGACTAGATTTTATAAATATGTCCTTTAGCTTTTCCTTTTTTACTTCTGATATGTCCTTACATATATCATCTATATAATCAATCCACTCTTGTGCACATTCCCTAAACTCATTTGATGCATATCCTTCTATCCATGGAGCATAAAAATTATCTTTTAAGTTTTCCTTATATGTTTCATATAAGTGCTTCCCAATATAATAATAACTCCAAGTACATGGCATTATAGTCATTGCAATATCCTTTGAATCACCTTTTAATGCAATTCCAAGCATGTAATTTGTATAACTTTCAGTTGTTAATTCACTTTTATAAGCTTCTACCTCTTCTGTACTTAATCCAAAGTCTTTTAAGTAATTAACATGAACTGCAGTCTCATCATCTAATACTCCTTTTATGGATTCATGATAAAACTTCATTTCCTTCATAGTTTCTGCTTTAACTAATCCCATAGCAAAAACCTTAGCATAGTCCTTTAAATATAAATAATCTTGAATTAAATAATTTTTAAACTTTTCTTTATCTAAAGTTCCTTCTCCTATTCCTTTAACAAAGGGATGCTCTAAATATCCATCCCAAATTTTCTTAACTTCACTAAATAAAACTTCTGAAAATTTCATATTATTCAACCCTTCCATATTCTTTTAATTTATCACTATTCATTTCATAAATATTGTTCATAAGTTCTTCCTTGAAGCTTCCTATTGCAATATTATTTCTATCGCTTAATTCACCACTTACTCCCATTGTAAGTACCCCAATTGCAACAGCTTCTATCTTACTAACTTTTTCATCAGACTTAATAAGAGAATCATAAGCTCCTAAATAGCTTCCTATTAAGCTTCCTGTCATACACCCTGTACCAGTTACACTTTTTAACTTTGGTGTTCCATTAAATATCTTTATAACTCTATTTCCATCACTAATAAAATCAACTTTTCCAGTAGCAACTACCACACATCCAAGCTTTATAGCTACTCTTTTTACTACTTCAGATATATCTTCACCATCATCAAAGGAATCAACTCCTTGTCCTCTTACATCAAGTCCACCTATAAACTTTATTTCAGCTATATTTCCTTTAACAACATCAAATTTAATTTCATTTAATAGTTTATTTGTAAAGTTTGTTCTTGTCTTTGTTGCAAAAACACCTACTGGATCTAATATAACAGGCTTATTAAATTTATTAGCTGCCTTTCCTGCTTTAACAAATAAATCTAACCTACTTGAATTCATAGTTCCAATATTAATTACTACTGAGCTAGCAACACTAACTATCTCTTCAACCTCTTCATCAGAATAGCTCATTAAAGGGCTTGCCCCTAAAGCTAATGTTATATTTGCACAATCATTTATTGTTACTTCATTTGTATAATGTAATACTAAAGGATTTATTTCTTTAACTTTATTTATTAATTCAAACATTACTTCTTCTCCTTATCTAAGTCTTAGTCTTCAAATTTATAAAAATGATTTACAGGTCCAACACCTTTGCCTATATCAAAGCTATGTCTTATTGCTTCTGTTATATACTCTTTACTTAATTTAACAGCCTCTACTATGTCATATCCTAATGCTAAATGTGATGTTATTGCTGATGATAAAGTACATCCTGTTCCATGAGTATTTTTTCTATCTAGTCTTTCTTGTTTATAAATTTCAAATGTATCATTTCCTATTAATACATCAACTGCATCACCTTCAAGATGTCCACCTTTCATTAACACATACTTAGGTCCTAATTCTAAGATCCTTTTTCCTACCTCTCTCATATCATCAAGGTTATTTATTTTCATTCCTGTAATTTCTTCTGCTTCTGGTGTATTTGGAGTTATTATATAAGCCATTGGTATAAGCTCTTCAATTAAGCTTTTCTTTGCTTCTGGTTTTAATAATGAATATCCACTTTTAGATATCATAACTGGGTCTACTATTAAATACTTAGGATTATATTTCTTTAATGTATTTACAATTGTTTGAACAATTTCTGCACTTGATACCATTCCTATCTTTACAGCCGCTGGTTCTATATCTTCAAAAACTACATTAATTTGACTTTCTATTATTTCTTTACTTAAATCTTCAACACAAAAAACTCCTCGTGTATTTTGAGCTGTTATTGCCGTAATAACACTCATTCCATAAGTTCCTATTGCACTAAACGTTTTTAAATCTGCTTGTACACCTGCTCCTCCTGATGAATCTGATCCTGCAATGGTTAATGTGGGTATTTTATAATTTCTCATATTTCTTCTCCTTTTTAATTTTTAATTTTTCCCAATAAAAAAAGCTATATCCCAACTGGAATATAGCGTTATAATTACAAATAATATATTTACTTTTACTACAAATTATTTAAACTTATACTATGATAAAGTTTAAAAATTACCTTGTAGATTATTTAAAGTATACATTAATAAGCTTTCCTACGCTGGCACTATCCAGATCAGGTACAAGGGTTAATAATTTCTTATCTCTCAGCCTTAATTGGCACCCCTAGCATTTTATATAGTTCTTTATATCCATATTATATAGCATTGTAATTTTTTGTCAACATTTTCTAATATAAATTCTTCTATTTTTTGTCATACTAACTAAAGAAAGTAGATTTTCTAAAGCTACTTAATAAGTTTAATGTTTAGATAAGAAGTTTTCTTAAAAATATTAATATTTTTTGTTATAAATGAAACTGGATTCCTTTCAGTCGCTGAGTACACTAAAGTGTACCTTCAACTTGCTAAATTAAAATTTGGAGTTTCAGGCAAGTTCGATTAACTAAATTAAAATTTAGAATCCTCTTTAAGGAAACTCGACTCCTTTCAGTCGCTGAGTAAGTTCGATTAACTAAATTAAAATTTAGAATCTCACTTAGTCTTGCATTTTTCGCTTTGGTTTATTATTATATAATGTAATATCTAATTCAGCTTAATTAAATTTTTAAAGTTTATTTAGCTCATCTTACCTATTGGACAGTAAGTTAAAGATATTTTATAAAAGTTTAAAACATAAGGAGGTTTTTTATATGTCAAGAAGAGCAGCATTTTTTGATATTGACGGCACAATCTACAGAGAAGGACTTATTACTGAGGTCTTTAAAAAAATAATTAAATATGACCTAGTTGATGAAAATAAGTGGTATAAAGAAGTAAAACCTGCTTATATTAACTGGGATAAAAGACAAGGCGATTATGATACTTATCTTTTAAAAATGGTAGATGTCTACACTGAAGCAATTAAAGGATTAGATAAATATCATATAGACTATATTGCTAAAAAAGTTATTGAACAAAAAGGTGATAGAGTTTATACATTTTCTAGAGAAAGAATTAAATGGCATAAAGAGCAAGGAGATATTGTAATTGCTATTTCAGGTTCTCCTATAGAATTGGTAAGAGAAATGTCATTAAAATATCATATGGATGATTATAGAGGTACAATCTATGAATTAGATAAAGATAATAAATATAATGGCTATATTACTCCTATGTGGGATTCAGAAAGTAAAGAAAAGGCAATTAAAGAATTATGCAAGAAGTATGATATTGATTTAAGTCAAAGTTATGCTTATGGTGATACTGCTGGTGATTTTACTATGTTTAAAAATGTAGGTATCCCATATGCTATGAACCCAACACGTGAACTTATTTCTAAAATTATGGATGATGAAGAAATTAAAAAGAAAATAAATATAATCGTTGAAAGAAAAGATGTAACTTACAAATTAGATATAAATTGTCTTTCTCTTATTTAACATAATATAAAAATTTAAAGGTGGTTAATTTAAAAAGTTAACCACCTTTAATTTACTTAATTTTTACTATTTTACTTTCATAGGCCTTTAAATTAATATTATTAAAAATTTTACCTTCTGCTGTGTGGTTCATAATGAAGTAATACTCTTCATCATTTACTTTTCTCTTAACTACTTCAACACCCTTAGGTGATTCTATAGCTTCTATATCAGCTTCTACTATAATTTTTTTAGCTATTAAGTCCATAATATTATTATCTACACCAGTACCTATATAATAAGCTTCACCATTTTTATATTTGTTTAAAGTTATAGCTGATAATTCATTATAAAACTCATCATCATACATAAATAGACTTTCTGCAGTAGTAGTTTTTAGCATATCTCTAAATACAGTTCCACTACCTTCAACTCCATTAAATTCATTTATCCCCTTAACATTAACCTTTTGACCTTCTTGAAGAGATTCTATTTCTTCAACAAAGCCACCTATTAAATCAGTGTAAAAACTTGGATTTAACTGCCCTAATGTTAAATTATTATAGTAATCTTTAATTGCAGTTCTAAAACTAAATACTACTTTACCACCATTTTTAACAAACTCTCTAATTCTTTCTTGAACTTCAGATTTAAATACAATCATTGTTGGTATTAATAAAACTTTATACTCACTAAAATCTAGATATGATGGAATGACATCAATATTAACATTATTTTCATAGAAAGGTCTATATAATCTATATACTTCATTTTTATAATCCATTAAAAAGCTTTGTCTTTGAATTCTAAATGATGCCATAGATTCATAATCATAAATTACTGCTATTTCTGATTTTATTTCACTATTTATAACATCTTCATTTTCTTTCATATTATTGAAAAAATCTTGAACCTCATAAAATTTCCTTCTTTTTTGATTATCCTGATCTATTATTCCATAGCAATATTGTTCAGCTCCTTGTGTTGCGCCTCTATATCTAAAATACATAAGAGAATTGCATCCATGAGCCATTGCTTGATAAGACCACATTTTAGCTTGATTTGGTCTTGGTAAATAACCAATAACATCATGTCCTTGTGCTCCCATTATAGCTTCTGTAATCCAAAAATTTTGTCTTTTAGCCCCCCTCATAAAATCTAAGCCACAAGCAATTTCATGTGCAGGAATTGGCTCCCTTTGCCCTCCCCACACAGGATAATTATTATATGCAACTACATCTAGGTATTTTGCAACTTTTGAAAAATCAAAGCTCTTATCAAAATATCCACCTGAAAAGTCATGAATTATAACAGAATCTTCGCCTAATATTTCTTTTAAAATATCTATTTGCAATTTTGCATAATTTTCAACACTTACGCTCCTAAACCTTTCCCATTCCATCCTAAGGCTTGGATTATGAGTAGTTATTGTCTTTGCTGGAACTGGTATTTCATCAAAATCATTGTAAGTTTGCGACCAAAATCTTGTTCCCCATATTTCATTTAATTTATTTATATCATTATTATAATTTTTTCTTAAATAATCTCTAAATGCATTTTTACATTCATTACAGAAACATACATCGCTACCTTCATGACCAAATTCATTATCTATTTGCCATGCAACTATTCCTTCTTCATCTTTAAAATGATTTGCAAGTTCTTTAATTATAATTTTACTATATTTATGATAAGTTTTACTATTAAAACAATATTGTCTTCTTCCACCAAAAACTCTCTTAGTATTATCTTCAAACTCACCTAATACATCTGGATGTTTTTTAGCAAGCCATGCAGGCATTGTTGCTGTTGGTGTACCGAATATTATTTTTAATCCTTTTTTCTTTGCTTCATTTATTACATGATCAAAATAAGAAAAATCAAATAAACCTTCTTCTTTCTCCATCATATGCCAAGCAAATTCACCAATTCTTATAACATTACTTCCAAGCTCTACTATATTATTTAAATCTTCTTCTAACATATCTTCATTCCAGTGCTCTGGATAATAATCTACACCTAAATACATTTTAACAACTCCTGACTACTATTTATAAATAATTTATCTTTCTAAAAATTCTTGTATTTAAATTTATGTTTTATATACTACATATCTAATAAATCAAATTGTAATGTAATTTTTTTATTGATGATAATTAATAAGTAAGAAGTACAAGCTTTAGAAATATACTATTAAATTTATTTGAAAATATAATTGCATAACTTCTAATCATTATTCTTAACTTCTTACCTATTAAAATAATTATTAACTTAAATTTTATTTTACTTGTTTAATATCAATCTAACCTTTATGCAAAGTTAATTTCAGCTTCTCTCTTTTTATTTAATTCTTCCATTATCTTTTCTTGATATTCACCTTGAAGTTTATAACCCTTTACATAAATGAATAATCCTAATAATGTTATTACTGAAGGTACTGCCACCATAAGTATTCTCATACCAAATATTGTTCCTGCAGTTTGTGTTATATTAGGAACATATCCTACTATTGTTAATCCAACACCTATTAACCATCCTGATACAGCTGATGCTGTTTTAACTAATAATGTTTGGAACGAAGCAACTATACTTTCATTTCTTGAACCAAATCTTACTTCACCATAATCTATAACATCTGCTAACATAACAGTGGTAGCTCCTAGTGTAAATCCTGAACCTAACTTAACTATTATTCCTGATAAAGCTATAAGTGCCGCATTACCTGGAACAAATATTCCTGCTAATAATAGAATTATTAATCCTACTGCTGGTAAATAACATGCTAGTCTAAATACACCCTTTTTACTCATTCTCTTTGAAAGCATTGGGAATAACATAAGTGCAGCTATTTCAGCAATTCCAGCAAATGCAGTAAATACTTGGTACATATTTTCATTTCCTACAACATACTTAAAATAGTAAATTGACATTCCTCCTGATAATTGAGCAACTAAGTTATATGCAAGTACAACTCCTATAAATACCATAAGTTGATCATTTTCTTTTATAAGTTTAAATGCTTTCTTTAAGCTTGTTTTTTCTACTTTTTTATTTGATTCTGTTACTTTACAACTACTATCTTTAACATTTATAACTGTTATAATTGAAGTAATTATAAAAATTGCTGCAATCACTACTGCAAAAGCTCCATATCCCTTAGTTTGATCACCATTTCCTAACTTATTTACTATTGAAAGTCCAAATGCACCCATTATTAACCATGCACAGCTTGCAAATATTCTTGGTATAACTGACATTTGAGCTCTTTCTTCATTAGTCTTAGATAAAGAAGGTAACATAGACCAATATGGTATATCCATTATTGTATAAGTCATACCCCATAATATATACATAACTGAATAATAAGCATATAGTGAACTTCCTTCTAATCCTGCTGGTCTCTTAAATAAGAATACTAAAACAACTGCATTTATAAGCGTTCCTATTAAAATCCATGGTCTAAATTTTCCCCACTTTGTTTTTGTATTATCAACTATCATTCCCATTGCTGGGTCATTAACTGCATCCCATAATCTTGCTACTAAAAATAAACTTCCAACAAATGCTGGAGCTAGTCCAATTGAATCTGTAAAATAAATCATTAAATAACTAGATACAATTGCATAACATAAATCCTTTCCTAATGCTCCAATTCCAAATGAATACTTTTCTTTAAAAGATAATCCCATAATTCTCATCCTTCCTCATTTTTATTCAATACTAACCCTTTTTTGTAATAGTTTTCACTTACTACATTTTTATATTACCATATCAGTAAACGTTTCACAAGTGTTTTATAGTAAAATTTTAATTATTTTTTACTAAAATTTTTTATGATTTTATATAAAAAAGATAGCTATTCCAAATAGCTATCTTTTGGATGAATTATTCCTCTATTTTACTTATCTTTATTATAATGCTATCATAATCTCCATATAATTTTAGTTCTAATCCATGATTCATTAAATATCTTCCTGTTTTCACAATAACATTTTTATCAATTTTAACTAAATAGGTACTTTCTTTTTCAAGTGCTCTAAACTTTATAGTTGTACCTCTATGTCCAAGTTCACTTTGAGGTAAAAATGCAAATACTAACCCTTCTTTTCCATTCATGTATTGATAAAGCTTATATTTATTTTTGGAATTATTTTCTAATCTATAGAAATCACCTTCTTGAACTATATGCCTTATATTCTTATATTCTTCAATTAATCCCTTAGATAACTCTATTTCTTCTTCACTAAATTTTAATATATTACATCCAATACCTAAAGTACCCATCATAGCACTATGATATCTAAACTTCATAGGTATAATTCTTCTTGATAAAAAGTTCGGACAATCAGTTACCCAAGCTCTCATAGCTTTTATTGGATATATATATGAATAATTCTCTTGAATAAATAATCTGTCATAAGCATCAGTATTATCGCTTGTCCAAAAATCATCGAATATTCCTAAAATACCATAATCTATTCTTCCACCCCCTGAAGCACAGGCTTCAAATAGTACATTTGGATGCTTAAGCTTAAGATTTTTTACAATATCATAGACAGCTTCAATATGCTTGTACCAAACATCTCTTTCTAAATTAGTTTGAGACATAGGTCTATTTGCATCCCATTTAATATAATCAATATCATAAGTTGTTAATAAATTATCTAACATATTATAAATAAAATCTTTTACTTCTTTCTTTGTAACATCTAATACATATTGCCCTCTAGATGTATCACTTTCTCTACTATCAAAATGATATATCCACTCTGGATGTTCTTTATAGAGATTAGATAACGGGTTCACCATTTCAGGTTCTACCCAAATTCCAAACATCATATCCATAGCCTTTACTTCATTTATTAATGGGTTTAATCCATTTGGAAATTTTTCTTCATTTACATACCAATCTCCAAGTCCATTGTCAATTCCATGTCTTTCTCCAAACCAACCATCATCTACAACAAACAGCTCAGCTCCAATTTCCTTTGCCTTTTTTGCAAGTTTTATTTGCTCATCACAACTCACTTTAAATTCAGTTGCTTCCCATGAATTATATAATACTGGTCTTAATCCACTTCTCAATACATTATCTTTAGCAAAGTTATGGAGATTATGAGTCATAGTTTCAAACCCACTATTACTATAACCTGCTATAATAGCCGGAGATATAAACTCTTCTCCCTGATTAAGCTTTAATAAGAAATCATGTGAATTAATACCTAGTTGTACTAATGTTTCTCCATATTGTGTTTGTTCAATTACTCCACTAAAGTTACCACTTAGTTTTAAAGCACCAAAGAATACTTCTCCTGTGGTTTCTGTTGCATTTTTATCTAAAATGAAATATGGATTATGATTATGAGTAGAAATCCCTCTTCTATTTTCTATAACAATCTTTCCATAGCTAACTTTTTGTGTAAATCTTTGTTGCTCTGCACCCCAATGACCATGTACATTTGAAAAAGTTAAATCTTCATATGGTATATGAAATTGCCCACTATGCACTTTTTCAATTTCAATAACATTTTCCGAATTATTTTTAATAGTCACATATCTTTCAATTAAGTCATATTCTTCATAAACTTTATAATGAAGATTCATATTGAAATCATAATGAATGTCCTTTAATTTTATAACTAGTTCATTTCCATCAACTTCATAACCTTCATAGCTATAAACTAACTCTCTACATCCATCAATAAATGAAGCCTTTAAACAATGTTCTTTATATCTTAAACTACCGTACACCGGAAATTCTTCTTTAGTTATTTCAAAAACAGGATCATTAGTCGATACTTCAACTAATGTTGGCATATCAAAATCATCAACATTTTCAATTTTGCTTCCCCAATATAAATGTCTTACCAACCCCATATTATCTATTCCAAAAACATAACTATTATTTTTACTTTGTAATGCAAATACATTTTTTAATTCATTTATTACAATTCCCATAATTACACCCTTACTTTCACATATTATTTTAGATAACGTTTTCTTAATAAGTATTATAATATATTTACAGTAAAATTTTCAAGTTTTTTAGTAAAATTTTATTTTAAAAATTCACTTATATTTTTTAAATACTCAATCATAATTTCATCATCTTCCATATAAAGTTCATGCTTCCCATTCTCAAATCTTATCTTTTTACACATATTTGCTATTTCACAAAATTTATTCTGCCCTTTTTCTTTTACAAAGGTATCTCTCCCTGCCTGAAAAAACAATATTGGTATATTTATTTTCTCAATATTCCTTTTCTTTAATATTTCCTTAGTTGCCTTTAAAGACTCATTAAGCCATTTAAAACTTCCACCACATCTTTGCAATTCCTCGTTTTTGTTTAAATAATCTAAATGATTTTTATATCTATACATATTAGAAGTTCCTGATGACTCTAAATCATATTTCCCTTCAAATGGACCTTGTCCAAATAAAAATTCCTCTCCCTTTCCAATATTAATATATATCTGACTTATTAAATAAGATATAGCCTTATGGTATTCCCCTGTATTTATATCCATCATCGGAGCACTTAATATAGCCTTTTTAAAATATCCACAGTACTTCTCTAAAAACATTGTACCGATAGCTCCTCCCATAGAATGTGCATATAAATATAAATCAACGTCTTTTCCTACAACAATAGTATCTAAGAAAATCCTTAAATCTTCTACATAATATTCAAACTTATCTATACTTATTTGACTTTTATGTTTTTTTCCAAATGAACCTGATCTTCCATGTCCCCTATGTTCAATTGCATATACTGAATAGCCCATTTCTGTAAAATAGTAAATTAACTCATTATATTTTTCTATACATTCAGAAAACCCATGCGAAATTACAATTCTACCTTTTTCATTTATTACAGAAAATACTTGGTAATAAATATTTAAGTTATTACATCCTTTAAAATATCCATCCTTTTTAATTTTATTAATACTTATCTTTACCTGTTCAACATCTTCTTCATTATATCCGTAATTTGAATAAATCCCACTTTTAATTGTTTCCATTTTTAACCTCCACCTAGCAACCCCCTTAATAACGTTTACAGTAAAAATATATAGTATTTTACTAAAAATATCAAGTTATTAATTTATAATAAAAAAAAATAGTAACAATAATAAATATTATTGTTACTATTTTAATCTCTAATTTATTAATTAAAATTAACTATTTTACATCCTTAACACTATTTCTTAATATAAACTCACTTGGTATTATTACTTTTTTAGCGTACTGTCTTCCCTTTAATTTCTCCATCATAAGTTCAACTGCAACTTCTCCTAAATACTCTATATGAACTCTTATAGCCGTTAATGGTGGATTAGTATATTGAGATATTATAGTATCATTAAATCCTATTATGCTAATATCATTTGGAACCTTAACTCCATTTTCTTGAAGTCCCTTAATAACACCGCTTGCAATTGTATCATTAGCTGTAAAGAATGCTGTTGGCATTTTACTTTCAGATCTTATAAATTTATTTATTGCTTCATACCCACCTTCAGCCGTCATACTACTATTGATTATAAATTCTTCCTTTAGCATTTGTTTATTATTCATATATTCATAAAAGAACTTTAGTCTATCATCGAACATAGGTATTTTATTATCTCCTAAAGTGTACTTTTCCCCAATAAATCCTATGTCCTTATGTCCAAGCTCTAAAAAATAATCTAATGCTTGTTTAACGCCTAATTTATAATTAACTTTAACACTATCATACAATTCATCATTTGGCGCTGAATCTATAAAAACTATATTTTGTGTTCTTTTCGATAATTCATTTACTTCATCCGAAGTAAACTTACCAACTGCAATTATTCCCTGTAGTTCAACTTCTTCTGCTAACTCAAATTCATTATCTTGCTTAAAAAATCTAACTAGCTTAATATTATTCTCAAAGGCTTTCTTTTCTACTATATTTCTTAAAAGTAAATAATATGGATCTTGTAATTGTTTAACTACATCATACATTTCAACAATTCCAACTATAAACATATTTTTACTAAAATTTTTACCTTTTCTTTGCTTTGCTGTTCTATAATTTAATTCCTCTGCTACTTGTAGTATTTGTGCCTTAGTTTCATCAGCGACTAAAATTCCACTATCATTGTTTAAAACCCTTGATACAGTAGCTAATGATACTCCTACCTTCTCTGCTATTTCTTTCAACGTAGCCATTATCCCTCACCTCAATATATCTTTCATCTTTGTTAATTATATAATAAACCTTAGCTTGTTATTTTTATCTTATCTTTTATAAAAATTACATTTTTATAAACTCTATAGCATACTATATATTACCATAAGGCTAATCAAATTACATTACTTAATATTAATTTTATCAATAAATAACTTTAAAATAAAAGATATATTATTTAAAAGTAATTTTTACTGTCTTTTTAAAACAACTTTATTTAACATATTTATTTGTGATTCCCTTAGCTTCATTGAATAGTTAATTACTAAACTTCCTACTACCAAAATAATAAACGTAGCTTTAAAGTCAACTAGCAGCATATAAAGCACCCCCAACCAAATTAATTGCGATGCACCATTAGATTTCACCTTTGTAGATAATCCCCTAATTACAAATGTAAAGGAATCTTTTAAAACAAAATATATTACTACTACTCTAATTGCCATTACTACCGTTTTAAAATAAACGAATTTAAATTCAAAACCTGTTAATTTTAATATTTCAATTAAAATTAAATATATAATTCCAAAATAATATGTACTCGTGCTACAACATATATAAGAACCATATCTTTTAAAGTTTTTAATTATCATATATTTTTCATTACAATTTTCATTTAATATTCTAAGCTTTTTACCTATAAATAAAGCTCCAATATAAGATATTAATATTGTACCTATAGGCATTGTTGCAACAAAAATATTAAAAGCAACTTCCATATATTCACCATTTAAAGGAAACATTTCTGTATAACTATCAAATTCTTTCATAAAACTATAACCTGTTAATTTAGAAAAATAAATATCAATCAAAACCATAACAAAAGTTCCTAAAATTGCTGAATAAAATAAATCATCAAATATTGTACCTTTTTTCCTGATAAAATACCCACAAATCAATCCCATTATAATTCCTTGGCTCATCCAAATTGCTGATGCTACGTCACCTACTGCAAGAGTTACAATAAGCAATGATGTAATAGAAGATAATAATGTATACTTAAAATCAAGCCTCATAAATATAAGACAAATAAAAAGTGGCACTATCATATCCAAATATAATGTATATGCTATTCCTGTGTAAATTGCTACCATGCTTGAAACCACAAATAAAGCTGATAACATTGCTGCTTCTGTTAATTTTTTTGTTTTCAAATTATGTTCACCACACTTAATCTTAATGTATCTTTATTTATTATATGCTTTTCTTATAAAGTTAATAGTAAATTTTCTTTAAATATTATTTATTGTAATTTATTTCTTTTGATTTATAATAAATATTTAACCCTTCAAATGTTGGCTCTATTCCATTCTTAATACATTCTTCAACATATTCCTTTAAAACATAAATACTCATTTATTACACCTCTTTTTAAGACATTTTTAATTATTTATGTTTTAATATATGTAATAGAAGTTATGTAAATGACTAAAAAATAAAAATTTTATCGTAGGTGTAAAATGAACTATATAATTTTTGATTTAGAATTTAATCAACAACATCCTGAAGATGTAGTAATAGATGCTCCTAAACCATCTTTACTATTTGAAATAATTCAAATTGGAGCAATAAAATTAAATAAAAATTTTGAAACCATAGGAACATTTAATTCCTTAATTAAACCTAATATTCATAAAAGGCTTCATCCTTATGTTGAAGAATTAACAAAAATAAATATTAATGATTTAAATGCTTCTTATAACTTTATTGATGTTTTTAAACAATTCATTGATTTTATTGGAAAAGATAAGAGTACTTTAGTTGTATGGGGTGATTCTGATATTACAGAATTAATAAAGAATATGGGATTTTATAATATTCCCACTACCTTTATTCCTGAAAAATATATTGATATTCAGCACTATGCAACTAAACTGCTTAATGTTCCTAAAGGTCAAAAAATTGGCTTAAAAAAAGCTGTTGAAGCATTAGAAATACCTATTGATGGTGATTTCCATGATGCATTTTTTGATGCACATTATACTGCAGAAGTATTTAAAAAAATATATAATAAGCAATTATTATCTAAGCCAATTAATAAAGCCAATACTAAGCGACCTAAAGTAAAAAAAGAAAAACTTGATTCAAATGCACTAATCAATGAATTTGAAAAGAAATATAACAGAAAAATGTCAAAAGAAGAAATTGAAATGATACGTTTAGCATATTTTATGGGTAAAACTAAACAATTTATAATTAAAGATGAATAATTTTCCATAAAAGTAGATATTCTAATACTAAAGGAGGCTACGTAAATGTTGCTTGTTTTAGGAGATATTATTTTATTTACTTTTAGAATTATATTTACTCTTTTGAAATTTATAATAAAAGCCATTGTAAAAACACTAACTTTTATATTAACTAAACCTTTTTTAAGGTTTCCATTTTTACTTTTTACTATTGGCTTTTTTCTTCATATAAAATTTAATACATTAGCAACTATATACTTTTTATATTTAGTAAATATATGCGCTATTAAATTCAAGATATACGAAAAAATATATATAGATTTAAGTTATTTATTTGATACTATATTTAATTCATATAAAGTTTCGCACAATTTAAGAGCTTTAAAAAATGATAGTATTATTTTAAATAATATTCACTTAGAAAATAATGATGAAGATAGTTGCTTAATTGATGATCTTGTAATAACAAATAGTGGAGTTTTTGCAATTAAAACATTAACTTATCCTTATACAGATTTCACCAAAAACAAATATTCTAATGAAATTGCATTTGATAATGAAGATTTAAATGATGATACTATACTTGATAATAATGTACTTAATAAAATATACGATGAATGTACCAATTGTTATAACATACTACAAGACATTTTGTCTTCTGATATTCCTATAACCAATATAATTGCTCTTCCTCAAAAAAGCCTTGTTATTAAACAAAATGAAGTACTTGATACACCAATAGTAACCGCAGAGGATTTACCTTATTTTATTAAAAATAAAATAAATAAAGATAGTACTTATTCTCCTCTAAAAATTAAGGAAACTGTACTTCAAAATAAATCTTGGAGCTTTGATATATTATTAGATAAACTCCTAAGCTTTCTTAATCATAGTAAATTTATAATTTTATTTATATCATTGTTCATTATTACTTATTATATTTATATAACATTTGTAACTTATATATTTTTTAAATTTGTTTCATTATAAATTAAATTATTTTTTCTAAACTATTGTCCTTTATAAACAAATAAGAGTAATAAACTAATATTATAGTTTATTACTCTTATTCTTATAAATTAGCCTAACATTTCATACTCTTCCATATGTGCTTGCTTTACTATTTTATTATATACTTCTTTAATATCATCAGCATTCTTATCAAATGCTATCCCCTCTACTAGTGCATCTAAAACAACAATAATTTCATCTTTGCTTAAATTTATATCCATTGTAATTCACCTCTTTAACTTAATGTTTTTTACTCATTTTAATAAACTCTTCTATATCCTCTTCAATAGTCTTTAAAGAATTCTTCCAGAACTCTTTATCATGAATATCAATTCCTACTTCTTTAGTTATATCTGCTATTTTATTTTTACCTGTAATTGACAAAAGTTTTTCATATTCACTTACAAAATCTTCACCTTTTTTAAGGTATTCAGCATATAATCCCTTTGCAAATAAAAGTCCAAATGCATATGGGAAGTTATAGTAATTATAATTTGCATCATAATAATGAGGTTTCCAAGCCCACATATATGGATGTAAAAACTTTTCGTCTAATCCATCTCCATAAGCTTCTTTCTGCGCTTCTATCATAAGTCCCTTTATTTGTTCAACTGTTAATGCACTTTCTTTTCTAGCTTCAAATACTGACTTTTCAAATAAAAATCTTGAATAAATATCTACAATAACTTGTGTACAATCACAAATTTCTGTTTCTAATATAGCTAAAGCTTCTTTATGTTTAACATCTTTAATTGCAGCTTTTTTTATTATAGTTTCACAAAATGTTGATGCTGTTTCTGCTATTGGCATAGGATAATCTGAATTTAATATAGATTCATTTTTTAGACACTCACCATGGAATCCGTGTCCAAGTTCATGAGCCATAGTAACAACATCACCAAAACTTCCCCCAAAGTTTAATAAGATTCTGCTTTCACCTAAAGTATGAATTCCTTGACAAAAAGCTCCTCCTACTTTTCCTTCTCTTGGCTCTACATCTATCCAATTATTATCAATAGCCTTTTGTGCGAAATCTGCTAAATCATCACTAAAAGTTCTAAAATTCTTGACTATAAATTTACTAGCTTCATCATAAGTAAAATTCATATTGGCATTATTAATTGGAGCATATAAATCGTAAAATGGTAATCCATTTTTATGCCCTAATATTTCTGCTTTTCTTCTTAAGTACTTTCTAAATATAGGTAAACTTTCTTTCATTGCTTCAATCATTGCATTTAATGACTCTTCATCCATTCTTGAATTTAAAAGTGTTTCTTCTAATGGAGATTCATATCCTCTTAATTCACAAACAGTTAATACTTCACCCTTTATTCCATTAAGAGCAGCAGCCACTCCCTCTTCAACTTTCTTATATGACTTTATTTCTGCTTCATAAGCTTTTTTTCTAACTTTTTCATTTTTATCATAAGCCATATTTAAAACAACTGTTAATGGGTATTCTTTTACTTTACCACCTTCTGTCATTTCAACAGTTAATGATGAAATTAAATTATCTTTTAATTTACTCCATGCATTTGATCCTGTATTTCTCATATTTGCAATTATATTTTCTTCTTTTTCACTTAATAAATATTTACTATCTTCAACTATACTCTTTAATAAAAATGCATGTTCTTTTAATAATGATGATTTCTCAATTATAGAGTCAATATCCTCTATTTCACTTATATACCTTTCAATTTTAGTAGAACCTTTAACTAAATAAGTTAACTTCTTTTCAAAGATATCTGAATTTTTAAGTGCTTCTGTATCTTTTGTATTTACACTAATACTTAGTTCAATAAATTGCCCTAACTTACTAATCAGTTCCTCTAATTTTATATATTTATTTAAATATTCTTCTAACTTTTCTAATACATTTTCATAATCCTTAACTGCTTCTTCAATCCAATTGTTTATTTCATTTATTTCTTCAGTTAGGCTATTCATATCATTTTTAAATTCAACACTCTCAAATGATTCATATAGCTCTTTTAAACTCCAATTTAATCCCACTTTATAACCTCCAAATTTTATTTAAATTATTTATATTAATTATATACTTATGCTGAAAATTTTTCCAACAAAATATTATATTCTCCTCTTTATAATTAAAAATATTTACATTTAGTTACTAAAAATTTTATTTTTTAATAATAAAAAAAGTAAAATGAATTTTAATATTATAATTCATTTTACTTTTTATATTTATTATTTTCTTGTACTTCTTACTTGAAGTTTTTCAATCCAGCCTTTGTTATACCTTAATGAAATATAACCAATAACACTCATTATAAATGCTCCAACTGCATCTACAAATAAATCTACCATTGTATCCGTTAATGCAGCTCTTCCTATTAATTGAGTACCATTTTCCAAGGCGAATTTTTGCATATTAAGCCCTAAAATTCCATCAAAGGTAAATTCATAAAACTCCCAAATAACACCTAATGTTACTGCAAAACAAAATGAAAATAACGCAACAAAAAGAGGACTTAAAACTATTGGTACCTTTTCTGTCTTATTCAATAAAGTAACAATTGAAAATCCTAAAGCTCCAATCATTGCTCCACTAAAAGTATGTAATATATTATCCCAATTTGGAACATTATAATAAAAACTTCTAACTTCACCTAAATATATTGCTGCATATAAGAATATTGTATATAAAATCAACATATAAGATGGGATTGCTATTTTAAATTTATTTTCTAACATCCCTGGTAATAACATTGCTACTATACCTAAAATACATTGAGATAACATCAATGCATAATCACTTTTTAAACGCACAAAAGATTCAGTTGAATCTGCAACTGTTGGTGCATCATTTATCTCAAAAATTAAGAATATAGTAGTCGAAATTAAAGTAATTAACACAAAGTAGCTTAATAACTTTTGCCAATTAATTTTTTTCTTCATTTTTCATCTCCCCATAAAAATTTATATTTAAAATAATTTATTATTTCAACTATTTATTCTATATTATATTATGTAAAAAGTAAAATAATATGTCCCTATTTTCAATAATAGTAATTAATAGCTTACACATATTTTACATTTTATTCATTTTTACTCTTTACATCTTATTAACTTTAGTATATTATAATATTAATTTAAATTTGAAACACATAATCAGCATTGAAGGAAAGAGTAATTTTAATGATATCTTTAAGCGAGTAAGGGATGGTGTAAGCCTTATAAGATTAGTTTTAATGAAAAACATTCCTGAGCTTCTAACCGAACAATTGAGATTGAAAAGGAAACACCTTTTCCTTACGTCAAAGATGTAAGTTCGATTTGCCAAATTAAAATTGAACCTTAAAAGGAAACATCTTTTCCTTACGTCAAAGATGTAAGTTCGATTTGCCAAATTAAAATTTGGAATCTCACTTATCTCACTTAAGTAGACTTAGACGGGGCCTTACCGTTAAAAAAGGACAGTCTTAAATTATTATTAATTTAGCACTGATTAAGAGGCTTGATGCAAATTAGGTGGTACCGCGGAAGTAACCTTTCGTCCTATTTATTTAGGATGGAAGGTTTTTTTATATTATTTTTAGGAGGTTATTAACATGACAAAAGAATTAAAATCAAAGGTATTTATACCACAAAACTACAAATCAAACTTATCATTAATTGAAACTGAAATAGCAATAAAGAAAGTCAAGGATTTTTTTGAAAGCAAACTTGCCGCAACTTTAAACCTAACAAGAGTTTCTGCTCCACTATTCCTTGAAAATGGTTCAGGTTTAAATGATAACTTAAATGGAATAGAAAGACCTGTAAGCTTTGATATGCTTGCTATTAAAGATAGTAACTTAGAAATAGTTCATTCACTTGCCAAATGGAAAAGATTTGCGCTTCACAGATATAAATTTCAACCTGGATCTGGTTTATATACTGATATGAATGCAATTAGACGAGATGAAGAATTAGATAATCTACACTCTATTTATGTAGATCAATGGGATTGGGAAAAGGTAATTACAAAAGAAGAAAGAACTACTGATACTTTAAAAAGCACAGTAAGAAAGATATTTTCTGTTTTTAAAGCTACTGAAGATTTTGTATCTACACAATATCCTTCAATCGAAAAAATTCTACCACAAGATATCACTTTTGTAACGGCACAAGAATTAGAAGATATGTATCCTGAACTTACAGCTAAAGAAAGAGAAAATGCAATTTGCAAAAAACATAAGGCAGTATTTATTCAAGGAATTGGTGATACATTAAAATCTGGTGAAAAGCATGATGGAAGAAGTCCTGACTATGATGACTGGAGCTTAAATGGAGATATTTTATTCTATGATCCATTATTTGATTCAGCAATTGAATTATCTTCTATGGGCATAAGAGTTGATAAAGAAGCCTTAGATTATCAATTAAAGAAAGCTAACTGTGAAGATAGACGTGAACTTCCATTCCACAAAGCATTATTTGAAGATAAACTACCACTTACTATGGGCGGAGGAATTGGACAATCAAGAATTTGTATGTTCTTCTTAAGAAAAGCACATATAGGAGAAGTTCAAGCTTCTATTTGGGATAACTATACTCACGAAAAATGTGAAGAAGCTGGCATAGAGCTACTTTAGTTTAGTTGATAGTTATTAGTTACTAGTTAATAATTAATATAGAAACTCCTTTTGGAGTTTCTATATTATATATTTTTAGAAATTTAGCATAAGCTGAATTCATTCCTTAAATTTTAACTATTAACTCTTAACTAACTTTACTCTTAGCTTTTAATTAAATAAAAGTCATAGCAAATGAACCATTATCATATAATTATAAGTTCAAATGCTACGACCTTTTATTTTATATTATTCCGGCAATAATTCCTCCACCAACAACTTTGTTTCCTTGATAGAAAACAACTGATTGACCTTTTGTTATTGCTCTTTGTTTTTCTTTAAAACTTACTTTAACTTTACCATCTCTTAAAGGTGAAATAACTGCTTCAGCTGGTTTTCCTGAATATCTAACCTTTGCTTCAACTGTTATTGGTTCTTCAAGCTTATCAAATGGAATAAAGTTAACATCCTTAGCAACTAAGTCAGTCTTAAATATATCCTCTTCTGGACCTAATACTACTTCATTAGTTCTAGGATTAATATCTGTTACAAATACAGGTCTTCCAAGAGCTATTCCAAGTCCTTTTCTTTGACCTATAGTATAGTAAACTATCCCTTTATGTTGCCCTAATATATTTCCGTTTTTATCAACAAAGTTTCCTGGTACAACTTCTAGCGGTCTAGCTTCACTTATGTATCTACCATGATTATTATCTGGTATAAAGCAAATTTCTTCACTATCTTTCTTATTATATACTGATAATCCAATTTCTTTAGCAATTTCTCTTATTCTATCCTTAGTATATTCACCACAAGGCATAAGAGTATGTGCTAATTGTTCTTGAGTAAAGTTATATAATGCATATGTTTGGTCTTTTCTATCATCATCTGAACGAATTAAAAGATATCTTCCATTTTCATCTTGCTCGATTTTAGCATAGTGACCTGTTGCAACATAATCCGCACCTATACCTTGAGCTTTTCTTAATAGCTCATCAAATTTTAAATGTTTATTACATGCTATACATGGATTTGGTGTTTTTCCATCTATGTATTCTTGAACAAAATAATCAATAACTTTTTCTTTAAAGCTATCTCTAAAGTTCATTACATAAAAAGGAATACCAATCTTATTTGCAACTCTTCTTGCATCATCTACAGCTGAAAGTGAACAACACCCACCTTCTCTTTCTGTATAATCTTTATCTTCTTGCCATATTTGCATTGTAACACCAATTACATCATAGCCTTGTTCTTTTAAAAGGTAAGCAGCAACGGAGCTATCAACTCCGCCACTCATACCTATAACTACTTTTTTCTTCTTTTCCATCAAATCACACCTTAAGTTTTTTATTCGTGTCCGTGTACTGCATCATGTAATTCATCATGATCTGTTTCTTCGAATTCCCATCCTTCAGTGCTTAAACCAGCATTTTTTCTGTAGTCATTAATTGCTTTGTGTATAGCTTCTTCAGCTAATACTGAACAGTGCATTTTTACTGGTGGAAGTCCATCTAAAGCTTCAGCAACTGCTTTATTTGATAATTCCCAAGCTTCTTCTAAAGTCTTTCCTTTAATCATTTCTGTAGCCATTGAAGATGAAGCTATAGCTGATCCACATCCAAAAGTTTGGAATTTAACATCTTTAATAATGTTATCTTCTACCTTTAAGTAAACTCTCATTATATCTCCGCATTTAGCATTTCCAACTTCTCCAATACCATTTGCGTCTTCAATTTCTCCTACATTTCTTGGATTTCTAAAATGGTCCATAACTTTATCTGTATATATCATAATTATTTTTCTCCCTTCTTAACAAAATCACTCCATAATGGTGACATATTTCTAATTCTTTGAATAATTCCAGGTAATACCTCTAAAACATAATCAACATCTTCTTCTGTTGATCCATCGCCTAATGTTAATCTTAATGATCCATGAGCTAATTCATGTGGTAATCCTATTGCTAAAAGTACATGTGATGGGTCTAATGATCCTGATGTACAAGCACTACCACTTGATGCACATATTCCTTCAAAATCTAAAGATAATAAAATTGATTCACCTTCTATATACGTAAATCTTACATTTACATTACCAGGTAATCTCTTATCACCTCTTGGTCCATTTAAATATGAATATGGAACTCTTTCTAATATTCCATCTATAAGTTTATCTCTAAGCACTGTAAGTCTTTCCATATGAGCTTCAATATCATTTGTAGCTAACTCTATAGCTTTACCTAATCCAACAACTGAAGCTATATTTTCTGTACCTGCTCTTCTAGCTCTTTCTTGACCTCCACCATGGATTAAGTTGTCTATTCTTACACCTTTTCTTATGTATAAAGCACCTATTCCTTTAGGTCCATAAATCTTATGTCCTGCTAAAGATAAAAGGTCTATATTCATTTCTTTTACATCAACTGGAACATTTCCAACTGCTTGAACTGCATCTGTATGGAATAGAACTTTTCTTTCTCTACAAATTGCACCAATTTCTTTTATTGGTTGAATAGTTCCAATTTCATTATTTGCAAACATAATTGATACTAAAATAGTTTTATCAGTTATTGCATTTTTTAATTCTTCTAAATCAATAAATCCTTCTTCATTAACATCTAAATAAGTTACTTCAAAACCATTCTTTTCTAGATATTCACAAGTATGAAGAACTGCATGATGTTCTATCTTAGTAGTTATTATATGATTTCCTTTTTTTCTATGTGCTGATGCAATACCTTTAATTGCCCAGTTATCTGACTCAGATCCACCCCCTGTGAAGTAAACCTCATTCATATCACAATTTAAAGCTTTAGCAACTTGACCTCTAGCTTTATCAATTGCCATCTTAGTTTCTCTTGATATTCCATAAAAAGATGATGGATTACCAAACTTTTCTGTAAAATACGGCATCATTTCTTCTAAAACTTCTGGCTTTACATAAGTAGTAGCCGCATAGTCCATATATACTGTTTTCATTATTGCTCACTCCTCTTTAATGTTAATGCTTCATTCTTTTCTTTAATTTTATTGTAGTCATCTACTATATCTTGTAACGTTATGCCTTCCATAACTTCATCTATACTATTTTTAATTTTTGTCCATAAAAGTCTAGTTGCGCAGCAATCTATATTATCACATGATACCCCTTCAATACAATCAGCAATTTCTATTGGGCCCTCAAGGACGTACATTATATCAGATACTTTTATATCTTTAGGTTCTCTACCTAAAACATATCCACCTTGAGCCCCCCTTATACTATTAATAAGTTTTGCTCTTCTTAGCGGTGAAAATAATTGCTCTAAATAATACTCAGATATTCCTTGCCTTTGCGAAATAGTTTTTATTGATAGGGGAGAACTTCCATAATGGATTGCTAATTCAACCATAGCTTTTACTCCATATCTTCCTTTAGTTGATAGTTTCATTTTCTCACCCCTTATTCAGACTTTTTTGCTCTGCTTTATGTTTATATCATACTAACTTACTCTGTTTTTGTCAACCCTGAAATACACATACTTTCAGAATTAACTTCAAATTTTTTATGTAAACTTTTTTAATGAGTTTTATTCATTACATCATTTATTTTATTTAAATATTTTTAACTTTTTATATTATTAAAATTCATTATACTTCAAGCATTATTTCTAGTATTTCTTTATCAGTTTCTTTCATTCCCTCTTTACCTAATCTACCTACTGCAGTTATTGTTTTTTCAATATTTTCCTTCAATATACCCGTATTAGCACTATAACATTGATCTTCCATAGCAAGATAATGCCCCATCATACTAGCATCAACACTTGTAGCTATTTTAGCTGCACAAGATGCCTTTGCTCCATCACAAACTATTCCTGAAATATTCGCTAATGTATTTGTAACCGTCTTATTTATTTGATCTAATGTACCACCTTCTAAATATGTAATTGCAGCTCCACTAGCACATCCTGCACTTACAGCCCCACAAAAGGCAGAAAGTCTTCCTATACCTGTTTTTTGATGTATAGTCATTAGATTAGAGAATACTAACCCTCTATATAATAACTCTTCAGACAATCCCTTTTCTTTTGCATATATTATTACTGGAATTGAAGTTGCCATACCTTGATTTCCACTTCCTGAGTTAGTCATAACAGGTAATGAACTACCACTCATTCTTGCTTCTGAAGCAGCTGCAGCATAAACTTTTAGCTTAGTAACAATTGAGTTTGGATAGCATTTCATAAGCATTTTACCTATACCTACTCCATATTCTCCTTTTAATCCTTCTTCTGCTATTGATATGTTATACTCTATTTGTTTATCTAACAATTCTTTTATATCTTTAATATCAACAGTATTTGCAAATTCATATATATCATTAACATTTAAAATACTTCTATCAATAAATACACCTAAATATTTACTTGGATCCTCATTACCTTCGAATAATATCTCCCCATTTTTTATTACCTTAGATATATTATTATGTGCATATTTTATTTCAACTATGGCGCTATCATTTTCACTATATACTTCCATTACTATATGTAACTGAATATCTGTATCTAATCTTTCAACAAAGCAATAATCTTCATTCATAAGTTTATTAGCTTCATTTATATGCTCTTCTCCTACTTCACTAATAACTTGCAATTCTTTACTTGAATCACCAGCTAAAACTCCAATTATTGAACTAGCCTTAATTCCTACTAAATCTCCTGTATTAGGAACAGTTACACACATTGCATTTTTTATTATATTACCGCTACATTTTGCCACAACCTTATCTGGCATTTTCCCTAATACTTCTCTAGCCTTTGCAGCTGCATATGCTATGGCAATAGGTTCAGTACATCCCATTGCTGGTACTAGCTCTTCTTTTAAAATTTGTAAATAATCATTATACTTCTCTTGTTTCATCATCTGTTTCCCCATTTTATTATATTATTATTTTACTTTTTAATTTTATCCCAATAATCTTTTGTAGCTCTTTCAAACTTATTATCTCCATACTCATAATAAGTTCTATTTTTCAAGTTATTAGGTAAATATTGTTGTGTTACATAATGATTAGGATAGCTATGTGGATATTTATATTCAATTCCTCTTCCCATTTTACACGCTCCACTATAATGAGCATCCTTTAAATGAGTAGGTATATCCCCTATAGACATATTTTCTAAATCATTTAATGCTGCATCTATTGCTAAATATGCTGAATTAGATTTTGGACTTGTTGCTAAAAGGATAGTTGCCTCTGCAAGTGGAATTCTTGCTTCTGGAAATCCTAATTCCCTAGCAGAATCAACTAGTGACTTTACAATTAAACTTGCCTGTGGATAAGCAAGACCTATATCCTCCGCTGCAATTACTTGTAATCTTCTACAAATAGAAATCAAATCACCAGCCTTAATAAGTCTAGCTAAATAATGAATAGCAGCGTCAGCATCACTACCACGAATTGATTTTTGAAAGGCACTTAGTATATCATAATGTGCATCACCATCATTATCATAAGCAATTACCTTACTTTGAGTTGAATCCTTAACAACATTTAAATCAATTACTACAATTTTATCACTATTAGGCCTAGTTGAATTTAATGCAATTTCTAATCCATTAATAGCCTTTCTTACATCGCCATTACAATAAGATGCTAAATAATTTATAGCTTCATCTTTAACATCTAATTTTATTTCATTATATCCTTTACTTTTAATATCTATAGCTCTATTAAGCGCTTTCTTTATATCATCCTCTTCTACTGGTTTGAACTCAAATATAGTTGATCTTGAAAGTAAAGCCTTAAAAATATAAAAATATGGATTTTCTGTAGTTGATGCAATTAAAGTTATTCTTCCATCTTCAATATATTCTAAAAGTGATTGTTGCTGCTTTTTATTAAAGTTTTGAATCTCGTCTAAATAAAGAACCACACCATTAACGCCTAAAAAAGTATCTAACTCTTTTGTTATTTCCTGAATATCTTTTAATGAAGCATTTGTAGCATTAAGCTTATAAAATCTTTTTCCTGCCTTTTCTGCAATAATATTCGCTACTGTGGTCTTTCCTACTCCTGGTGGCCCATAAAATATCATATTTGAAATTCTACCACTCTTTACTATTCTATCTAAAATTTTATTTTCTCCTAATATATGTTGTTGACCACAAACTTCACTTAATTGTGTAGGCCTAATTAAATCTGCTAATGGTTTCATTTTTTCACCTCAAATATTTCTTCCTCATATTATATAAAATCTACAGCCTTTTTTACAACTCTTTCAATCATTATTAAAGTATAGCATAAAATTCGTTTAAATATAAAAAAAATGAGAGATTGCAATTTTTATTTACAATCTCTCATTTCAATATTTATTTAACTATTTAATTATCTATAAAATTCTTGAGTAGCATATACTTTATTACCTATTTTATATACTCCAACTCCTATACTTGAGAAGTTAGTTGATAATATATTTTCTCTATGACCTGATGAGTTCATCCAGTTTGTCATAAATCTTTCTGCTAAAGCATCTGCGCTTATATTACCGCCAATATAGGCTATATTTTCTCCCCATGCCTTATATGATACGCCGTCTTTTTTCATTTGAGTTGTTATAAGATTTCCATTTAAATCTTCATGACTAAAGTAATTATTATCTCCCATATCTTGCGATTTAATTCTAGCGTATTTTTGCATTACTGTATTATATGTTAATGTTGGAACTCCTGCTTTTGTTCTTTCTTCATTTACTTTATTATATATAGCTGTTTCTACAGCTGCCATAAAGTTTTCATCCGCATTAGTTACATTATTTTCTGTAGAGTTATCCGGTGTTTCGTCAACTACTGGTGTATTTGGAACACTTGGTGTTTCATCTACTGTTGGTGTATCCGGAACACTTGGTGTTTCATCCACTACCGGTGTATCTGGAACACTTGGCGTTTCATCCACTGTTGGTGTATCTGGTGTACTTGGTGTTTCATCAACAGTTGGTGGAACTATTGTATCCTCTGGTGTTTCAGTATTGTTACTTGGTGGAACTATACTATCGTTATTATTATTATTATTGTTATTGTTTCCTCCATTATTAGGCTTGTCTACTGTTCCTCCAATAATTATACTTCCACATGAACTATTCGACCACCATATTTTTTTGAATATTACTCCTTGTAATAAGCCACCTGAAATACTACATTTATTATTTTCACTTGAATTTGTTTCTGAAGAACTTACTTTATTAATTGTTATTAAATTTGTTTTTCCTTGAGAACATTCTTTTACAGCTGCAAAAGTTGGTGTAACCGCACCCCCTAGCACTGTTAATGTAACTATACTGGCAATTAGTTTTTTCTTCATCTGTACCACTCCTTTTTATTTTTTCGAACAACTTAATATTGTCCAATATCTTATTAGTTCAAAGTACTTTTTACTTTCACTAAAGCCGCCAGATACAGTTATATCATATTTTTATCACAGAACTAACAGTAGATTCCTTCTTTACATACCAATAATGACTAATCTAAATTTCACATTCCTTAATAACCATAAAAATACCAATAAAATTTCTGCATATTTTCTGACTTTATAACAATTTGGTAATTTTATACTTACAATAAATTACCACGTATATTATTGATTTTTCCGGAAATTTACATTTTCATTTTCAGCTATTTCTAAACTTTCATACTCCTTAACACTCTTAATTACATAATTTCCTTTTTCCTTTTTAAGAACAACCTCTACTGGAACATTATTTCCCTCTACTGAATCATATCCTTCCTCTACCCCATCACTTTCTAAAGTTGTCCCTTGTGCCTCCATATTTAAAACCATACAAAGCTTATATTCTCCATCTTCCTTTGTTACTCCCTTAACTTCACTTTCATATTTAGTAAATTCAACTTTTCCAATAAGGTAACTGTAAAAAACTTCGTAATTGCATTCATTAAATGTGTCTTCATCAATATAATTACTTACTTCATCATCATATGAATTTTCATATGACAGCACTTTATCTACAATTTCTTTCATTTCATTAATATCTTTAGATGATATATTACTACTACACCCAACTACACTTATAGAAAATAACATTAATATAAATACCACTATTTTTTTCATATCTTCCTTACCACCTTTACAAACTTTATTTATACATTCTTATGTAACCTTCCCCAAAGATATGAATTTTACATTGTGAAAATTAAGTGAAGCTCTAAATTTTAATTTAGTTAGCTGAACTTACTCCTCTGAATGATAATGAAGAGCGAGTTTCCATTAAAAATAAAATTCTTAAATACTATTGTCATACTTTTTTTAAAAGTAATTTACCCAAGTGATAACCACTTTATAAACTTTATCAAATTATCCGAAATTAATTATATAAATTAAAGATGAAATTCAACTTATTCCTCAAAATATAATATTTAATTTTCCGTTATTACTCCATATAAGTAAATTATCGCATAAAAAAAGAGCACATCAGTGCTCTTTTTAGTCATTATATATTAGGGTATTTGATACCACTCCAATATACATTATTTATCATTATAGCTTTATCTGATAATGTAACTCCATCTAAAGCCCATTTCTTAAACTCTTCAAATCCAGTTCTATCTACAATATATCCAATATGCTCTTTACCACCTGGTGCATTTTTATCAATATATTGTTCAACATATTTATAAGTATTAACTATTATTTTGATTATACTTTCTTCATCAGCCCAAATTAAGAAGTCTTCAGCAAGTCTTGGATTCTTCTTACCTGTTCTACCCATAATGGCAAGTCTATAGTATTTTTCTTTACTTCTAGTCCATGCTCCTGTTGGACAGTTAATTACACATTCACCACATCCGATACATTTGCTATGATCTCTAACTGGCGTATAGTTTTCAGCATGTAATGCTGCTGTTGATTTCTTAGTACAAGCTCTAACACATGCACCACAAGATATACATTTACTTTCATCTAATTGTGGTTCAGTCATCCCAATAATACCGAAGTCATGCATTCTAACCTTCATACAATCGTTAGGACATCCTGTTAAAGCAACCTTAAAGTGTAAGTCATTTGGGAATATTGCTTTTTCTATTTTCTTAGCAAAGTTAGTTGTATTGTAATTAGCAAATGGACATACATTATTTCCTATACATGCACTTACATTTCTTGTACCAGCAGATGTATACCCTTTACCTGGTACTAATTGATTAATTTCTAATCCTTCAATGATTGGTTGAAGTAATTCATTAACCTTATCCATGTTTTTCATATCGATTCCTGGAACTTCAAATCCTTGTCTAGTAGTTAAATGAACTGTTCCATTACCATATGTTTCAGCAATTTCTTGAATTAAACCTAAATATTTAGCATTTAAGTGTCCACCTGGAACTCTTATTCTTGATGCTGTAAGACCTCTATGTTTTGTAACTCTAAAGGCATTCTTTTTTAGCTTTTTAGTATTGATATCCATTAATTACTTCCTCCTAATCAATTAAAGATTTTCCTACTGTATAGTTAAATACTGGTCCATCTAAACAAATATAAGTATCATCTATTTTACAGTGTCCACATTTACCTATTCCACAGCACATTTTTCTTTCTTGAGAAATCCAGATATTTTCTTCCTTTATTCCAAGCTTTAAGAATTCTAAAACAGTAAACTTCATCATCATTGGAGGTCCAACAACAACTACTTGTACATTATCCATATCTTTTATTTCTAATTCAGGAATATATTTAGTAACTAATCCTACTTTACCTTCATAACCTTCTTTAGCAGTATCAACTGTTAAAATAAGATTCATAGTCTTTTCCCATTCTTTCATGTCTTCTTTAAATAAAACATCTTCTGGTGACTTAAATCCTGTAATTAATGTCATGCTTGTACAATCATTTGTATTTTTAGAGAAGTATTCTACTATTCCTCTTACTGGTGAAAGACCTGTTCCTCCAGCAACTACTATTACTTCTTTATTTTTATAGTTTTCTATATCAAAACCATTTCCATAAGGTCCTCTTAAGAATAACTTATCTCCTACATAGTTTTTAAATATTTCATTAGTAACTTTACCAACTCTTCTTATTGTTAAGTCAACATATCCTTCACCAATTCCACTTACAGATATTGGTGCTTCACCATACTTTGGAAGAGATACTTCAAAGAATTGACCTGGTTTAACATCTCCGTTAAAAGCCATTCTAAAAGTATATTCTATTGGAGTATGTTCAATTACTTCTAAAATTTCTGATCTAAATGGTATGTATTCATTCTTAGTCATTATTCTTCACCTCGTTCATAGCATCTTCTAACTTATTAATGATTGTAGAGAAACTGATGTATTCTGGACATATATCATCACATCTACCACATCCAACACACATATGATATCCCCACTTTTTCTTGTAGTCATATACTTTATGAAGAGTTTTAAATCTCATCTTTTGACCTTTTTCTTTTCTAAAGCTATGTCCACCAGCCATATCTGTATATCCATCCACATGACATGATGCCCATACTCTTCTTCTTTCACCAGCATTTTTATTATCTTTATAAGTTATATCTTGCATAGTGAAGCATGTACATGTTGGACAGACAAAGTTACATCTACCACAAGTTATACATCTTTCATTATATTCATTCCACATTGTAGATTTCATAACTTCTAAACCTAAATTTTCTGGAATATTAACTTTAACTGGATTTTCTGTAACGAAATCAGGAGTAACTTCCTTTTCTTCTTTTTCTACATAATCTAAAATAGCTGCAATTTCCTCATCCTTAACATCTAAGTACACATCTTGTCCATCAACCTTGATATAAGCATTGTATTCATCAGTTTTATTAGATCCCATGCTTACACAGAAACAATTTTCAAAACTGTTTTCACAACCAATTAAGATAAACTTTGCATTTTCTCTCATCTTTTTATAGTAGATATCTTCAAAGCCATTTCTTAAGTATATATCATCTATTCTCTTTACAGAATGAATTTCACAACTTCTTAAGAATACTAACGCTGGTCTCTCATCTACTTCTGCTTCTTTACATTCATCATCATTAAAGAAGAATAAAGTTTGTCTTGTAGGTAAAATTGTTTCTTTATATGAATAACTTGATTTTTTATCAAATTCAATTTCTTCTATTGTAGAAACTTCTCCATATCTTACTCTATCAGTATCAGAAAAAGTTCCTGCACCTTCAAAAACTTTTGGAGCATAGATTCTATATGTTTTCTTTAACTCTTTTAAAGCTAAATTCATATTTTCTAAGTTAAGTTTATATCCCATGTAAAACACCTCTTAGCTTATTTTTTCTTTTTCTTGTTAATACATTAACAAGTCGATGTTTAAATTATATTTTTTTTACAAAAAAAAAGATGTGACATTTATCACATCATTTAAATTTTCTTAATTATCTTTGAAGAATCTAACTAATTTTTCTCTATCAGGAACTATAATTCTTTTATTTTTATTTATGATTAAACCTTCATTATTTAAAATTTTTAAAGCTCTTGAAATTGTTTCCCTTGGGGCCCCAAACATATCAGCTAAATATGTAATCGTTATGTTTAAATCAATCAATGTACCCTCTTCTATTTCTATTCCATAATCTCTCGATAATTTCCATAACTTTGCTGCAACTCTCTTTTCAACCTTTATAGGAATTGAATTTTTTCCTTGTCTATATAATCTTCTTACTTTCATTGCTAATGAATTAATTATTATTTTAGAAAGTTCAAAATCCTCTTTCATAATATCTAAAAATTTTATTCTATCAAAACATAAGATTTCTGCTTTTTCAAAAGCTTCACAATTAATAGAAGCTGGTAAATCATCAATTATTACTTCATTAATTACTGTATCTTTACCTAAAATAAAAATAACTTTTTTTTGTGCTGATTCACTTTGTTTATATAATGCAACCTTGCCACTTTTAACTATATAAATACTCTTTATTATTTCCTTATCTCTAAAAAGATGCTCCCCTTTTTTTAATTGCCTTACAAAACAAATTTCATTTAACTTATGTATTGTATTATTATTTATATGAGAGAATAATGAAATTTCATTTAATTTTAAACTATTCTTACTCAAACTTTTATCTCCTCGTATTATTATTGTGAATATTATATCACAACTTTTATAAAAAGCATTTTTAAATTCAATAGAATATTTCTATATATAAATATATATTTATATTAATTTTAATATAAACACTCCTATTATCATATAAATTATGTAATTATATGAATCTTTTAACTTTAAAATTACCATATATAGTATTATAAATTTTATCGCTCAAATTTCTAAGTTAAATCAAATATGTAAATTCTTTTTAGGATAATATTATTTTTTACACTTATTTCATAAATTATTTTAAGATATCTTTTTCTGATTATCTAAAAAAAAGCCCTAGCTTCCGCTAGGACCTTATATATTATTATTGATTATTTAGCTTTCTTTTCTTTTTTAGTTGGAGCTGCTTCAGCTTTAGCTTCATCTTTAGCATTTTCTCCATAGTAGCTAGTGATATACATTTCTTTTAATTCAGACATTAATGGATATCTTGGGTTAGCTCCTGTACATTGGTCATCAAATGCTTGCTCAACCATTTCATCTAATGTTTCGAAGAATTTAACTTCACTTACACCAGCATCTTTAATTGTCTTAGGCATATTTACTTTGTTTTGTAACTCGTCTATAGCCTTTAATAATAATTCAACTTTTTCAGCTTCAGTGTTTCCACCTAATCCTAAGTGATCTGCTATCTTAGCATATCTCCATGCTGCATTTGGATATTTGTATTGAGCAAATGCTGCTTGCTTAGTTGGAGCATCAGTAGCATTGAACTTAATAACTTCTTTCATAACTAAAGAGTTAGCCATACCGTGTGGTAAGTGGTGGAATGCACCTAGCTTATGAGCCATTGAGTGGTTAATTCCTAAGAATGCATTACTGAATGCCATACCTGCCATACAAGATGCATGAGCCATTTTTTCTCTTGCTTTAATGTTAGTTGTACCTTCATTATAAGCATCTGGTAAATACTTGAATACTAATCTGATTGCTTCTAAAGCTAATCCGTTAGTGTATTCAGAAGCCATTATTGAAACATAAGCTTCAATTGAGTGAACTAATACGTCGATACCAGCACAAGCTGTTAATCCCTTAGGAGAAGTCATCATTAACTCAGCGTCAACGATAGCCATATCTGGAGTTAGTTCGTAGTCAGCTAATGGATACTTAATTCCAGTTTCTTCGTCAGTGATAACTGCGAATGGAGTAACTTCTGATCCAGTACCAGCTGAAGTTGCTATTGAAACCATCATAGCTTTTTGACCCATAGTTGGGAATCTGTATATTCTCTTTCTTATATCCATGAATGTCATAGCTAAATCGTGGAAGTTAACTTCTGGATGTTCGTACATAACCCACATAATCTTAGCAGCATCCATAGCTGATCCACCACCAAGTGAAATTATAACGTCTGGTTGGAAGCTAGTCATTTCAGCAGCACCAGCTCTAGCACATCTTAATGTTGGATCTGGTTCAACATCTGAGAATATTTTGTATTGGATTCCTTGTGATTCTAAAACTTCTGTAACTTTGTTAGTGTATCCCATTTCGAATAATACTTTATCTGTTACGATGAATGCTTTCTTTTTACCCATGTCACCTAATTCAGCTAAAGCTACTGGTAAACAACCGTATTTGAAGTAAGTTTTTTCTGGAACTCTAAACCAAAGCATATTTTCTCTCCTTTCAGCAATGCTCTTAACGTTAATTAAGTGCTTAGGACCAACGTTTTCTGAAACTGAGTTTCCTCCCCATGATCCACAACCTAATGTTAATGATGGTGCTAATTTGAAGTTAAATAAGTCTCCGATAGCCCCTTGAGCTGCTGGCATGTTTATTAATGTTCTTGCAGTTTTCATTCTTTCACCGAATGTTAATACTCTATCTCTATTCTTAACTTGATCAGTATATAAAACTGAAGTATGACCCATACCACCTAATTCTATTAATCTATCAGCTTTATCTAAAGCTTCTTCAAATGATTTAGCTTTGTACATAGCTAATACTGGAGATAATTTTTCGTGTGAGAATGGTTCTTCTAATTCAACTGAAGTAACTTCACCAACTAAAACTTTAGCTGTTTCTGGAACGTTAACTCCTGCCATCTTAGCTATCTTATAAGCAGATTGACCAACCATGTCAGCATTTAATCCACCTTTTTCATTTAAGATGATATTTCTAACTTTATCTATTTCTTCACCTTTAAGGATATAAGCTCCTCTTTCAGCTAATTCTCTCTTAACTTCATCATAAACTTGTTCTAAAACAACGATTGATTGTTCTGATGCACAGATAACACCGTTATCAAATGTCTTAGAAAGTAATATTGAGTTTACAGCCATTTTAATGTGAGCTGTTTCATCAATGATTGCTGGAGTATTACCTGCTCCAACCCCTAAAGCTGGTCTTCCTGATGAGTAAGCAGCCTTAACCATTGCTGGACCACCTGTAGCTAGGATTATATCTGATTCTCTCATAACATTTTGTGATAATTCAACTGATGGTTGATCTATCCATCCGATTATTCCTTCTGGAGCTCCTGCTTTAACTGCAGCTTCTAAAACTATTCTAGCAGCTTCAATTGTTGCATTCTTAGCTCTTGGGTGTGGAGAGATTATTATAGCATTTCTAGTCTTTAAAGCTATTAAACACTTGAATATTGCTGTTGATGTTGGATTTGTTGTAGGAACGATAGCAGCTATAACACCAATTGGTTCTGCTACTTTAGTAATTCCACTTGTCTTATCTTCTTCTAAAACTCCACAAGTTTTCATATCCTTATATTGGTTATATATATATTCAGCAGCAAAGTTGTTCTTTACAACTTTATCTTCAACTATTCCCATTCCAGTTTCTTCTACAGCTAATTTAGCTAACTTAATTCTGTTGTGGTTAGCTGCTAAAGCTGCTTGTCTGAAGATTTCGTCTACTTGTTCTTGAGTGTAAGTAGCGAATTTCTTTTGTGCTTCTCTTAATTGTTTAATTCTTGCTGTTAATTCTTGAGCGTTTGTAACTTTCATGTATTACATCCTCCTAAATAATCAATATTTATAATAATTTTAAATTGATATCTTATCTTTTGGGCTTTGTTAAGTTTTTGTTTTGATTGTTAATTCTTTAACTTGTCCACACCCTTATTGTACTCGTTTGTTTATTTTTTGTCAAACTTTTTTTATATATTTTTTTTATTTTATTTTCACTGTATAATTAGCACTACTACAAACCCCTTATTTTTCAACAATGATAACATTTTCAACTATCCAGTAATTTTTTTGACATTTTTCACTCTGTTTTTATAAATATTTTTTTAATATTACTTTAGCAATATTTTTTTGTACTTCCAACATAATCCTTAAGTTTCGTTATATTAATAACAAAGTCTTTATTTAATTGATTTACTTTTTTAATATTTGTATTTGCTAATTGTTTTATTCTATTTATACATATACAAAAAAGGGACTATATACCTTAAATAAGTATATAGTCCCTTCAAATATATTTTTATGCTAAAGAAGTTAATAAACTTCTATCACTTAATTCTTCTATAGCATTAGCTTTACCGAACATCTCCATAAGCTTTTCAGTTGTTAAGTTTTTCTTTTCTTTTCCACTAACATCTACAATCACTTTACCAGCATGCATCATTAGTAATCTGTTACCACACTCTAAAGCATGCTTCATATTATGAGTAACCATCAATGTAGTAATTTCCTTTTCTTTAACTACATTTTTAGTAATCTCCATTATTTTTGCTGATGTCTTTGGATCTAATGCAGCTGTATGCTCATCTAATAATAGTAATTTAGGTTCAGACATAACTGCCATCATTAATGTTAAAGCCTGTCTTTGACCTCCTGATAATAGTGTAACTTTGTTATAAAGCTTATTCTCTAATCCTAAATCAAGCTTAGTTAATAACTCCTTATAATACTCTATTCTCTTTTTATTTATCCCAAAAGAAAGTCCATATTTTTTTCCTTTATTATCAGCTAAAGCTAAATTTTCTAGTATAGTCATATTTGGTGATACTCCAAAGGAAGGATTTTGATAAACCCTACCTATATATTTTGCTCTTTTAAATTCTTCCTTATAAGAAACATCTTTACCATCTAATACTATTAATCCAGAATCAATATTAATATTACCACTTATTAAATTTAACAATGTTGATTTTCCTGCTCCATTTGAACCAATAATAGTAATAAAGTCACCCTTATTTATATCAATACTAAAATTATCAAAAATTTTATTCTCATTTACGGTGTTAGGATTAAATACTTTGCATAACCCTTGAATCTTTAGCATCACCATCACCACCTTTATTACTCATTGATTTTACATCTCTATTTTTACGCTTAAATTTGAATACATTATTATTTGCCGCTAATGCTACAGCAACTAACACTGCTGTTAATATTTTTAAATCATTTGGATTTAGTTTCATCCATAAAGCAATTGCAATTACTAATTTATATATGATTGCTCCAAATATAGATAAGGTTGTAGCTTTTATAAATGATATCTTTCCAAAAATGGATACACCTATTATTACGGCTGCTAATCCCATTACAACAATTCCTGTTCCCATAGTTACATCTGCAAATCCTTGATGTTGAGCTGTTAATGCTCCTGCTAAAGCTACTAATCCATTGCTAATAGCAAGTCCTAAAACCTTAACTAAGTTTTTATTAACCCCTAATGAAGATACTACTTGTTCATTATCTCCTACTGCTGTCAATAAAAATCCAGCTTTTGTCTTCAAGAATAAATCTAAAATAATTTTAACTACAACAACTATAGCCAATATAATAAAAATTGAATTTACGGCTGTGCTTTTAAAAATATAATTTGTATTAAATAAAGGTATATTTGATTTTCCCATTATTCTTAAATTTACTGAATAAAGTCCCATCATAACAAGTATTCCAGACATTAAATTGCTTATTTTAAGCTTAACATGTAAAAATCCTGTTATAGAACCTGCAATTGCACCACCTATTGTAGCTATCAATATCGAAATCCATGGATTTACTCCATTAATCAAAAGAGCTGCCGATATTGAAGCTCCTAAAGGAAATGTACCATCTACTGAAAGGTCTGGGAAATCTAATATCTTATAAGTAATATAAACTCCCATTGCAACTAAGGCAAATAATAAACCTTGCTCTAATGCATTAATTACTACATCCACTAGTTAACCCCTCCAGTTACCTTTGTAGCCTTAGAATTAATATCATCTGGAACTGTAATATTTAATTTTTCAACCACATCAGTATTAATTGTTATACTCATATCACTTAAAGTAGATATTTCTATATCACTAGGAGCCTTACCATTTAAAATTTCGGCTGCTTTATATCCTGCTTCTTTTCCTAATTTAAAATAGTCTATACCAATTGAGCAAAGTCCACCTTTAGATACTCCCGCTTCTTCTCCACATAAAATAGGTATATTCTTATTTATACAAAGATTTCCTACTAAATCATATGCAGAAGCAACTGTATTATCAGTTGGTGCATATAATGCATCTATTGAACCTAATGCTGCACTTAAATTTTGATTTATTTCATTTACTGTAGTAACAGATATTTCTTTAATATCTATATTTCTTTTCTCAGCCTCTTTTTTTAACTCTTGTACTTGTGCTAAAGAATTAGCTTCTGATGAATTATAAATAACACCTAATGTTTTTATGTCTGGAACTAATTCTGTTAATAAATCTAATTGCTCTTCCATTGAAACCATATCTGATGTACCTGTGACATTAGTTCCTGAACTTTCCCAAGAATTTGCTACTCCAGCATCAATTGGATCAGTAACTGCTGTAAATACTATAGGTATATCCTTTGTTGCATTATATGATGCTTGCAAACTTGATGTTGCTATAGCAAATATCATATCTACTTTAGATGTAACAAATTGATCTGAAATAGTTTTTGCAATAGCCATATCCCCTTGCGCATTTTGGTAATCAATCTTTAAATTCTTTCCTTCTTCAAACCCTTTCTCTTTTAAGCCCTCTATGAACCCTTGTCTTGATGCGTCTAATGCATCATGTTGTACTAACTGATTAACTCCAATAGTATATGTCTTTCCATCACTTTCAACATTTTCACTTGATTCAGTTGTACTTCCTTCCTTTTCTTCCGTATTAGCGTTTGAACAAGACATTAATCCTGTCATCACTAAAAGGCCACTTAAAATTAGAGCTAACTTTTTCTTTCCTACCATCTTTCCATCCTCCTAAAACTTAAAATAACCTAACTTGTCCTACTTACCTACTTTCCCACCTCATATAATGATGAAATCCCATATGTATTTATTCTTATTCAATCATTATAGTAATTTTTTATACTTTTGTTACTAAAAGTTAAGTTATTTTATTAATTTGATATTTTTATATTATCATGTTTTGAATATAATGTAAATAATATTATTTAATTCCATTTGTTGTTTTTATTTCTATCCCTTATTGCTTCAATAAAAAAAACTGTATTAAAACTAATTTATTAGCTTTAATACAGTTCTTTATTTTTTATTCAGGTATAGCTCTATGACCAATTCCAATCACCACTTCATCTAAGTGCAACAGACCAACACTTAAAAATATACAAACACTTAAATGTTGTCCTCTTCTAGCTATACCAACCTTACCTCCAACATTTTGACCGCTAGCTCTTTCTTTTACTTGCATTAACGCATCTCTAGTTGCTCCAATTACTCCACCTTCATGTAAATGCTCTTCTCTTATTACTCCACTTCTTTTGGCTGCAACTATAGTTCTTTCTAAAATCTTTGTAGTTGATTCATTTATATTCCCACCAATGTTTACAGCAGTTACTAAAGTTCCTAATCTTTTATATTTTTCTTTTAACTTCTCTTCTTCTTCCCTAGTCGAAATTGCCATCTGTGTAGCAATCTTTGCAACTTCCATACTTGAACTAAAATTCATACCAATACCTTCTCCCATACTCCATACTCTTCAAATAAATAAATAAATATAATACACTACTTGATATCATTAGTAGGCGTAAAATTACCTAACCAAATTAAAATTATGTCTAATTAATGAAACTCTGCCTTCTTTGGTCGGCTGAGTAAGTTCGCCTGACCAAATTAAAATTTGGAGGCTTACTTATGTAAATTATACTTTGTTTCAAAGAAATTAACCATTCTTTTTAGTGATGAAATAAGTACTACTTCTTCTTCTTGTGGAAGCTCTTCCATTATGCTCTTTATCATATCATCATGGAATTGTTTATGACTTTTAAAAGCTTCTTCTCCTTTACCTGTTAATTTTATTAAAACAACTCTTCTATCTTCTTCTATTCTTCTTCTTTCTACATACTCTTTTTTTATTAATCTATTTATTGCTGTTGTTAATGTTCCAACAGTAATCTCTAAATCTCTAGCAACTTCAGTCATTGTCATTTCCCTATCACATCCAATTGCTTCAATTATGTGCATTTCTGTAACCGATAAATCACTAAACTCTCCAGCCTTAAGAACAGATCCTTCAATCTTTAATATGTCATTAAATAAGTCTACTAACAGGCTATTTAATACATCTTCAGCTTCATTTCGTATCATTTGTTTCACTCTCCCAAAAAAAATTAAAAATATACTATTATTATAAAATAGATTATGCAAATTAAGCCAGTATTATTTGAAATTATTTATCAACTAATATATATAATTATATAGAAAAAGAGAATGCTTTTTAACAGCATTCCCCCAAAATCCATTATATATTGTTTATCCACAACACTTTTTATATTTTTTCCCACTGCCACAAATACAAGGGTCATTTCTTCCAATCTTAACAACATTGACAACTCTTGATTGAAGTTTTGCTATTTCATCTTCAGTGTATCCCTTTAATGACCATCTTCTTATGCTCTTAGCAAATAACTCTAATTCATATATAAATATCTTTCTTTCCTCATCAGATTGAATTTCATATGCTTGAAGGAAAATATCTATAGCTTCTTCTTTTGCAACTTCATTCTTTATAGCAACTATAAATCCATCCATTTCCTCTCTTAAGATATTCTTATCTATTACAAATAACTCACCAAGAACTTTTTCTAATTTATTTCCTTGCTTATTTTCTTCAACAAAGTCAATTTTACCAGCTTTAATTAATGACTTTTTATCAAATTTATAATAATCATTTTTAGCATCTTTTTGAAGCTTCATTATATTATCTACATCTTCAACGTCTATATGACAAATCATATCTCCATCTATAACATAATCATATCCTAATTCTTCACCATTTGCTATTAATCCGTTTAAATATGAAACTTCAAAAGTTTTCCCAAAGATATTCTCTAAATTAGATTTTATTAAATCAAAGCTACATACTCCATAATAGTAAACCATTCCTGCAATAGCCTTAGTTACTTCTTCATTTAATCTAACTTTTTCCTTAAGCTCTTTATTAATTTGCTTAGAAATAACTTCTTTTAATTCTTCTGGCATTACTACAAAGGCTTCTTCTTCCTTAATACCTGAAAAAGCTAATCCTCTATTTCTTAAGTAATTTATATAAATTAACTCATTACATTCATATTTTTTTAATCCGCTTACATTAAGTAATTCTTCTACGAATTTTAAAGTGCTTTCTTCCATTAATTCTAATGCAATACTAACCTTATTTAAAACAACCTCTTTAATTCTTTCAACAGCTTCTGCTTTTTTTAATGTTGTAATACCTCTTACTGAATATTTTTTAGCTATTTTAACTAATTCATCTTTAGTCATCTTTTCTAAAAATGAATTTAATGTGCAATCTTCATCTAGGCTTTTCCACATTTTTTCGGCATTCTTAAAGTCTGCCTTCGTTATTTCCTCTTGAAGTTTATTTTTATCTTCCATTAAATTAAGTCACCCCGTATTCTATTTTTGCAAAAAAATCACTTATTCTATTATATATTTTTTTTTGTTTTAGTCAAAATTATTTTTTACCAATACCAAACTTATGTACTATATTTTATTTTAAATATAAAAAGTAGCAAATTAATATTTAAAACTACCACGTAATTTTAAAGTTAATTTGCTACTAAATATAAATAAAGATATTTCCAAATTTAATTATGCTAAACACATTATTTATTTCTCTTATATATTGTAACTCCATCTTTTATGGTTTCTAATATTTTTATATCTTTTAAATGCTCAATAGGAACTTCTAATGGATTTTTATCTAAAATTACAAAATCAGCATTTTTGCCAACTTTAATACTTCCTTTTTTATCTTCTTCAAAATATTGGTATGCTGCATTTATAGTAACTGCTTTTAATGCTTCTATTACACTTATTCTTTCATTTTCTCCTAATAAAACTCCACTTTTTGTTTTTCTATTAACTGCACAATGTATAGTTTCCATCATATTTGGTTCAATAACTGGTGAATCTTGATGGAATGTAAAAGTAATACCATTTTCTAAGGCCGAAGCAGTTGGACTGATTTTTGATGCTCTTTCAAATCCAAAATTATTAATGTGAACATCTCCCCAGTGATATACATGTACCACAAAGAATGATGGTATGATACCTAACTTTTTAACATCTTCTAATTGCTCTATTCTAAGCAATTGTGAATGAATCATAACTGGTCTTAAACTTTTTACATCATATCCATCTTCTTGTACCTTTTTAATAGCATCTATAAATTGTTGAGCAGCTGCATCTCCATTACAATGCGCTAGTATTTGTACATTATTTTTTGTTGCTTCTTTTATAGCATTATAAACATCTTCATATTTCATTGTGCCATGACCATAATATGTATCTTCTCCTAAATAAGGTGTAAGCATCCATGCAGTACGTGCTTGTGGTGATCCATCTAAAAATATCTTATATCCGCCCAACTTAAAATTTTTGTTATATTTCATTATTGAATCTTTAAATTTAGAAAATAATTTTTCCGCTGAAGAAACTTCTGAATAACCAACTAAATCTACTTTCAACATATTATTATTTATTAAAGCCTCATATAATGGAATCATTTGAGAAACCATCATTCCCTCTTGAACTGTTGCTATTCCATGAGATAAATATTTTTCTTGTACTTGAATATATGCATTAAATAATTCATTTGCATCTGGCATTGCAGCTTCTTTCATATATTTCATAAATGCTGTTTCTTCCATATATCCAGTCAACTTATTATCCTTTTTACCTATTAATCCACCTTCAGGAGATACAGTATCTACAGTTACACCTAGTAACTCTAACGCCTTAGAATTAAACACTCCTGCATGGCCTGATTTATGTTGAATAACAATTGGAACTTTAGTACTTACTTTATCTAAATCTTCACAAGTTGGATGAGCTTTTTCTACAAAATTATTATGGTCATATCCTTTACCTATAACCCATTTATTTTCTTGCAAATTATCACTTTTAACAAAATCACTTAACTTTTCTAATACCTCGTCTATTGAAACTGCTTCTTCTAATGGTACTTGTAAAAGAGCACTTGCTGCACCTGAAAAGTGACTATGCGGATCTAAAAATGCTGGTATTAATGTTTTACCCTCCAAATTTATCTTTTCAACTTCAGAATACTTTTTTATTATATCTTCATAATTTCCTATTTCATTTATTTTTCCATTTTCTATAAAAACTGATTCTACACTTTCATTTCCTTCAAGTGTGATTATCCTCCCATTATAAAATACCTTTTTCATACACTTATACCTCCTATTAAATAATAAGCAAGGGCACTAAAAGAAAACTCTTTTAGCACCCTTGCTCATATCAATAAAACAATTATAACCTTTTATATCAACTTTTACAATATTTAAACTTTTTATTTTATAAACATAAATTTATACTCATAATATTATATTAATATTTTTATTCTTCATTACTAAATAATCCAGCACCTTTTATAATCTCCTGCTCTGCAAATAGGCTATTAACAGCTACTTTATAATCTATTGCCTTTTGTGCTTTTTTTATTTTCTTATAATATTTTTTATTATTAGTAAATATATGAGACATATAACCCCATAGTTCTTTCATTCTATACATTGCATTTTTATCTTCTTTTAAAAGAATTGTATAATTTTCAAAAATCTCATCATGGAATTGCTTTAAAATTTCTTTAGTAATAAATTTATTTTCCTTAATTTCATCGATTAAACCAGGATTAGCTAATATTCCTCTTCCAATCATTATTTTATCTACCTGCGGAAATTCTTTTACTATTTTATTATAATTATCAACGGTAAAAATATCTCCATTATAACAAATTGAATGTTTACTTAACTTTAATGATTCTTTGAAAATTTCTAGGTTTGGTGTATTACCATAAAAATCTTCTCTTGTTCTAGGATGAATTATTAATTCTTCAAGAGGATACTTATTATAAATTTCTATTAACTTATAAAATTCATCTGCTCTTTCTTTTCCTAATCTAGTTTTTATTGATATTTTCATATCATTAATTTTATATATCTCATCTAAAAATCTATCTAATTCTTCTGGATAAGCTAAAAATCCTGACCCTCTTTTTTTAGAAACAACAGTCCCTGCAGGGCAACCTAAGTTTAAATTAATTTCTTCGTATCCTAATTGTTTAAGCTTATTAGCAGTTAATACAAATCCTTCTGCATTATTGGTTAATATTTGTGGAACTATATTTAAACCCTCATTATTTTCTGGTAGCATATCTCTTAACTCTTTAGTTTTAAGACTCAAGCTTTCATTAGGTACAATGAATGGTGTAAAGTATTTATCTATATTGTGAAAGTATTTTTCGTAAGCATTTCTATATATATGCCCTGTTATTCCTTCCATTGGTGCTAAATAATATTTCATGTAATTACTCCTCGTTTGTAAATATTCTAAAACACATTATATCAGCCAAGGCTTTTATAATCCATAGTAGAAAATAAAAGCTAATTTAAATTACTATATTAAATTTATTGTATTGTACATTCTTTTAAACCATGATAGAATAAATTCACTTAATATTTGATTATCAAATTATTTTATTATACAAAGGAGAATTAACAATGAAGAAAAAGAAAATTATTGGAATAGCTATAAGTTCTATTTTAGTTATTCTTATTCTAGGATTAAGCTTTGTAGGAAATTATTTTTATAATTTGGCTTTAAATCCTGATACACCTAAAGATATTGTTTTTGGAACACCAGAAGAGGCAGAAGCAACAAGTGGACAAGTGTTAGATAGTGATATTCAATGGCTACTTACTGAATCTAATTATACCGATGAAACTCTAACTTCTTTTGATAACCTAAATTTACATGCTTATAAGGTTTTAAATCAAAATGACTCAAACAAATGGGTTATTACTGTTCATGGTTATACAAGTGAAGGTATTAATATGAGTTCTTATGCCAAAAATTATTATGACATGGGTTATAATGTTTTAATACCTGATTTAAGATCACATGGCTTAAGTGAAGGTGATTATATCGGTATGGGATGGGATGATAGATTAGATATTATCGATTGGATAAATACAATATTAGAATATAATCCTAATGCTGAAATTGTATTACATGGTGTTTCTATGGGTGCAGCTACTGTATCTATGGTATCTGGTGAAGATTTACCTTCTAATGTAAAAGCAATTGTTGCTGACTGTGGATATACTTCTGTTTGGGATGAATTTGCTTATCAACTAGATGATTTATTTTCTCTACCTGAATTTCCAATACTTAATGTATCATCTTTAGTTGCTAAAGTGAGGGCTGGTTATTTCTTAGGTGAAGCTTCCACTTTAAAGCAAGTTGCAAAATCTAAGACTCCAATTTTATTTATTCATGGTGATGAAGATGATTTTGTTCCTTATTATATGATGGAAGAATTATATAATGCTACAAGCTCTGAAAAGGAAATGTTAACAATAAAAAATGCTGGACATGCTAAAGCTTCAGAGGTTGATCCCGAAACATATTGGACAACAGTCTCTAACTTCACTAGCAAATATATAACACAATAATTTATCTTTAAAGTGTAATAACGAAAAAAGAAATATTATCTTTTCTGGAATTTATGAAATCTCACCTTGAATTTCAATATTTCCTTCAATAATAATATTTCTTTTTTTCTATATACACATAGAGAACTAAATTGCATCTAGAACTATAATACTACTATTTTCAGTAAAAAAAAGCACTTCTTCATATACTCCAAAATAAATACTTTTCCTTCATAATTTTAATAATAACATTCTCCGCTACAACCATTCTTAAATAGCTTATCTTTTATATCTTTCTCAAATTCTTCATAATCGATATTTTCAAGCATACTAATAGCCTTTTTTAAGCCAATAATATCTTTCTCCATATCATCAATATACTTACCTCTTCCAACAACCTTAAGATGAGTAACCCCTGCTTCTTTTAATTTTTTTAATTTACAAATTCCACACCCTGTACTCCCTAAAGTATATCTTTCTTCATTCTCATCTTCAAAATAAAGAATTTCCTTCTCTAATTCGTCATAATAAAGTTCAAGCTTTTTATCAACCTCTGGAAAATTATTAACCAATCTATTTATTTTTACTAAATCATATGGTATTTTGCATAAATGAGCTAGTTCATCACAATGCAAAGAACTGCAAAAAGCTCCACTATAATGACACATTTCATTTAATATAAATGCTTCATATTGTAAATTTTTTACTGTATTATTTTTTATACATGCTTTCATATCTTCTATTGTATTCTTTCTATGAAAAACATACCTAGATATATTAAGTTTATTAAAGAACTCTATAGAAAGACTATTTATTTCAGCAGTTTCACCACTTAAATGTATTTTACATTTTATATTTTTTTCTTTTAAATATAATATAAGTGCAATATCTGCAATTATAAATTCATCAAATCCAATTTCTATTAAATCTTGCATTATATAAGATATTATTTCATATTGTTCTTCTAAATAATATAAATAATTAAATGTAATACTTACTGGAACCTTATAAACATCTACCATGCTTTTTAATATCTTCATATCTTCTAATGAATTTATTTGAATGTTATAATAAAGCACTTCTCTTCTATTTAAAGGAAATAAGCTACCATATTTTTTATTCCACTCATAAGGCACATATCCACAAAATACTTCATCTGCTCCTGCTTTAACTAATCTAATATAATCATCAATACTTCCCATTCCAGCTACTATCTTCATGTTATTTTCCTCTTTTACTTTAAATAAAGTTTAATAAAATTCTATCTATTCCTTCATTTATATATTGTTCTAATTTTTTTGAATCGTGTAATAAAGTATCGTCAAATGAAAATAGTGAATTATATTTTCCAACCATTTTTAAGTGCTTTGGATATGAAAATATATAATCCTTACAATACATTGGACATCCCATTACAAGCTTTTGCCTTCCTCTATTCATCCTTGTACATTTTGCATATAATGTACAATATTGTGATGTATTAGTAACATAAAAAGGCATATGTAAAGTATGATTTCCTTTTGCTATATTAAGTTTGTACCCACAGCTTTCATACTCAAATCTATTTATATTATTATCTTTTAAAAATTCACTAAATATCTTACTATTAAGACTATTATCACCTATTAATGCCTTGTTTTCATTATATCCATTTTTATAAATATATCTAGGATCCTTTTTTCTTTTATTTAACAAAACACCTAAACATAAAGTCAAATAATCTTGTTTATTTTCTACTACCTTTAACATTCCCCAATCATTTATTACTATTTCTATTTTTTTATTATTTTCATTACACCAATTATATATTTCATTTATTATAGATTTTATTTTATCAATATAACACTCTCTAACATATGTAAAGCAAATTGTTACTTCTAAGCCCTCATTATTTGCCTTTTTTATTATATCTATAAGCATTCTTTTACTTGGAAATAAATTATGACAAAACTCATTTCCAACATAAATTCTTGATATATTTTTATACATAAGCTTATGCTTTTCTATAAAATTATCTTTTAAATAATTGCTCATAAATGTTTCTATGTCTTCATTTAAATATTTATTATATAGCTCATAATTATCTACATTAATGGCTAATTCTACTGAATTTAAAATTCTATAATTAAAGCTATCATAATTTAAATTTGCCATCCACTCTTGCTTTTGACTTATATAATCTTCATAGAAATCATAATCTTTTTCTGATGGATATCCTACCATCTCATTAGAAAAATCATTATCATCACTATATGCCTTCAATCTAATATATCGAGTATAATTGTTAAAAGCATTTCTCACATTTTGTAAATAAATTTCATCTTTAATAGAAAAAACATAAGTTACATAAAACTCATGCTTTCCCTTATTTATCAAATTATATTTTTCTATAGTTATTTCTTTATATCTATTTTCATCAAATACATAAAATATAACCTTTAATTCATTTATTTCCTTTACCTCTTGTGCTAATCTTATAGTTAACCTTTCAGGAGATATTTTCATTATTCTTACTTCTTTACTATTCAATAAACAGGTTATTAACCCTGATGGTAATAATTCTACTTCTTCTCTTTCCAAAATTTATTTCCTCACAATATCAATTACTACATATTCACAATGTTTTTCTGTTCTTAATGGATATCCCCAACCTGCTATTCCACAAGATACTATTATATCCATATCATCTTTTTTTTCATATCCATATTCCATTTCATTAATGTTAAACAACTCCATTAATCGTCCTAGTGGCCATATTTGACCATAATGTGTATGTCCAGAAAGCATTAAATCATATCCATTTTCACTATTTTCTTTTAATTCACAAGGCTCATGATCAACTATTATTTTATAATAATCATCACTAACTTCTTTTGATAGCTCTTGTGATGATTTTCTAGTTTCATCTACATAAGATCTATCTTTTCTTCCTATTATACATAGTTCATCATTTATTTCATATATATCATCTGCAAGTATTTTTATTCCTGAATTTATTATTGCTTCCTCTAACTCTTCTTCAGTATAATTAGGATCTACTGTATATGTAGATTTATCATGATTTCCATATACGTAATATACACCATAATTACTTTTAATAGTTGATAATATTTTAAATGCATCTTGCATTTGTTTTAAAGTCGTACTTTCATCTACAATATCTCCACCTAATATTACTACATCTGCATTAGTTTTTGATATTTTATCACAGTATTTTTGCAATGTCTCATTATCCATAGTAGTACCAAAATGAAGGTCTGATATAAAATCCACTCTATAGCCTTCACTCCTAATATTTTTATTTGTATACACAGTATAATCTTTTTCAATTATATTATTAACATTTATATATCCATAAACAATTAAAATTGCTGTTAATGATAATGGTATAATTCCACTTCTATAAATTACTTTAATGAAACTATTATTAGTAAATTCCTTTACAATAAAATAAACTAATTCAACTGCCCATGCAATTATAACAATATGAAATACTACAACTGCCCATGTTCCCCAAACTTTTAATGCTGGTATCATTATAATTAAGGTTAAAACTAAACTTATAATTTTTTGTTGCTTAACTTTTTTGCTCTTCATAAGCAAACCTAAAATTCTTCTAATAAAAAAATACATATATATTCCTAAAGGAATCATAAATATTAATGGTAGTACAATATAGAAAAACACCTTTTACTCCCTCTTTCTATCTAATGCTTCTTACCTAATATTTCTTTTTCTAGATAAAGTTCATTAATTTCTGTCATCTTTTCTTTATCAAGCCAATGCTTACTACACCCCGAATAATCTAATAAAACACATTGTGGAATAAAACCTAATCGTAATGCCTTCCAACCTCCAGACATCAAGTTAGGTATACATGCTATTCCTATAATTCCTATTTTATTTTTATCTTTTACATCTATTTTATTTATTATTGTTTCATGAGGTATTATACATACATCTATATATCTATTTTCCATCAAATTATTTAATTTATTAATATTACAATTTGCACTACATCTTTTGCATCTTAATCCATATTCGCCTTCAACTGCTTTACATTTACTTTTTACCTGTCTCATACATCCTGGAGCAAATATTTTCTTATCTTTACATTGTAAAAACTGCTCGCTATATACTTCATTCATTATTTGTGAAGATACCATATTAAAATAATACTGTACCTTCCCCTTAGTGCAATAAATTAAATCTTCTCTATTTTTATATTTATTTTTTGCTTTTTTCAAAAAAATATCAAGTTGCTTTATATATAATCCAATTGTTCCATCACAAATATTACACATACTTTCAGCAATGCTTAAAGACTGCTTAAAAAACTTTCTCTTATATTCTTCATCCTTAACTTTAAGAAAATCTCCCCATACTTTCATTCGGTAAACTTCTTCCTTAAAATCTCCACTAGCTTCCATCCAATTTATAAGGATATTAATATCATAATTATCATTTTCGCTGACTTCTTTCATTAAAATATTACTTATTAAATATCCTCTTATTTTATCTATATTTCTATTTAAACTTTTGCCTTCTCTTAATTTATTAAATATTTTAAATAAACGTAAAGTTCCCTTATTTATTTTTTTAATATATTTTCTATAGTCCTTTAACATAGCCCCTATCATTAAAAACTCTATAGCATATTCATCTTTTGTTCTTAAATCCTCAATATTATTTTTTACAACATATATCATAAATTCTTCTATTTGTATTTTTCCATAATCAAATAATAAATTTTTTATTCTATTGCTTACTGCTTTGAGTTTTTCATAATATGCATTGGAGTTTACACTTTTTCCTTTTAAATTATAAGTCAAAATATCCATATTACTTCCCCCATTACTCGATTTTTACCTTATAAGAAAAAAATAATCATTTTCTTTCACAAGATAATATATTTTTTTAATTATATTAATTTTAATCTTATTTAAAAGAACAATAAAGCAATTTATGGAAATTTATAATTTTATTAATAAAATAATGCCAGGTAGTTTTCTCTCACTACCTGGCATAACCCAAATTACTATAAACACATTTCTAAAATTTTCTTAACATCCTCTTCATTTAATGGAACATATGCATATTCTAAAGCTCCATGCTTAACGGCACCTTTTGCCATTTCATCAAAATGAGTTTCATCAATATTAACTTCCTTTAAAGTCATTGGAATTCCGCAATCCTTAAAGAATTTTTCTGTTAAATCAATTCCTTCGTTAGCTAATTCAAACTTATTCTTATTAGAATCTAAATGCCATACATTTACTGCATAATCAACAAATTTATCTACAGTTTCATCGCTTAATATATATCTCATCCATCTAGGAGTTACAATTGCAAGTCCTACACCATGCGTAATATCATAAAATGCACTTAACTCATGCTCTATTGGATGACAAGTCCATGCTCCTGGTTTTCCTGATCCACAAAGGCCATTTAAAGCCATTGAACTAGCCCACATTAAATTTGCTCTTGCCTCATAATTTTTAGGATCTTTTAAAGCAATTGGACAATACTTAATACAAGTTTCTAATAACCCCTCTGAAAATTTATCTTGAACGAAAGCTCCTTTTGTCTTTTTAAAATAACTTTCAAAAATATGTGACATAATATCTGCTGTTCCTGCAGCTGTTTGAATTGCTGGTAATGTATATAAATATTCTGGATCTAAAATAGAAACCTGTGGCTTTAATTTATCACTTCCTGTACCAAGCTTTTCATTTGTATCCATTTTAGTAATAACCGCATTTCCATTCATTTCTGATCCTGTAGCTGCTAACGTTAAAATAGTTACTATAGGTAAAACTTTATTTATCTTTTCAGAATTCGTTACTAAATCCCAAGCATCTCCTTCATAAAAAGCACCTGCAGCTACAACCTTTGAACAATCTATAGTACTTCCTCCTCCAACAGCTAAGATAACATCAATGTTATTTTCTCTACACAGGTCAACCCCTCTTCTAACAGTTTCAATTCTAAGATTTGGTTCAATCTTATCAAGTTCAACTATATTACAATCTTTAAGTAACTCTTTTACTTTATCATATATTCCATTTTTCTTTATACTTCCTCCACCATAAGCAAGTAAAACATTTTTACCAAATCTATTTATTACTTCTGGTAATTTTTCGATTTGACCTTTTCCAAATAGCATTTCAGTATAAGCATTAAATTTAAAATTTTCCATAACTGACTCCTCTCATTTAACTTAAAATTTTATTAAACTCTTTTTTTACCATTCCTATTAATAGTCTAGTTATATTAATTATAACTGCAATATTTCCTAAAATATTTATTATCATCATTAATTCATTTGGAATAAAACTTAAAGCATTATTTCCAGTAAAAATTTCCTTTATAGATCCAACTAAATAAATAATCATTACTAATAAAATTATTAACGAAAATAATAATTTTATTAATTCCCCTACTAACTTTATATTTTCCCTCATACTTCCCCCTTAATCATTTGTTATTTATTAATATTATACCAACTTTTTCTATTATTATAAACTGAATTATAATCTTGCTATGGAGTCTTAACTCCACATTAAGCTAAGAATTCATTGCCTTATGGTGTGTGGCGGTTATTATCTCATACCTAAAAAGGTGAGAATATTACACCGGCTAACCATAAGATAAATATTGCTTAATCCAAATTTTAATTACTTGCAGAGACTTTCAATGAATATTATACTTATATTGGTAACATATTCTTTACTATGTTTTAATAAGAATTAATGTGATGAAAGGAATATCTATGAGAAAAAAAGATATATTAGAATTAAAAAAGCGTTTTAAAAAAGACCATTGTACTTTTACAAAAATGTGTGGTTGCTATGTTAATGGTGAAAAAAATGTACTTTTAAAATTTAGAGAAACATTTTTGAATTTAGAAGAAGATGATTATTTTAAATTTTTAGAAATTGCTAAAAAAGTTCTATCTGGAACTATTGGAAATAATATTTTAGAGCTTAACTTTGAACTTAATGAAGAACATATAAATGAAAAACAACTTTCTTTTATGAAACTAAAAAACAGTGGATTAAAAGATGATGCTTTACTTGATGAATTTTATAATTCAATTATAGAAAATTATGATTATACTGGTAACTTCTTAATTCTTTTATTCCATGATGCTTATGATGTAATTACAAAAACTAAAGATAATGCAAAACTAGATGAATCTGAAGAAGTATATGAATATATTTTATGTGCAATATGTCCCGTTGAACTATCAAAAGCTGGGCTAAGATACTTTGAAGAAGAAAATTCAATAAAATCACGTACAAGAGATTGGGTTGTAGAAGCACCAAGTAATGGTTTCGTATTCCCTGCTTTTATAAATCGTAGTACAGATGTTAATTCTGTAATGTATTATACTAAAAATGCAAAAGATACTCATCCTGAGTTAATGGAAAATGTTTTAGGTTGTCCTTCAAAACAAACTAATACAGAACAAAAAGAAGCCTTTAATGATATTGTTAGAGATGCTCTTGGTCCTGATGAAAAAAAAGCCGATCATTTCTTTATGGAAATCCAAGAAAGCTTAAATAATAAGATTGAAGAACATAATAGTATTTATGAAGATACTGATGAACCTATAGTATTAACTAACGATGTAGTTCAAGAAATCTTGGCATTAAGTGGTGTACCTGATGAAATTACAACTAAAATTGAAAAGTCATATTCAGAAAATTTTGGGGATACACCTCCTATAGCGGATATACTAATAGATAATAAAGCTCTTGCAGCTAAAGCCCAAAAGAAAAAAGAAGAAATGCTAGAAAAACAAGTGAAAATTCTTGAAAATAAACTTGAAAGGGTTACTCAAACTGCTTCAAGTAACTTTGAAAACAATGTAATTCCATCAGAGCTTGAATCTGAAGCGGCCATTGAATCAATTAATTATGAAGGTAATGAAGAAAACCCTAATGATAATATATCTACTGAAAATAATTTAGAAGAAATAACAAATTTTGAATCTAATGAGGATTTTAATGATACTTCCGAAATTAAAGAAGAAGTAAAATCAATAAATAGTGATACTATTTCTGAAAATGATATTGATTCTTCTTTAAATGCTGATATAGTGGTTAAAGTAAATCCTGAAAAAGTTGAACAAATAGAAACAAAAATAATTGATGGTAAAAAATATATCGTTATTCCTATTGATGATAATGAGCAAGCTAATGTTAATGGAATTGAAAAAACTTTATAAACTAGATTCTAAGCTAGGGACGTGTCATTGTTACCTTAAACCTAAATATGTAAAAGTGTTACAACGACTAGATAGTAAATAACTATTAATATAAAAAATCCACAAAATTTATTGTGGATTTTTTTGCTTTTAATTGATATAAATTAATTTTCTTCACTAATATAAATCAAAATATTAATAATTTTTATTAACTTATGCTATACTTTAATGAATAAATATATTTTAAGGATGTTATTATGAAAAAGGATTCAAATAGAAATAATTTAATTCAAAAACAATTAAAAATAATAACTAAAAAAGAAGAAAAGTTACTAAAAGAACCTAATGATAATTATATAAAAAATAAAATATCTCCAATTAAAGATAAAATAGAAGGTATGGTTCCTGATAAATTACAATCAACTTTAGAATTAGCTTTTCAAAAAGGATTCAAGGTAGTATTTGATAAAGGTACTGCTGTTATAGAAAAAACTTATAATAAAGAAAATATTAATATGGAATATGATATTAATACTTATGCTGTTAATAAATATCCAACGAGAAAGAACTTAAGAAAAATAGATAAATCCACAAACAAGAAAACAATTTTCAATAAATCTTTAACTATTGTAGAAGGCTCTGCACTTGGTTTGCTTGGAATAGGCTTACCTGATATACCTATTTATATTGGAGTAATATTAAAATCAATATATGAAATTAGTTTAAGTTATGGATTTGATTATTCAACAGAAAGTGAAAAAGCATTTATTTTAAATATAATTTGTGCTACTGTTACTTCTGGTAAAGAAAGAAGTCATTACTTCGATAAAATTGATTTAATATCAGATGAAATAGATAACAATAAAAATCCTACTTATAATATAGAAGATATGCTAATTGAAACCTCTAATAAAATTTCCGTATATATGTTAACTTCAAAATTTATTCAAGGGCTTCCTATTGTAGGAGTAGTAGGTGGAGTTACTAACTTTCTAACATTACAAGATATTACTACAATAGCTAAACTAAAGTATAAAAAAAGATATTTAAGAAAATTATCTTTCTAAAAATAATAGCAAATAAAAAACTCTCCTCTTTATTCGAACATTATAAGTTAAACATTCATAAACTAAAATGTTTAGTAATTAAAAGAGAGAGATTTTATGGCATTTTATAATGCTCTTAAAAACTTATATAATAAAATAATTTTTTCAAAATATATATTAACTCACAATTATAGACTTCCATCAAATTATAATGATACTTCTACTCAATTTGTAAATAATAGTAACTTATCTAGCAGTACTAAATATCTTATTTGGGTTGATACTAAAAATTTTCAGGTTAATATATTTTCTGGAGCTAAAAATAACTGGATCCTAGTAAAAAATTATATTTGTTCTATTGGAAAACCTTCTACTCCTACACCTTTAGGTACATTTAAAGTTGTTGCTAAAGGCTATTCTTTTGGAGAAAATCATGGATATGTTTGTTATTATTACACGCAATTTAAAGGTAATTATCTCTTCCACTCAATTATATATAACTTAGATAATACTGTTAGAGACGGGCGCCTTGGCTTTAAAATTAGTAATGGCTGTATTAGACTTGCTAAAGTAAATGCTAAATGGATTTATGATAATATTCCGTATGGTACCACAGTTTATATAACTTAAATCTTCTTTTTTATCTATTAAAATAATTTAAAATTTAATTCATATCTATTGTATTTTTGATTAATAATAAAATTAAAGAGAGATTTTGATTTGTAGTAATTAATTGATTTTTTATTTCAATTGACTTTACATTTCAATAACTCTATACTGTTAATAATACTAATAATATTTAAGGAGATTTTTATATGTCAGTTTATTTTATAACTTACCATATGCAAAGCAACTCTCATCACCATGACCATGAACATGGAGAAAACTGTAATTGTGGAGGCGATCCTGATTACGATTTAGTTTGTGAAATTGAAACTTTAGGTAGATGGGCTCACTTTATGCCTACTAGCTACCTTGTACATACTTCTCTAAATGCAGATGAAATTTTAGAAAGACTTTCACCTAAGGTTGGTAGCAAAGATTTATTATTTGTTTCTAAAGTTGAATCTAAAAATATGGCTTCTTTAACTCCACAAGTTAAAGAATGGATTACTAATGTTGAAGGATAAATAAATAAGTAAATCCCAATCAAGTAGATTGGGATTTACTCTTGTATTTTATAAATTATTTTTATCTAACTATACTTATTCATCTATTTAATAAATCCTTTCCTTAGGCTATAGTAGCTTGTTTAGATTTAATTACATAAGTATCGATTAATTATATTTTAATTTTGATAATTTATATCTTGAGTTGTTGGATATGGGAATATTTTCAATTCTTTACCTTCTAATTTTTCTTTCTTCATATCAACTGCACTTATTCTATTATTATCATAAGATTTATAATAATAAATACCTTCTTGTTGGTCCATACAAGAAGAATATAATGTTAAGTCCTCTAATCCATCTTTAGTTATAACACCGCCCTTTACCATTTTTACATAATCAAGCATATGGAAAAATTGAGTAACTGCTTGAATATCATTTTTTACTGAAGTCATATGTGCTCTAATATAAGCAATTCTTACAAATCTTGAAGCTGGAGCAAAGTCACCAGGTATTCCTAAACTTCCTGCACCTATTCCTAAAGGAGTTAACTCTTGATCACTCCATTTAGTATCATTAGGATAATTTGGAGTAAGATATAAATATTCATTTAAATTTGTTAAGTGCCAATCAAATGTTGGATTGTTAGTCATTACTCCAACAGTATTATCATAAAAAGCAAATTTATTTTTAGTTTTTTCAACTACAATAGACTTTCCTGTTTTATCACTTATCATCCAATGTAGTGTTGGACAAGGAGTTTTTTCATTAAGAGGAATATCAACTAATTCTATATTTTCAATATCCTTCTTAACTTCCTCTATAGTATCATGATTAGATAATACCCATTGAATAAAGTCATAGGGACCAATATTAGTTTTTCCTTCAACAGGCTCCTTTTCCCAATAAGCATAGCCTGCAAAATTTAAACCAGCACAAGCTAATCCATTTTCATTCATACCATCAGCTATTGTAGGATGATTATCAATAACTGTTCCCATACCAATTATTGCACGATTATTAGTTATCATATTTCCTGTAACTTTATCTTTAAATTGAAAACTTTTTGGTATTATCATGACTGCTTGATTAAAGGTATAAGCCAAATCCATATTTCTTCCAAAAAAATATTTTCCTTCATCTGATTTTATACTTAATGCTGTACACATATTTACACCTCATTTTTATTTACTATATAAATTGACTATATATGAGTTTATTATGTGTATTATTAAGCACACTATACTAATTAAATCACAATTTTGACTTTTTAAAATCTTATGAATTTCATTACCAATAACTTATTTTACAAGGTATTCAACTACATACGGAATTTTTTCTATAACATGTGAAGCATTAACGCAAAACATCTCTTTTGAAAGTATATCACCACAATATCCATGAATATATGCTGATACTATTGTAGCTTTAAAAGGTTCATACCCTTGCCCTATAAAAGAAGCAATAATTCCTGTAAGAGTATCTCCCATTCCACCTGAAGCCATTTTACTATTACCTGTTGAATTTACATAAACTTCATTACCATCAGTAATTATAGTATTATATCCTTTTAGCAATACTATCACCTTATATTCTTTAGCAAAATTAACAGCAATACCTATTCTATTTTCAATTAAACTTTCAACATCAACACCAGTAAGTCTAGACATTTCTCCCATATGAGGTGTTATTATAATCTTTCTTTTACTATTCTTTAATAATTCTAAATTACCTTTAAGTACATTTAATGCATCAGCATCAAGAACTACAGGGCACCCATTTTTAGATAGAATATTTTTTACACACTTTAATGTCAATTCATTATTTCCCATTCCTGGTCCTATTGCTATACTATCACTATTTGATATAACACCTTCAAATGCAATATCCTCATAAGACATTGACATAGCTTCTACTAACTTACTTTTTAAAATATCTAATATAGATTTCTTTGTACAAAGAGTAACAAGCCCTGCCCCACTTCTTACTGCTGCCTCTGTTGAAATATATGCTGCTCCTGTAAAATTTTCAGATCCTGCCATAATAGTAATTCTCCCAAAATCACCTTTATGTGCACACTTATTTCTCTTTTTTATAATATTTTTTACATCACCTATTTCTGTTAAATACTCCTTATGGTGAAATTTATTAACTACATATTCTGGTACACCTATTTTTTCAACTATTATAGTACCTGTATACTTTTCACCTTCATAATCTAAAAAACCTTTTTTGTAAACTTCAAAAGAAATAGTTTTATTTGCTTCGATAGAAGTTCCTAAAATACCAAAGCTATCACATTTCATTCCTGAAGGTATATCTATAGCCATTATATATGAATTACTCTTATTTATACTTTTAATAACTTCCTCATAGATGCCTTCTATTTTCCTAGTTAAACCTACTCCAAAGATTGCATCAATAGCCATATCATTTTCTAATAATGCTTCCCTTAAATTTATCATATCCTCACTGGTAATAATATGCTTTATATCAATTCCTATATTTTTTAAAATATTATAATTTGCAAAGCAATCCTTACTCATAGAATGATTTCCTACTATAAAAACATCTATTTTCATATTCATGCTAAAAAGTTGGCGTGCAACAGCAAGGCCATCTCCCCCATTATTTCCTGTTCCGCAGACTATAGTAAATGATTTAAACTTTTGAAAATCTATATTTTTAATAACCTTCAATGCTGCATTTTCCATAAGAACAATTGAAGGAATGCCCAAATCATTTATACAATAATTATCAATATTTCTTATTAACTCAGAATTTCCTATTTTCAAAATATCATCACCTTTTCAACATTTAATTTATTCTAATTATAACATTATTTAACTATCTACTATGATTTTATTTCATCTATCCCTCTTATTATATTTCACAAAAAAAACTCTCCCCTTTTTAAACATTATCTATATTTTAAATATATTTTACATCTTAATAATATTATTAATTTCACAAAGCTCCTTTAAATACTCTTGGACATTTGTCCTTGATTTTTTCTTGTAACTTCTTTAAATTAATTAATATGATATAATTAATTTACTTTATTTAACTTACTTACTAAGGAGAATTAAAATGAACAACTTACCTTATTTTTTAGATACTTGTCCTAGTTATATAAAAAGTAAATTTATAAACATAAAGTTTAATACTTTTGATAAAATTCTTATACAAAATGAAATTGCTGACTCGGTATATATAATAAAAAAAGGAAAAGTCAAAGTTTATTCACTAACACCTACTGGTGTTAAATATCTTGAAAGAACTTATTGTGAAAATGAGCTATTTGGAGAACTAGAAATATTTGCTGATAAACCTATATTAAATTATGTAGAAGCAATTGAACCTTGTGAAGCTATTAAAATTTCTAAAGAATCTTTTTTAGAATGGATTAAATATGATAGTGATTTTTCTTTATATGTACACATAAAACTTTCCGAAAAAATGTATCATACTTCTATTAATAGTAAAGCAAATGTGGCCTATAATTTAAAAGATAGAGTATTATTCTTTTTATGGAAATTTTTAAATGATCACAATTTAAATACTGTACATAAGGATATACTAGTAGAAAGTGTTGGTTCAAACATTAGAAGTGTTAATAGAATTATTAAAGAGTTAGCCAATGAAAATATTGTTGAATATAACAAAGGATTTATTAAGGTAAATGACATAAATAATCTTGTTGATATAATTTTCTCACCTAATCCTAATAATAATTTAGTAGGTATTTTTAATAAAAAAACAGGAGGTAACTATGATAGATAGAAAATTATTAATAGAAAAAGCATTTGATGCTCAAAAATATTGTTATACACCATATTCTAATTTTAATGTAGGTGCTGCTTTACTTTGTGGTAATGGTGAAATTTATCAAGGCTGCAATATAGAAAATGCTGCATTTACCCCTACAAACTGTGCTGAAAGAACAGCTTTCTTCAAAGCAATTTCAGAAGGACAAAAGGACTTTACCGCTATTGCTATTGTAGGAAACAAAGCTGGTATTAAACCTGGAGATGGTGATTACTGTGCCCCTTGTGCTGTTTGCAGACAGGTTATGGCTGAGTTTTGTGACTTAAAAAACTTTAAAGTAATTATTGCAAAAAGTACTGAAGACTATTTAGAATATACATTAGACGAACTTTTACCATTAGCATTTACAGGTAAAAATTTAGACTAAACTATTAAAAGCTATTGATTTTCATCAATAGCTTTATTTATATAAATTTTCTCATATATAACTTTATCAATACTTTTAAATCTTTCAAAATAAAATAAGATTAGTAAATTATTGTTCTTTATCTATAAGCTTACCTGTAACTACCAATCTAGCATCATCAAATTCATATGAACATGTTGATAAAGTTATAATTTTATCATTTTCATTGACACTTATATCTGATTTATATATTGATTTATTTTTTATTCTCTCTAAAAATTCTTTATATTCATCTTTGTCTTCAAAACTAGTTTTAGTATAATTATCATTAATATCTGTTATATATACAGAAAAAACCTTATATTTTAAATATTGACCGTTACTTAACTCTATTTCTATATAATTATTATTGTAGAAAAAGTCTTCTTCTTTATATTTTTTTAAATTTGCAAACATAGTTCCATTTTTCATGTTATGTCCAAATAATACGGTATTTTGATCATCAAATCCATTATTTAAATAATTCATAAATATTGAACCTGATACTATGTACTCATTATTTATATCTTTATATAAATACTCTTCATTATCTTGTCCTTGAAGAATTGGATAATTTATATTTGTATTATCAATTTTTATCCACCCTCTATAATCTATATTTTTTTCAAATAAATTATCACTTTCTTCCTTTTCTTCTCTAATTAAATTATATACTTTATCCGCATCATTATATTCTTTTAATTGATGAATTATTTTATATGCACATATAACTATTATTAAAGTTAAGACTATATTAATTATACTTTTAAATATTTTCATTAAACAATCCCTCATTTTTATCTTATAATTTATAAATTTTTCTCATAATATAACTTATCAAAACTTTAATTTATATTATTAATGTAAATTAAAGAAAATTGTAACCTATATAATAGATTACAATTTTCATTTTGTTAATATATAATATTAGTTAATTTCATCTTTATTAGACTCATCTTTATTAGACTCATCCTTATTAGCTTCGTCTTCACCTATTACAGTAACTTCTCTTTCTACTACAGTAATATTTCCATCTCTATCTTCAACAGTATATTTAATTATATATTTACCTGGAGTATTGTTGTCAAAGTTTCCTAAATCAACATTAACTTTCAAATCATCTATAGTATCACGATCATCTGTAATTACAATTCCATCCATTGGGTCAAAAGTATTTCCTACTTCAATTGTAATATTAGTAATTTCATCAACTACAGGAGATTCACCTTTATCATTTACACTTGCCTTTAACTTTTCTAAAGTTTCTTGAATAAGTGTTAATCTACTATTGGTCTCCCATTGATTTAATGAGTTTGTTTTAATTAATTCTTCAGTTTCTGAAATTAAATCTTTTAATTCATTAACAGCCTCTTCTGGATATTGTCCACCTAAAATACCAATTAGATTTTCATTAACTATTTTATCATAGAATGAATTTGCTTTATTTATTTCTTCATTTAAATATTTATAATCAACAGTTGCAGGAGCTAATGGAATTTCTACATCTTTGTATTTTGAATATCCATCATTTACTTTTGATAATGCATAATCTTCTGTTGATTCTGTTAAAGTAAGATTGCCTGAATTATATCCAACTGTAATATCTTTTTCAACATATGTATTTCCAGAAGCTATAAATTTTCCATTCTTATATGCTTGTTGTGCTCTACCACTTATTGTTATTTGATCTCTATCATCGCTTAAGAACTGATTTTTATATATTACGAAGTTTTGAACATCTCCAAAAGCATCATTCCATGTATTTGTTCCTGTAGTTCCATCAGCATTAGTAACTTTAAAACTTAAGTCATCTCCATCTCTAAAGCTTTGGTAATATAATATTCCTGTACCTTGTCCTCCAAAGTTTGTAACTTGGTGGAATAAGTTATTATATATAGTTGTATTATAAAGTATACATTCTTCTTGAGTTAAATCACCATATATATAAGTTAATACTGGTACATCATAGAAATGATTTGAACCTATATATGCATTTTCACCATTTCTTATTTTTAATCCTCCAGCAGCTCCATTTTCCATACCCTTGAAGTAATTTCCATATATATTTAAGTTCTTATATCCCTTAGAATATATTATATGGTCTCTTCTTTGTCCATCTACTGCAACATTAATACCTGATACTAAGACATCTGTTCCAAAGTCACTATTGATATTTCTAGTTTTATCCATATCAAAATAGTTATTTGCTATAGTAACTTTTTCATCGTATCTTTCATTATTTATAGCTGTAAAGAAGTTTCCTTGAGAACCAGTTACCTTTAAATCATCATTAAAATCTAATTGTGATTCAACTTGTATAAGATTTAATTTATTTATAACCTCATCTGGTAACATTTGTGCAGCATCACTAATACCTTCTAATCTTCCAAAGAAATTATCTTTTATAGTAGTATTTTTACTTCTATATGTTGCTATTCCTCTACCTGGATAGTTATTTCCTCTTAAGAAGGAATTCTTTTCTATTACAAACTTACTGTTCTTTGCAGTTATATATGGTTCCATTGTAACCTTAGTTATTTCGCCTGCTGCATTCTTTACTCTTGTATATTTACCATTCATGAACACATTATTATTTAAAGTTATACCTTTTTTATATGGTCCATTAAATTCTAAACCAATATTATTAAATACTATATTATTTATGTTAACATAGTTCATATTTGACTTATATTCTGCATTTTCTAATTTTAACATTCTATCTGGATTTGAACTACCATCAAATATAGCTAGTCCATCTTTATCACCACTTAACGTAAAGTTTGATAATGCAGGAAGATTTATTGTTGATAAATCAATATCGTCTGTTATTTTATAAATTCCTTCTGGGAAATAAATTTCTCTACCATGTGAAGCAGCATATTCTATAAGCTTCTTTAGGTTTTCAGTATCATCTGTAACTCCATCCCCAGCTAATCTAACATAAGTTCCATCAGGATTTTTAACTTCAGTATTTTCTTTAGCATTTATAACTGTTTGAATAATCATATAGTCAGTTGTCTGCTCTTTATACTTTTTATTACGCTCTTCTCCTGTTATTCCAAATAAATTAAGATAATACTCACTTAGAACTTTTTCTTCCATATCATTTTCGTATTTATTATATATACCATTAGGTACAATAAACTCATTTTTTTGGAAATGTCCATCAAGCATCTCTAAGTTAGTAACTCCAACATTTATATTAGACTCTTCTTGTTTTATAGAACCAATTACTTCTACACGCGAATCTATATCTTTATCTCCTCTAAGAGTTCTTGATCTTGTAATCATTATTCCACTGTTGTTGTCTTTAGTAAGAACAATCCTTTAAATTAACCGTACTACCATTAACAAATATACCGTATCTAGTTGAATTTTCTATATTTACAGTATCAAGAAGTATATCACGTGAATTATAAATATTAACCCCTATATCTGTAGAATTTCTTACTGTTAAATCTTTTAATACTATATCATTTCCTTTTAGAGTTATACTTGCCAGCTTATTTAAATCAATGACATTACCTTGACCTTCAATAGTTATATTAGAACTAACTTCTAATTCACTAACATCACTTCCTAAAATACTTAAGGCATTTTCATCAATTGTAATATCATTATTAATATGCAATACATTACCGTTGTTGCTTATATTTTTTACAAAATCCTCAGCTGTTTTTATATTAACATCTACTCTTGAGAAATAGTCTACTGTAGCTTTTCCATTACTATCTTTCTCAGTTCCATGTACATATAATCCTTGATTGTCTATTATTGTACTATCTTTTTCGTTCTTCTCTTTTATTGTTTGCATATGAACAGTATCATTAGTATAAACATTTTTAGATAAAATTTCTACAGTTGATTCGCCTCTAACTTGAATACCTCTATATAAGTTATTACTACTAGATATTTCATCAATTTTAACTGTAGATTTATATATATCTACTCCAACTGTACTTCTTTCTTCTTTTGGTAAATCTATACTCTTACCAGTTAACTTAACTTTTTTCAAAGTTGTATTTGTTGCCGTATATACACTTAATCCAGTTGTTTTATAGTTAGTAATTTCAATTTCTTCTAATGTTGTATCTTTTCCACTTACTTTAAAGCTATAAGTATTAGCTAAATCAAATTTATGATTGTTACCATAAATTGTAACACTACTTTTTGATATATCTAAATTTTCAGTAAATGTAATATCTCCAGCTATAGATATGGCTACATTCTTTAACTCAACAGCTTTTTTCAATTGTTCAAATGTCGTTACATTTTCAACCTTACGGATATTATAATATTCTCTAACGTTTCCTGAAGCATCTTTCTTTTCATCTGTTTTATTATATTGATTAGTCTTATCTATTATTTTATTGTTGTTTTTACCATTATTAACTAAGCTTATAAGGTCATCTACATCATTTGTATGTTTATTACCACCTAAAAGCTCAACTTCTGCTCCATCCCTTACTAATATTCCACTTTGTTTATGATTTGAAGTTATTATATTTTGAATTTTCACAGTAGAGTCAAGTGCAATATCTAATCCAACTGAGCTTTTAGCACCATCTCCTATTAACTCTATATCTTCTAAAGTTATATTTTTTGCATTATATACTAATAACCCCTGTGATGTATATCCTTTAATCTTTACTTTACTTATCTTAGAACCAGTTGCTGTTGATTTAATTGTTATCTTTTTCCCCTCAGCTAAAGTAATAGTTCTATTGTTACCATTTATTATTACATTTTGTCCTGATATTTGAAGTTCCTCTTTTAATTCAATATCTTGATTTAAGTTTATAATTCTATTACTTTGTGATACTGCAGTTATTAACTCATCAACCGTGTTTACTTCCTTAGTTTCAAAGAATCCATAATATATTTCTTGTGTGCCTGTACCACCTTGAGTTCCTTGAGAAGTTTGAAGATATTGATTAGTATCATCCTTTATTGCACTTGGTTTTTCTCCAGTAGCTACTACAACTTTAATTATCTCTTTATCATCAGTATGAGTATTTCCACCTACGAACTCTACATCAGATTCATTCTTTAAAGTAATTACGCAGCTATGATTGCTACTTTTTATAGCATTCATTCTTGCTTTAGAATCAGATAATTCTATACCAGTTGAATTTTGACCCTTAACCCCTGTAAGGCTTATATTATTTAAATCAACACTTGACTTACTTCCTAACCTTATTCCAACAGTTTTATGATTTGTACTTGTTACATTTTCTATTTTTATATCAGTAGAGCCATTAAGATCTATTGCCACTAAACTCTTACTTCCATCACCTGTTAAGTTTATATTTTCTAATGTTATATTATTAGTTTTATATAAGAATATAGCTTGTGACCCATAATTATTAATATTGATATCACTTAATTTAGTACCTTCTGCTGCTTGCTTTACTGTTATCTTTTTACCAGTACTTAAATCTAAATTTCTTCCTTCTCCATTAAATGTTATATTTTTACCTGTTATTATTAATTCTTCATCTAATTTAATATCTGATTTTATATTTATAATTGAGTTATCTACTGCTACTGCGGCCTCTAATTCTGTGAAGTTATTTACATTTATAATTTCTCTAAAACTATAAAATGTATTTTTCTTATCTGTTTCTGTTGTTTCAGATGTTTGAATATATTGCTCAGTAACACCTAAAATTTTGTTTTCACCTTCTGTGTTTAAAACAACATCTTTAACTGCAAATTTATCATTTTTATGAACATTTCTTCCTTCAAATGTAACTGTTGATTGCTTTCTTACTCTTATTCCAGCCTCTTTATGATTTTCACTTTTTATATTATTAATTTTTACCGTAGCACCTGCTAAATCTATTCCTACTGTACTTTTATTAGGTGTACCAATAACCTCTACAGTATCTAAAGTTACATCTTTAGCATTATCTACTGCTATTCCTATTTGTTCATAATTTACAACCTTTAGATTATTTAATACAGTACCTGTTGCTGTTGATTTAACTACTACCTTATTTGTAGTATTATTTAAATCAAGTTTATTTCCATTACCATTAATAGTTATATTTTCTTTTATTATATTTAAATTATCAGTTAAAGTTATATCTTTAGTTATATTTACAACTGAATTTGCCACTGTTATAGCATTTTTTAGTTCATCAAAAGTTTCTACATTTACAACCTTAGCCCTATAATTTGTTGTTGTAGTTGTTACTACTCCTGAAGTTGTATTTGAGTCACTCTGTGTTGTACCAATTTCAAGATATTGCTTTTCAACATCATCTATCTTATTAGGATTTTCTCCAGTTTTTGTTATATTTTGAACATCTACTTTATCATTTTTATGAGTATTTGTTCCTTTTAATGTAAGAGTTGAGCCATTTTTCACTCTTATTCCACTATATTTATGGTTTTCACTTTTTATATTTTCCATTTCTACAGTAGATCCATCTAAGTCAATTCCTACATTAGCTTGGTTAATTGAGTATCTTCATTAGCATCTGATATATGCTCTTCTTTTCCTATGGATTCAGTTTCCGGATTAACTTCAGCTATCTCTTCATTTGGTTGGATTACTTCAGAATCTTTATTTATCTCTTCTAATCCACTTTCATGATTTGCTTCAGTTTCATTATCTATAGATTGTGTTATTTCTACAGTTTAATTTTTATCCGATAATTCGCCTTGCCTAATATCACAATAAGCAACATTATTTGAAATCATAGCAGTTATCAGTGTTCCTGTTATCACTTTTTTCATTAGTATCCCTTCCTCCTTAATCTGATATAGTTTTATACTTTCTACATATACTTTTCACCAAATTCTCTTCTTATCACTTCACACCTTTCCCCTATTTTAAGTTAATATAATTTATATTAAGTCCACATAAACATTATAAAATAATACATCTAGTATTATAAAAACTATATATGATATAAATTGTATATAAAAATTCATTTAATTACTTTATAAACACCTCCTGTCTTTTTCTTCATTTTTCTACAATTTTCTCACATAAATTTGCTTATATTGAACTTATTTTTAAAATTTCTCTCGTATTATACAATAAACTCTTTAATTATATAACTTATAGTATAATATATTCTTTAATGTAATTAAAATTTAAATTAAACATTTTTTTATCATATGTTACCTATAAAATTCACTTCATTTCTCTTTTGGATTTTCTATACCTCTACAAGAATTTATCACCTATATTTATGAAAGAATCATAATAAAAAAAGTTATTAGGCTTGTTTTCCTAATAACTTATATTTATAACTATTTATAAATTGTAATATTGTTCTATAAATACCTTATGACTTCTAGGTATATTTTCTGGTAACTCATTATAACCAAAAAAACGTAAATCTTTAGTTTCAAAATTATCTATACTTAATTTACCACTATAACTTTTACATACATATCCTATTGTTATAAAAAATGCCTTATCTCCATGTGGAAATTCAATAAAACAATTTTTTCCCGAAGTTGTTCCTAAAAGCCTTAATTCATTTATATCTAAACCAGTTTCTTCTTTTGCTTCTCTAATTGCAGTTGCTTCAAGTGATTCACCTAGTTCCGTAATTCCGCCTATTAATCCCCACTTATAAGGAAATGTTCCCCTCTTTTGTAATAATATTTGATTATTTTCATTTATTATTAATACATTTACACCTGTTAAGTTTATTGAATCATGACCTACTTTTTTTCTTATGTATTTAACATAATCCATATTTATAACCTCACCATTTTCATTAACCTAAAAAACTTATATTATACTTACAATTAAAATGTATATTATTTACCATTTATAACTTCCCATTCTAAAAGTAATGTTGCTAATGCTAAAATTGATAATATTGCATTAGGAAATGTTCCTAGCCTTTTAAAACTTGAAAAATCTATTAAAAATAATACCCAAACTATTGCTGTAATAATATGCAATGTAATTTTTACATATTTCTTACTTATAAATGTCTTAAAAGGACCTTTTTCTTTAATATTATTTTCTTTTTTTACCATTGGTTTTTTTGTATTGTTTTTACGTTTCTTCTTAGCCATCCTTTGTCCTCATTTCTATATACATTAGTCTTACATCTTATTATATACTATTTTCATTGATAAAAATAATGATATTAGTGTATAAATACTAAAGATATTTTTCTGATATAGGGCATACTATATACGTCATTGATAGAAATACTTAGATCTTAAAGGTGAATTTATATGAAAAATAATAATCATAAAACACACAAAACACCTCCATTTGAAAGGCCATTATTTATAATGATAATAACTTTTGTTGGAGGATATATGAATGGCTACACCTACATCACAAGAAATAATACATTGGCTAATATGCACACTGCCAATATGTCTAAATTTGGAATTAATATTGCACTTGGAGAATGGCTAGAGGCACTACATTATTTTATTCCAATCTTAACTTGTATATTAGGTGCTGCATTTAGCAAATTAATTGAAACTATACTTATAAATTTTAACTTTAAAGGAGACTGGAGAAAGTTTGCCCTTATATTAGAAGCAATTTCATTATTTATAATAGGATTGCTTCCTACTTCTTTTCCAGATATTATAGTTACGAATCTTGTTTCTTTTTTTATGGGATATCAATTATGCTTATTTAGAACATGTCTTGGTGTTCCATTCAATACAACAATATGTACCGGAAATATTAGAAGTGTTGGGTTGTTTTTATTTGATGCATTAGATATAGAAAATAAGGAATCTTTTAAAAAATTAATCACTTTTACAGTTCTTACTTTTTCTTTTGCAATTGGTGCTATTCCCGGAACTTTAATATCTCTTGCTTTAAGTGTTAAAGCTGTGTGGATTTGTAGCTTTATATTATTTTTACAATCGTTTTGGATATATTCTTATGAAAATAAAATAGGAAAAATTTAAATTACCTATTAAGTTGAAATAAAAAGACAGTATGTTATTATATATATTTTTTTACATACTGTCTAAAACTACAACTTAATTTACTTGCTTTCATCTATAATTTTTAATATTACATCAGCTGCTCTCTTTGCTCCACCTGCATTATGAAAACTTTTTGATATATTCTTTGAATTTTCTTTATATTCATTACTGTTAATAACTTTAATAACTGCAGATTTAATATATTCTGGCTTATCTTTTTTTAACATAACTCCTGCCCCCAACTTCTCAACTCTCTCTGCTACCATTTTTTGTTCTGAATGTTGTGGAAATAGCACCATGGGAATTCCATAATATAAACTCTCATTAATACTATTCATTCCACAATGAGTAATAAATATATCTGTTTCTTGAAGCACTTTAATTTGTTCAACAGAATTTTCAATCTTAAAGTTACTAGGTATATTTCCTAAATTTTTAATATTAGTACTATTCCCTATAGACATGATTACATCAAAACTAGTATCTTTAAATGCCTTTATGCAATTTTTATAAAATTTAATATTTTTGTTATTAACTGTCCCAAGCGAAATATATATTCTCTTCCTATTTCTTTCCTTAATCTCAACTATAGTATTAGCTACAGATGGCCCTACAAAATAATACTTATTAGAAAAAGTCTCTACCATAGGTTGAAATTCTTTTGATGTATATACAATAGTATTTGTATCATTATCATTGTTAACAATAGAAATAAAATTCTTTACATCATATCCTTGCTTTCTTAAAAGCTCTATTTTTTTATTAATCCTTCCCATTCCAAAAATCATACGCATTATTTCATTTAAACCTTGCTTCATCATCCTTGCTGTATGCTCATTAAAAGCAAATGTTGTTGTAGAGCATATATATGGAATATTTAATTTTTGTGCAAATAATTTCCCCCAAAAACTTAACGAATCTGATACAATACAATCTGGTTTAAATACATCAAGATCACCACAAACCTTTTTATCTAAAGCTAAAGTAGTGTCTACAATCATTTCTATTAAAGCTGGAAAATCCTTTCCTACTTTCTTCTCATCTTCTGGTCTAAGTTCTGGTAAATATTTATCACAACAAATACATTTTGCACCTGCAGATTCAATTTTGTCTTTAAACTCTTTAAATGAATAATATACTACTTCATTTCCTCTAGTTACTAACTCTCTAATCACTTCTATTGTTGGATTAGTATGTCCATGTGCAGGAATACAGAAAAAAACTATTTTACTCATATCTTTCACCATCCTTTATATGGTTTAACTTATTCATCCTTCATGGCTAATCCCATATTTCCCACGAAATTTATTAAATCACGTTGATGAACAATTCCAAGGCCTCTTTCCTCATCTCCTAGTATCAATAATTTATCACCTGCATTTATATTAAATACAATTCTTGCTTCCTTTGGAATCACAATTTGACCCCTTTCTCCAACTACAACAGATCCAAAGAAGAACTTTCCTTTAGGTGGTACTCCAATTCCTGTTTCTTCTTCTGAGTGATTAACTAAATCATCTAATTTAACGTTATATAAATTTGCAAGCTTTATACAACTCTCTATATCTGGATTAGATTCTCCATTTTCCCATTTTGCTACCGATTGTCTAGAAACATTAATCTTCTCAGCTATTTCCTCTTGCGTATATTGATTCTTTTTTCTTAGACTCTTCAAATTCCTACTAATCATACTTTTCATATCTCCTATATTTATCTTATTAAAATTATTAATTACTTTCTATCAACTAACCTTAACATTCATATATATATTTATATACATTTACTTATTAATTAATAATTTTATTTTTACATATCCTTTCCGTGTTTCTACTGCTATGTTCTATATAGCTAAATTTTTAATTTTATAATTCTCTAAGGTTCCATATAAAAAATATTTTTATTTAACTTAAACAAACTCTCATTTTCTAAATATTATATATTATACAATCTAATGATAGGAGATGAGATACATGTCAAGACATTATTGTAATAAAGAATCATCTTGCTGTAATAACAACTGCTGTAACCCTTGTGAAGGCTACAGCAATGGTGTATTAGGCTTTGGTAACTCCTTTTTTTATATACTAGCAATTTTATTAATATTTGGTGGCGGCGGCTTTGGTCCAGGTAGCTTTTTCGGAGACTATAACAATATATATCGCTGTAGTGGATTTAATACTGGTTGGTGTAATGATAGCGGATCTAACAATAGTATCTTTAATAATAGCAACTTTAGTTCTAATACACTTTCTAACTCCAACTTTTCTAACTCTAACATTGCTGGGCTAATTAGCGGTCTTTCTGGTAATGGTAATTTTGATATTGGTAACCTTACTGATTTTACAAATTAAGCAACCAAATAAAAAGCTATTAGGAACTTTAAACCTAATAGCTTTATCTATTTCTACATTAAAATCTTCTATTGTCTTTAACTTAATAATAATTATAACCATATTAAACTAACACTATATATCAAAACTTACTTGAATTTCGTTATTTTTTTCTTCAAAAGTTTTCATATATTTAAAAACCTCTTCTACTCCACAAATAATATTATTCTTCTCACAAGTTTCTTTAATAATTTTCATTAATATTTCATGATTTTCACTTACTACTTCATAACTATTACCATATTTACTTATATACTTTTCTCTTAATCCTTTAAAATTCTTATCTAAGTTTTTATAATAGTACTCTCTATTTCCATCTCTTAATGTTAATCCAATACCAAATACTATAATTCCTTTAACTTTAGCTTCTACACAATAATTTAATATTCCCCTTATATTTTCTTCAGTATCATTTATATAAGGTAAAATAGGCGTTAACCAAACAACAGTAGGAATATCATTATCCCTCATTACCTTTAACACTTCAAATCGTTCTTTAGTAGTAGAAACATTAGGCTCTATTATTTTACATAACTCTTCATCATAAGTTGTTAATGTCATCTGTACAATACACTTTGATTTATTATTTATACTTTTCAACAAATCCAAATCTCTTAATATTCTGCTAGATTTAGTTTGTATTGCTAATCCAAATCCATATTTTTCAATTATCTCCAAACATTTTCTTGTATTTTGAAGCTTTTCTTCTAATTGAATATATGGGTCACTCATTGCCCCTGTTCCAATAACACACTTTTTCCTTTTTTTCTTAAGTGCCTCCTCTAATAACTGTGGTGCATTAACTTTAACTTCTATATTTTCAAAGACATGATTCATTCCATAACAAAGACTTCGTGCATCACAATATATACATCCATGAGTACATCCCCTATAAATATTCATTCCATTATTACTAGATAGTATTCCTTTTGATATTACCTCATGCATATACCTGTAACTTCCTTCCTTAATTACTTTAATGAAATGTAAATATCAAATTTAGCATTATCATAATCTTCATTTAAATATTCTTTTAAATAAAGCCATATGCTTTCACATACAGCTTATTATTTTTATATCAATGTAATCTATTATTCTTGGAACTACTTTTTCTTTACTGGAATCCAAACTTCACAATAGTAGTTTTCATCAAAATTCCCTTTTTCATACTCACTTGGATCACTATACATTTCTATATTATACCCTGCAGCAATTTCATAGTCTATACAGTTTGGTAACCACTCTGCAAATATTTTTTTATTAACTTCTTGAATTGATGATGGCATTGGTCCATAACAAGGGAAAATAGCCCAAGTAAACTTTGGAATTGTTTTAACTACATATCCTTCCATTCCTTCTTTTTCTTTAGAATAATCCTCTGCAATAAGGTACTCAAATTCATCCCCACCCATTTCTACATCAATATTAACACCATACATTCCACATATCTCTTTTAATTTTCCTTGTGAAATATGCTCATTCCAAAATGCAGGTACCTCCATAAATGCCGAATCATATTTAAATTTCTTAAAAGCTCCTATAACCTTGAACTTATCTTTCTCAACTATTTTGTAATCCATAATATATCCACCTTCCAATGAAAATTTGATTTTAAGGGGAACAAATGATTTTATCATTGCACCTTCCTTACGAACAGCAGATGGTGTAACTCCATGAAACCTTATAAATGCTTTAGTAAAGCTGTCTGGAGAATCATATCCATACTTTATTGCGATATCTATTATTTTTTCATTAGTGGATGAAACCTCACTGCCGGCAAGTGTAAGTTTTCTTCTCCTAATGTACTCACTTAAAGAATAACCACATAACATTGCAAATCCTTTTTGAAAATAAAAAGGAGAAATATTTACCTTATCTGCAATTTCATTTACGGATAAATCCTCCGTAATATTCTCTTCAATATAAGAAATAGCTTCTCTAATGCTTTCAATCCATTCCATAATTTTTACCCTCCCATTGCAATTCGTTAACCTAATCTTACTATCATGAAAAATTCATATCCCGACTTTTTAAGCTTTCTTTTGTCTTGTATTATAACATAAATCAATAATTCCACTAACATTCTTGTTCTTTACAAAGATATTTCCTTCCTATATACCCAATAAACTAATATAGGTTCTATTCCCCCTATCTCATAATCAATTATCTTATTCTCTTCTTCTAAAAGACTATCTTTAAATAAAAAATAAACTTTTTCTTTCTAGCTTCTCAATAAAAAATAATAAAATAGCAGATGAATGTGCATTGATATGCTCCCTTTATAGTAGACAGTTAAAATAATAAAACTATCATTACTATAGAGGGAGCAATTTTTATGGGAAGAAAAGCTAAGATATCATATGA
>OGXC01000031.1_pt1 | contig 109825 bp, 136 predicted proteins | sample 1576201 | NCBI WGS metagenome assembly OGXC01 (sample SAMEA3541562, study PRJEB24748) | human gut metagenome | biome: human gut; feature: human-associated habitat; material: faeces | place: China | collected 2012 | reverse complement strand
ATCAGCTTCGAACCCTGTGCAGCTTTAAATAAAATTATTTTTGTCGTTTACTATAACTTGTTAATCCCATCTATTTAGAAAGAAGGAATCCTATTTTGAGTAAAATTATTACCGCCGGAAACCCGATCCTTACCATGACGGCAGAACCGGTCACCGAATTCGATAAAAAACTGAAATTTCTGGTCAACGATATGAAGAAAACCCTCTACGAAGCCAATGGCGTAGGCCTGGCGGCTCCACAGATTGCCGTTTCCAAGCGAATTTTTGTGGCCGACGACGGAGAGACCGGCTTCGAAGCCTACATCAACCCCGTATGGAAACCGGACGGCGATGAAAAGAACATCGACACCGAAGGCTGCCTGTCGGTACCGGAATTCTTCGGAGAAGTGGAACGGTATTCCCATGTCATCATCCATTACCAGGATATCCGGGGCAAGAAGAAGACGAAGAAAGCCTCCGGCCTTCTGGCCCGCTGCATCCAGCATGAGACGGACCACCTGAATGGCATTCTCTTTATTGAAAAAGCGATTTCCCTGCACAAAGGACCGAAAAATGAAGAATAACTACCGCATCGTTTTCATGGGTACCCCCGATTTCGCCCTGCCCGCCCTGGAAGCCCTCAAAGCCCACGGCTACATGCCCCTGGCCCTTTATACCCAGCCGGACCGGATCAACGGCAGGGGAAAGAAAATCAACTTTTCCCCGGTGAAATCCTTCGGCCTGGCCAATGATATCCCCGTGTTCCAGCCCACCACCCTGAAATCGGAGGAGGAGCAGCAGAAACTCCGGGACCTGAAACCGGATCTCATCATCGTCATCGCCTATGGCAAAATCCTGCCGAAGGCGGTACTGGACATTCCCACCTACGGCGCCATCAACGTCCATGCCTCCCTGCTGCCGGAGTATCGCGGTGCCGCTCCCATCCAGCGGGCCATTATCGACGGGAAGAAGAAAACCGGCGTCACCATCATGCAGCTGGACGAAGGCATGGATACGGGCAATATCGTATCGGTGAAAGAAATGGACATTCCGCCCCATATGACGGCGGGGGAACTGTTTGATGCCCTGGGCGTACTGGGGGCAGAAGAGCTCATTTCCGTCATGGATGACCTGCCGGAGAAGCTCGCCCATTCTATTCCCCAGGACCATGACAAAGCCACCTATGCGGAAAAAGTGACAAAGGACATGGGCCATATCGACTGGACAAAGGACGCTTCCGTCCTGGACTGCCTCATCCGGGGCATGTACCCCAATCCCGGCACCTACACCTTTTACCGGGGCAAACGGGTGAAGATTCACCGGGCCTCCTTCGAAGAGAAGGACTCCGGCCTCCCTGCAGGCACCGTCGTTTCTACGGAAGGCGGCTGCATCCATGTGGCCTGCGGAAAGGGGACCCTTTCCATTTCCCAGCTGCAGCCTGAAAACCACCGGAAAATGGCTGCCTCCGATTTCATTAACGGATATCAGGTGAAAGCGAATGAAACCTTCGGCCAATAAACCGGCTCCCTCCGCCCGCCGCCTGGCGTACCAGGCGCTCTACGACATCCTGGAGAAAGGAGCCTATGGAAACCTTACCATCCAGCAGGCCCTGAAATCCTACGACCTGGGGGAGGCGGAGACCCACTTATTCACAGAACTGGTCTATGGAGTTCTCCGGCGGTACAACCGCCTGCTCTGGGTGATTTCCCAGCTGAGCAGCCGGCCGGTGAAGAAACTCCATCCCTCCGTGCGGATTCTTCTCTGCCTGGGGCTGTACCAGCTACTGTACCTCACCCGGATTCCCGAATCCGCAGCGGTCAATGAATCCGTAAAGATTGCCAAAAAGGTGACCCATCCGGGAAATGCGGGATTCGTGAACGCCATCCTCCGGAACTATATCAGAAGAAAAGAAGAAATCCATCTCTTCCCCCGGGAAGAAAACCGGATCCTCTACGATTCCCTCACCTGGAATGAGCCGGAATGGCTCGTCTCCCGGTGGGAGAAGGAGTGGGGAGAAGAGAAGGCGGGGAAGGTGATGGAAGCCATGAACCGGATTCCCTCCCTCACGGTGCGCATGAATACCCTCAAGACGGACAGGGAAGCCTTTCTGGGTCTCCTGAAGGAACAGGGGATAGAAGCGGAACCGGTGTCCTGGAAGAAAGAGGCCTTCCATATTACAAAGGGCGCCCACCACATCTGGAAACTCCTGGACCAGGGCTATGGCTATGCCCAGTCCCTGTCCTCCATGGTTCCGGCGGATGTGCTGTCCCCGAAGCCCGGGGAACGGGTGCTGGACATGTGCGCCGCTCCGGGAAGCAAGACCACCCAGCTGGCGGAACTTATGAATAATGAAGGTTCCATCGATGCCTGGGACCTGTATCCCCATAAAATCGGCCTCATTAAGAACAATGCCAAAAAACTGGGCATCACCATTATCCACGCCGGTGCCCGGGACTCTTCGAAACCCTTTCCGGCCCTGGCCGGAGCCTACGACCGGGTTCTTCTGGATGCCCCCTGTTCGGGGCTCGGCGTGCTTTCCCACAAGCCGGAAATCCGCTGGCGCCGGGGGGAAGAAGGGCTCGCCGAATTCCCGCCGCTCCAGGAAAAACTGCTCCAGGCTGCCGCTTCCTATGTAAAGCAGGGAGGCACCCTGGTCTACAGTACCTGCACATTGAACCGGGAAGAAAATGAAGACCGGGTCACCGCCTTTCTCGCTGCCCATCCCGACTTCCACCGAAGGGACTTTGCCATCCCGAACCTTGGAAAATCGGAAAACGGAATGATCACCATCTGGCCCGATGAAACGGGAAGCGATGGTTTCTTTATTGCAAAACTGGTAAAGGAGTAACTATGCCTTTTAACGTCTGGGGCCACACCCTTCCGGAAATGGAGGAATGGATCCTGTCCAAGGGATTTCCGAAATTCCGGGCCAAACAGCTGCAGGATTACCTGTACCGCCGCCATGTCTATGATTTTCAGGAAATGAAACAGCTCCCGGGGACCATGCGGGACTTCCTCTCCGCCGAAGCGGTGCTGGAAAAACCGGAAATCATGCACTCCATTGCTTCCAACGACGGGGATACCACGAAAATCCTCCTGAAGCTCGCCGACGGCTCCCTCATCGAAACCGTATGCATGCACCACGTCTACGGCAATTCCATCTGCGTCTCCACCCAGGTGGGCTGCGCCATGGGCTGTATTTTCTGCGCCTCCACGAGGAACGGCCTGGAACGGAACCTGACTGCCGGAGAAATGCTGGCCCAGGTCTATGCGTTCAAAGAAAAGCTGGATGCTCCCATCCACTCCATCGTCCTCATGGGATCCGGAGAACCTCTGACCAACTACGAAGAGGTGCTCCGCTTCATCCGCCTGGCCAACGACCCGGGACTTTTGAATATCAGCCTCCGGAACATCACCCTGTCCACCTGCGGCATCGTACCCCAGATTTACCGCCTCGCCGATGAACACCTGCCCATTACCCTGGCCATTTCCCTCCACGCCCCGAACGACACCATCCGGAACCGGATCCTTCCCATCAGCCGGAACTTCAAAATCGAAGACGTGGTCCGGGCCTCCCGGTACTACTTCAAAACCACGGGACGCCGGGTGACCTTCGAATATATTCTCATTAAAGACGTGAACGCCTCCGTGGAAAATGCGGAAGAACTGTGCCGGCTCACCGGAAAAATGAACTGCCACTTCAACCTCATCCCCATCAACGGCACGGAACATATCAAGCTGTACCCGCCGGACATGAAAGAAATCCGGGCCTTCGTATCGGTCCTGGAAAAACACGGCAAAAGCGTCACCGTCCGCCGCCAGATGGGCGACGAAATCCAGGCCGCCTGCGGCCAGCTGAAGAGACGGTATCTGGAAGATAAGTAATTAAAGTGGATGAAGGGTAATGCCCTGCGGGCAAGGTGGCTCAAGGGAAACGCCTGACGGCGAGGGTATGGTGGCGGCGCATAGATTATGAAGCGCCGCCTTATGAAACACGATAGCAGCGAAGACGCAGACTCCTATCAGCCCACCCTCTTTAGAGAGAGGGTGGCCGCGAAGCGGCTGGGGAATGGCCGAGAACGTTCTGAGCAACTTTAGCGAGAACCCCCTCCATCTCGCTGCGCTCGCCACCTCCCCCATAGATGGGGGAGGTTAAGGCTAGCCTGCGGCGCAGTCGACAGTCAGGGAAACACTGATTAAATCTGACTCTGCGAATCAATCAGCGTTTTCCTGATCCCCGTCCTCTCGGACTCGATCTCCCTTGTCCGACAGGCCTATCTGACTCAATGTGCAAAGGCCCCATCCATCCGCACGACCCTGCCGCGGAGCGCCCACAACTCGGTGAACAGGCGCAGAGCGTTCACCGGCTGCCATTAGACCTATCCCTGCCTATGGGGGATACTCTTCTATACCTCTCCTCAGCCACTTTCCCATTCCATTTCTCTCCATTTTGGGGTCATCCAACAAAAAGTCCCTATTTCATAGAAGTCTTTCCCCACTTTAAACAGAAAAATGCCCATTTACAGGGCGCTAAAATTGACTATCCCCCCTGATAATGATAGTATAAAATTATTGGGATAAGTTAAGGTTTATCATACTCCGATGATTGACGGAGCATGGAGTTGTTTCTTTTACGGAAAGACTTATATGATACTGACTTATGGAGATTCGAAACGGGGCCTTGTGCGCAAGGCCAATGAAGATGCCATCAGCATGAAGGTGGATCACCTTTTCCTCCTGGCCGACGGCATGGGAGGATACGACGGCGGACAGGTGGCGAGTTCCCTGGCTGTGGAAAGCGGGGGACGCTATTTTTCCTCCCTTCCTCCGGAGAAGGCTTTTTCCGAGGAGGGGCTGAAGGAAGCCTTCTGTGCTGCGAACCGGGCCATTCTTGCGGAGAAGAGAGATTCCCCGGCCCTCCAGTCCATGGGGACCACCATGGTGGGCGCCGCCATTTCCGGGGACCATCTGTACTGGGCCCACGTGGGGGACAGCCGGCTCTACCGGTATGATGGCGGAGAACTGACCCAGGTCACCACGGACCATTCCTTTGTGATGGAACTGGTGAGCGAGGGAAAGCTCACGAAGGAAGAAATGCGCCGGCATCCCCGGAAGAACGAAATCACCCGGGCCGTGGGCATCGATGAAAATATGAAAGTGGATACCGGGTCCATGACCCTCGCCGATGGGACTCTGATTCTCATCTGCTCCGACGGCGTGTCGGGCATGGTGGAGGACGATGAGCTCTGCCGGCTGATTTCCGAAAATCCCCGGAAAACACAGGAAGACCTGAAGGCCCTGGACCGCAGCATCATGGAAAAGGTCTATGAAGCAGGGGCCCGGGACAATGCCTCGTTACTTTTGATTCAATTTTGGAACTGAGTGGAGTGAAATATGCCAGGTAAAATTCTTGATGAACGTTATGAACTGATGGAAAAAATCGGTTCAGGCGGCATGGCCGATGTGTACAAGGCCAAGGATATCCTGCTCGACCGGATTGTGGCTGTTAAAATTCTGCACAGCAATTTCGCAGAGGACAATGACTTCATTGTCCGGTTCCGCCATGAAGCCCAGTCCGCCGGAAAGCTGACCCATCCCAATATCGTAGGCATCTACGACGTGGGATGCGACGGGGATATCCACTACATCGTCATGGAGTATGTGGAAGGGGAGACCCTGAAGCAGTACATCGACAGCCATCCCCATATTCCCATTGATACGGCCGTACGGATTGCCATAGAAATCGGCTACGCCCTGGAAGACGCCCATGCCAATGGCATCATCCACTGCGATATCAAACCCCACAACGTGCTTCTCACAAAGACGGGAAAGGTGAAGGTCACGGACTTCGGCATTGCCCGGGCCATCAATTCCTCCACCGTCATCGATAAGGAATCGATCCTGGGTTCCGTCCATTACCTGTCACCGGAACAGGCAGCGGGGGACAAGATCACCGAAAAGACGGATATCTATTCCCTGGGCATCGTGCTCTATGAAATGCTGACCCACCATCTGCCCTTCGAAGGGGAGACGGCGGTGTCCATTGCCCTCCAGCACATGCAGGGCGATATTCCCCGGCCCACGAAGTACAACCCTGCCATTTCTCCCATGCTGGAAGAATGCCTCCTCACGGCCCTCCAGAAGGACCCGGACAAGCGGTACGACAGCGTTTCCGATTTCATTTCGGAACTGAAAATCGCCCAGGGCTTTACCACCACCATCTATAAACCCGCTTCCCACGATTTCACCGCCATGACCCGGCCCATTCCCCAGAAGGAAGTGCGCCGTCATAAGGCAAAGAAGGAAAGCAAATTTACCAATTTCATCACGAACCTGCCCCAGAAGTACATCTGGATCGGCATGGCCGTCCTTTTCATCCTCTGCTTTGCCTGGGCCTTCTTCAGCTTCGGCAATTTCTGGAGCTCCGAGAACATTACGGTCCCCAACGTAGTCGGGAAACCGGTGGAAGTGGCAGAAACTACCCTGAAGAAAGCAAACCTCAAGGTATCGGTGGATGAAATCGCCAGCGACGACGTGCCGGCGGGCCAGGTCATTTCCCAGACCCCCGCAGCCGGGACAAACGTAAAGGCAAAGCGCATTATCCACCTCACCGTCAGCAAGGGGGGCTCCGCCATGCTTATCCCTGACCTGAAGGGCCTCACCCTGGAACAGGCCAAGGAACGGTTGGACAAACTGGGACTCACCCTGGGAGCCGTGGAGAACGGGAACGATCCCGATAAACCATCCAATGTGATTATCTCCCAGAGCCCGGACTCCGGCTCCAAAGCCACCAAGGGCACCCGGGTGAATATCGTCATCAATATGAAACAGAAGACCAGCGTGCCGAACGTCATCGGTATGTCCCTCTCCGATGCAAGGAATGCCCTCCTTTCGAAGAAGCTCTCCGTAGGCACCATCAATTCCACCGACGGTACCTCTGCCGATGACTCCAGCGCCGTTGTCATTGCCCAGGATCCGGCAGGCGGAGAATCCACGTCCTCCGATGTGGTGAACCTGACCATCGGCGGCAAGAAGAAAGCCCAGACAAAGACCGGCACTGTGAATATCTCCATCCCCAAGGGCGGCAATTCCCGGCAGGTGGAAATCTACGTCACCGATGACAACGGAAAACATACGGCCTACAGCGCGAAAGCAGCGCCGGGCACCACCGTCAGCAAAGACGTTTCCGGCACCGGCAATGTCCACGTACAGGTGGTCATCGACGGATCCGTAGTCCAGGACCGGGAGCTCTGACCTATGAAGGGTAAAATCCTGAAAAACCAGAATGGCTACTTCACCATTTACAGGGAAGGGGGTTCCCTTTCCCTCTGCCGTTCCCGGGGCAGCCTGAAACGGAAGACGAATATCCTTGTGGGGGACGATGTGGAATTTGAGACGGGGAAGGGCAGCGAAGCTGTCATTACCCACGTGTATCCCCGGAAAAATTCCCTCCACCGGCCTCCCTCTGCTAATATCGACCAGATCGTCCTGGTCTCCGCCATCAGGACTCCCGATTTCAACCGGTTCCTCCTGGATAAAATGGTGGTCCTCGCCGAAGCGGCGGACATCGAGCCGGTGGTGGTCATCAGCAAGGCGGACCTGGCAGAAGAAGCAGCAGCGGAAGCCGCCGCCTACTACCGGAAGGCAGGGTACCAGGCCTTTGCCACATCCCTCGTAAAGAACGAAGGCATAGACCTTCTGGAAGACTCCCTGAAAGGCCCCGTAGTCTCCTTCTCCGGCCCCTCGGGAGCCGGGAAATCGAGCCTTCTGAACCGGATTCTGGGGAAATCCCATTTCCTTTCCGGCGAAGTGAGCCGGCAGACAGGCCGCGGAAAGACAACCACCCGCCATGCGGAGCTGGTACTCTGTGATAAGGGATACTTTGTCATGGATACGCCGGGGTATACGTACCTGGAACTCACAGACCTGGACCCCTCCGATATATCCTGCCTTTTCAAAGATTTCCGCCCCTTCCTGGGACAGTGCCGCTTCAACAACTGCATCCATGACCGGGAACCGGACTGCGCCGTCCGGCAGGCGGTGGAAGAGGGGAAGATCCAGAAAGGCCGCTACGAATCGTACAAACAGATCTTAGAAGAATTGAAGTCCGGCGACTTCAGGAGGTAACCATGAAAATAGCACCATCATTACTGGCTTCTGATTTCTCAAACCTCGCATCGGAACTGCAGGACATCGAAAAGGGCGGCGCCGACTACGTCCACCTGGACGTCATGGACGGCCATTTCGTGCCGAACCTGTCCTTCGGTGTCCCCGTCATTTCCTCCCTGAGGAAACGGACATCCCTGCCCTTTGACGTGCACCTCATGACCTACCACCCCGAAGCCTACCTGGAGGGCCTCGAAGCCTGCCACACCCATATGGTGTCCTTCCACGTGGAAGCCGTACCCCATGTGGACCGGATGATTCACAATATCCAGGACCGGGGCATGAAAGCAGGCATTGCCCTGAATCCCGGCACCTCCCTTTCCACCATCGACGAAATCCTTCCCATCATCGACTTCGTCCTCATCATGTCCGTAAACCCCGGCTTCGGAGGACAGAAATTCATTCCCTACAGCCTTGATAAAATCGCAAGACTCTCCGCATCCATCCGGAAACTGGGCAAAGATATTCCCATCGAAGTGGATGGGGGAGTGAATAAAGACAACGCACCGCTCCTCAAAAAAGCGGGCGCCTCCATCCTGGTAGCGGGCTCCTCGGTTTTCGGAAAAGAAGACCGGGCAGCAGCCATCAAAGCGTTGAAAGTGTAAGTATAAAAAGCGGCGAATGCCGCTTTTTTAGTGCTCATTTTATGGGGAAACCTGGCTGTCGACGGTCAGGAAGAAATCGTTGCTTTGCAGCTGATGCGATCAAGGCTCCTGATCCATCCGTTCGTATGACCAGCTGACCGGTCCAATGCCGCAGGCAATTGAGCCTTCCTGACAACTGGCGACCGGTAAATGGAACTTTCAGGTTCATAACATGGTCCGTGTACTCAATAATCTTTTCCCACCAATAATTGTCAAGCATCATTCCTTCTGAAGTGTTACAATAATAGAGTAGTTTGTATTGTATAAAGTATTTCGAAAGCACCGATTAAGGAATACCGGTTATCCATCCTTATACTACTGGAAAGGAAGAATACTGATGAGCCATTTGAATCGCATACAGCATTATTTGAGTACCGAAGGCATTCGCATTACCTTTGCCGACGTCACGGATGCAGCGAAGGAGGCCCAGGAAATTCACCATCTGCCCTCCCTGTCTGCTGTGATCATGGGGAAGGTGATCAATGCGGCGGCCATCCTGGCCATGGATTTCAAAAACCACGAAGGAGTGTCCCTGAAGTGGGTCACCAATTCTCCCATCGGCGTCATCCATGCGGACGCCTATGAAGGGCAGTACGTCCGGGGATTTCTCGAAAATCCGGACGACGGTTCTGTGCCCTATTCCCCGGAGGTGGAGCCTTCCTATGTAAGCAATGAGGGGAAGCTCTTCGTCACCCGGTATTCGCTCCTGAAGCTGCCCTATGTGTCGGCGGTGGACCTGAAGAAGGGGGATGTGGCGGCCTGCGTGTCGGACTACATCAATTCTTCAGACCAGACCCTGTCCTACGTGGGCATCGAAGGGAAGGTGGATGAAAAGGGACAGATCCTCCGCATGGCAGGCTTCATTGCCCAGCTCATGCCGGAGGGGGATGAGAAGCTCTTCCATGAACTCTTTAATGATCAGAAGAAATGGGACGTCTTCGAGGAGTCGGACCGGGAGGATTCCCTGGCAGGGCTCCTGAAGAAGGACAATTACGTTCTTTTGAGTGATGCTCCCATTTCCTTCCGCTGCACCTGCGGGGAGGACCGTATCAAGCACTCCCTCCAGGGACTGCCGAAGAAGGAGCAGGAAAGTCTCCTGGAAGATGACCATATCGAAATCGCCTGCCACTACTGCGGCAAGAAATATGAAATTTCAAGGGAAACACTGACCAAATGGTTTAATGAAGATAAAGGAGGAAATGTGCAATGAGCAAATTGGCTTTTATCGGTGGTACAGGGGTCTATGACCCGGGGATTCTGACGGACCTCCATTCGGAAGTCATTGACACGCCCTATGGGAAGGCAAGCTATGAATCCGGGAAATTCGGCAAAAAGGAAATCATTTTCCTCGCCCGCCATGGTGTACACCATACCATTCCGCCCCACAAGATCAATTACCGGGCCAATATTTACGCCCTGAAAATGCTGGACGTGAATGCGGTGGTATCTACTACCGCCGTGGGCTCCCTGAACCCGGATTACAAAGCAGGGGAGCTGGTGCTGGTGGACCAGTTCATCGATATGACGAAGTCCCGGAACGGCACCTTCTATGACGGGGAACACTACGGTGTGGCCCATCTGGACATGACCCATCCCTACTGTGAGACCCTCCGGCAGGCCATCATCAAGGCGGCACAGGAGGAGCACATCACCCTCCATCCCCATGGCACCTATATCTGCACAGAAGGTCCCCGGTTTGAGACTCCTGCGGAAATCAAGGCATACCGCCAGTGGGGAGCGGACGTGGTGGGCATGACGAACCTTCCGGAATGCGTCCTTGCCAGGGAAGCGGAAATCTGCTATTCCACCATTTCCATGGTCACCAATTTCGCCGCCGGCATTTCCAAAACCGCCCTGTCCCATAAGGAAGTGGTGGACTGCATGAACCATAACCTGGAAAGCTTCAAGAAGATCATTACCATCCTTTCCAAGACCTATGATCCCGATGTGGACTGCGAATGCCACCATGCGGCCAAAGATTTCGGAGGATTCCATCTGTTATGAGCGCATTAAAGTCCCTCCAATGGGAAAAGGGGGAGCTCGTCCTCCTGGACCAGACGAAGCTTCCCGATGAAATTGCCTATATCCGCTGCAGCAGCCATGAACAGGTGGCGGAGGCCATCAAAGTCCTGGCGGTGCGTGGAGCGCCGGCCATCGGCGTGGCCGCTGCCTACGGCATGGTGCTGGCCTTGCAGCAGGGGCTGGCAAAGGGCCTTTCCGGGAAAGACCTGGCCGCTTATTTCGAAGAGGCCGGGAAAAGGCTGGATGCTGCCCGTCCTACGGCGGTGAACCTGTCCTGGGCGGTGAAGGTGATGACGGAGCTCTTCCATCATACCGAAGAAAGCCGGGCCCTCTCCGTACTCACGGAAAAGGCACAGGCCATGGAGGAGGAGGATAAGCACCTCTGCGACGCCATGGCCGACAACGGAGCCCGCCTCTTTGCAGGAAAGAAGCATCTCCGCATCCTGACCCACTGCAATACGGGGGCCCTGGCCACCTGCGGTATCGGTACCGCCTTCGGCGTCATTTACCGGCTCCATGAGCGAGGACAGATCGACTGTGTCTATGCCGACGAGACGAGGCCCCTTCTCCAGGGCGCCCGGCTCACGGGGACAGAGCTCATGGCCAATCACATTCCCTGCCGCCTCATTTCCGACAACATGGCGGCCTACGTGATGGCCCATGAACATATCGATGCGGTCATCACAGGGGCGGACCGGATCGCCGCCAACGGGGACAGTGCCAATAAAATCGGCACCTACGGTCTCTCGATACTGGCGGCGTACCACCACATTCCCTTCTTCATTACCGCTCCCTTTTCTACCTTTGATTTCTCCATTTCTTCAGGGAAAGAAATCAAAATCGAAGAGCGAAACCCGGAAGAAGTGCGGTCTTACCACGGTGTCCTGGCGGCGCCGAAGGATATGCCCGTGCTGAATCTGGCCTTTGATGTGGCACCCCATGAACTGATAACAGGCATCATTACGGAGAAAGGCGTACTGACTCCACCCTATGATGCTGCTATAAAGAAATATGAAAGGAGTTTACAATTATGAGTGATTCTATGATTCGGGATATTTCCCTGGCTGAAAACGGTGAACAGCGCATCCGGTGGGTGGCAAAATTCATGCCCGCCCTCAATGCGCTGCGGAAGGAATTCATCAAAGACCAGACCTTCAAGGGCAAGACCATCGTCATGTCCATCCATCTGGAAGCCAAGACCGCGTACCTGGCACTGACCCTGAAAGCAGCAGGGGCCAACGTCATCTGCACCGGCAGCAACCCACTGTCCACCCAGGATCCCATTGCCGCAGCCCTCGTAAAGAACGGCATCACCGTCTATGCATGGCACGGTTGCACGGACGAGGAATACACCATGTTCCTGAATAAAGCCCTGGACCATATGCCTGACATCATCATCGACGACGGCGGCGACCTGGTACACCTGCTCCATACCACGAGAGTGGATGCAAGGAAGAACCTCATCGGCGGCTCCGAAGAAACAACCACCGGCGTATACCGCCTGAAGATCCTGGAAAAGAATAAAGAGCTGAAATTCCCGATGATTGCGGTCAACGATTCCTACTGCAAGTACCTCTTCGATAACCGCTACGGCACCGGCCAGTCCGCATGGGACGGTATCATCCGCAGCACAAACCTCACGGTCACCGGCAAGACCGTGGTCATCGCCGGCTATGGCTGGTGCGGCAAGGGCGTTTCCATGCGTGCCAAGGGACTGGGTGCCCATGTCATCGTCACGGAAGTAGACCCCATCAAAGCTATTGAAGCGGTCATGGATGGCTTCGAGGTCATGCCTATGGACGAAGCCGCAGCGCTGGGGGACTATTTCCTCACCGTCACCGGCGATATCAATATCATCACAGAACGTCATTTCCTGAAGATGAAGGACGGTGCCATCTGCGCCAACGCCGGCCACTTCGACTGTGAAGTGAGCCGCAAGGACCTGGAACGGATCTGCACCAGCAAGTACGAAGCCCGGAAGAACATCGAAGGCTACGTACTGCCCAATGGAAAGACCGTATTCCTCATGGCCGAAGGTCGTCTGGTGAACCTGGCTGCCGGCGACGGACATCCTGCAGAAATCATGGACCTCTCCTTTGCCATGCAGACCCTGGCTGCCCGGTACCTCCTGCAGCATGGCAAGGATATGACCGCCAAGGTCTACACGCTGCCCCATGAACTGGATACGAAGGTGGCTTCCATCAAACTGGCATCCATGGGATACAAGATCGATACGCTCACCGAAGAACAGAAGAAATACCTGGGTATTGACTGAGGGAGGAAACCATGTCCATTCTCATTAAAAATGTAGGACTCTGCCGGGACGGCAAAGTAGAAGAGCACAAGAATATCGAGATTTCCGGGAAAATCATCAAATCCTTCCCGGAAAACCCGAAGGTGGAAGATTACGATGAAGTCATCGATGGCCATGACATGATGGCCATGCCGGGCCTCGTCAATACCCACACCCACGTGGCCATGACCCTTTTCCGGAGCTACGCCGATGATATGGCCCTCATGGACTGGCTGCAGAACAAGATCTGGCCGGCGGAAGACCACCTGGACGACGATATCGTGTACTGGGGCAGCATGCTGGCCTTTGCGGAAATGATCCGCGGCGGCACCACCGCCTTCTGCGATATGTACATGTTCATGGACTCCTGCGCGAAAGCCGCCGACAAGGCCGGCATCCGTGGCAACCTGGCCCGGGGCCTCGCCGGTATCGGCCCCAACGGACAGAAGGGCATCGATGAAAACGTGGAGCTCTACAAGAACTGGAATGGGGCAGGGGATGGCCGTTTCAAAGTCATGATCGGACCCCATGCGCCCTATACCTGCCCACCGGACTATATCAGAAAGGTCCGGGATGTGGCTGAGAAATACAACATGCCCGTCCATATCCATCTGTCCGAAACCAAGGGAGAAGTGGAGAACTGCCTGAAAGAATACGGCAAGACCCCGATCGCCCTCATGGATTCCCTGGGACTCTTCGACCGGCCTACGCTGGCAGCTCACTGCGTCCATGTGACAGACGATGATATCCGGATCATGAAGGAAAAACATGTCTGCGTAGCCCATAACCCGGCGTCCAACCTGAAACTGGCCTCCGGCGTGGCACCGGTACCGAAGATGAGAAAAGCCGGCATCACCGTAGGCATCGGCACCGACGGCGCTTCCTCCAACAACAAGCTCGATATGTTCGCTGAAATGCGCCTGGCTGCCCTTATCCACAAGGCTGCCAACTACGATCCCTTCGCCATCACCGCCAAAGAAGCGCTGGATATGGCCACCGTGGACGGCGCCAAATGTCTGGGCTACGACGACCTGGGCGTCCTGAAGGAAGGATACCTGGCGGACATTATCCTTGTGGACAGAAGCGGATACAACTGGAAACCAAGATTCGACAGCATATCCCTGGCCGTCTATGCCGGCAACTCCATGGACGTGGATACGGTCATCATCAACGGCAAACCGGTGATGGAACATAAGGAACTCCTCACCATCGATACAGAAAAACTATACGCCGAAGTGGACAGGGTTACAGAGAAACTGTACGCATTTACTAAGAAATGAGCAGGTAGTGGCTAGTAGCTAGGTGGTCAGCCTGCGTCGCTTCGAGTGGCTAAATGGCGTGTGCAAACGGGCGGGGCCTTGAGCTGGTCAGCAGCTTCACAGGCATTCATCCTGAGGTTTTACCCTGCTACTTCTGACTCTATCCGACAAAGGCGTGCCCCCTTAGAGAAGGGGGCAGCCCGAAGGGCGGGGGATGGATCCGCTTCGAAGAATCGGATTCTGCGAAGCAGATGATGCTGCTTACCCAGCTTCTTCACATATAACAGCTAACGGCTACGGTAATTCATCCTGCAGCTTTGCCGCGTACCGTTTGGCCTATAAGGAAGGCGCTTTTATGGGCAGGCTAAGCGCCTTTTGTATTCAGGCCAAACTTGGAGGTCCTCTGCAGGACCTCCATCTCTAAGGCTGCATGTTATGGAATGCTTCATTTGTAGTGATTTCATCTAAGAATAGGATTCTCCACAGGTCATGGGTCAACTGATGGAAAATGATAGGATGGCCCCAAGGGCCTGATTAGCTTTTCTGGCAGTTAAGGAAGCGCTGATTAATTCGCAGAGTCCGATTATACATGTATTTTCATGCAATACTGCGTCATAATCCTCCTTAAATAGCTCGCTATTCGCGTCGGATTATTCCTTGTATTGCATGAAAATACAAGAGTATAATCGAACAACGATTTAATCAGTGCTTCCTAAAAAGCTGGAGGCTCCTGTACAAAACGATTCTATCTAAACTCAGAACAAACCCTGCAGATGTTTCGTCCAGTATATCCGGTACGAGCACCTGCAGGGTTTTATTTATTATGTGCAATGATGTGGCAAAGCACCGGACCCATTGCGGCTTAGGCTGTAGGGGGCTCAATTCTCTTTCCCCAAAACCCAATTCTCCATATGATATAATACATACAGACCATATATGGCCAAATCCAATAGAAAGGAAGCCTGTAGGAAGCCCGGGGCAGCAGAAGCCTTTATGAATAGGTTCCGATAATTTAATGTTAAGAAAAAGCTCCGATAAAATCTAGCTAAATCGGCCCTATGTAGGCCAAATGGTAGGCAGAGAAATTGACTGCCTACCATTTTTTGACTTTATTTGTGAATTGTTCTAAAAAGGAAAGTTTTGCGCAAAAGTAGTCTGAATCGGCATACTTTTTATCAAAAGTATGCTAAAAAGGGAAACTTTTGATAAAAAGTCTCCCCAAAAGCTAAAGTATATCCTCCATCTTGTCTGCGGCCTTTCGGGCTTCATCTTTGGTGACAGAGTAGTAGACGTTAGCCGTTGTTGTGATGTTTGAATGCCCCAAACGCTTTGCCACATACTCCAAGGGAAACCGGCCGGAAGCGATGAGGCGGGTGGCGTGGGTGTGGCGGAAAGTATGGAAGGAATGACCGCCGAAGTGAACCTTGCAGTACTTTTCAAAGGCCCTGATGTCGTTGGCGGTCATCTGACTGCCGTCCTCCCGGGTGCAGACATAGGGGGAGGGGATGTAGTCAGGCCCCCAGAGCTCTGCATTGCTCTCCTGCCAGTGTTTCTGCTTCACAAGGTCATTCATGAGGCGCTGACCGAAGCTGACCTGCCTGTAACTGCTCTTTGTCTTGGGAGCATTCGCCGCGTCGCCGTATAGTGTCCTACTTACCGTGATAGAGCGGCCAAAAAGGTCAATGTCAGACCACTTGAGCGCCAGGATTTCCCCTTTGCGCATCCCCGTGTAGTAAGCAATCCGGATAGGAATGAACAGCTTCTTTCCTTCAGAATAAAAAGCAAAAATGCTATCAAGTTCTTCCTGCGTAAAGACTGCAGGGGCCTGCGGCGCTTTATCATACCTGGGCATGGTAAGATTCACGGCCGGATTGATGAGGATGTACTCCCGATTAGCGACCGCCCACTTAAAGCTGCCGCGAAGGAGGGCTAGGACAACTTTAACCGTAGACTGTGCGGCGCCTTCCTTCTTGAGTTCTAAAAGCCAGTCTTGCAGCTCCCTGGTGCGGATGCTCCGGAGGAGCCTGCTTCCAAAGGCCTCATTGATGTGATTTTCTACAAGCTGGCTGTATAGGTTATAGGTGGCAGGCTTGTTATTTTCTTTGACTCGCTTCTCAAGCCATTCTGCCATGAAGTCGGCCACAGTGATGTTCTCAGGCTTGATGTACTCTCCGGTAGCGTCAGCCTGCCGGATGTGCGCCCGGAAAGCTTTCTGGGCCTCTTCCTTTGTAGCGCCTCCCGGCTCTTCGTGGCGGTGGCGCCTCCCGTCTTTGTCGTAATAACTGATGATGTAGAACCATTTCTTTCCTCTTTTAACAAAAGTAGCCATACCTCTCGCTCCTTCGTGCTATAATGAGGATATGGATAAGGTCATCCCCAGCATCCCTTGAGCTCTCTTTCCCCAGGGATGCGAAGGCATTATCCTCCCTCGCCGGTGCTTAAGTCGCGATTAAGCACCGGCTTTTAAATTGCCAAAAACTACTTTTTAACAAAAATGATGTGGTTAGCCTTTTCCACCTGTTTTGCATTTTCAAGGGCGGCCAGTGCGCACTGCAGGGCGGTCTTTTCAATCTTGCCCTCCTGAGAGGCCTTAGCATTGAGAACAGTCTCCCCGTCAGAAATGCGGATAGTTCGGATGGTCGTAGTAATCATCCCTTCAACGGTGGTATGGAAGAATCCAGGGGCGTGGAAGCTGTCCAGATTGATGTCCACTACATTGATGTAATCCGCACCGGCGGCCTTGCCCATGCCGACAATCCAATCCTTACTCGGAGAGCCTGTAGGATGATCCACCATATAATTCCGGGCCTTGTCTTTAAATTCTGGATCCATGCGGCAGCCGGAATAAGTAACAAAGCTCTCAGTAGCTTCCCGAAGCTCATTCATCTGCTCCTCATGGATGAAGCCCATAGAAAGGCCAACACCGGTGTAGAAGGTGCCCATAACGGGCGCAGACTGCGAAACAACAGGGGTGACCGCCGCCCTTGCGTAAACAGGAGCCAGCAGGGCCAGAAGAACAGCCGACAAAAACAGAAGAATCTTTTTCATGATCTTTACCTCCCTAAAGAACAACTGAATAAATAACTACTTTTCCGAAGATTCTTAAATCCTGCACCTCCTCATCAGTAAAAACAATATCAGAAAAGACAATATCAGTAGAATCCGGCCGCAGAATAATGCGGCCATTTGCTTTATCATTGATAAAACGCTTTACCGTGTAAGAACCGTTACTTGAAGCTACGACTATATCGCCATTGGCTAGACTGTCCTTTTCGGCAGGTGCCTTCACCGCGATGAGTGAGTGATTTGGGATGACCCTGTTCATAGACTCGCCATTTACTTTCATAAAATAAAGATCCTTGTCTTTTGCATACTTACCCAGGCAGACATCCGGGATGGAAATGTATGGAAGGGACGTAGTTGCTTCAACTTCTTCCAATTTTCCGGCGGATATAGAATCCGGAATGAAAGGATAGCGCCCCGCGGGTAATGTTTCCGCAAAACGGCTCTGCTTCTGCCGCACTCCCGTCATAAGCCATCCTTCATCCACATGCAAAGCATCAGCCAGTTTGGAAAGATTATTTTGCTTCGGTAAATAGCTCCCCCTTAGATAACGGGAAACAGCAGACTTATCTACCCTGGACAATCTGGCTAGATCAGTCAACGACATTTCCAAATCCTCCATAGCCTGCTGCAGTCGGGCGGCAAATTGTTTGCCTTGTATCTCCGTCATAATGCATTCCTCCTTCAGTTTTACGCATATCATGCTATCTATATTATACTATCAGTTGTTGCGAAAATCCAAAAAATTGTTGTGAAAATCAAAAAAAGTGTTGCAAAAATCCAACAGCGGTGTTATAGTTGAGATAACACAACGAGGAGGTGATAACATGGAATATGACTACGGACTGCTTCGTGGGACTATCCGCGGGCAGTATGGCTCTGAGTCTAATTTTGCTGATATTTTAGGGCTAAATCGCTCTACATTTTCCCTTAAACTGGGGAATAAATCTGAATTTTCGCAGGATGAAATCTTTGCCATGGCTGACAAGCTGGGCATCCAGCCTGCCGATTTCTATCTGTATTTTTTTACCCGTAAAGTTGAGAAATCTCAACGAGAAGGAGGCTAGCCATGAAAGGCCTTTTAAGCTCGAAAGAGGCGGCGAAGTACCTTGGGATTTCTGACCGGTCTCTTCGCAGCCTCCGAAAGAAGGGAACCGTGAAAGCCATCCGGTTCGGTTCGAAATTTCTTTACCGGCCGGAAACGCTGGACGTGGTCATTGCTGATTATGAAAAGACAGGGAGGGATTTAAATGCTTGATGAAACTTTAGGCGAAACCCTAAGGGAGCGAGCCAAAGAGCTCCTTTACGAATCTGAAAGAAAAAAGGTTCGTATCATCGCCGCCATCCGAGAGTATGAACATCGCTTCTACGACAAAGGCGACTACCTGGAAGATGTCGAAATGGATGACTGGAAGAGTAAAGAACTCTACCTTATCGATATTGGCAATGAACGGGATGCCGTTTTCAACACCATCGTCCGCCTTGGCATCATGAGCCAAGAAGAAGCGGCAAACATAGTCTGCTCTGCCGGAAAGGAGCTTGGTGTAAATAAAGTCAGAACTCGACGCTAAGACCTTAGCCACGCTTCGTGCGGAGCTCCAGGACCTCCTGGAGAGCGCCTACGCCGCCGGAAGCGATGATGGGGAAAGCGACCTTATCAAAATGTTTTACAGTGGCAAGGCCGATGCCTATGAGACCGCCCTCAGCCTTATCAATGTCGCCCTGGACGGCGACCCGGACAACGCAGAGTAAAGGAGGTACAAGCAATGAAAAAGGCATTACTCAAAAGAATCAAGTGGACTAGGATTGCGGTCCTCCTCTCTGCAGCCCTTGCCGCGGGAACCATTGGCTATGGCTACTACCGCGACACGACAATGACATCGCTTGTTGAGTACCATCGGACGATTGATGCCGGGGATACTCTCTGGGGAGTAGTAGGACAGGTAGCCACTGATAAGGTGGACATGTGTAAACTCACATGGCAGGTAATGAAAGACAACCATATCGAAAATCCCGGCAACCTGCAGCCAGGGACAGTCATCGTAATCAGGGTTAAGGAGGCGAGAAACTTATGAAGCTCCGTGAACTTTTGGATGTAATGGATCCGCAGATTCGAATCGAGATTATCGTTACGGAAGTTGATGCCTATGGCGGCATTCTTAAGGCTTTCAACGGGAAAGCCGGCCGTATTCCCCGTTCTGTTCTAAGAAAATATGGTGATTACGACGTTGGGAGAATCGACCGCCCTTCGATAGATGCTGGCGACGATGAGTACCACGTTGCATTTGACGAAAACGGATTCCTGCGCTTCACGTTTAAGAACACCATACATATTTATTTGTAAGGAGGTGAAAAGCATGAATAAAAACAATCTGGGACGCCTGACCTGGCGGGTGATGCAGGACAATCACATCATCGACCCGGTCCATCTGCAGCCCGGGAAGGAAATCGTTATCCGGGTGAAGGCGGCAAGAGAGCTGTAAGGAGGAAGACCATGAACAAAATATTCAATAGAGGTGCCGAAAGTCACGTAAGTTACCTGGATGAGTATCTGATAAAACACAAGGAAATTGAGAGAGACAACGACTTGAAAGAGTACTGCCTTGATAGACTCCTTGACATGTGCGTCAAAGCCGGAGTGGACGTAGCCCGCTTCGACACGAAGCCCGGACCGGATGGGGACATCGTGGCAGTTACCATCCAGCGTTATTTCTCAGAGCCGCAGACAATCTGCGTAGAAGGCGATGCGCCTATCACGATGCTCAAGGAGCTCATTATCAAGGGAAAGTTGGGTTAGAAATCAGCACTCCCTATGAAAGGAGGTGATAACCATGATTCTTGACAATGACTTAATCCAAAGCAGTCTCCTCCAGCTGGGCTGGTCCGACAGGGAACTTTCCCACCGGACGGGCATCAGCTACAACCGGCTGATAGAAGTCATCTGGAACCTTACAGATAACGCAACCCAGATGGAGGCCCACAGGATAGCAAATGCCCTCAAAATCCCTTATGCGTACATTACGGTAGATGAGGAAACACCTTACCGAGAGCGCTTCCGCAACATAAAGCCCCTTGACCGCTTTGCTCTCAAAAAGCTGATGTCCGCGAGAAAGGTGGAGCAGAAGGCTCTTGCGCATATGAGCCGAGTCCCTCAAAGCACCATCAGCAACCTTCTATCTGGTAAGCAGAAAGCTACAACGGGCACCCTGTTAAAACTTGCCTGGGCGCTGGATGTGCCGCCGGAAAGACTGATGCAAGCAAAAAGGCCCGCTAAAAAGCAGGCCGGAGGTTCATCTCCCCCGAAATGAAACCTCATTTACATTATCTCATTTTTTCAAGAAGAAAGGAAGAAGCATTATGGAAATCAAATTCGAGGGAACGCCGGGCGAAGTCATTATGGAAGTGGAAGACTTCCTGGAACTTAAAAGTCACAAGAATGACCTGACACCGGAAGCTGCCCAGGCAGTAACTAAAGTGGTAATCGACACAGTTAAAAAGGAAGCCAAGGCAAAGCTTGAAAAGCAGGCCTCAAAGAAAGAAGCTCCTGTACAGGCCACGAAGAAAGAGGACCCGAAGCCTGAAGAAGCCGACATGAAACCGACACCGGCTCCGAAAAAGGAAGAGCCGAAACCGGAGCCAAAGAAGGAAGAAAAGACCTCACCGGCGGACCTCCGCACCATGTGCGCAGAGTACTGCCATAAGGTACCAGACGGAAAAGCCAACATTAAACGCTGGCTCACGGATAAAGGCTACAAAAAAGTGTCCGACATCAACGAGGAGGACCTGACCGAATTTAAGGCCATGGTCAACATCTGATGGGCGCGCACGCCATCCTTTCCGCCAGCGCCAGTCATAGATGGCTTAAATGCTCCCCATCTGCCCGGTGGGAGCTTAAATTCCCGGACAAGTCGTCTCCCTATGCGGAAGAAGGAACGCAGGCCCATGCCCTGGCGGAAAGAACACTGAAAGTATTCCGCAATGGGGGAAGCCCGGAAGTCATCTCTGACAACTCGGAGATGAAAGAGGCCATCCAGTCTTATGTAGATACAGTCGTCGAGAAGTACACAGAGGCCCGGCAGGCCAGCCCTGATGCTTGGCTTCTCATCGAACAGCACCTTGATTTTTCAAAGTACGTGCCCGAGGGATTCGGCACCGGCGACTGCCTGATCATCTCAGACAAGATTCTGGAAGTGTGCGACCTTAAGTACGGCAAAGGCGTTGAAGTCTCTGCCCAAGGCAACAGCCAGATGAGACTTTACGCCCTGGGCGCCATCGAGGCCGTGGGGATGTTTTGGGCCTTTGATAAGGTCCGCATGGCCATCATCCAGCCAAGAATTGGCAATGTCTCGTCCGAAGAAATGTCAGTGGAAGACCTCAAAGCCTGGGGGCAGGAAGTACACAAGAAAGCGCTCCTTGCCTTCGAGGGCAAAGGCGAACCAGTGGCCGGCGACCATTGCCGTTTCTGCAGATGCCGGACGGTCTGCCGGGCCTACGCCGAATACATGGAGGCCCCACTTAAGGAAGCATTCAAACCTCCAACTGAGCTCCAGCCGGACGAGATTGCTGACATCGTTCTCAAGGCCAAGAAAATAAAAACTTGGCTCGAAGACATCGAAACATACGCCCTGGTGCAGGCCATGGACGGCAGGAAACTCCCTGGCCTCAAACTGGTGGCAGGCCGCTCACTAAGGAAGATTATCAATCCGGACCTGGCCGCCGGAAAGCTCCTTGAAGCAGGCTATAAGCCGGAGGAGATTTACAAGCCCCAGTCTCTGCAGACCATGACCGAGCTCAAAAGGCTCTGCGGCGCAAAGAAACTCGAATCCCTTTTGGAAGGGAATATGGAAACCACCAAAAGAAGCCCGGCTTTGGTGCCTGAGTCGGACAAGCGTCCGGCTCTCGAAATTAACCGGACGGAAGAAATCAAAGATATTTTTACAAAAGGAGAATGAACCATGATTAAAGAAAACGAAGTACTCACCGGACCTGTAAGACTGTCTTATGCCAACATCTGGGAGCCAAAGGCGCCCATGAACGGAGGCAAGCCCGTTTATTCCGCTTCCCTTATCATCAGCAAGGACGATGACAAGACAATTGGCGCTATCAAATCCAAGATTAAAGCGCTCCTGCAGGACCCCAAGGTTGTCCAGAAGCTGGGCGGTCCATCCAAGGCCCACAGCAAAGGCCTCCGCATCCCGCTCCGTGACGGAGACGAAGACAGGCCGCAGGATGAGGCCTATGCAAACAGCCTCTTTATCAACTGCAAGGCCCACGAAACCAATCCGCCTAAAATCTTCGACCGCCGTGGTAATGAGATTTTGGACAAGGCTGAAGTGTTCTCCGGATGCTATGTCCGGGCAATTCTCCAGTTTTATGGCTACAACCATTCCGGTAATTTTGGCATCGGTGTGGGACTCGTAGCCATCCAGAAGTGGAAGGATGGCGAGGCCCTGGGCGGCGTTTCTGTCAGTGCTTCTGATTTTGATGACGGCTTCTCCGACGGCTCTTCCGCCGACGAATCCGCTGATGATGACATCTTCTGAGGGAGGTAAAAAATGAAACTACAAGACCTTCTTTCTGTACTGCAAGGCAGTCCATACATCCACATTTACTTTTATCCACACGACGATTTATCCACCAGCGAAAACACCATTTTCCGAGGGACTTTAACGCAGCTCCCCTATATGCGTGTCAAAAATTTTCTGAATCGCGACGTAAAGAACGTCGGTCACCTCGACTACCTGAATATTATCTTAAGTGATTATTAAACAAAGAGAGGAAAACGTTATGACCACCAATGAAATCATCAGCAAAATCTATAATGACCAGCTCGAAAAAAAGCTGTCAAAAAAGACCATCTCTTTGGTTATCGCCAACTTCGTGGACTACCTGAGGAAAGACCTTGCCAAGGGAAATCGTGTATCCATTGTAGGCCTGGGCAGCTTTACAAAAGTCGAAAAGCCGGAAATGGTGAAGCGGCTTCCTAATGGCAACAGTGTCAAGGTCCCCGCGCACAAGGCCGCTAAATTTAAGGCATCAAAAATGCTCAATGACGCCTTAAACGGTGGGGAGTAAACCATGGCCCCCGTGGCAACACTGGGGATTGACCTCGAGACGTTCAGCAGCAACGACATAAAGTGGGGAGTCTACAAGTACGTGGACGCACCCGACTTTGAAATCCTTCTCTGCGGGTACGCCTTCGATGACGAACCCGTGGAGGTGCTGGACCTCACAAAGACAGGGGGGCAGTTTCCCCAGTGGTTTATCGATGCGCTTTATGATGACAGGATTCTCAAGACGGCCTTTAATGCCAACTTCGAGATGACCTGTTTTAAGAAATACTTTCCGGACATGCCCACCGAGTGCTGGGAGTGCTCCAGCATCCTGGCTCTGTACAACTCTTTGCCAACCGGACTCGCCAATGTGGCGCAGATCCTTAAGCTGGGGGAGGACAAGCAAAAGGACGCAAGGGGCAAAGCACTCATCAATTATTTTTCCAAACCCTGCAAACCGAGCATCATCAACGGCGGCAGGACCCGCAACTACCCGAAGGACGCCCCGGACAAGTGGGCGACCTACATCGAGTACAACCGCCAGGATGTGGTGGTGGAGAGAGCCATAAGGCACAAGCTCCTCCGCTACAAACCTTCCGAGACAGAGCACCAGTACTGGCTTCTTGACCAGTGGATTAATGGCAACGGCGCACGCATCAACCAGACGCTTGTCAATAATTCCATCAGCATGAGCACCGAGTACAAAGCAAGGCTCACGGAGGAGGCCAGGCGGCTTACCGGACTCCCTAATCCTAACAGCATCCTGCAGCTTAAGGCGTGGGTTGAAAAACAGCTCAAAAGGCCAGTGAGAGGCCTTGCCAAACAGGACATAGCTGATTTATTAGCCACGCCTTTAGACGAGACAACAGCCCGGGTTTTGCGCATCCGGCAGCTGTTAGGCAAGACCTCCGTGCAGAAGTACAAAGCGATGCAGGAGGCGGTCACGTCAGACGGCAGGGTGCACGGGATGTTTCAATTCTACGGCGCTATGCGGACAGGCCGATGGGCCGGACGCATCGTCCAGCTGCATAACCTCCCACGAAATAACATGGAGGCGGAAGAACTGGACAGCGCCCGAAACCTTGTCCTTGCCAATGACCTGGACGGCCTCGAGCTCTGCTTCGAAAACGTACCGGATACACTGTCACAGCTAGTGCGAACCGCCATCATTCCGGCGGATGGGAGCCGATTCCTGGTGCAGGATTTCTCGGCCATCGAGGCAAGAGTCATCTCATGGCTGAGCCATGAAGAATGGCGGCGGGAAGTCTTTGCCAAAAACGGCGACATCTATTGCGCCTCTGCCAGTGCGATGTTCAAGGTGCCGGTTGAAAAACATGGCATTAACGGACACCTCAGAGCAAAGGGCAAGATTGCAGAGCTCGCCCTGGGCTATCAAGGCTCCATTGGAGCCTTAAAGGCCATGGGTGCCGACCGGATGGGGCTCAAAGATGATGAGCTGCAGGATATTGTCAAAAAGTGGAGAGCATCAAGCCCGCACATCCCTCAGCTCTGGGCTAACGTAGAGGCCTGTGCCTTTAACGCCGTCCTCCAGCTCCGCGGAGCCAAAAGCGGCTACCGGCCATGGACATTGGACGCCGACCCGAAGCTCGCCGTGGTGGTGGAAAGGCTCTCCCATGTCCGCCCCGAAACTATCGGCCACTATAAGGACCTTATCCACAACGCAGGCCTTGATGACAAAAAGGGCCTTATCATAGGCGCTCTTGTCAACAGGCGCCGCGTGGCGCAGCTCAACATGGGCTTCAAGGAGGACTACCCACGGCCCTGGTTCCTGCCGGAGAGCCCAAGCATCGGCTTCCAGTGTATGGATGACCGCCTTTTGGTCCGGCTCCCTTCGGGGCGGCTCCTCATGTACCTCCACCCACTCATCGAGAGAAACCGGTTTGACCGAGACGCCCTCACCTACGAGGGCCTGGAACAGACCACCAGGAGATGGGGGCGACTTGAGACCTACGGCGGCAAGCTTGTGGAAAACATCACCCAGGCCTGCGCCCGTGACAGTCTCGCCGCAGCCATGCTCCGCCTTAAGAACGCCGGTTATAAAATCCTGATGCACGTCCATGACGAAGTCATCATGGAGAGGCCTGAGGGCGAAGGAAGCCTGGAGGAAGTCAAAAGACTGATGTGCATGAACGAGCCCTGGGAAGAAGGGCTAATCAAAAACTCCGACGGCTTTGAGGGCTATTACTACATGAAGGACTAGGAGGCGGACACTATGGAACTTAATGCAAAACAGCAGGCAGCCGTAGACATGGCCGCCAACTGGTACAGAAAACAGAACGAGCCAATCTTTAAGCTGGCAGGCTACGCCGGAACCGGCAAGACAACAGTGGCGACCACTATCGCCCATGCGCTGGAGCCTGCCGCGGACAAAATCCTTTTCTGCGCCTACACCGGCAAGGCGGCCTGCGTCATGAGGTAGAAGGGCATGCCCGGACAAACCATCCACTCCGCCATCTACACCTACGAAGTGGAGATAGACCCCATTAGCGGCCGCAAGCACTTTATCAAGTACCTCCGAGATTCCCTGCCGTACTCCCTCATCATCGTAGACGAGGCATCCATGGTGGGCTCCGAAGTGGCGGCAGACCTGCTCAGCTTCCATATCCCGGTGCTAGCCATAGGTGATACGGGCCAGCTCCCGCCGGTAGGCGACAGCTTTTCCAATCTGCTAAAGGACCCCGACGTAACACTGGATGAAATCATGAGGCAGGCAGATGGGTGCCGCATCCCTCTTTTTGCGCAAAAGCTCAGGCAGGGATGGACACCCAGGACGAAGGACTTTCCGGAAGGGGATGACGTTATGGTCATGAGATACGAGCAGTTTGTTAAGCAGTTTGGCAGGCTCCTCACCCTCTCTGACCAGATGATCTGCGCCACCAACCGCAACCGGGAAATCCTCAACATGCAGGCCCGTAAGGCCAACCGCTGCGACGGCCTCCTCCGCGAGGGAGAGAAGATAATCCGAAAGGAAAACGACTGGAAGAAGCAGACCTATTCCGAGGACATCGGCGTGCTGAGCCTTGTGAATGGAATAACAGGCTATGCGTGGAATGTCAAATCCCTGCCCAATGGGCGGCCGGTGTTTGACTTCGAGCCTGCCTTTGCACGGGATACCTTTTTCAGACATCTGCACTGGGACAAGTTTGATTATGCCTACGTCATAACGGCCCACGCGGCCCAGGGCTCTGAGTATCCCTTTGTCGTCGTGATTGATGACTCATGGGATAACCGCCAGAATCCCAATTTCCGCTCCGAGTGGAGGTACACAGCTGCCACAAGGGCAAAAAGTAAGCTCATCTGGGTAACCATCAGATAGGAGATAGATTTATGAAATGGTCAAAAGTTGTAACCAACATCTACGGCATCTACCGCAATAACCGGCAGACGCTCTGGAAGTCGGAAAACCTTCTGAAATCCATGCAGGAGGTGGCCCGGCCGGGGGCCGAACTTACCCGGCAGAAGAAATTATTAGAGGAAATCATCGCCAACGCAAAGGCCAATGAGGATGCTCTCATCAGCATGGAAAACGGCGCCAAGTTTGGTGTCAATCCGGAGGACGATATTTCCGTTTACATCGACGGGAGGCCTGAGAAATGAACAGGTATTTCCTCTTCACGAACACCGACCGCGAGCTCAAGCTTGTCAACGTCGATGACATTATCAGCATCACTTTTGACTTCGGGCCTTACAAGCAGCAGTTTGAAATCCACGTCAAAGGGGAGGCGCCGCAGTACTTTACCATCCCCCGCCGGAATAAAGACATTCCCGAAGGGGAAGCGGTAACGCTTATCAAGACCATGATGTACAACATGGCCACCCAGAAGCATCCCGTGTTTAACTGGGCTGAATTTTGCAAAACCCAAAAGGTAGGAGGTTAATTATGACAATTTCAAAAGGCATGTTCATTTCACAGGCCGACATGGGCCTGCAGGCAGTTAATGTTCTGGAAAAGTATAAAAAGCAGCTGGAACAGGAAGGCGCCTCCGAAGAAAAGCAGGCGGAAGTCATTAAGGCCATCAAGTACTGCCAGGACTGCGCTGACGCATCCCATGTCATTATGGCGGCCCTCGACTGGCAGGCCGCTCAGAACGGCAAGCCAGCAGAAGATGCGGCGGAGGATGCACCGGAAGAGGCGCCCGCAGAAAAGCCGAAGGAAGTCCCAAAGCGCAAGAGAGCGCCAAGAAAGAAGGCTGCACCAAAGACCGAGGAAAAGCCGAAGGAAGAACCGGCACCCACGCTCTTTGATGCGCCTCTTGAAAAACCGGCAGAACCTCCGAAGGAAAAACCAAAACCGCAGGAAACCAAGGCCGAAGAGCCTGCCAGTGATGACAGCCTGGACGACCTTTTCTAAAGAAAGTGAGGTGGCATCATGAAGACGTTAGCAACATTGCACGCTAAACAGCTTTATGATGTAATCCGCTTTCCAGCAAATCCCAGTGACGAGTACCTCCCGGACCCTGATGGCAGGGGACGGGAGCCCGTCCTGACGCTGCACACCCAATGCGGATTCAGTTTTTTCAGTTTCTTCGGCTCCCGTGGATTTCCCCAGGGCTACCGCTCCGAGTGCGACCGCTACACCTGCCCAAGGTGCGGCAAGCTTCTTGTCAATCTCGTACGGGACGCGGGGGATACATTTTATACATCTTACGGCGGACGCTACGTACCCACCAATACCGACCTTTACCTCATCGAGGGCAAAGACTTTGTAGACGTCAACATGGCCTTTGAGTCCGTGAGCGCCACCAACAAGTACTACATCAACAAGCACGGCAGGAGTTATGCGTGCATCCGCTACGACTTCAAAAAACGGCGGGCCATCTACAGCTTCAAGCCCCATCGGAGCATTCCCGACTACCATGAGCTCTTAACACCGGGGATGGACCTTGCCATTTTCCGTTTTAACGGCGACTACAAAGACTACGCATGCACGCTGCGAGGCGAGGGACGGGATGCGCATTATGCCATCAGTCTCTTCTGCACGCCTTTCCTTTTCTTGGGCCTTAACACAAGGCTCTGGAAAGACTCAAAAGCAGATGTCAGGGACTTTACCAGAAAGCTCGTGAACGCGTTCAAACGGCACCTAGAGGCGTCGGTGGGTGGCAAGGTATTATCCTCCCCCTATGTGCCCCTCACCGGCGGCGTCAGCGGCTGGGGAGGCATATTCAACAATCTTTTGCGTAACATGGCCTGGCGGATGCTCTATCCGGATGCGCCTAACCTTACCAAGGAGGACCTGGGGACAGTACTCACCGCAAGGAGCTCAGCCCATCCTTTAGGTCCGGAAAACAAGCTAACACCCATCGACCGGATGCATTACAACCTTGTCAACATGGGCGTCAAAGGATTGGCTTACAGGCGGGCTCTTGAGGCAGTAACGGATGTAAGTCTTAACAAGCCTCTCCTTTCCGCCATCAAAAAGCAGCCCATTAAAAAGCTGGTCAACCTTAAAGACGTGGTTAAGATTTTCAAAGCGCCTGAGCACCAGGGAGCGGCGGCAGCGCATCTGCTGGAGAGCATCAATTTCTACTATGATCCAGCGGCCATCCGTAACGGTCTCCACCTTGTCCGCCTTATGGCCATGATTAAAGGGGAGGCCAAAGCCTACAACTTTGTGATGGAAAACAGCTGGTCCGCCATAAATGACTCCGACCGGATGTACTTCCAGATGTCAAGGGCATGGCGCCGCCGGTTCTGGTCCTACCGGATAAAACCCAAGGACATCCACGACTGGCTGGTGAGAGCGGTCACCAAACTGGGCGCTGCCAATGTCAAAATGACCCTCCAGACAAGGGGCATGCAGTATTTGGCCGACGATCTGCCCGAGGGCGTCATCGCCCTTGCGACGGACAGCCACACCCTTACCCGCTGGGGCTCTCTTTTTCACAACTGCGCAGGCAGCTACAAGGATAGGGTTAAGGACTGCAAGGCGGTGGTGCTCGCCTACTTTGCCAAAGGGCAAGCCAAGGTCTGCATCGAAGTCAATCCAAAGCAAAAAGCCATCGTGCAGGCAAAGCTCCCATGCAACCGGATTGTAGGGGAGGACCCCGAGATGCTCACCATCATCAAAAACTGGGCCCGCCGCAAGAGGCTTGCCGTCGCAACACTAGACATGGAGGAGGTGACAGCTGCAAATGCCAATTAAACTCAAAAACGACATCAAGGTGGCTATCTCCACGGCGCCGCACCGCTTTGCCAAGGTGTGGCGGCAGAGGGAAGTCACATGGAGCCAGATGGTGGAAAGGCTTTCAAAGACCGCAAGGACCGGCGAAACCGTAGCAGAGTACTACCATTTCTCAAAGCCCCAAAAAGACGCAAAGAAGGATGTGGGCGGATTCGTAGGCGGCAGACTCAAAGACGGCCGCCGCCTCAAGACGAATGTGATGTACCGGCAGCTCTTAACGCTTGACGCCGACAGCGGCACGAAGGACTTTCCCGATGCGCTGCCTGCGAAACTCGGTAACGGCGCATGGTGCTTTTACTCAACCCACAGCCACACGCCGGAAAAACCCCGCCTCCGCATTATCATGCCGCTCAATCGACCGGTAACGCCAGACGAGTACCAGGCCATTGCCAGAAAGGCCGCTGAAAAGATTGGCATGGACGCCATGGACCCGACGACATTCGAACCTGAGCGCCTCATGCACTTCCCGTCGACCCCGTCCGACGGCGTGTACGTCTTCAAGTACAACGATGGGCCGATATTGGATGCCGATAAGATTCTGGGAGAGTACGACGACTGGCACGACATCGCCTCCTGGCCGCTCCATCCAAAAGAAGCAGCCATTAAGCGGACCGCCTCCAAGGCGGAGGACCCGCGGGAAAAGCCCGGATTAATCGGGGCGTTCTGCCGTGCATACACCATCCAAGATGTAATTACCACGTTCCTTCCGGATGTGTACAGCCCCACAAAGGATGATAACCGCTGGACCTACGCCAAAGGCTCCACCTCAGGCGGCCTTGTCATCTACGAAGAGGGACGTTTCGCAATGTCCCACCACTCCACGGACCCCGCGGGAGGAGAAGAGCATAACGCCTTCGATTTCCTCCGAATCCACAAATTCCGCCATCTTGACCTCAACGTCAAGCCGGACACTCCGTTCAATCGCCTGCCGTCGTACCTTGCCATGATGGACTTTACTAAGAAGGACAAGGCCACCATGAAGGAGTACAACCGCGAAAAAACGGCGGAAATCCGGGAGATGTTCAAGGACTCAGGCGTGGATGAAAAGGACCTGGACACATCATGGACCGACAACCTCAAGATGGAGGGCAAGGGGAACAATCTCCACATCGCCCAGAGCGTTGACAACCTCAAGCTGATTTTTACCAATGACCCGCTTCTCAAGAACCGCTTCGGGCTCGACCTCTTTTCCCATCGTTACCTCTTAAAAGGTGACGTCCCCTGGCGCAAAGTCGATGGAGCGCCCATCTGGTCAGACACCGACGACGCCTGCCTAAGAAACTATCTCAGTAAAAACTACAAGATAGACAAGCGGGCGCTGGTGGACGACGTCCTGACGGAGGTGATGATGGACAACCGTTTCCATCCAGTCCGGGACTACCTCGAAAGTCTCACATGGGACGGCGTGGAGCGAGTGCCCACGCTGCTCGTGGACTACCTGGGTGCAAAGGACACGCCCTTTGTAAGAGAAGTCACAAGGGTTTTCTTTAAGGCGGCGGTGGCAAGGGTTTACTCGCCCGGCTGCAAATTTGACCAGTGCCTTGTCCTCAGCGGTCCTCAGGGGATAGGCAAGAGCTCGTTCCTTAAGATTCTTGGCGGCGACTGGTTTAATGACAGCATCACCAGCTTTTCCGGCAAGGACCCCATGGAGCAGATCCAGGGGACCAGTATCGTGGAGCTGTCCGAAATGCAGGCCTCCAACAAGGCAGACAATGACCAAATCAAAGCCTTTCTTAGCAGGCCGTCGGATAAGTTCCGCATGGCCTATGGGAGGCGCACACAGGAATTTCCCAGGCAGTGCGTCTTCGCGGGCACCACAAATGACGCTATTTTCCTAAAAGACCGCACCGGCGGCCGCAGATTCTGGCCCGTCATGTGCGGCGTAAGAAAGGGCACGGAGTATGCGCCGGACAACGTAGTAATGACCACCGTGGAAAAGATGGAGGAGCTAAAGGCTAAAAGGGACCTCATCTGGGCGGAGGTAAGAGCCACATGGGCGACTGAGTCCTTCGAGGCTTTCCTAGGATACTGTGGCAAGAGGGACATCAACCCTGCCACCTTTGACGAGGAGAAGAAACAGGAACTCCTGCACCAGTTTGACAGGGACATGGCTTACCATAGCCTGCTTCTGACGCCTGAGGCCGAAAAGGAAGCTCGAAAGATTCAGTCTGACCTTACAGAAGGAAGCGAAAAGGCCGGTATGATTGAGGACTACCTCAGCAAGCGGCTGCCTACGGGATGGGACAAGATGGACCTTTTCAACCGACTGGAATATTTGGAAAAGTACGACCAAAGGCCCAAGGACGTCCCCTATAAAGAGCGAGAGTATGTCTGTACGTTGGAAATCTGGTGCGAGGCCTTTGGCCAGGATAAATCCAGATTTACTAATAAAGACAGCAGGGAGCTCAACGCCATTTTGCTTAACATCCTGGGGTGGAAACTGGGGCCGACGCACCGGTTTGGCCCCTATGGAATCCAGAGAAGCTTTTTAAGGAAGTGATTGATATGAAACTTCGCGGAAAGGGGGCCTTCTTAAAGGCCCTGCAGAATGAGGACTGGGATTACACCCAGGATAATGGAAGCATCGTGGTCTTCGGACCACGGGGCCTCCGGTTCTGTGTCATGAACTTTGCCAATGGAAACAGCATCCAAAATACTTACATTAACATCCTGCAGACAGAAGGAGTGAGTGAGGACATTTTCCGCCCGGATTCTCAACCTGAGGACCTGGGACGAAATCTTCGTTCTCATCCTGCGGCTGCAGGAATGGTATCAAGCACACCGGCCCGACGTGGGAGCGGCGTGGAAAAGGTATATCGCCATATTTTCCATGGATGCTGAAATGGAATTTGACGGCGTGCCCGTGGATGTATATTTATACAGTGAATCTAATTTTTATAGCACCCTGATTTCGCCTAAAAAGTGTAAACAGAGTAGTCAGAAATAAGGCTCTTGTAAACAGAGGGTACTTATAGAATATTTTTCTGTAAACGAACTTAAAATTTCGTTTACACCTTCTGTTTACAGCTTTTTCCCCGTATCTATCTATATATTCTGTATCTGTAAACAGTGTAAACAGATTTATATATGAGATATATGAAATAGGGGAATTAGGGGCTTAAGGAAAAAATAGGCCCCTAATTCACTATATCTATATAAACCTCGAAAAATCCGTTTACCTGTTTACACTCTGCCAGCGAGGCAAGCACTCGCAGGATGGCAAAAGGTGAGATTTTATGCAAAACGAACGAGATATTGAAAAGTACTTGGTGAAAGAAGTCAGGAAGAAGCACGGCAAGGCTTTTAAGTTTGTTTCTCCAGCATCGGCAGGTGTGCCGGACAGGATTATCATCCTTCCGGGCGGCGTGACCTGCTTTGTGGAACTCAAAAGACCTGGAGGCAAGCCGCGGCCGGTGCAGCGCTTTATCCTTCTTTACCTTTATCATCAGAGGCACAGGGTAGTAGTCGTAGACAACAAGGACACCGCAAAGGCACTTGTCCGGAGGCTCTGCAAACAGAAGGGAGGTGGTGCCTTATGATGCTCAATTTACATTCGTACCAAAAAGCAGTGGTTAGACACATCGTCGAAAATCCGTGCACCGGTGTATTTTTGGGCATGGGTTAAGGCCTTGGAAAGACTTCCATTTCCTTAGCCGCCATCCTGGATGAGATGTACAACCGCTTTGAAATCGGGAGCGTCCTGATTGTGGCACCTAAGACTGTAGCGGAAGCCACGTGGCAGGACGAGGCCCAGAAGTGGGACCAGTTTCACTGCCTCCGCTTCTCCACCATCCTGGGCAGCAAGACGGAGCGGCTGAGGGCCCTTTACAAAAAAGCCGACATCTATGTAATCAACCGCGAAAACGTGGTGTGGCTGCTGGAGCAGACCCACTACAAGCCGCCATTCGACATGCTGATTCTTGACGAAAGCACGTCCTTCAAGGACTCTAAGACAAAAAGGTGGAGAGCTCTCCGGCGGGTAAGGGGATGCTTTAAGAAGATAGTCCTTCTGACAGGCACTCCCAGGCCGAACAGTATGATGGACCTTTGGGCCCAGCTTTATCTTCTGGACGGCGGCAAACGTCTGGGGAAAAGCCTTACTTCCTTCAGAGCGAACTATTTCCTGCCGGACAAGCGGAACCAGGATATTGTCTACAGCTGGAAAATCAGAAACCCGGCGGCGGAGAAAGAAATCTATGACAAGATTTCCGATATCTGCATATCCCTCAAGAGTGAAGATTACAAGAACATGCCGGACGTTCTGCCGCCGGTGATTATCCCGGTTAAGCTGGACAAGAAGAGCATGGACGCCTACCGCGCCATGGCCAGGGAGTACATCATCGAAATGCAGGGAGAAGAGATTACCGCTTTATCCGCGGCGGCGGTCAGTAACAAACTGTTACAGCTGGCCAATGGCGCCATCTATGACAACGACGGCCGGATGATTGAGGTGCACAGTGCTAAGCTGGATGCCTTGGCCGATATTGCAAGCACTAACGAAGGAAATCCTATCCTGGTCTTCTATTCTTATCGGAGCGACCTGGCGAGGATCCTTAAGAAATTCCCAAAAGCCAGGCAGCTGAAAAGCGCTGACGATGTAAGGGCGTGGAATGAAGGAAAGATAGAAATGCTTCTGGCCCATCCGGCGAGTGCAGGTTACGGCCTCAACCTCCAGGCAGGCGGTCACATCATCGTATGGTTTGGTCTCACGTGGAGCCTGGAGCAGTATCAGCAGGCCAACGCCCGCCTGCAGAGGCAAGGCCAGAAGGAGCCGGTTATTATCCATCATCTGGTGGCAGAGGGAACCCTTGATACCCATGTGATGGCGGCCTTGAAAGCAAAGCGCCTTGGACAGGACGCTATGATGGACGCGGTTAAGATGCTTGTAAAGGAGGTGTCGACATGACAATACTTACAGCAATCATTCTGATTTTTATTGGATTCGTTGGTGGGGCGCTGGTTCTGAGTCTTTGCAGCATCAACCGAGTCCACGACATTAACACTGAGAACGATTATCTCACGGCCAGGAACAAGGACATGGCTGAGTGCGTAAGGTCCCTATTGTACTACATCAACCGGTTTGACAAGGCTCCGCAGTACCGGTTGTCCCTCTACTTTGACCGCTTTCCGGTAACGGCGGATTTCACTGTCAAAGAGTGGGAGGATTTCAAAAAACTGCGGACCGACCTCAGTTACTTGTCTGTTGAGAAGTATCCCGGAAAGGAGGATTAATATGGACGACATGGAGCTTTACAAGGTTATTGACTGCGTGGCACCGGAACAGGCTACCTACCGGTTCGGCGATTTTATGCCATGCCTCGCGCTTGAAAAAGAAGGAAGCAGGAATCCCTACAGCAAGGACCGGATGTTATGGATTGAGTATCGGTACAGATTTCCTAACGGCTTCGGAGCCAGCGTTGCAAGGAACGCTTTTACCGGCGGCCGTGAGATGGAACTTTTTGAAGTCGCTGTCATGAAAGGTGGGAATCTGTATTACAAGACCGAAGTCACCCATGACGTCATCGGCTGCTGTGATGCGGACGACGTGGCGAGAGTGCTGAAGGCCATTGCAAGCCTGGACAGTCACGGCCGCCTGCCGAAGCCGGAGACGCACAGCATCAAAGGGAATCCTTACCTGCAGTTTGGAGGCTACACGCCCTCCGATGGAGTTGAGACCTGGAAAGGTAATACCCTTATCCGTTTTCAGTATGATTATGATTTTGAAAACGGCTACGGTGTTAGTGTTTGGTCCCAGAGAGACAAAAAAGGAATCTACGGCATGGAAGTTTATGAGTATAACTGGGACAGAAAGAGAACCTGCCGGACCATCAATTATAGAGGCCAGAAGTATGACCTTAATTATAAGCAGGTGGAAATGTACATGGCCCGCATTGCTGGATTGGCTAAGAGGGGGGATATCAAATGAACCGACAGGAAAGACGCCGTCTAGGCGTCAGGAAAAAGGATCCGATGATTTCTATCAAGCAGTCAGACATCGACACCATGAAAGAAGAGGCTACGGCTAAAGGCTGTAAGTTTGCTTTTAATCTTATGCTGGCCCTTCCGGCCATGGTTATCCACGACCACTATGGCGAACTGATGCGTAAAGACGGCAGGGTGGAAAGGTTTGTAACTCTCTGTATGCATCAGTACAGATGCTACGAAGAGGGTTACATTACCCTGCAGGAGCTGGCTAAGTGTCTCAAAGACGAGGCAGGTGTAGAAATCAAAGGATGGTACTGATATGAGTCCCTACGAAAGATACCGGCATATTGCCTTTACCTTGGATGAGTTTTTGAAGATGGTTAAGGCCAACAAGGAGCACTTTATCAGGTATTGCGAAATCGTGATAACCGATAACGGTCTCATTTTCTTGGCGAGTCCGAGCCACATGGACTGCGCCGAATGGCTTAGGAAGAAAGGTTTTACCAATTTTATCCTTGTTTGGTACAACGGTTTTGCATCGTACGACAAGGAAAACGCCATGAAGCTGACAACAAGCCAGATGAAAGTGCTGGCTGCGCTGCTTGACCGTGGCTTGATTTCCTGTCTGATTGACAGCACTTGGGAATGGAGGAAATGATTATGGAATGGGAAAGACCTTTAACCTGTGAGGACTTTGGCGTGAAGCCTTCTGATTTTCATGAAGTTAAAGAAAGTGAAATACCTAAGCACTCGATGATTTTAGAGAATCCGGCTACCGGCGCCGCCGCTGACCAGAAGCATTACCAGAAGGCGGAGAAAGAGCCTATCGAAGTGATGCAGATGTACTTTACCGCCCAGGAGCTCTACGGATTCTGTAAGGGCAACGCCCTGAAATATATCCTTCGTTCCCGTTTCAAGGGTACTGAACTCAAGGATATGGAAAAGGCTCTGCAGTATATGAAGTGGTCTGTGGACATCCTTCACGGCGTGCCCATTGACCCAAGAAAGAGGTGAGAGTATGACACCATCTTATGCAGAAGAAGCCCTCGCATACTACAAGCAGAAGGAAACAGAAGAGACTGTGAAGAAAGCGAAACTGGAGCCCTGTCCTTTCTGCGGGGGAAAGGCTCGAATCCTCATCTATTGTGGATGCGGGGAAGCACTCTACTCCGTGGCCTGCACTGACCCGAGGTGTATTGCTTCTGAGGGAAGGAAATATCTCAATGTAACCGACGCCGTGAAGGCGTGGAATAGGAGGGATTGATGCCAAAAGAAGGACTGCACCGCAATGTGCATTATCACAAAGACCCGACTTATGAACAGGTGCTTGCCAGGTATCAGAAGGAACAGAAAGAAGCAGCGAGAAAGAATAGGGCCATGGCGGCTTTCCGGGTCATCGCTACCGTCCGCATTCTGGTTAAAAAGGTGGGATATCAGCTGATGAACGACCTTATTATCGCGGACAGAAAGACCGGAGTCTGCTACGCCAGCATTACCGAAGAGGAGGCCAAGCATGTTAGAAGAAAACAGTAAGCTTCCGCCGGTGGAGCGCCGCCTTGATTATCTCCGGGCGGTAGTCAACTACGAAAGGGAAGCCCTGAAGATTCTGGGTATTATGCGTAAAGAAAGGATCGCCCTTTGCACCGGTGTTAAGGGCGTAAGCTATGATAAGGTCAAAATCTGCGGAGGTGAGATCTGGGACCTGTCTGACGTCATCATTAAACTGGAGGACGGGCTTAAGGACATTGACGCTAAACTCCAGGCGCACTCGGAGAGGCTAACGGAAAGTCTGCAGTCTATCAAGGACATCCTGGCCCATCTGCCGGAGGACCACGATCGCTTACTACTTGAGGCCCGTTACTACGAAGGATGGGACTGGAGCAAGCTGACAGAAGCCTACGGCGTGACAAGGCAAAGACTGGATGACCGCCGCCGGAAAGCGCTGGACTATCTGGAAGTCATGCAAGAAACTGCACCTTTTTTGGAAAAGTTTACATCACTTGACGAAAAGTTACACGATTTGACATGATTTGCATCTTGCACTATGTGATATAATAAAATAAAAGAACTATGCAAGAGCGCGGTCCCTAACAGGGCGGTGCTTTTGTTTTGCCCGAAAGGAGGCGACGGACATGGAAGCCAAATGGAAGAAATGGGTAACTCCCGAAAGTCTGGAGAAGATTAAAGGATGGGCCATGGACGGCCTGTCCGACGCCCAGATTCGTGACAAGGACCACATGGGCATTGCCCAGCAGACCTTTTACGCCTGGAAGAAGGAGCACCCTGAAATTGCTGAAGCCCTGAGACTTGGGAAGGAAGTCGCGGACAGGCGGGTAGAAAACGCCGTGTACAAATCCGCCAGGGGCTACTTTGTGGACGAGGTGACCACGTTCACCAAGGCGGCGCTTACATCCAAAGGCGAGCCAATACTTGACGAGGACGGCAAGCCTGTTAAATCTGTAGAAACAAAGGTGGTCCATAAATGGATCCCACCAAACTCTACAGCTGCCATATTCTGGCTGAAGCACAGGAAGCCGGTAGAATGGGGTGACTACTAATGGCGGAAGCCTGGGCGGCAAGGTTCTATAACTCGAAAGAGTGGAAGGAACTGCGCTGGCAGTTGATTATCAAGCGGGGGCCTAAGTGCGAGAGATGCGGCAAGGACATGGCTTTCAAGACCGCTGAGCTAATTGGCCATCATATCATCCCACTTACCAAAGACAACGTACGCAATCCGGACATCGCTTTAAATCCGGACAACGTGGAACTCATCTGCTTTGACTGCCACAACGCCGAGCATGAACGATTCGGCCATAAGCATGAACGGCAGGTGTTTTTGATTTATGGTCCGCCATGTTCCGGCAAGTCGACCCTGGTCAACCAGATGAGCACACGAGGCGATTTGATAATTGACATGGACATGCTCTACCGGGCAGTCTCTGGTTTGGACCTTTACGATAAACCGGATTGCCTCCGAAGTAATGTGCTTGCTATCTATCACGACTTAATCAATCAGGTAAAGACAAGATACGGCGGATGGCGGGATGCCTACATTGTGGGCGGCTTTCCCCTGCGGGGGATGCGGGAGGCTATCCTTCGGCAGACAGGAGGGGAGGCCATCATGACAGAGGCAACGATGGATGAATGTTTGTCGGCGGCAGGAGCTCGAGGCATCTTCGCCGATGAATGGAAAAAATACATTAAAAAATGGTTTGAAAATTATCAAAAATAATTTAAACCACCCCCCCCGCCATCAAAAAATTTTTCCGCCGGACTCAAGACCGGGCGGGACAGGTGTTTTCGATTAAACCCGAAAATTTGACTTTTTTCCGGAAAGCATTAACCAGACCCTGAAAGGAGGGCTGAGGATGAAAAAGACAGAGAAAGACAGAACGTCGACTGCTTCCACAATCAATGCCGAGGAGGCGGAGTACAGCCGCCTCCGTAATTTATTTTCCGACTGTGACGCCAATATGCTGGCCCTGCTTGACGGGCTGTTCTGGGAAGCGGCGAGGCTTCGGGTAGAACTGAATTGCTTACATTCAGAGGTTGAAAAAAGCGGCCTTGTGAAGATGAATCCACAGAATCCGATGCTCCAGAAGGAAACGCCGGTGTCCAAGGTCCTCCCCAAGGTGAGGGCTAATTATGCAAACATCTGTTTCAAACTGGCAAAAATCCTTGGGAAGAAAGATGACGAAGATGACTCCGGACTGGACGATTACGAGTAGTGACGACTGCTGGATAACCCGTTACTGGGAAGGCATTCAGTCAGGAAAGTACATCGTCGGGGCTCTCGTCAAGATTCAGATGGAAAAGCTTCTGGAGCTTCTCAAGGATGATGAGATAATCAAGGACTTCACGGACGCTAACAAGCGCATCGCCTTTATCGAAAAAGAATGCAAGCACGCCCAGGCGCCCTTCGCCGGGAAACCTTTCATTCTGACAATCTGGCAAAAGGCGATTATTGAAGCGCTTTACTCTTTCAAAATTTACGACGAGGAACTGAAGAAGCCTGTCCGGCTTTTCCAGCGGCTCCTTCTCTGCATCGGAAGAAAGAATGGCAAGTCTCCACTTATCTCCGCCATTTCTCTTGCTGAATGGGTGTGCGGCGAGATGGGCACCAATATCCTTTTCGGTTCCAACGACTACGACCAGGCGAGCATTATGTTTGACGCGACAGACGCCATGCGTGAGGCGAGCCCCAAAATCGCCCGGTGCACCCACAGAAACCTGAAGGGCATCTTCTGGGGGAATAAAAGTCGGAAGCATGCGAAGGGAAAGTTTTCCTTCCAGAACAAGGGGAGTATCAAAAAGCTCTCCGCGAGAACAGGCGCCAAAGAAGGTAAGAACATCAAGGTGGGCTGCGTGGATGAAGTTCACGAAATGAAGGACAACACTCTCGTAATGCCTATCCGGCAGGCCCTATCTACACAGGATGAACCGCTTTACATTGAAATTACTACTGAGGGCTTTACCGACAATGGCTACCTTGATGAGGAGATGGAAGAAGCGCATCAGGTGCTGATGGACGAATCCCACCGCTCCCGCTGGCTGATTTTCCTGTACCAGCAGGACAGCGAAGAGGAAGTATGGCAGGATGAAAAATCCTGGTACAAGTCGAATCCGGGACTGGGAGTCATCAAAAAATGGACATTCCTTCGGCAGATGGTGAACGAGGCCAGAAACAACGCGGCTACAAAGTCATTTGTTCTTGCCAAGGATTTCAACATCAAACAGAACAGCGCCGCCGCATGGCTCGACATGGCGGCCATTAATAATCCGGACACCTTTGATCTGAAGGAACTGGAAGGTCAGTATTACCTGGGCGGCGTTGACCTGGCAGAGACTACAGACCTCTGCTGCGCAAGGGCGCTCTTTGTGGATCCGGGAACAAGGCTCCTGAAAAGCCTGGGGATGTATTTCATTCCCGAAATTAAAGCGAATGCGATTCTTGAGGATAATGGACTGAACCCTGAAAAGAAAGACTACAACGAATGGGCGAAGCAGGGGCTTGTTACTATCTGCCCGGGAACGGAGGTGGACGACGCTATGGTAGTGGACTGGTTTAAGAATCTCTTTGTAAATTATCATATGGCGCCGTTCAAAATTGGCTTTGATAATTGGCATTCCCAGGACTTTAAGAAAGGGATTGCAGAACTTTTCGGTGCTGATGTGCTCGAGAGGATAGGCATGGATTTTAACAGCCTGTCCGGTCCCATGTCCGTGCTTGAAAGCTACCTCAAGCAGCACATGATTAACTACAACAATAATCCGGTAGACCGGTGGTGCCTCACCAACACGGCTATCCGGCTTAACAACATCGGCCAGATGATGCCTGTCAAAAAGTTTGGTCAGAGCAAGAACCGTATCGACGGCACACTCGGCTATATCATCGCCATTGCGGCCTATCTGCGTTACAAGACTGATTATTTAGCAATCCAAGGAGGACAAAGTGCTGTTTAACTACCTACGAAAAATCTTTGGCAATAAGCCGAAGCAGAGTGCGCTTGTGAGCCTCCTGGATGACAGTACGGCGGTAACCTCCTACGGAGGGCAGGACATCTACGCCAGTGACTACGTCAACAACTGCATTGACAGGGTGGCAAGGGAGATTGGCAAGATGTCCATTATGTCCGTTGTTTTTGGGGATGACACTGTAAAGCGTCAGAATGATGAGATCACAAGACTTTTTCGAGCGAAGCCCAATCCCCTTCAGACAACGAGCGACTTTCTTCGAGCCTGCGCATGGCTTCGGATGAAGGACTGCAACTGCTTCATTTATCCGGAATTCGATTGGATAACCGACAGCCGAGGGAATACGACAAAGTACTTTAAAGCGCTGTGGCCTCTCAATCCAACGGAGATTGAAATTGGAACCGACGATTCCGGCGACATCTGGGAGATCAAATTCCGCTGGCGCTCCGGCGGCTATGACATCATCCCTTACCGTGACCTTGTCCACCTCAAGTGGCGGCGAGGTAAGAACCTTATCATTGGCGGAGGGAGCGACTTTGGCTGGCCGGATACCAGAGACCTCCAGAAGAGCGTGGGCGCCCTGGGCAGTATGCTTGACACTGTGCCGAAGAGCCTGCAGGCCTCCCTTAAGATTACAGGTATCTATCATGCCAAGACCATTGTAGACAAGAACACACTGAAGGACATGCGGGATTCGTTTGAAGATCACATCAAAACATCCCAGATGGGCATTGTGGCCACAGATCTTCCGGGCGACTTCACTCCGGTCAACATGCAGCAGATGCGCATTGATGACAGTATCTTCAAATTTTTAAAAGGCGTCATCCAGGAGCGCTACGGCATTTCTACGGCGGTCCTTTCCGGCGACTACACGCCGGAGCAGTACGACGCCTTTTTCCAAACTTGCATAGAGGATTTCCAAGTCGAATTCGAGCAGGCCATGAGCGCCTGCCTTTTTACTCAGCGAGAACTGGACCTCGGTCACTGGCTAAAGACCTACTGCAATAGGGCGGCATTCCTCACTAATGAACAGAAAATCAAGTTTATTGACATCGGCACCAGAATTGAGATGGTGTCCGTTAATGAGGCCCGCGAAATGTTTGGCATGGAGCCGGTGCCCGATGGAGACCGACGCTTCCGGTCTCTGAACTATGTGGATTCCACGCTGGCTAATAGTTACCAGGCCAGCATGTCAAAATCCGGCGACCTTGGTACAAAAAAGAAAGGAGAAACAGATGAGCAAGAAGAATAAGAAAGCTCAGCGCAGTCAGGACAGCACTGTAGAGCGTCGATTTATTGTCCCTGATATTATGGCCATCGAAAAGAGGGCAGGGGAGGGCGAGACAGATGACGGCATCCGCGAAATCAAAGGTCATGCAGCTGTTTTTGGACAGACGACCTCCATAGGGAACTGGTTTGATGAAACCATTGAACGCGGCGCCTTTGATGACTGCGACTTCTCCGATGTTCCTCTTCTTACCAATCATGACTTCTGTAAAATCCCATTGGCTAGAAGCCGCCGGAATAACGGCTCCAGTACCATGACCCTCTCCATCGATGACGAGGGCCTTTTGATTGACGCAAAACTGGATACCAGAAGCAATCAGGAAGCGGCCACACTCTACTCTGCCATTTCCAGAGGCGACGTGGACGGCATGTCCTTCTGCTTTGTGGTTGCCGAAGATACCTGGGACTGGACCGATGAGGACCATCCCAAACGAACCATTAATAAAATCTCCAAGGTCTATGAAGTGTCCGCCGTGACATTCCCGGCCTATGAGGGTACCGATATTTCTGCACGTTCTGATGAAGAGGCGCTGGACAGTGCCCGCCGGCTGCTGGAGAGCAAGCGGGAGGAACGGCGAAAGGCTGTGGAGACAGCCACTGAGATAGAAGCAATTAAAATCAAAAATCGTATTTTAGGAGGTTAAAAATGAATCTCAAGAAACTGCTTGAAGAACTCGAAGCAAAGAAAAACGCCCGCTCCGCTCTGGTTAAGAAGTCTGATGCAAGCCAGGACATCAACGAACTTCGGAGCCTGCAGGGCCAGATTAAAGACCTGACCAATGATATTAATCTCCTTCAGGGCCTTGCCGATGAAGCACAGGCAGAAGAAAACAAGCGCGCCGCTGAAGCCGCAAGAGCTGCTGAAAATGCACAGGCTCCGGCACCGGCACCGGACCAGCCTGTCAATGCCCGTACTCAGGCAGTCAATGAACACGCTGAACATGAAGCACAGGAACCGGAACACCGTTCCTTTAAACCGGGCGAAGGCTTTAAGGCTGTTGCCGAAGGCCGCCAGAATCGTACTCCTGAACAGATGGAACAGCGTGGTAAGGACCTCAAAGAAGGCCGCTCTATTACTGTCGCCACCGGCAGCATTGTCCTGCCGCATCGCGACGCCGCTAACATCAACGACACCTTCCAGCAGGTTTCCTCCCTGCTCGATGCCGTCGATTATATGGAACTGCAGGGCGGCGAATCCTTTAAACAGCCTTACGCTAAAGACTCCCCGGACGGCAACTACACCGAAGAAGGTGCCGAATTTGCTGACACTGATGCGGCTTTTGGCTACGCAGAAATCACCAAATCCAAGATTACCGGTTATTCCGAAATTACTGACGAAGTGGAAAAGCTTCCGGCAGCTAACTACGCCGCATTTGTCGAAAACAGCGTGACTAAATCCGCCAGAAAGAAACTGGCTAAAGAAATCATGCTGGGCGATGGCACCGCAGGCCATCTGATCGGTATTTTCTCTACCAAGTGCGAAGCTATTCCGGCTGATTCTGACATCACCATTTCCGCTATCGGCAACACCACCCTGGATGACATTGTCTTCTCCTACGGCGGAGACGAATCTGTAGAATCCCAGGCGGCCCTGATTCTTTCCAAGGAAGATCTCAAGGCTTTTGCTTCTGTACGCTCTGCAGACGGCAAGCCCTTCTACAACATCGTAAATCGCGGCGGCTTTGGCACCATCAACTCCGTTCCTTTCTTCATCAACTCCGCCTGCAAGGCTGTTGCTAACAGCAAGACTGCATCCGGCGCTTACTGCATGGCCTACGGCGATGTAAAGAATTACAAGCTGGTGGCCTTCTCCCCGCTGGACGTTCAGAAATCCACTGATTTCAAGTTTAAGGAAGACATGATTTCCTACAAATCCCGTATCTATGCAGGCGGCAACGTCGTTGCGTACAAGGGCTTTGTTCGTGTCAAGAAAGGTGCCGCTGCTTCCGCCGGCTCCAGATCCTGATTTTAAAGAAGGAGGCGTGACAGGATGATTAGCCAGGACGAGCTGGCGAGGCTCTTACACCTTGACAGCGCTGAGGAAATTGCGAACGCCATGCTTTATGCTAATGGCGCGGAAACGTACTTAACCAACGCCGGATGCAAAGCGGACTATGACGACCCTCTCTTTGTTAATCTCCTCGTCACTTTGACTTCCCGGCAGCTGACCAACCCGGACCTGCTGTTTTCCGGCTCTGAGATTGAGGGCATGGCGGTCACGGCGCTTGTCGCTCAGCTCAGAGCTAATCAGCAGGCAGGAGGTTAGTCATGAAAACGACAAGGGTAGGGGAGCGCAACAAGCGCATTCAAGTGTATAAGGCCTCCAAGGTCCCTGATGGCCAGGGTGGTTATCGCAAAGGCAAGCCGGCTTTACTGGCAACAGTTTGGGCGATGATTCATCCAGCCAAATTCTGGGCGGCTAATGCTGGCGGTGGTCCGATTTCCGGAGTCACTCAGGGCATTACCGTTAAAACGCTGAAGGGCCTTGATGAGTCTTGCACTGTAACCTACAAAGGCACAACTTACGAAATTCTGAATCTGGACTACTCCGTGGATGGCGAGGTCACTCTCACCTGCAAGGCGGTGGTGCATCGTGGCTAGGAAAGCGACCTTTATCGTCAAGGCGGATGTGTCCCAGGCAGTCTATAACTGCCTTCGTAAGCTTGACGCTTACGATCAAAAGACAAGCGACAGCATCCGCAAAATTGTAAAAGACAGCACCGCCAATGTCTTTGCAGGAGCACTGAGACGAGTCCCCGTCCGTTCGGGGGCCTTGAAGAAGTCTATCCGGATGCGCTTTGAGGATACGCCGACCAACACCGTAGGCGTCGTCTACACCAATGAGCCTACGGCGCACTTAATTGAAAGAGGTGCGGGCCCAGTGCCTGCGCTGATGCCAGTCAAGAAAAAGGCACTCCATCCCGGGGGCTCCGGTTACTTTTTCACCCGCGCATCCATTCCGGCAAGGAAGGCCAAACCTTTCCTCAAGCCTGCAATGGATGATGAGCGACCACGATTTGAAGCCAAGGTAAGGGAGGCGGTGACCAAGACATGATTATTTACAGACTTCCACTCAACGCCCTGCAGAAGGGCCTCTACAACCTTATCAAAGGGAGCATCCTAACTGATGATGATAACGCCGTACCGGTGTTTGACTTCATTCCAAATGGGCAGGAGGACTTCCCTTACATATGGCTTGGGAGTCAAGAGGACAAGCCTGACTACTTAAACAAGAGCCGGGCGCTCCACCTTATCACGCAGGAGCTTGATGTTTGGTCCACAGAGGCGGGCAAGCGGGAGTGCAATGAAATCATGGACGACCTGGTCCACCTCTTAACCTGTCGCTTTCCGGAAATGTCCGGATTTAATGTTTTATCTGTTGACTTAATTGACTCTTCTATCGAGGGCGAGGCCTATGAAAATGGGCTTACCGCTTATCATGGAAAAGTCACTTTTAATTACACTATCGAACAAAAGGAGTAAAAAATGGCACTTACTGAAGACTCTTTGAAAACTCTTCCGAAGGACCCCAGTACCAAACAGGTTTTTGCCGGTAAAGATGTCCTGCTTTACGTAAACGGGCCAGGCGGTACCCCCGAAAAACCTATTTGGACTATGGTTGGCGCCCAGAAAGAAGCGAACACCAAAAATTCTGCGGATACTATCGATGCAACTCACAAGACTTCCGGCGGCTGGGCCTCCCAGCTGGCGGGCACCCGTAAATGGTCCATCAGCTTCTCCGCTCTGCAGATTATGGATGACGAAGGCCAGGACATCCTGGATTATGCTTTCCGCGAGGGCATTAAGATCCAGGTTAAACTTGTGCGTCCGGATAAAAAATATCGCACCGGCTGGTGTTATGTCACTGAATACGACGAAGGCAACTCCGCAACTGATGCCGCAACCATTACCGCAACTCTGACCGGCGACGGTAAACTGAGTGCTTATCAGGTAGATACTTCGGTTGGCGGTTAGCGGTATTTAATTGGAGGCAAATAAATGAAGAAGGCTATCAGTTTTAAGATGGGGGATAAAGATTACTCCCTCATGTTTAACACGAGAGCCTTAGCAGAAATGGAGCGCCTTAACCACGGGCGCTCTATTATGCTAATCATGGGCTCTGTGCTGCGTAACTCGGCAGCTGCTTACAACAATCTGAATCTTGACTTTACCCTTGCTGGGCTGAAGGCAGGCCTGCAGGACATGCCGAAAGACACGGACTACTACGATTTTATTGACCGATACTGTGAAGAATCCGGCTCTATCGACGACCTTAATGGCTACATTCTGAAGGCGCTGATTTCTTCGGGCCTTTTTACTCAGGGGGGCCAGAAAGAGGAAGAAGAGATGCTTCATTTTCTGAACCTGTTCCTCAAGAAATAAGGAGCTTTTCAGACTGGGCGCGGTTTGCTGAAAAAATTGCCTACGCTGAAGGACTCAAGCCGAATGAATTTGAAGAACTACAGCCTGGTGAATTTTACGTCTATCTTGAAGGTCGTAAGATGGCGCTCAAGAAGAAGGACCAGCGGACGGCATACTACCTCATCTGGCTGTTATCCCCCTATTGTAAGGAGCCTTTGAGTATGGAAAAGATTCTGGAGCCCCTTTGGGTAACGCCTGAAGAAAGGCGGGCAAAGAATCTTAAAGACCGAGAAGAACTAAAACGGGAATTCGGAATTACGGAGGAACATCATCATGGCGACCATCGCTGACTTACTTGTGAAACTGGGTGCGGACAGCTCCGGGCTCAGGCAGGAACTGAATAAAGCCAAGTCGGACATCAATAACGCATTTGATGCGAATCCGATAAAAACCTTCCAGGGCGCCGTGGACGGCACGGCGGGCTCCATGGAAAGTCTCATTGGCAAGTTCGGGAAATTTACTGCCGCCGCCGGTGCAGGCTTTGGTTTTATTCAGATGATTTCCGGTGCTGTTGAGGCAGGCGCACGCGTTAAAGAGCTTTCCGAGACCATGGGCGTGACCGCTTCTCAGGCGTCCCTTTTCTCAAGGACCGTATCCCTTGCTGGCGGTGATGTACAAACTGCCAGCGCGGCCATCATGCGGCTTGATAAGACACTGTCCGCCGGTGGGGCCTCCGCAGAGAAGGCCCAAGCCATGCTGAGCGCTGTAGGCGTATCCTTGCAGGATGCAAACGGTAAATTATTACCGTTGACTGAACAGCTTAAAGCACTGTCGGAAGGCTATAAACTGGCGGCCTCCGCGGGCTACGCCCAGGAGTATCTAATGGAAACCCTAGGTTCCCGCGGCATCGCTCTCACCGGCGTGCTCCGCGAGTACACGGAGGCCGCACAGAACGCGGCCAAAGTGCAGGGAGTTGGCCTTGACCCTGAAGAGATGGACCGGACGAAAAAGGAAATCGACACTCTCAAGATGCAGGCTTCCGCCCTGGGAACAGCTACCGGCGCGGCACTGGCTCCCTTGATTGAACAGATTATCCCGCCTCTCACTTCCGGGCTGGCGGCAGTGGCCAAGTATCTTTCAACGAACAAAGAAGAGGTTATCGACTGTACCAAGGCTGTGGTGGCCTTTATCGCCGCCTATAAAACTGTCGTTGCTCTTCGGGCCTCCTTTGGAGCCATGCAGGGACTCTTTGGAGCGGCAGGTGGTGCAGGCTCTACCGCCGCTACCGAAGCAATCACCCGGGCCCAGGAAGCACAGATTAACCGCCGCATTAAGCTGATTGAAAATGCCGCTCTGCAGGAGGAAAAGGCCTACCTTAAGTCTCTGCAGACCATGGAAGTTACTGAGGCTGAAAAGACCCGCCTCTACGCTAACTATGTGAAGCAGAGACAGGTGGAGACGGCCAAGGCCGCCGCTGTTATCAGAGCTGAGATGACCAAGGCCTACGCGGACATCAATGCCGCTGCTACGACCTCCGGTGCCGTACAGACTGCTGCGCTTACTAAAGTAGGCAAGGCCGCCGTCGTATCCGGTGCAGCAGTGGGAAGCGTGGGAGGCGCGGCTATCAATACCGGCGTCAAGATGACTACCATGGGCTCCGCCGGGCTGACCACAATGAAGAAGCTGACAAGCGCCGCATGGGCTCTTGCCGGTGGATGGCTCGGCGTGGCATCTGCCATCATCTACGCCTTGGGCTGCCTTGTGCAGTACAAAAAAGAAAAAGCGGAACAGGAACTCAACGACCACGTCGTTAACATCGACGGAGAAGCTTATAAGCAGATAGACGGCGAGTGGAAAAAGAGAGTAGTCAACACTGACGCCTCCGATTTTGAGAACCCCTTTAGCTACGAAGACATGGACCAGAACTCGGCCATTGTTGCCGAGCTCAACAATCGCCAGTACATGCAGCCTGATATTGAAAAAAAGACAGGCCTGTCCGCCGAAGCGAATAAAGAGATTGAGGACCTGAAAGCTAAACTGGCGGGGCTCAGTAACTCCGTAGATGATAACACTGAAGCTGTTAAAGCCGGTGGCGGTGGTGGAGGCTCTACCACTCCTAAAGTGGAGGTGCCGAAGACCTACACAGTTGAGGTGCCGATCGGTGAGATTGCCGCCCAGCAGGCCGTAGACACCTACAACGCCGCCCCGGGGAGTCAGTGGCTCAATCCGGACCTTACGACCGATATGGACAACTCCTGCGCCTCTTTCGTTTCCACAATGTACGGCGCCGCCGGTGTCCTGACGGATTTAACAGCGTCCGGCAATAACCTGGATGCAATGTTCCAGAATGCGAAGGCTTGGTATAGCCCAGGAAGCGGTTACACGCCCTCCGCCGGAGACTATGTTTCCGGTCCGGGGCATGTTGGCATGTACGTCGGTAATAACACAGTCATCTCCCGAGACTCTAAAGGCGGTCTGCAGCAGCATGACCTTGACCAGTGGAAAAATGAATTCGGTTTTATTGGTTATGGTTCCGTTGCTGCTCTTACCGGCGGCAGGACTGCTACACAGACTGTAGACGCCAATGGCAGAGCCATCCAGGAAGCGCAGAAAAAACTGCAGCAGGCCAAAGACGAGGCTCTTCGGCTCTTTACCTCCATGTCTATGGAAATTGAAGAGAAGACCGGCACGGCATATGAGGCTGGAATGGCTCAGGTGGCCCAGAACGTTAAATCCAAAGGGCAGGAAATCCAGAAGCTCGCCGCCGCCGGAGTCCCCGAAGACGCCATTAAGTCTTTGAATGATAAGCTCGCCGAGTATCAAACAGCTCTTCAGACTAAAGTCACCCAGCAGCAGCAGGAAGCCCTTGGAAAGCTTAAGACCGACACAATGCGGACTAATGCCGAGCTTAAGGGCGACTATAAGAGCCTTGCGGATGCGGAGTACAACGCTACCGTAGAGTCCCTCAATAAAGAGAAAGAAGAACGGACTAAGGCTGTGGCTAAGAATAAGGATGATAAGGAGGCTATGGCCGCCGTTGAAGATTGGTACACCTCCCAGGTACAGGCAGCCGCTGAAAAGCGGACCGAGGCCTACAGAGCGTCCTTTGCAAAGCAAATGGATTATGCCATTAGCCATCATGACACAAAAGCGATGGGAAGCCTGCTTAACAGCGATGACTTTAAGCAGATGATGAACTGGGACGGCCAAACCGCCGAGATGCAGCAGTTCTATGACCTGTGGAAGGATGCTCATAAGACTACTGAGCAGGAAATCGCTGACAGCATGAGCAGCTTCCAGGGCAGCATTTCCGACTTCTTCACCAGCCTTCTGGAAGGGCAGGAGACCTTCGGAGATGCTTTCTTGGGCGTGGTTGACTCCTTGCTGGATACCGTCGTCAAACAGATTGCTGATAAATGGAGCGCCCAGATTCTTACCAGCCTCTTCCCGGGTATGTTCGGAGGAGACCAGCAGAGTGGCGACTTTTCAGGCGTAGGCTCCGGAGGCGGCGGCCTCTTTACCGGCCTAACCTTTGCAGGCGGTCTGCTGGGAGGCGGCGGTGGTGGCCTCTTCGGAGGCGGCGGAGGCAATGGAAATGGGGATGAAGATCCTATTACCACTTTTACTAATACCATTGACCGTATGACTACCGGCATGGACACAGCAACGGGGGCATTGAGCCTCTTCTCCGGCGGAACCGGAACGGCCAATAAATTGATTGGAACCTATAACGTAGTGCAGGGCATGATTAATACAGGTACAAAGCCCGCTGAAACAGCTACTACGGTGACCGCTACCACGAGCCTGGCTAGTTTCACGGCTTCGGTTTATATGGCCACAGCCGCTTTGCAAGCTATGGCGGCTAAACAAACCCTTGGCGCTTTTTGTAAGTTAGCAACAGGTGGCTTTATCTCCGGCCCGGGCACAGGAACCTCTGACGACATTCCTGCCTTTCTCTCTAATGGCGAGTACGTCCTGACCGCCCAGGCTGTGCAGAACGTAGGACTGCCCTTGCTTGACGCTATGAACAGCGGAAGAGTGGGGCACTTTGCCGCCGGTGGTTTGGTTAATGGCAACAGTGCAGGCGGTAAAGGTGTTGCGGTGCCCGTCGGTAACAGCCTCACCATGAACGTCTCTGCCATGGACGCCGCCAGCTTTATGGATTTCCTCCGAAGCGGCGGCATGGACGCCATCAAGCAGATGCTTTATGACGGGGATCGTGATTTCACTACAGAAAGCGGGGTGTGGTGATAATGGCGCAGATATTTTTTCCCTTGGATGCCAGGGAAGTATCCTGGGAAACGGAAACCGACCAATCTTGGGAAGTGAATGAACAGAAAAGCGCCAGCGGAAAAAGGCGGGCTATGACTTATCAGACCCTGCCCGGCTGGACTTTTACCATTACCTTTCCCGGGCTGACGTCTGAAAAGAAGGATGACCTCTTTGCTTTTTTCAGTCGGGTAAAAGGGACCCTTATCCCGTTCTTTTATAAAGATGCCGAAAATTACAAGTGCGAAAACGTGGTGCTTGCAAAGAACTCCGACGGCTCTTACCAACTTGTGGCCAACATGCACGGCCAGCAGGAACCTATTTATTACGCGGATAATCTTCATGTCTACATTGACGGAGCGGAGCAGGGAGACACATCTTACAAGCTCGACCGCGGCGCTATTGCCTTTACCAATGCTCCGGCGGCTACGGCTAAAGTTATAGCGTCTTATGAGTACTACTGGAAGGTTAAATTCGCAAAATCGAAACTGCAGATCAAGCAGAAATTTGACAATATCTTTCAGGTCACACTGTCCCTGGAGGTGGTTAGATGAAATCGGTTACTGATGCCCTGGCCTCCTATCTCAACACTGAAAAAGAAATGAACGTCTGCGACCTATACACGCTGACGCTCTATGACGGGACGGCTTACTACTACACGGATGCGGACAAAGATATCACCTACAATGGCCATACCTATCTCCATAACGCCCTCCTGCTGAAGCGGGAACAGACCAAAATCAACAATGTTATCTCCGTGGACAGCATGACCATAAGCATTTACGCTACAGTCGATGACAAGTTAGGCGACAAGCCTATCTTCCTTGTAGCCCATGATGGGACACTGGACCGGGCCACGCTTGCCCTCTCCCGGTGCTTTTTCGACGCTGATGGCAACACTATCGGAGCTGTTGATTTGTTTTCCGGCATTACAGAGGTTAAGAGCTGCGGCGGGCTCCTTATGAAGCTGACTGTAAAAAGTAAGGTACAGGGGCTGTCACAGGAATTTCCCCGCCGCCGCTTCTATCCGCAGGGAACCTATTCCACTTCCGGAGGAAAGGTTTCGTCCAGCAAGGAAGAAGATTCGGCGTCCGTTATTGCGCCCTATGTGCCCCTGAAGGAGGTGCTGTTATGAATCCGCTTGTACAGGAGGCCTACACGTGGCTGGGGACTCCCCATGTCAATCAGGCAAAAGTCAAGGGTAAAGGCGTGGACTGCGGCATGCTCCTCATCGCCTGCCTTGAAAATGCAGGTTACGTGAAGAAAGGGGCCATCAAGGTGGCCCCCTATTCCAATGAATGGCACCTTCACCACTCCACAGAGTGGTTTTTAAATGTAGTTGAAAAGTATTGTGATAAGGTTCCACTGGCTGACATCCAGCCCGGGGATTTCTTGCTATACAAATATGGCCGATGTGTATCCCACGGCGGCATTTATGTCGGAGATGGCCGCATCATCCATGCTTTAGTCGACTATGGCGTAGTGATGACCGACATTGACGACGTCATGTTTTTAACAGCCAAAGGCGAGAGCCGCTTGCATGGTGTGTACAGGTTCCGAAAGGAGGGGTAAAGGATGGGCTTATTTAAGAGCCATAACACGACAATCCGAGAAAATCAGATTTCCGACTTTACTGTCTCCACGGCACAGTACGGCGCCAGCGTCTGCGAGATTCTAGGCACCACTCGAATCTCGCCTAACGTAATCTATTGGGATGATTTTACCGCTCATGAGCATAAATCGTCACAGAAGTCAGGCAAGGGCGGCCATTCCAAGACTACGACCATCACTTACACCTACACGGTGGCGGTAATTCTGGCCCTGTGCGAAGGGCAGATAGCCGGTATCGGTAAGATATGGAAAGGAAAAAATGTTTATCAATATCCAAATGGCGACGTAGGCTTAACACTCTTTTCCGGAACTCCGGACCAGAAGCCCTGGGCTTATGTCCAAGGCAAGCACCCGAACAAAGCGCTGGCTTATGAAAACCTGGCCTATATGGCGGGCGTCATAGACCTGGGGGACTCTGGCAACATGCCGACCTTTAACTTTGAGGTCAAAGGAAAGCTGCTCGACACCGGAGATGGCGTGGATGTGAATCCTGCTGATTACATCCTCTTCGTCCTGAGCAAAGTAGGCCTGGGTGGCGTCAAAATTGAAGGAATCGATAACTACCGCCAGTACTGTAAAGAAGCTGACCTGCTTATCTCCACGCCAAGTGACAGCACCGACGCAAAGACCGCCCGGGAGATTGTGAATGAGATTGCCAACATTACCAACGCCTATTTCTTCTGGTCTAACGACCGCTTCAAAATCGTTCCCCGGGCCGACAGAGCGGTGGGAAAGTGGAAGCCAGACAAGACTATCCGCTACAACCTCACCCCTGATGATTTCATCCCGCAGAGCGGGGGCGCCTGCATTTCCTACAGCCGAAAGGATTCATCAGAAATTTATAACCGGGTATCCGTTGAATTTCTGAACCGTGTCAACAGCTACGAGAAGGAAGTAGTCAACTATCAGGACAATGACGACATCAAGGAGTTTGGTGTCCGGCAGGCCAGCACCACGAAGGCCCATTATATCTACACTAAGACAAGGGCGGTAAAGCTTGCTGAAGAACTCTGCCGGAAGAATAAGTACGAACGTGTGAAATACACATTCAAGCTTGACTGGGCCTTCTGTCGACTTGAACCGGGGGACCTGGTCATGCTCAATGACCCTGCTATGGGCATAGAGAACCAGCCCGCTATGATTGACTCTGTCACGGAGGCCACCAATGGCGTGCTGACCTTCGCCGCTATTTCCCGGGCGAAAGGCGTGTATGATGAGGCTGAGTACAATGTACATGAAAACGAAAGGCCTCTGATTGATTTCAATCCGGACCCGGGGACCTGTGAGCCGCCCATGATATTCCAGCCTCCCGCCCTTATGACGGATGCGGATAACGAGGTATGGCTAGGCACGTGGGGGAAGAATCCTAACTGGGGTGGCTGCTCTGTCTGGGTATCTGATACAAATGAGTACTACCGGAAACTGGGAACCATTGATTACCGAGCCCGCTACGGCACCCTGGCCGAACCGCTTGAGATAGAGGATACATCACTTGAGATGATACTCAATCAAGGAGAATTTACCTCTGTTGATGCTACCAGTGCCAAAAACGGAGATACGGTCATGTACATTGACGGGGAAGCCCTGTCTTATCAGACGGCGGAACTCCTGGACAACAGACACTGGAAACTGTCCGGATTGGTGAGAGGACAGTTTGGGAGCGATCCCGAATTTCATCCCAGGGGCACCCAGATTGCAAGGTGTGATGAGGCCTTCCTCCGCTCCGGCTTGAAAAATGCCTATATTGGCAAGACGGTATACTTTAAATTCACGGACTTTAATGTGTTTGGCGGGATGGAGCAGAGCCTTGCCGACGTGCAGGCCTATTCGTTTATCCCAAAATCTGTGCAGATTCTGCCGCCGGACGTGGAGGTACTTAACGTTGAAAAGATGTCCTCGTCTATCCGCCGCTACTGGTGGAAATATACGTATCCGGATCCGAACGACATTGCCGGATTTATCCTAAAGTACACACAGGGAAAAGAACTCAACTGGGAAACCGGGATCAAGGTGCAGGAAGGTCTTATTACAACGCAGCCTTATGAAACCCAGACCATCCGGCAGGGTACTCATGCGGTAATGATTAAAGCGGTAGATATCAATGGAAACGAATCCAAGAACTTCGCCTATTGTCTACTTGATATGGGAGACCTCCTGCAGGAAAACGTTCTCTTTGATAAAGACTTTGGCGCCAGCAGCTTCGCTGATGTGAAGAACAATGGCACTGTCTTGTCTGATGGCTACATCCACGCTGTCAACTCAGAAAAGATGTGGCATGAGGCAGGAAGAAAGCTTTGGAGCACAGGAGATGCCAAGATGTGGGACAGCTCCTTCCAGGCCTACGTTGCTAACTGCCAGTTCAAGGCTCCTGCAAGCGGCCAGTTTTGGTTGACCACAGACATCGAAGGGCCGGCGGCAGTCTACTACAGGCTGGCTCTCAGTGCATCCTTCTGGCCGGCTACTAAGGCAGACGCCAGCTTCTGGTCTACCACTAAACGAGATTCCAACCTGTGGGATACTACTACGGACCTCTGGAAACAATGGTCCGATAAAGTCGAAATTCGGGCCGGAGACGTTATCCAGGTCAGGATTGAAGCAAAGAACAATTCTTACCAGGAAACTATTATCAAAGGTCTGCATGCCTATGTGGATGTGCCGGATAGGCAGGAGCATTTCGAAGATTTACAGGTGCCGGCTGACGGGATTGAGCTCCCGATTACCACGCCATTTTACGAGACTACATCCGTCCACGTGGATGCTATCCAGGATGATGACGCCATGAACGTAAAGGTCATCAGTAAGACTCCATGCGTGATTGCCCTGCTTGACCGCAGCGGAAAACAGGTGGCTGGAACCGTGGACATTACTTGGCAGGGATTTGTAAATGAACTACTGGAGGGTTAAATGACTGACGTAAAAAAACTACAGACCTTGGACGGGATGCTTGACTATCCGGACTCTAATGATGCCAGCAAAGGCACTACAGAACAGCAATTTCAAGAATATTTAAAAAACCATTATGCAGTGATGTACTCCCTCGTGGCCATGGCTCTTTGGCAGCCGGGCACGAACTACATCAAAGGTCAGGTTATCCTGTCACCGAACATGCCTGCTAATACCCTGGCGAGAGTCACAACGGCAGGCACCAGTGGAGCTGCAGAACCGGTGTGGGGGAGCCTCGGGGGAACCATCTCCGATGGAACCGTTACCTACATCATGCTCCCCCGGACTATTGACTTTGCAACGCAAGCCGAAGTAACGGCCGGCACAGTCAAAGATAAAATCGTGACCCCCGCAATGCTGGGGCAAACTTTGCAGGTAGACCTTGCAAGCACTAAAAGGGTAAACCTCAACGAAGCTGATAAATCAGTAACACCCGGCATTACAGGTATCCTTCCCGTGGCTCATGGCGGCACAGGCCTGGATCATCTGCCGTACACGCCGAACGTTAAAGGAAGCAAATGGGATGGCACACACTTCCCGGCCATTGGTTCAGACGGCGTAGCCGAAGTAGGCAGCATCCTTGATTTTCACGAGAAAAGCGGCGACAGCGCTGATTATTCTCTTCGTCTTGCAAGTTCAGGCGGCAAGCTCCTGGTCAACGGCACCGACATCATGAACTATATCAACAACGTCAGATCGCAGGCAGGTGTAGTGGCCGGCAATGTCTCCAACGCAAACGCCTGGTGGGTGAAGCTGGGAGGAACCATACCGCTAATTATACAGGGTGGATATACGCAGTATCAGCAATACGTTACTTTCCCCGTCGCCTTCCCATCCGCTCTACTGCATGTAGGATTGACGGATATGTCCGGCGACTATGACTATGCGACTAACCTATCCAAGACCGGCTTCTCTCGACATGGCGATGGGGAAGGCAAGAAATGGATAGCGTTCGGATACTAGACAGGGTGGAACTGGCGGCGATAACGTCACCTTTCCGGTCGCTTTTTCTTCCACCTTCACCCCACTTATCACTGCGAGAAACGACTCCAAAACGCAAAACAACCTGCATATCAACTCGTACAGCAATACCGGATTTTCTTGCTACGCCAACGGTTATGCAATTTTATGGGTGGCGTTCGGCCGTTAGCGGCCCACAGCAAACCAAAATGACTCCGCTCCATATTGAGCCCCGCCTTCTCCTCGTGCCCTGAACCTCAAACTTGTAGTATCCCAGTAAGTGACAGTGGGCGATACTTCATGCGCTGAGTTGATTCGTCCGAGATATACCCCGGCACATAAGGCGGTAAATGCGATAGGAAGCGATACGTACTTCTCTTCGTTGTGCCCGATAGAGACATATCTACCCTGTAGAAATGTATTCCCCGCTAAGCTTGCTGCCCACGATTTTATCGATCATCCCAAAAATCCTATCCACCGATTTATCTTCTTTTCCGCTATTTTCTGAGTAACACATCAGTATCAAGACCACAATAGACTTTATCGCACATCTCAGCCTCTGCCCTTTGCCAGTCAGTAACAGGTTAGTATCACAAGGACTCGATAGCTTTTCGGAGCTGCCGAAGCGTCTTATGGGTGTACACGCCGTTGGTAACGTCAGCCCTTGCGTGACCTAGTATCATCTTACGGGCATTGTCGTTGACCTCTGCACCGTCTAATAGGGTGGCGCAGGTATGGCGTGTGTCGTGGGGCTTGTGCTTCTCACCATGCACGAGCTTCATGATTCGTCTAAACGTCCTTGCGAAACGGCTATAGTCGTAAGGCTTGCCGTCAACGTTCACAAGATACGGTCCATCGCTTGCAAGGCGCTTCTCAATCAATGGCCATATCAGATGATGGATGGGGACAACACGGACACCGGCGGCAGTCTTTGACTTCGTAACCTTCAGATACTTCTGTTTTCGGTTGATGTCGGACTTGAGCAGATTTCTCAGCTCTCCATTCCGCAAGCCGGTGTAGATAAGGATCAACACTAAATCAACATCGGGCACGATATCAGCGAGTTTCCAAAGCTGATTGATTTTCCGCTTGCTGATGGCGTGATGCGGATTGATCGGTTTGTTACGTCCGATGTGAATAAGGCCGGAGAAGTCACGGCTTGTGTATTCCATTTTCCGTGCATAGGCGAAAGTTAAAGAAAGCAGGTTCCGAACCTTCTTCCTACTGGCGTAGGAAAGGCCTGTCATCCCATCTATGACGGCTTGCAAGTCTTTATACCTTATGTCCTCCACAGCCATGTCGTAGAGTGACGAACAGTGCTTGTATGCTGATTCATATCCCTTAACTGTCGATTCTGAGACACGGAAGTATTCCACATGTTTCGGTTTCCACCTCATGTAGAGCCCAGCAAATGTTATTTTTGAAAGGCGGCGCCGGTCATGAGTCTTATTCCAGTCAACCTGAAACGCAAGGGCCTCCAGTTTAGTAGGGAAGTAGCCTTTTGCCCTTTGCTTTCCACTTTCCGTAACTACAAAAACCCAAGGGTTCCTCCGTGAACCGCTTAATTTTTTGATAGTTCCCTAACCATTTGGATTTTTCATAATATATCAGCTCCCTTCTAGGGAGCTATTTTAGTATAAGGAGTAAACAATGGACAGTACAGACACCTCTTTGCAGTACGTCTCGATCTACAACAAGGATACCGGCGAGCGTGAAACGTCTTACGTTGTGGGTATCCACGGCGATACAGTTGATGAGCTGAAGGCCCTTGCCGCCAAGAACTATCCGCAAGGCGTGGCCATTGAACAAGACGGGGCGGCGTGGAATGAAGCCGTGCAGAATGACCTTATCTACAGGGCAGGACAACTTGTTCAGCGGCCTGCACCTACGGAAGATGAACTCCGCCAGCAGAAACTGGCCGCACTGGATTCTGAGTATAGCCAGAAGATTTCGGACGTGGAAACTGAGATAGCGAAAGCCAATGCCATCGGTGATGCAGATTACCTTGCCGAACTTAAAGAAGACCGTGAGTCCCTTGTAAGCGAGTACACCACAAAGAGAGGGGAGATTTAACCATGGAAAGATGTTTCCTTTGCCACAGAAAAATGGATGAAAAGACAGGCCTCTGCACAAATCCGAAATGCGTGAGAAGCAAGCCTCTGCCTGAGAAGAAAGAAGAGAAGAAGGATGGTGAAAAAGCATGACTATTGAAAAATGTAAGGACTTTATCAAGGACGGCTACGGCACATGGGATGACACATCCAAGCCTACGACCTTTGCCAATATGCATGACTACATGAAAAACCAAAACAACATCGTCATGAATCTTGCTAAAGGCCTTTGGCAGCCTAATACGGCCTACGTTGTCGGCGATGTCGTGCACAGCCCTTCCCTTCCGGCCGGGTGCAAGGCCACCTGTACGACAGCAGGGACTACAGGTAGTACAGAGCCTAAATGGACTGCCTACGGTACCACGGTAACCGACGGCGGTGCGAAATGGAAAATGGAGACTGACAAAGAATCAGCTATTGCCAGTCAGATAACGAGTGCTATCAACTCCCTGCACAACACAATCAAAGCTGAGATGAAAACGGCCATGCTTGCCCTGTTTCCGGTGGGCTCTATCATCGAATCCACCAACAGTGCCAACCCCTCAACCTACATCGGCGGCACGTGGGAACAGTTACCCGGCGGCTACACCACGGTATCAGCAGGGACTTACTCCGAAACCCATAACGTCAACGGCACGAACGTGACAGATACGTACGTGTTCACTGCGGGAAGCAGTGAATTCACAGTTAACGGCACGAAGACACGGGGCGAAGCCAAGCACCAAATCACCGAAGGGGAACTGCCACACCTTACCGGCGAATGGGATAGTGCGGTACCCGATAATTATCAAAACACTTGCAAGGGAATTGTTGGTGCTAAGCCAGGTGTCGCAGATGGATGGCACAACGCAACTGATGGCTTCGGCTATTCCATCGCATTCGGTAAGAACCTGCCCCATAACAATTTAATGCCATTGCTCGGAGTTTATAGGTTCCGGCGTACTAGCTGATGCGTCTAAACCTGTAAGCCCCATAGACAGGCTGAATAGTATTGTGAGGCTTGCTTCCGCCGCAAGTATCGGTATAAATACGATTAGAGCCGTAAATCCAGCCGCTAGCAGAGACATTTGCGGAATAGCCTGATTGTCCTTTACCGTCGCCGTTATCAGGTAAAGTCACCATGTCACCATAAGAATTTTTCCATCCGTCCCTCCCGTCGCCATTGATGTTCTGCCCATGCTTGTGCAACGCAAGTTCTCCTTCGGTTCTTTAAGAAAGGAGGTGATTTTTATGTATATCAAATACCTCATTTTTTCCATCCTTCAGTTACTGTGCATGGGGCTCTGTTATCTCACGAATCCACTCATGGTGCTCTTTGCAGACAAGGATGGCGAACTGCCTTCTTTTCTCAGACTGTGGCAGACGTGGGATAGCAGTTTAGACAACCGCCAGTACGTACTGCACGACTGCCCTAGGTGGCTCTCCTATGACTTTGATGAGTACTTTGCCTGTAGCGTCATGCATGACGCACTGACCATCGACTACGGTAGGACGCACAAAGTGGTAACGCTTAAAAAGCCGTTCCCGCTGAGGTTAAAACTCAAGCACTACCTCAATCGGGTGTTTTAGCTTTATCGCAACTGCGGATACGGATTTGCCTTTTACCTCTTCGGCGTGGATACAGACCCAAAAACTATCCGCCGGAAAGGCGAACATTTTTCCGTTTGCAGTAATGCTTTTCGTTACAAAAACGATGACCCGATGTCCACTCATTGGAGATGGTGTATCTATTTAGGCTGGAAGTATGATTTTTACGCTTCATGCCGTGCTATGATAGCGACGAGATTTACAGTCCGCCGGAGGTGAATAATGGACATTCTTTCAATTGTTACATCTGTGGCGTCCCAAGGTTCATATGCTGCCTTGTCCTTTGCTATTGGTTACCTTTTAAACAGAGAACGTGGGAATAAGAAGAAAAGGGAAAGTACGGAGTGCGGGATACGGGCCCTTCTCAAGATTGAACTTCGCCGTATCCACGAAAAGGGGCAGTCCGAACACAAGCTGTCTTATGCCGATGAAGCCAGTGCAGAAGAAATTTACATGACTTACCACGCACTGGGTGGAAACGGGCAGGGCACGACAATGATTCAAGATATCCGCAAGCTCCCGAAAGCGTAGGTGATTAAAGTGAAATATCTAAAGATGTTACTTTACGAAAATGATGAGTTATCACTTACAAGGTGCATTACAGTTGTCGCCTGGCTGGCCTTTCTTGCCGTGTCCTTTTATCTGGTTTACACGGCCCAGGCGTGGGCTAACTATGACACCTTCGCCGCATTTACCGGCGGTGGGGGTGCCACCACGCAGGTGGTCAATAAATTCATCAATTCTAAGTACAATTCAGTCCCGGGCGGTTATCAACAGAAAGGGGTAACGCATAATGACATTAGATGATTTCGGAGAAATTTTAAAGGAAGCAAGGCCGTCTTTTTACCAGTATCCTCAGCCGGTGCGTGTCTATCTGCACTGGACGGCAGGGCATTATTACACTAGTTTCCCAGAGTACCACATCTGCATTGACGCTGACGGGGAAATCATCGAATCCTTGCCGCTGACTGAAATTCCACAGGCTACGTGGCGCAGGAACACGGGGAGTATTGCCATTGCTCTCTGCTGCGGAGCAGGGGCTACGGCTTACAAGGGAGACCCCTACGAAGTAGACCTTGGGGAAGAGCCTCCAACGGATGCGCAGATTGAGACCTGCGCACAGCTCATGGCGGCTATAGCTGACGTGTTCGGTATCCCGATTGACGCCGACCATTTTATGACCCATGCTGAGGCGGCAGACCTTGATGGCTACGGACCGGCTACGACTTGTGAACGGTGGGACTTGGCCGTGCTCAAAAACAATGACGACTGGATGAGCGGCGGAGACACTTTACGTGGGAAGGCCATTTTCTATCAGCAGCAGGAGGCGGGCAATGAATAAAAGCTATCCGATGCAGACGACGGTAGACGGGGAGGACACACCAGCTCTTGGGAGCGTCTTGCCTTTTCCCAAAGAAGGGGAGGGTGAACCTAAAATGGACGAATTTCCCATGCAGACGACTATAGAAGGCGAAGAGGATTCCCCGTTTTCGGATGCGATTTTTGATGTAGTTTATTACTTGGCACTTGGGGTGTTCCCTATGATACTTACCGTCTTAGTAGTGCACTTATTAGTTCAAAGGTTAATCATAGGGGGCTGACGGATGGGCAAGTGGGAAATGAAGGTCTATAATGCGGTTTCTGTGCTTGTTGTCATTGTAGGCATTATCGGGCTCAGCTGGGTACTCTATGGGCTCTACGAAGAACACTTCGGTAAGGAAAAACCTATAGTCATGACGCAGGAAGAAGCCACGGACGCAAAAACAGTGGAAGAAAAGGCTGCTGTGTCTCCGGCAGAAAGCCGGATTATCAGCCGGGAAATCGAAAGGTCAGCAGACACGCCGCCAGTTGTGACTTACTACGTACAGGCTCCCACGCTTGAAAAGGCGGCCACTGAAACGGCCAAGGCGATTAAAAATCAGTCACAGGCCATTCCACCGGCGGCGGCTAAGAAATCTGATAGGACTATAGTGACCGCTGACAATAAGCTGAACAAAGTGGATGTCTACAAGATAAACCTCGGAAAGGCGCATAAGGTTAAAACAGGATTTCTGTTTAAAGACGGCAGGGCCTATCCTTCTGTAGGGTATCAAGCAGGAAGATGGGAAGGGCTGGCGCGCTTTGACGAAACAGGGTTCAAGGGCGCGACCGTGATGTACACAATAAAGGAGTGGTGAAATGGCTCAAGGTGAAACTTATGAAGAATTTGTCGACAAGTTTAAACCTAAACTGACAACCGACGACTGCTACACGCCTCCGGAAGTCTACGATGTAGTCGCAAGCTGGGCGGTTAAAGAGTATGGATGGGAAGACCGCGAGATTGTAAGGCCTTTCTGGCCCGGCGGAGATTATGCGCATTTTGACTACCCGGACAACTGTGTGGTAATCGACAACCCACCCTTTTCGATACTGTCAAAAATCGCCGAATTTTACAAACGCCGAAAGATAAAATACTTTTTATTTGCCCCTCAGCTCACAGCCTTTGTGAGACAAGCCAAGTCGCACATTGGAGTAGGCGCCTCTATCATCTATCAAAATGGTGCGGTAGTAGGCACCAGCTTTATCTGCTCCGATGGTCCTACCTTACGCTCAGCGCCTGATCTGTATAGTCAGATAACCCGCGTAGTAAATAGGCTGAAAGAGAGCAAAAAGCTACCAAAGATGGAGTACCCGCCGGAGCTAGTTACTGCCTCCCGGCTTGCCGCTTATAGCCAGTATGGGGTGGTTTATGCTGAGGACCGGGCCGCTTATGTACGGAGGCTGGATTCGCAAAAAAGCAGAGGCAAAGGCATATTCGGGGGGGGCTATCTTGTCCCCAGCGAGCCTGCGCATAAAGCGGAAGAGGCTCTCGCAAGAGCAAGAGCAAAGGCAAGCCCCGACTTTGTATGGCAATTATCCAGCCGTGAAAAGGACTTGCTGGCGCACTTGTAAAGAGCACCCTAAAGGTTTATACTAATTATAGGTCTCCCGGAAGCGGGAGGGGATTGAAACATTTATATTTACTTGTAGGGCTATGACCACGCAAGCAAGAGAAAATTGGCGAACGCTCGATGCGCTCGCCTTTTTTCGTGTAAAAATTTTTGAAAAAATTGAAATTCCCCCTTGCTTTTACGTCGTAAACGACGTATAATATATACAGAAAGAGGGAGAGAAATCCCGAAGGAACAGAGTTAAAAAGGAGGAAACCAAAATGAAATTTGAAAACATGAGCAAAAAGGACCTGATTAACTGGGTAGCAACCAGGATGGAAGTCGCAGACAAGGCCGTTAGAGAATGGGAAGAGAAGAACGACATCGGCGCCTTTGATGCATTCAGCGCCGAGGAACTTCCCGAAGAACTGGAAGACCTGGAAAAAGAAATCGCCGGTTATCCGGCAGACATCAGAAGCGCCGCCAGAGAACTCAACCGCTTCTTCGCTGAGGTTAAAATCGAAGCCAACGCTAAGAGCCTGGACGCTCTGAGAGTCCTCCTCGACGGAGAGCATATCTTCTACGAGCTCACCGGCAAGGACCTGGAAGAAGCTCATGAAGCCCTCTGGGAAGAAGCCAGAAGAGCCGAATAACTGAAAACAACCCCTAAGCCCGGGAGCCACTTCCCGGGCGACAAATGGGGGATTAAGAAAAGGGAGGAAACTAAAATGATGGAAATCAAAAAGACCGCAAACCTTACCGAAGATGAGTTAGCCTACATTAAAGCTAACCTACCCTGCTTACACGTCAACGATTATGACACCGTAAGAGTAGACCGCAATAAATCCGGCCGCATCACTCACATCGCCGGGGAGGAATTTACAAAAGAGAAAAGCGATTTCCTTTGCGGTCCTGGGCTCATGGACGTCATGAAAGTAGCCTATGCCAAGAAGACCGGCAAGCGCCTGGATAAAGCTTCCAGAAGCAAGTTTAGCAAAAAAGAAATGGCAGACATTGCGAAAGTAATTAACTGATGTGGGAGGAACAGAAAAATGGAAAACTTTATCTCCGCTGAACATTGGCCAAAGGTCATGCTTGACCAGAGCTACAAGTGCGTGACGGACATCCTGGATGCTGTGGACCTTGAGATGAGCAAGCAATACCCTCCCGCCATCAAGAAGAACCACTATTACAAGCGCATCCAGCCTAAACTTGACGCAGCCAGGGAAGCCATCGATGAAGCCTACGAGCTCTTTGAGGAGGACTGTCCTTACTATGGCGGCTCCATTGTAGCCTCCTTGAAAAATTACTCCGGGCACTTTATCCAGGATAAATGGGGCGCCTACAGGTTCGTTCCGGACTACCGGCGGCCGGTGCTTGATGAGGTGATGACCATTCCCGAAGCGTCCGAACGCTATGGCGTTCCCTCAACTACAATCAAGTCGGCCTGCGCCGGCCAGAAAGGGATTCCGCCCATATTTACGGACTACGAATGCCGTAAATCAGGCAGGAGCTGGCTTGTCACCAAAATGGGCATGGACCGTGTCTATGGAGGCCACAAAGATGCCAAAAATTGATATAAAAACGAGCGCTCCGATGCGGGCGCTTAAAACGGCAAAAATTAAATTTCCGGAATTTTTTAAGGCCGCCGACAGGATTTTTAAAGATCCCGATGCTAAATGGGACAAGTCAATCTGTTACTGCCCCATCGGCCTGGGCGTGACCTATGCCGTGGACCTTGCAGGCCTTGACTCTCCTACACTTGCCGAAAGAGGGGAAATCTCACGGACCGGGGCCACACTGGCAATCCTTGCCAGCTGGCGCAAAGCCAAGAGCATTTATGCCCTGGACAAGGACCTGGAGGAAGAGCTCTTTAAGACATCATCAAAGGACATGACTGTGTCCCCCGGAATGCTGACCATCCCTGAATGGTGCATCTACGTAGAAACAAGGCTTCTGCAGGGATGCTCCGGGCTCTTTATCATGTTTGATCATGACATACAAAGAGGCCGCAAGGAGCTCTATATCTCTCCGGTAACGCCGGAAGGCAAGGTACTGACAAGCTTTTACTTAATCCTTCCAGAGCGGCCGCAGAGGCTGACCGAGATTTTAAAAGGGGAGGAGGCCGATTTCCGGGCAAAGGACATCAGTAATGCGCCTGAGCTCGCCCCATATGTCTCCAGTTATTTCAAAGCTTCCAGGCACGCCATAAGATTTACTATAAACCTCCTGCTTTACCTTTCCGCTATCAACACGGAGGTAAGGCAAGTCAACAAACTATCCTTCCGGCGGTAAGGACGGATAAAGGACACGCCACGGGAAGTTGCGGTCTACTCCGTTGGGGAACAGATCGGTTACAGAATCCGGAAGATTAACCGTTATGTGCAGGAGCATGGCGAGCCCCTGGGCGGCCATCATCGCTCACCGGTCATGCACGTGCGGCGGGCGCATTGGCACACCTTTGCTTACGGTCCCGGTAAAAGCCTCAGGAGAGTCAAATGGCTTCCGCCCATCATCGTAAATGGCGACGGCGAGGAAATGCAGATTCCGACAATTACCGAAGTCAAAAATTGACTTTATGTAGGCAATTATGTAGGCAGTGTAGGCAGGATTCACACTTCTCTGATAATCTTTCTCATTCCGCGATATTTCGCGAGTTCCTAATAAATTCAGATAAAACCTGTGTTTTTCAGACACGATATTCCGTTCTGTTCCATGAAAATAAATAGGTTCCGATAATTTAATGTTATCGGAAGTAATATCCCATACACCAGATGGGCGCTTGAAAAAATCACGTTCAGTCGAATGTCCGATAATTTCTACGTTTTTAGATTTCCTTTTCCTGCCCTATCTTAGGTTTTCCTACGTTTTCTTGTATTTCTATTCATCAAACTAATTGTAAAAGCGGAAAAATAGCGGAAGAATTTATCTACATAGGTGGTTAAAGTTTTATCCTAATTTTCTTTATTCGGTCAATTTTTAAAGCTATGATAAATATCCAATCAAAAAAGCAGCTGAGTTCTCCAGCTGCTTTTTTGATTACCATTCTTTCAGTGTGTACAAGATTGATGCTCCTTTAATCCCATCTTGATTCAGCTGGACCATCCCTTCCCATCTTCCGGCCTGGTAACCAATGGTCGGATAGATTTTTCTGTCAATGACTGTCATTCCCGTTTTGATTTTATGGGCCTTTCGCAGCGTGATCTTGTAGACGTTCACGGCCTTATCATCCGATGTCGGCGAAACAATAGTGCGGTCGCTCTTCATGGTCATGGCTTCCGGGGCAGATTGATCCTGCTCCTTAATCTGTTTCTGGACCTGGCTGGCAGCAGTCTCTGCGTCGGGTGAACGAATGAAATAAGTAACTGATGGGGTTGTCCCTGATGATTTTTCTATTTCTCTAACAATGGTATTGGCTGCCGGCTCAGTAACATGAATTTCTCGCGCAACAGTTTCCGGCTGTTTCGTTTCTTCCTGGGTCAGCGCTTTCGGCTCATTTCTAGCTCGGTATTGGTCTGTGAGATAGACAGCAAGTCCAGCCACCGCCAGCCCCGCAACTATTGACAGCCCCAAAGCGATGCCTTCATATTTCAGGTCGCTCATTCCGTTTCATCCCAATCGTACTGCACGTTCTGGAATTTTTCGTATACGTCAAAATAGATTTTCTTCTTATCGCCATCGAAAGTAACTTCGTAATACATTCCGTCAGGAAGTGTTGTAGAGAGAAGACATTTTGCATTCTGCAGTGTCTTACAGAGCCAAACGATGAAAACATCTTCTCTCTTGAATTCAACTTTGTCGATTTTATTGATACGTTCTTTCACATAATCGAACACCAGATCAATAGCTCTTTCTTTCCAGTCCATTTAAATTGCCTCCTTTAATACCATTCGCTCATGTCATATTGATTCTCATCAATCATGTACTTATCCGTATATTGCCATCCATCTAATGTATTATTTGGGAAATAGTCTTTGAAATCGCAAGAATCGCTGTATTCGGCGCACCAATAAGGCACGTATTCAGCCAGGTCTCCGACATTGATGTTGTTTACCAGTGTACTCAGGTTTGCGTAGATTCCGGCGCTATAGCCCGCTGCATTGCACTTTGAAATGAATGAGCTGCATACGGCGGTGACGTCTCCGGGGTCTTGCCCAATGACTTCCTTCGATTCTACGTCCAGCCAGATACCTAGGGGTGGATTCCCGTAGCCCAGGGAGTCCAGTGCATCCATTACAACTTGTGCTTCTTCTTCGGCTCGTTCTGTGGTCTGGGCGTGAGTGAAACAGTATACCCCCCACTTCAGTCCGCGGGCCGCTGCTCCTGAGATATGCTTTCCGTGGAGTTCGCTCAAAGTGCGGCCTTCGGAAATCTTACAGATCATTCCTTCGACTCCATTGTCAATCATGTGGGACCAGTTAATATGGTCGTTCCAGTCACTCAGGTCTACTACTTTCATTCTATACGCCTCTCCTTCTCTTGATTAGTGCGGCCAAGTCGTGGACCGCAGATACTCCGGCATCGTCCAGATTTTCGATAATAGACAACAGTTCCGATGCTGCAAGGTAAGAAATGCACAGCGGCATGACTATTCCGTATCCGTGGGCCTGAGTAGTCATTGTGTCCATGATATTTCCGGCCAGCACTACCACTGTATATACGATAATCTTTCCACAAAACTGGGTTTTCATCTTTCGTGATGAAATAATCCCCATCCGATGGGCCTGTGGGATCGCTTTTATACTATCGATAATATCTGGGTTGTATTCTGGCGTCTTTATCGTGTTGTAGGCCAGCTCGATCCATTTCGTTGCAAGGTCGATGATAATGAGGGTCGTGAACAATGCCAGAAGTTCCAAGTGAAATTGCACGGTGGCCAATATTCCGGCTACTACGATTTTCGCCTGCCAGTATTCCCCGAGTCTTGCAGCGGACCTCTCAAGCACTTCCCAAAACTGATTCAGCTCCATATTTCACCTCTCCAGTTTTTCTTTCATTTCATTTATTCTCTTTAATTCCTGATCGAATTCTTCAAACTGGCCTAGAGCATCAATCAATTTTTCAATCAGGGCAGATTGCGCTTCTACAATTTCAGCCAGAGATTCAGCGGCTTCTATTGAGTTCATGTGCTCAGCTCTTTCTGGAGCGCATTAATCTTTGATCTTACCGCTTCACGCTTTGCAATGAGGTCATTAAAATCATAAGGGTCTGATTCTCCTTTGAGTCTGGCCTCATAGATTTTTGTGATTTTGTAATCTCCGATGTCTGAATCATTGCTGCTGAGTTCATTTTTCAGCATTTCTATCTTGGTTCTTGTTTCTGTGCCGTTCATATTCTAGCCTCCTATAGAGCTTATCCAAGTTCCTTATGGAAATTACAGATTGATAATTCTTCTTGTCTCCCCGCCACGAAAGATATTGGTTCTTTAAATACTCCTCGGAAATGATTCCAGATGCGACTAATTTCGAAAGTTTCTTCAGCCTCCTTCTTTCTCTGGTGATGACGTCTCTGGGAATTCTTTTGATTATCTTACCGGTACTTGTCAACAGGTAACGAGTCTTTAACCACGTAAACCCGTGAGATATTTTAACTATCTGCGTCTTCTTGTGATTGATAAAAATTCCTCGTTCTTTCGCTAAAGCTTCAATTTCAGATAATACCATTTTTAGAAATTCTTTGTTCGGATGAATGATGATTCTGTCGTCCATGTAGGCGTCATAACAATGGATACTTCTTACCGTTTTACACCAGGTGTCAATCTTGTTCGGATAATAAATCCCTATGATTTGCGAAATCTGGGATCCTATCCCGATAGATTTTCGTAGCATTCTTCTTCCGGTCTTCAGCCTATCCGGAATAGATTGATAGTCGAGCGAGTTGAACACTTCGTCTTCGATATTCGGGTCGTCTGTGTAAGAGACGTCTATCTCATACGTTTGAAGGATGCTCCTAACCAGGCTGATGATCATCTGATCATCCAGTTTATCCTCTATTTGCCGAATGGCAATATCGTGGCGGATATTATCGAAATATTTCCTGAAGTCAATCATCAATACATATCCTTCTGTTCCATATCGCCGGTAATGCCATCGCAGATGCTCTTCGAATCTTCTTCTGGTGAAAGATATCCCTTTGTGCTTCAAGCTGGCCCCATTATCATGAATCAGGTAATGGCTTAGCTCAGGAATAAGAACATCATCGGCCAGAGCGTGTTGAACCACTGCATCTTTGGGCGTCATTGAATTGATGATTCTTTCGTGCCCGTTCTCTCTGATCTTAAATCTGGTCCCTTGCGATGGTACATATCTTCCTTTATCAACTTCCTCTTTCAATTTTGAAATGTTTGATAATCGGTTCAGAAGAAACTTCTGACTGACATATTTCCATCCGGACGATTTATACAGGCGCTTGCAAGCTAAGAAATAGGATTCTCCGTTTAGATTTTTCATGTTCAGGGGCGCCGCGCTTATAGTCCTAATACCCATAGGTAAGGCCGTCGCGGCGCTTATTTACCTTTCGGATGGATACACGCTCATCCCCTGCTCTGTCCCTCGGCTTCTAGCCTCCCTGGGACTCTGAGGATACGGGCGGACGCCGTGGACATCCGACGCGTTGTTGTAATCTGCCTCGCCATTGTTGTTGACATTGGCAAAGTAAATGGAGCTCGCTATCAGCGTGTACCCAATGAATTAATTCAAATCTTTATTTCTTTTGTTATCTGATTTTCTCCAGCCCTTCAAGAGGGCTATTTCTTTGTTGATGGATTCAACATAAGGCAGAAGCTTATCTGCTTTCGTTGGAAGAACATCGGCTATGAATTCAAGGGTCTGAATCAGATTCTCACAGGCGGAAACAGCATTATCCTGAAACAACCTCCTGGCCTCGGCCTCTGCTTTATTGGTCGCCCATAATGAATAAGCATTGGTGATATTCTGCTCCATTCTGTCCAGATTTTTCAGCACTCTTTCCCGGCAGTACGTTACGGCCCACAGCGGGTAATCATCAACAATTCTTGAGATTCCGTATTTCTTCGCAATATCCTCAAACAGATCTTTATCCTTTGGATTCCATCCTTTCGTGTAGAAAGTGGGTTCCCTGGCTCTGGGTTTTAGTCCAAAGTCTCTAACCATCAGGAAAAAGAGCTGCCTGTGCAATTTCCTCGCATTCATGTAGAATTCAAGTTTTGATAAAGTTCTCTTTCTGGCTAATACCATAATTCCTCCTGCAGCCCCATTCAGGGGCTGCGTAATGGTTAAAGGTTAATAGAGCAGGAAATACGGGCGGACGCCGTGGACAACCGACGCGTTGTAGCAATCCGCCTCGCCATAGAAGTTGACATGGGCAAAGTAAAAGGAGCTCGCTACGTCCCTCAACCAGCACCAGGAATTTCTTGTGAAATTCTGGCCGTACCTGAATGCGGCAATCTGCTTATTGCATTCGTAAGTATCTCTCCCAGAAGACGCGAATGGGGCATGTCCAAACATCATGGCTTCGTTAAAGAGATTGCATGTTACATTAACCCACTCGCCGTCGGTGTATACAGATGCGCCATTCCCCATTCCTCCGGCAGCTGAGTAAGCGTTAGCGTCAATCGCTTTCGTAAGCCGTTCTCTATGTACAAGCACGTGACCGGATCCGAAAGCATTTACTATTCCTGTAGCGTAAAGCGGGATGGTGGCTGTCCACATTTCAGAGCCTTGGTAACCTCCGGTGGTTGTATTGCTGGCGTTCATCCTGGCGGTTCCCAAGTTGATTTCCGGAAAAAGCAGAACGTGATGCGTTGTTGTTTCTGTATCTCCTCTATGAAGGTCGTAGTCCAGGTCCCCAACAATCCATTTAACGTCGGAATATGCCGTTCCGTTTACGGTCACGCTTTTTATTATGTAGTCGCCTGGAAAGATATCATCAAAAGTTCCGGCAGCGATAGCAGTACTCATTCCGCCACTTGCAAAATAAGAAGTAAGGTCTTTCCCTCTATATACACTATTATGGGATCCGGCCGTTTTTGGCAGTACGTTATTAAGCATTGATGCCAGTTCTGCCGCCGCTTTTGCTGCGGTTTCTACGTAGGCGGTGGATGCAATTTTGGTTGAATTGTCTCCGGCAGTTTGTGTTACAACTTCTGATGTTCCGGTTACGGTTAATGACCCGGCCGTTACTGCTCCGGTGATGGCGGCGCTTCCTGCATTTACGTCATTCGTTGCAGTAACAGATCCGGCCGTTACCGCTCCGGTGATGGCGGCGCTTCCTGCATTTACGCTTTTAAAGTTGCCTTTGTTCCAGGCTTTTCCGCTAATACCGATTTCTCCTTCTCCGTCTGCTCTGGGGCAGATATTTTTCGTACTCATTAAATGGCTCCTTTCGTAATAATATTTCCATTACCATCCAGTTCCCAGAAGTGGGACCAGGTTGGTGTCTGGTTCGGAATAATATTTCCATCATCATCCAGTTCGAAAAAATCATCAACTTTATTCGTCAGGCAAACCCAGTTTTTGGATGTATCCGGATTTTCTCCTTTGATATTTTCTCCGATGCATCTATAAGTGTATCCGTCTGTATAAGCCACGGTCTGAGGATAGCTGTAAGACGTTGACGAATCATACTTAGGCTCCTGTTCCGAAAGTGTCTCCTGTATTTTCTTCACTTCGGCAAGGCTATTTGTTGCTGATGAGTCCGAAAGCGCCGCAGCTGATGCACTGGCTTTGGCATTTGCGTCATGTGTGCTGGATTCATCAGCTTCTTTTTTCGCAGCATCTGCAGAAGCTGATGCTGCTGATGCGGATTCGGCGGCCGTCGCGGCCGATGTCTTGGATGCCTGGGAGCTGGCTTCGGAATTATCAGCGGAAATCTTTGCGTTCGCTGCATAGTTCTTCGCCAGGGAAGTGGCTTCTGCGGTGGCGGTCGAAAGGTCTGCATTAGCCAGCCTTCCATCTGCCCAGATTAGGGCGTATCCATTTTTCGGATGCGGGAGTGTGACATCAAAGCTCTTGATATCTGTAGAATCATCAAGTCGGATTGTGCGGGACATGTTGTTTTTGAAATCCTGGGCAATCATAGTGAGCTTGTCTAATCCATCTTCTGTTACGTCGAACGGCCATACAGTTCCAAGAGATGATTCCTGGGTTAATACTGTTTCTCTCTTAATTACGAGTTTTTCTCCCGTCTTTAAAATAGACGGTTGCTCGCTTTCATCTCTAGTCTCTCCTGGCGGATATCCCGGATAGGTAAGCGTCTTGGCTTCCATATCAATGTAGTAGTCGCTCGTTAATGTTTTAGTATTATTTTCTGAATCTACAAGTACTACCTGAATGTCTTCACTGTTGAGAAACGGAAATGTGATTGAAAACGTCTTGGCAGTCCCGTCTCCTAAATAGGTGACTCTGTTTTCTAATGTGCTAATCATTTCTTTCCTCCTTTCTCTTCTTTCAACTCTTTGTCGAAAGCTGACTTATAGATGAATTCTGTCAATGTGTGGCTGTCTGTACTCATTAAGCGCAAGAAATTCCAGTATCCGTCTACGATTGTATCCGGAAGGGAAAAAGGTGTGCTTCTTGAAATGGCCTTGTTAATGTTTCTTCCGGTCTCCAGATCATCCCCCTTGTAGATGCTCTGAAGGGCTTTCCCCAGATAGGTGAGGGCTCCTAAAGCCGGTACATCCGGAGCGAGATCCTGCAGCTGGACCTTCCCTCCTTTCATGATGTAATTGGCCACGTTCGGGAGGGCGTCCCTGATTACCGGCACGCCTCCAAGGGGGCTGCCGGAGGCCATGACGTAGGCCAGCTTCTTTTTCCACTTATCATCATCATTCGAGTCGTCCCAGAGTTCTCGGAGACAGGTTTCGAAGAATCCGTTAAGCAGCCACCAGAATAGGGTTGCTGTAAGCAGTGGTTTGATATTTCTGTGATCATACATTTCGTATCCGGCTCGGATGAATTGATTCGTGACAAGATTCGTGTAAGAGAAGAAAGCGGTCATTTCGGAAATAGGACCTTTCCGCCTCATGAAAGCTGTCTGGTCTTTCACTTCTCCGGATCCGAAAGTTTCCCGCACAGCTTTATCTGCAAGTCTTACGGCCTCGGCGTTCATTTCTTCCTGGGAGAGTTTCCCCTCCATCGAAAGCTTCCTCATGGTGCCTTTGTACGTAGCCATCCATTCAGGCAAAGAGAACATTTCATCTGTCCATGCCATGATTTTGAAGGCGCCGGAGTTGATCTTATCTATTCCGTATTTCTCGTGGGTGATGAGAGATCTTACTTCGGACTCGTTCTGACCTACTTGAATCTTGTCGCCCAAGGCCATATCGCGGTCCATATTGGCGGCCCGCTCTTTCATGTACGTAGATTTCTGCGTGATGAAGCGGTACTGGTCTCTCACGTTGGAATAGGCATTGGGGCCTCCTCCGAAGTAGAAGTCCGCCGTGGCCTTCAGGGCATTATATGCGCCCATCCTGTCCATCATCCCGAAAATGTTGAGAACATTCAGGAGCGCCGTAGATACTCTATAACCCATGGTGGCGAAAGCGTAATTGTGGCGGAGTCGGTTTAGTGTCCCGTTCCATTCACTCATTTCGATAATTGAAGAGTGCCAGTTGTCGCTTACCCATTGCCTCAGCATATTCAGCCCTTCCGGCCCGATGGTTCTTTCCAGTGTGCTTACTACTTCTTTCCTGCTCAGCAGCTTATAGACATCTACGGTAGCCTCTCGCATGGAAACGTGCTGGATGGCTTCTGAAATATGGGACGTGTACACATCCAGGTCCAGCCGCAAGAGCTGGCCGCCGGAGCCTTTCTCTCGTGACTTGGTGGATCCCATACCCAGAGCGAAGGCGGATATCCCCTGGAGGTCTTCCGCTGCGATTTCATTGGCTGCGCGTTCGTTCGTAATTCCTGCCAGTTTCCTGTCATACTTGATCGGATAGTACATTCCTTCTATGGTTCGGCCATTCTTCAGCTGGATTTTCAGCCCTGGGACTTTCCCCATTGGCGTTCCGTAGAGGTCATTCTGGATTTTATTTCTTTCTCCCCAATATCCGTTCACATGGCTCCAGATGCCTTCTACGAAATCCCAGTCTCTCTTATCTAGAGTCTTGTCCAGGAAATCAAGCATCTGGGCTTCGTTTCCGCCTACAGTTTCCATGAGCCTTGCTCTATTCGACTCGGTTCCCATGTTGAGAGCCATACAAATGACCTGCTCCTTGGTCCAGCGATAGGGCTGTCCTGTAGAATCGTATCCATATGTATAGTCTTTCTTGCTTCTCATTGAGGTCCATTCTTTTCTAGAGTACATGGAGAAAACTCCCTGGATCTTCTTATTCGCGTCCTGCTTCATCTTCCGCCGGACGGCGGAGGCTTTGTCGATAGGCACATAGACATACTGGTAGAATTCCTTCCCCATCCTCTCGATGAGAATTTCAGGAAGGGTAATGTCTTTCACGAGTTTGTGTAATTTCTCGGCAGCTCGATCTATGGTTCTGGCCTGGAGCGCTTTTTCAAGCGGAGGGCGTTTGCTGTGAGTCCAGTTGGTCATGATCTCATCCTGGATCTTATCTGCAGCATCTTCGAAAGAGGTACCCAGTGTGTTTCCTTCATATTCTCTCCGGCCAATCTTGTAGACAGCCTTTATGGCCTTGAAGATTTCTCGGAGGTCATTCATTTTGAGGTCCATCATCTTTCTGGGGTCTCTAGAATCAAAGAGAGCTATCATCCATGGAGCTACGACTTCTTTCCCCAGATTAGGTCCTCCCATTTCGGCGTCGGGGTTTAAGTCGATGTTCAGGGACTTCCATTCAAACGGTCTGGAGAGCCCGTTCTCATCCAGCGGTAATTCTCCGTCATAATTCGTAATTCCGGCCATGTAAGCCAGGTGCTGCACGAAATACCGTGCGTCATCATTCATCAATACCGGCTTTTCTTTACGGCCGATCCGGTTCAGAATTCCCAATATCCCATACCGGTCCATACCTTCTTCATTGTTCTGGACGGTGGTAAGTTTGCCTCCACCATGAAGGGCATGTTTGATTTCATCGATGTTCTCCTTGGCCATGCGGCTCATGAGAATGTCTTGCGTTTCTACCTGCTTCTGGTAAGCGGCTTCCTCGAAGTCGTTCATTTCCATGGCCTTCATGCCTCTTACATTCGCGATGCGGGCTTTGTTCTCCCACCACCTCCAGCTGGTGGCATGGGATACGGTTTCTTCCCCCAGTGTGGAGGCTGCGTCGTCCTTCATGAGTTTGTAATCCAGTCTCATCGCTTTGCGGGATTCTTTGAGCCCGTTCACCATGTCTTCCAACTGCGACGAGAGGTCGGCCACTGTGGCCTCGGATTCGGTGATAGTGTCTTTTTGTTCTGAGGATTTGGCTCTTTCTTTCTCCAGTTCGTCCTGGAGGGCTTTGATGTTGCCGTTCAGTCTGTCAATGACTTCGCCGGAAGTCTTGTTCCGGCTTTCCGCTTTTTCGGATTTTTCCTTTTCTTCCTTCAGCTGGTCTTTGAGTTTATTCACTCTTTCTTCCAGTTTCTGGATTTTGTCCTCATCCCTTGTGATGCGTTCGGCCTGGCGTCCCATTTCCGCTTTCTCTTCCGATGTGACGAGTCCTAACCGTTCTTTGATTTCCATGGCCACTTTGGCCTTGTCCTTAGCCCGTTTGAGTTTCAGCTGTGACGATGTGACTTGGGCGATGTACTGGTTAACTCTCTTCTCTAAGAGATGGGCTTCGATCTGTGAACGCTTCTGAAGTCCTTCAGGAGATTCCAGGACGGATTCTGCCATGGATCTTACGTCCTGTTCGGTAAGCATGTTTTCTTTGAAGTTCTTCACTTCATCCTCAATGTGCTTGTTCCAGCGTTCTTTTGTTGTCCCGCCCATTTCTTTCACGGCATTCAGGAAATCTTTCTCTTCCAGGCCGTTCATTTTGAGGAGAGATCTCTTGTCTGCTTCTGTCTGATTCCCTGAGTTGTACAGCTGTTCGATCATGTAGATGGGATTTTCTTCAGCCAGTTTCCTTTCGAAGTCTCTCCGGTTCTCTTCGGTGTCTATGGACTTCCGGAAATTATCCAGGGCGTCGCTCTTCATGGTCTTCATGTAGTAAGACATGGCGGCTTCCTTGGCTTTTTCTTTGACTTCTTCGCTCCAGCGCTTAAAGTTCTCGGCTTCTGTCTCATTGACGTTCATAGCCTTGTCGATAGAGTCCAGTTTTCTCTGGGCGGCCCAGGCTTCTATTTCGCTGTCTGTAGCGATCATGTGGTCAAAAATATCTCTGATTTCCGGAGTGAGCTTTGCTTTCCCCAGGCTCTTAGCGGTCTTGTAGATGTCTACCAGCCAAGATTTGAATCTCCGGAACACGCCTTTCATTTCTTTAGTCGGAGCGACGCCGTCTATGAGGTACTTCTCGAATCCCCTGGCAAATCGTTCCTGCATCCAGATTTCTTCAGCGCCTTCTACTCCATTTCGGACGTCTTCGGAGTGTTTCATGAATTCTTTTTCCAGTGACGTCCCTTTGTACTCTTCCAAATGCTTGTCTGAGTAGGCGGCCCATCCCCGAATAACGGCCAGGTCCTTTTTCACCTTCTGCAGTGAAGCAGCTGCCTTTTCATGGTTCCCCCCGAAATAGTTCTGAATGTCTTCTTCGGTCAGGTTCTCCGCCTGTTCAAGAGCGGAAAGGAACATATGGGCGCCTTCGTGAATTACGGTTGACTGGCTGGCTCCGTCGAAAAGTTCGATGGCTTTTCTTTTCGGATCATAGGACCCCTGGTAGCCTCCGCCGGACTGGAAATAAACATTGAGCTTAGCGGCCAGATCTTCCGTTTTAGCTTTCTGGTCTCCTTCCTTCTTGGGATCGTAAGTTTTCACGGTTAATCCCTGCGACTTCAGATAGCTCGTTATCTCTTTCTTAGTCCCTTTTGGTACAACAGCACCGGAAAATTCTGAAAAGGAAACTGCTCTGGCTGGCTTCGCTTCGAAATAATCAGTCATGACCCCTTTAGCTGCATTGATGGCCTCTTTCATTTCATCCAGCATTGCTTCCGGGTTATTTGTGAAAAAGTGTTTTCTTAGAGATTTTATTATCTTTTCATCGGTTACTTTACCTTTGGCAGCATCTACGACTGCACGGTTCAAGTCGTCAAGAACGTCCATGCCATTTGGGTATTCATTATGGCTGTAGCAGATATCCCGGAGGTCGTTCATTGCTCTCTTAAATCTTCCGTAATTTTCCATGGCTTCTTCTGATTTATCCGGAGCAAGAACATTTTCTGCTTTCTTTATCTGGGAAATTGACTTGAATTTTTTTGAAATTCCGGCCAATAACTCATTGTCCCCAAATACAAGGTTTTTCTGCTTAGCAGATCCTCGTTCCTTAAGCATGGCTTCAACTACGTTGTCTAAAGTAATCGGCTCTTTTCTTCTGCCAATGCGTATTCCCGGATTAGTGAAAAGATTTTCAGTTTCACTTTCAAGCCATGCGCGATATTTTGGCTGTAAGTCTGATTTGTCCTTAGTAAGAACATACTTTTCCAAATTATCGGCGAATCTAAATCGGTCAGGCTCGGTTTTCCCATAGCCTCTAGCCTCTTTTTGAAGATCATGCATCATGTTGATATTAAAGCTTCCGTTAATGAAATACTTATCCAGATAGAAAGAGGCCACTTCGGCATCATATTTCTTCGTGTAATAGTCTTTCATCTTGTCATAGATTTTCTTAGAAAGCTCAACATATTCCTTGCTTTCGTATTTTGGAAGATCTTCGGAAAGCTGCTTTCTGAGAGAAGCGTTCTTTACAATCCCATATTTATCGGCAGCCACCTTTTTCATGGGAATTTTTACCTGCTTCCCAAGGATTCGTGTCACGTAGTAATACCTTATTTGCTTCATGGTACTCATACGATGTACAAGATCCTGCTGGTCACTACTGTTTCTTACTCGGTATTCGAGTTCTGAAATGTCTCCGCTCCTATTCATAAAGCCAACTTCTGAGAATGCTTCTTTGAACCGATCTACGAAACTTTTGACTTCAGAATCACTTGGTTTGTCGTACTCAATTCTAGGAAAAGTAGCTGTATATGCGTCCCTGGAAAATACATCATTATATACGGATTTTTTAGGATCTATCATTTCCTTATTCCCGATAAGTGTGATTCCTCCAAACGCGTCGAGTCCAGTCTTCATGCCTTTCTTGGAAATTCCCAATGATGGTACTGGCAGTCCTCCCAGTTTTATGGCACTTTCCAATTTTTCCGGAGTAATGTTATGAGTGACTATCAAATCAGGCTCTGCGTTTTTCTTGACTGCTGATTGCCCATACTTCCATTCTTGATGGTGGTAAGCGGCTTTTGTTCCCATCATAAACGGCAAATCCTTACCGTCAAAGTTAATAACGGCCGGTCCATAAGGAGTGTCGTAGTTAGGCATGGGAAGATCCGGATAAGTATGATTCTTCTTTGCTTCCCTGGCGGATTCGAATACTACATAGTGTTGGGTTGGAATCTTGCTCCTAACGTCTGCAGCTTCTTTGATTTTCCTTACCAGCTCTTTGAAATCGTGATCAGGCCGCTTTCTGTAAGAATCTACCTCGTTTTCTAGTTTTTCCAAAGTTTTCAAGTTATCCAGTTCCCATAGTGGCAGGGTCTTCTTCAAGTCTTCATATCTCTTGATTCTAGCTTCGGATTCTTTATCAAGGTCGATATCTCGTTGTCTTTCGGTCTGGTCATCGGCGCGGGCTTGGGTCATGAAGGCTTCCGCCTCTCCCCCCAATCTTCTATAAGCGGCGTAGTCATCTTGCTTCGCTGCATCTTCTAGAAGTTGCATGTCTCTTTCAAGATCCGCCAGTTTTTTTCTTTCTGACCGGGAAATCTTGAGGTCCTTAAACATGGTTTCAGTTTCAGATTTGAGTGCTTTTACCTTGGCTAGATATCCCAGTAAATCATTCTCGTCATAATGGTCCAGCATGTCGTAGAGGCTGTCCATCTTATCCACGTATTTCTTGACTTCCGGATATTTGATTTCGAGATCCACCAGCTGTACCAGCAGATGATCAACGGAATTACTTATCTGTTCTTTCGCCTTATAAATATTCCCTTCGCCGGAAAATCCTTCTCTTTCCTGGATTACGTGCTGAATCTCATGGACCAATGCCTTCTTCGCTTCACCGGCCGGAATTCCTTCGTCAATGACAATGTTTCCGTCATCATCAACATATCCGGAGGCCCCATGCAACTGTTTGTCTTCGGTTCTCTGAATCGATTCAAGGTGGACCCATTTACCCTTCAGCTCAGGGTAGGCTTCATAGAGGGTGGGGTTATCGTAGATCTCTTCCAAGGTATGGGGTTTCCCATCTTTGGCGGGCGTGAAATCGATTTTATCCAGATTATCCCGTATTTCGAATCTCCATTTGTGGTCCGGCCTCCGCATCCATCCGGTAGCTTTCCAAATTTCTTCCGGAGATTTACCATTTTCTTCCATGGATGCAGCTGTGCGCAGCTTGCCTTCCGGGGCGGCAATCGCATGTTCACCGGCCATCTGGTTTAGCTTCGTGGGGTCTCCGCCTTTAACGATTTCAGCCATGCTCTTTTCCAGCGGGATTCCATAGTTCTTTTTCAGGTTCTCTGCAATTTTGGACAGGATGAGTGCACTTTCTTTGGCTGCGGTTTCGGCTTTAGTATCCTTGGCGGCAGCGTTAATCTGTGCAAGGTAGGGTTTGTATGCCTTATCGTAGGTTTCTGTGTCCAAAAGCGTTCTGGCAACGAGATCATCTTTATCCATGGAGTTGATAACGTCACTGACTCTTTCCAAAGATTCGACGCGCTTCTTGGCCTCGGTAATGCTCTGGATTTCCATTTCTCCTTCAGCGTCTCCGGGCTTTACGCTGGCCTCCAGCTCTTTCAGGTATTGCTCGTGGTCATAGTCCAGGATGTCCCTTTGTGTGGGCATGGATCCTTTCTGCTTCCATACGTCGCTATACCATCCCTCATTGGAAGATACTCTAGTGGATTCCCACTGGCCGCCCTGGCTGTCGTTTTCCCTGGCAATGATACCGACTTCCCCCGTTCCCTGGCCTTTCTGCTTCCGCCGGATATAATCTACATGTTCCTGGGCATTCGGGAGTTTATTGGTCCAGTCTTTGATAGCTTCATTCAGCGCGTTCTTCGCATTCTCTTTCAGGTCGGTTAATCCGCCGGAAAGTAGCTCAGCCATTGTCGCTCTATCTTCTCGGCCCTGTTCTGTATCCCCTTTGAAGTGTTCGTTCAGGATTTTCTGGGATGCCATGGCTTCCCGTTCCTTCTGGGATGACTGAACAATGTCCCTCAGTTCCTTCGCCCTGTTCCGGATTTCCTGAAGGTCGTGGATAGTGCGTTCTCCTTTGTCCAAGGTTCGATAGTTTTCCAGGGCTGTATTCATTTCCGGGGTTGCGGTCTGCAGGTATTTCCCCGAATCGATTTCCAATGGCTTCCCGGTGGTGATGGATTCGTTCAGATCTTTTTCAGTGATTGCTCCCGTAGATACGAGCTGGTTCAAGGCGGCGTGGGTTTCCGGGTTCTCGGCTGCTGTCTGGGCGTCGATGTATACTTTCCCCATTTCGGCTTTCTCCAGCTGATTCTGTACGGTGGCGGCGTAGGTCTTCGTGGAGTTTTTGAAAAGTGAAGATTTATCCCGAATATCCATAAGCCGGTCAATCATTCCCTTTTCATTGTTTCTCTCCATCATGGTCCTCGCAGCGTCGAAGTCGGCCTGGGAGAGTTTATTGATTCCGACGTAGGCTCCGGCTCCATGGATGAGAGATCCGGGCAGCATGGTCCCTACAACTGCAGGAAGGGCTTGCCACATGGCGTCAGTAGCGTCATCGAACATTCTTTTGTAGCTCATGCCCTGGTATCCGGACGCTCTTTCGTCGATATCAGAAATGGCGCTCTGGATGCCTTCTTCGGCTACTTCGCTGGCGGTGGCCTTTACAAACTGGGTGGCGGCTTTTTTCGCTGCGGCCTTCTTTGCGGATTCCTTGTATGCGTCAGTTCCGGCTTTAATGACTTTCTTTATGGCTCCGGCATCCTTAATAGCTTCTTGGGCGGCTACCTTTCTCCCGGCCATACTAAATACAGATCCTACGGCTCCGTAGGCGTAGTTTGTGACTCCTGTCTCTACTACAGCCTGTAAGGCGGCATCCCTTCTGGCCATGGCGCGGGCTTGGGTGTTTGTGAATACTCTCGTTCCATCCGGATTCTTTTCTGAAATGTATTGCAGGTAGTTGTCCCCCACCTGAGCTTTGTAGGTTCCAACCAGAATTCCCAATGTCCCTAAACCGATTCCGGCAGCGGCTCCGGCCACTCCGATCGGAACGGCCGCGGCGGTCCCTGTGAGTCCAACAGCTCCGACAGCAGCGGCGGTCCCCATTGTGCCAATGGCTCCGGCATTGAGCGCGATCTGATTGATATACTGGGCGGCCTGGGGACCTAAAGTAGAAACGATTTCCTTTAATCCGTCCGCAATGTTCCTGGCCATCTGGGAGTTCATACGTATTGTCTGCCCCAGAACATAGTTAGGGCCTCGGCCTTCGTTCTGCATTTCCGGGCGGGATTCGATCTCCTGAAGTTTATTCAGTGCGGTGTCCAGGTCAATATTCCCAGTATACAGGTCGTATTTAATGTTGCTGGCTTCGTCGATATCCCTGCCGGCATTCCAGTTGTCTTTTATGAATGCTGCTTCGTCTGAAATTCCACTAGCGATGAGGGCGGGAAGGCCACTCATGGCGGCGATGGTGGTTCTCCCCTTCAATACAGCGTTGGAGTCCTTCAGGGCCATGGTTACAGCAACGGGGTCATCCATGTCCAGTTCCGGGTACATATCGCTTAACGTGGTGGGCGTAAACGGCTTATTGTCCAGGAAGGCGGCATTCCGCTGCCTGTCATATTGGATTAAAGCTGTATCATACATTTTTAAATTGGATGCTAGAATCTGCGGGCTGATGCCCAGTGCGCTTCCCAGTTTCTCAGAATTGGCTAGGCGTGTTTCATCGGGTGCATCGTTTCCAAAAATATTCCGGTAGATGGCCGTTGACTTGATATCGTCCTTCAGTGAATCGATCTGCATGGAAACGGCCTCTCCGATTGTAGTCGGTACCGAGATGTTGTCTACCTGTGCCTCGGCTGCCTGGTCCTTAGCTTCTTGCTGTCCTTCGGTGAGCTGGATACCTGAGTAGGATGGAGTACCTCTTACGTTTTCCGGCTCTACGTCCTTCAGTTTAATTCCCTGTGTTACCAGGGTAAGTAAATCATTATCGTCCATTTTGTCTCCTTACAGTTGGAACACACTTAACGATCCATCGGCTATTTCCTGCATCTGGTCATTGGAAACGTAGACAGTATCTTTCTTTCCGTTTCCATAATCCCGTTCAACGTAATAGCCATTCGGATTGCCATCATCATCAACAGCCTGGCTGAGGTCCGAAATGTGTTTAGAATACATATCGGCCTCAGACATCTGAGCCGGGGTGAAGGTGCTTCCAAAGATATGGAATTTCGTAAACCCGCCAACTTTAGTCGCTCCGGTGTCATCCAGAGTCTGTTTCCCAATGACGTTATAGTAGATGGTCCTTAATTCTTCAGCGTCAAGGTCTCTCCCGTTATCATTTCTAAAGTTGAGTATCTCCCGCCTAATGAGCATCTTTGCCGTTGGGGTGACAGCAGAAGTCGTGGTCCAGCATTCGTTCGCTATGGTCTGGTCGTCATCCGGAATTTTAACCGCATGGGGACCGACTCCGTTCTGTGCATCGGTGAGGTCTTTCTCCAGCTGCGCTTTCTGGTCAGGAGAAACATAGATACCATTCCGGGCCAGGAGGTTAATCTTATCTGAGAGTTCATCTTCGGTGGAAATTTCTTCTCCGATGAGCGCATCCAGGGCGTTGAAGTTCTTGGATCTTAATGTTCCATCTTCTTTGAGTCCCCTTGCCATGTTGCTGGCAGCGTTCACTCTCCGGGCCTCGGATTCCTTCGCGTTAAACCAGGTGTTCATAAGGGCTGTACCCTGGGAGGAGTCCGTTAGAAGGTTGTCTGCATTTACTCGGTCTGAAACGTAACTGTAAATATCGGCAGCTGTGGAACCTCCCTGGCGCATTTCCAGAACGCTTTTCTGGATATCGCTGACCTGATTGGAAATGTACTGGATCTGCTGACGCTTTTCATTCTCGTATTCACTATCGAAGATCTCTTCCCGTTTGGCGTTGAGCTGGGCTTTTTCTTCGTCCGATATATAGCTTCCTCTGCTGGAAGAGATTCCTTCTTCTTTGGCAAGTTCGTTTACGGATCCATATCCCAAAATCCCGCCGGAAATGTTAGAGAATTCTTCCATGTTCCCAATGTGGATTCCTCCACTTGAATTTCGCGCCATGTACTGGCCGTTTCCAATATAGATGCCCACATGGCGTGCTCCATCTATGAAGTCTCCAGGCGCGGGGGTATAGTTCCCGTTTTCTACATCTTCTCCGGAATGATAGCAGTCTCCAAAGTCCGATTTCGTCGTGATCCGGTTTCCCGGAAGGATTCCAGTCTTGCTATATACATCAGCTGTCCAGGAGTCGCACTGTTTGCTGTCATCGTCTGTCACGGTCCCTTTCCAGTGGTCGTTCAAGGTGTAATTGTTCTGGGCGTATTCGGCGACTTTGCTGCCTATGTCAGATCCTCCTCCGGGGTAGAGTTCATCGTAGTCCTTTTTCACGGCGTCGAGATAGCCTTCGTTTCTGGCTGCATCAGTTCCGTCCCTTCCTCCATTGTGTGAAAGGATGGCCAGGTCATCGTCTCCGCCATGATATTCCAGATTTGACTTGTACAGTTTCGCAGCGGCAATGATGCTCTTTCTCGGATCTGTCCTATCCGCCGGATCCAGTCCTACGGATTGTGCCGTAGGTGCATCAAATTCGAAGAGTCCTACATGGTCTCCGTTGGAGGCTTTCGGGTCAAAGGACGATTCCCTGAGGCACATGGCCTTCAGGTTTCGGATCTGGGCATCGGATAGTCCGGTCACCTGCTGAGCCTCGTCGAAGTAATTATCGTACTGGTCGAAGGTGGCATTCCCTGTGGCGAATCCTTTCGTTGTGTAAGATCCGGCGTTGAACGGATTATCTTTTGAATACAGTTCCCAGGCTTCTTCTTTCGTCATCTTTGTGAGGTCCAGGCCTTTTCTCTTTACCCATGCGCTGAATCCTTCTTTGACTCCGACGGTAAGTTTCTTCTGGGCGGCCAGGTCAGCTGCGGGCTTTAGGATTGATTCGCTGACGCCTCTTGTTCTTGCGTAGGCGATGACGTTCTGCATGGCCGTATAGTCTCCTGTGGTAGCCATTGTGTTCAGAAGTGTCTTCGTGTTCTCATCATTGACTTTATGGAGTTTATCGTCGATCGTGGCGTTGTCATATCCCAGGCCTTTAAGAATGGCTCTGGAGTCCTGTTCGTAGAGGCTCCAGTTGGGGATGAGGGATTTCGGGTTTCTCAGGGTCTCGTTCGTTAGATTGTTCTGGAGTGCGTCCAACTGTTCATTGGCATATACTTCCATCTGCCCCCGCTGGTATCTATCTATGTTGTCAAGGGTATTGGTCATGGAATTCTGCCTTCTCTGGTCGAAGGCGCTTTTTGCATATCTTGAATCAATTCCATGGTCTTTCAGCACCTGGTCGTAGATCTGCTGTTCCCCCTGTGCGTAGGCCTTCTGCAGTCCTTCGGCGTTCTTCCCCTGCATGGTGTTATAAAGGCCATTCTTCTCATCGTCCATCATAGAATTGACTTTCGTCTGATAGTCATTGATGGCATCGATGACTCTATCGTTCTGGTCCTTTACCCAAAGTTTCCCGATGGTGTCAATGGTATTGCCTACGGCGGCTCCGATGGACTTCGATCCGGATGTGTCTCCTCCGGCGCTGGCCAGGGTGACGGGAGAGGTTACTTTCCCCTGTATTGTGTTTTTGTTGACTGTGGCATCGAACTGGGATAGTCTCATGTTCCCTCCTTACTTCAGCCAGTCATAGGGGCCTTTGGTGCTGATTATCGGTTTGGATTTATAGCGATTCAATGCATACACTTCATCTTCCATGGTCTCCGGCATACCTGCGATGGCGGCCTGGTGGTGAAGCATATTGTTTCCGGTATTAGCCGCTTTGCTTCCGGCTCCGGCATACATCCGGCTCACCCCGTAAATGTTGGCCGCGGTGGAAAGGAGGGTCCCAAACATGGCGCTTCTCCCCTGCTGCCTGGCGTTATAAGCAGAGGTTCTCGCAGCGTTGGCCCGGTTCTCGTAGTTCATCTGGTTAATGTAGGCACTCTTCGTGTCGTTTCTTTCATTATTCAAGAGGTTCATGGATGAGTTCTTCCAGGCATCATAGTTAGATGAGTTCATGTCCATGACGGATCCATCGCTGGTTAATCCGCTGGCTCCGGCCTCTGTCAAGTTGCTCCCCCTGATTAGTCTTCTTCTGTCGTCCAGCTGCTGCTGTTTCTGTAGGTATTGGTCGGCTATCTGACTTCGCTGCTGGTCCGCAATCCTGGCGTTCTGCTGAGCAGCGTCGGCCTGGGCGTTGTAATAAGCTACCTGTGCCTTGGTCTGCTGGCGCTGCGTGGCCATCTGGTTAATTCCCTGAAAGGCGGTGAGGCCAATCATAGCGGCGCTTACACTACACATGCTTCCTCCTTAATGTGAATTTCACAAACTTAGTCCCGTTTTCCGTTACTACGGGCTCTTTATCTATCTCAGCTCCCGCATGTTTCATAAAGCGCAGGGCCTTTTTATTTTTCAAGGAAATGTAATTGTACAGGGATTTATGGTCCATCATTTTTTCGGAGATATAGTCCATTCCGCAGGAGACAAGTGCCTTCACGTGCTTCGATACGTCCTTTGTCCCCAACATCCAGATAGATGTCCCGTCCAGGTTCTCAGCGATTCCGAAGAGGGCTAATGGTTCATCTCCGTAGAAGGCCTCATAACATTCCTCGGAAGAAATCACAGAAGAAATGATTTCCTCTTTCGGGTCTTTCCCCTGGGCTTCGATTTCCCGCCTATCCTGCGTCCGAAGGTTCCTGGCTATATGATTTATCGTCCGATTGTCGGCAAGGCTGCTGTAGGTCAAAATTCCCATGATTCTGATGATGTTCACTCCGTAGTAATACTTATTCAATGACCACCATCTCCTTTATCAGCGCAACGAGATTGAACGGGTAAGGATCTTTCGCGGTAATGTAGATTCTCCCGTCTTTCCCGAATCCGGGGTTATTTGGAAGGGTCACTCGTTTGTCCCCCGAATAGAGCTCGATTTCCTGCTGCTCCAGTTCTTCGTATTTAATCTGGTCTGTCTGCCTTGAATTATTCCCGACGTACCCTCCTAAGGAATTCACCAGCCTCAGGATAACGGCGGAAATCTTCTTCCTCGCTCCCTGGAGCGTCCCCTGTTGTGTATTGCCCTCGATGTTCGGAGTCTCGATTTCCATTTCGTATGGAAGGCCGATGATCATTTTCTTTGACGGGTTCGGGATTTCAAATTTTCCGCTGGAGTCCAGTGTGACCTCGAAATATTTCCCTTCTGAGAGGACCATGGCCTTCTCCCCGGCCAGGTGGGCGTCTGTTCCTTCGTTCGTCTCATTTTCGAAACTAAGGATTGATGCTGCGTCCATCATCACGTAGTCCATGGGATCTTCTCCGTATCCCTGGTTGAAAAGTCTTTCTATCGATGTGACAGCTTTCCCATTGATTGTCCGTTTCACGGCAGCATAGATAGAGTCTGAATCGGATGATTCCACGTTGCATACGGAGAGGAAATTCCCCTGGGTTGTAATGTGGGACCAGGCGTAGACCTTCTGATCCTGAATATAAGAAATGCAGCTGATGGATCCGTCGGATTCAGTAAAATAGATTCTTGAGTCAGGATCCTGCATATAGGCAGCATCAGTGATTTTCTTATCTCTCACGAGCGATTTGGCAAGCAGTGTGAGGTCCATTCCACTGTAGGCGTCGGACTCAAAACTGTATCCCATGTCTCTGACGGTTTCTCCGCGGCGCTGGACGTAGATGATCCGGTTTCCAATCATGATTGGAATGACATCTGTTGTCCCATGGGACGTCTGGACCTGTGGCGTGGCCTTGGACGGTTTCACCGTTTCAGATCCGGAAACAGTCCATTCATTCCCATCTGTTAAAACTATGAGATCCTTACCGGCCACTATATGTTTGATTTCCTGCTGACTTCTCGAAATGAACGAGAGGGCCACGGCGCTGTCGTCGGTGACTGTTCCCGATACTTTTTCGACCGAAAAATTGTTGTAGTCTCCGGTTCTGGACATCCAAACCATGTAGGGCTGCTTATTTGTGGCCGCGAAGCATAAGCGGTCCTGAAAGAAGCATACACAGCGCGGATACCCAAATTCCTCGTTCCAGCTCCCCAGGGTATAAGAATCAACTGTGGATGTGGACCCCAGAGTTTTCTTCACCAGGCATGTGGCGCTTGTGGCTGAGTTCACGGATTCTACCCGGACGATCCCTTCGTGTGTGTAGGCCAGGGAGGTGAGGTCGGCGTTTCCGGCCGTAGCGACAAGTCTCATCCTGACGTTGTCTTCTTCGTCTACGGTCCCGGATTCGGAGATGTTGTTGTCGTTGCTCGACTTGTATTCCCGGAAATCCTTCCATTCTCCTCCATCGATTGATTTCTGGATCTTGATGCTCCCCGTCCAGGTTCCGTGGGTGATGATTTTCCATCCATTTCCTACGGTTACCGGATACGATGTTCCAGCCCCGGACAGGCTGACGGTGGCGCTCGGCATTTCCTGGGAAAGTTTGATCCAGGCTCCAGCCATGGACGCATCGAAGAAGTTCCCGTTCGAAGTAAGCGTGATTCGCCCGCTGGTGGCAGAGGGGGCCAAAGTATTGTCCGCTTCTCTCTTGAGTGTTACCCATCCGGCTCCGCCGGAATAGTTGGAAGATCCTCCCGTGCCTCCGGCTCCGTAGGAAGTGCCATCCGCCCCTTTTGTAAGTTCATATGACTGGCTGTGACCATCGTGTATTACATAAGTGCCGGTTTTCCCGCCTTCGCCTCCCTGGGCGATTAATCCAAAAGCTGAAGATGAGGATCCTTTCGTTGCTACGGCCCCTCCGGCTCCCACTGTGATGGTATAAGAAGTACCCGCTGTGAGATATACTTTTTCGGTCTTGACTTCGCCGCTGCCGCCGTTTCCGCCTATTGCATGGCCAGTTCTTTCAACTGATCTTCTGTTCTGGCCGCCCTGCCATACATAGTATGTGAACGATGTCTTCGCTCCTCCGCCGCCTCCAGCTCCGGCTACCGTGACGATGTAATAACCGGTAATTGTAGGTGTGTAAGTATAGGATCCTGCGGTATCCCATTTTTCATCGGCGCTCGACTGCAAGTTGGTGGAAAGCGTGGCGTCAAAGTACTGGGAAGCAAAGTCCAGGTCCTTAAATCTCCAGTCGGTGTCGCTATAATGTGAAAGAGTTTTTACAGGATAGCTTCCGGATGTAATGTACATGACGTCGGCCGATTGACAGAATCTGAGGTTCGATAATTCCGTTTCCTTGAATGGCGTAGTGAGTTCGATTCCGGTGTAGGTATCGCCTTTCCAGATTCTGATGTACTCGTCACCGATTTCAAGCATGAATGTTTTTCCCGTGCCTAACACAAACGGATAGAGCATGACTGCTTTATCCGTGTATTTCGTGTCTCCGCACCAGATGGTGCCTCCGCGCTTATAGGCGGCGCCGTAAGGTCTGATATAGGCATTCTTTGCTTTAAGGAGGAAGGCGTTGAATTTATCTAAGTCTATTCTGGACGCGACTTCCGGAGATACTTCTCCCGATGCAAAGGATGGCTGGATGAGTCTCAGTGTTTCTTTCATCGTTACCTCCGGCAGTCGAAATAGTGTGTTGGATAATCAGGCTTATGATGTGTCTCGATGGCGGAGGCGGTCATAGCCTGTGAAATGGCAGCCTGATAGAATTGATGTTCCTGCTGCATCAGTGACTGTGATCCTGCTAATGGAATGGCCAATTTGTAGGCCAGGTTGTGGGCCAGGGCTTCGCAAAAGAAGGAAGAAAATGCTTCGGCATTCTTGACGTCGGCCGTGTAAGACGCCCATGCCAGTTCGATATCTGTTCCGATGATTTTCTGCGTGTCGTTGACGGTCAGGAGCTCGTATTCGTTATAATGGTCGTCCTTATATGCTTCGTCTGCCGGGCCGCGTTCCTTGTTGTATATCTGATGAATCATCAGGCATTCGCTTGGATAGCCGTAGGCATAGTCCCATTTGGGAATAGCCGTATCAACGAGTGCCAGCTTCACGTTTCTCTCGGCGAAGCCCCAGCGGAATGTGGAGAGAAGGTTCTTGCGTGTGATGTCGTAGTACATGCGGCATTGTCTGGCAGATTCGCTCTGTTCGTCAACGTTGGCAATGGTTTCCTGGGCTACCTGGCTCAGGGCCATATTGCAGATATCGGTTATATTCATTCTTCCTCCTAGTTACATTTTTCCTTTACCAGGTCGATCAGTTCTTTCTTGGTCTTGATGGTCTCCGGGATTTCTCCCCCCTGCAGGTAGAGTTTCGCCCGGAGTTCATTAGGGGAAAGATCTTCCAGTTTCCTTCCCTTGATGTCCCTCAGGTGGATTTCTTTCATGTAAGGTCAGTGTCCAGTGTAAGAGCCATGGTACAAGTGCCGCCGGTGGTATCGGAGAGGGAAACGGTGTAATACTTCTTACCTCCGTGTGGGACTCGGACGGATGCATTCTGGGCCTTTGCCGGTACGGAGAGGGTGCAGAGTTCTTCGGTAGGTGTTTCAGTGTCTCCGGTCTTCAGGGTAATCACGGTGGCTGTAGACAGCGGCTTGGCGAATTTCGCAACGAGAAAAAGTTCGTCATAGGCGTTTCCGCCGTTACCGTTCGCAATGACTTTAGGAGTGGAAGCTGCGTCTTCCTCAAAAAGGAAGGCATTTTCTGCGTCGTAAATCATAAGGTTCCTCCTTATCAGCTAATGACTGCTTCTGTTTCGGAGAGGCAGTCTACTTTCTTCACAGGGATTCCGGAAAGTCTCAGCAACGGGCCGCCGGTCTCAAGGGTTTCGCGTGTAACGAATACGTTGTTCTTATCCACCAAATAGGTTTCAAGGAATGTGTACAGGCCCTGGGATACATACCAGATCGGAGTCACTCCATCCAGCTTTCTCATCCGGTTCTTCGCGGTGATCATGGATTCAATGACTTTTCGCTTTTCTGCAGCGGTTACCGCGGATTTGGACAGCGCGGAGAGGTCGATGTTTCTTACGGCGGCCACTTCACGGAGGTCTTCAACGGCAAGGCCCGGCTTCCACGTAAAGAGAGTGGTAACAGCCCGGAACGGTTTATTGTTGGCATCGAAAGCGTCTGTTTCTCCCAGATCTTCCTGCTTCAATCCTGCATATCCGAATTTCGGATAAATGCCGGTTACAGATCTTTCGCCCCATCCGATGAGCCATGCGGAGGTTTCCACGGATGCGGTGGATCCACCAGCAGAAATTACCTGATAACCTGTAGTACCTTTCTCACCGCCTACGGATGCATATCTCTTAGACAGGCCGTTAAATTCATCCAGATTGGCGTCGGAGTCGCCGTAGAAAATCATGGAGGCCACTCTCTGGGAGAAGCCTTCTACATGGGCATCGTCTTCAGAACGTCTGAAGGCCTGGGGATCCGGCTCCAGCGCCAGAAGTTCCACGTCTACCTGGGAGCGATCCTGGAGGATGCAGCATGTGTCGGTAACCTGTTTCGTAGAGGATTTCGTTGGATTTACGCCTCGGTTAATGGCTCTGAGGGTTGGAGTCGGAAGAGAGGTTCTGAGGGTGGTAAGGTTGCCGGTTGGGAGATTGCCCTGCTTCCAGGGAATATCATCCATAATGGGATTGGCCTGTTCTAGCACTTCGATGATGTGGTCGATGGTGCCGTCCGGGGCCTGGCGTTTCCGCAGATCGCGGAATGTTAATGCAAGATTTCCAATAGCCATAATTTAGGCTCCTTTCATCGCTTGTACTTTCCCCAGTCTGTGTTGGGGTAAGGATCGTCTAATTTGGTATTCGGAGCTCCCGCGCCTCCGATTCCGCCGTCTTCGGAGAGGAGGTCTCCGACTTTGGCAATGAGTTTTACCATTCTCGCGTCCGAGAATACGGGAGAGGTGGCCATGAGCTTCGTTAAGCCTGGATAGGCTCTTTCGATGGCCATAGTGGCGGCGGCCACTTTCTGCATGGTCTTTTCAAAGTCGCCACCCAGTTCTTTCTTGGTGTCTTCGATGTTCGCTTTGTTCTGCGCTTCCAGCTGCTCGATGTAGACGTCTTCCATCTTCCCAGCCCAGTCGAAACCGAATTTTGCAAGCTGGTTGGCCTGTTCGTTGGTGAGGTTCATTCCCCGGGCGATATCTCCAAAGGATTTCGCCACGCCTTCGTCGAGCTCCGCTCCTTCCGGGAGGGAAGAAGTGAAGTCGTAGGCCTCCGGCGCGCCGTTTGCTTCTCCGGTCCCACTGACGAGAGTTCCGCCGGAAAGGGGCTGGCTATTTGTTCCCTGGCCGTTTTCCGGTGTTCCGGTGTTCTGGGGTTCCGGAGCTGCTGTAGTGCTTTCTGCTGTCCCTGTTTCCGTGTTATTGTTCAGGTCTGGCATGATTAGTCCTCCTTGTTAAAGATCCGGTTCTGCCGGATTGTAAAATCATCCCGTTCTTTATCTATGGCTCTGAGAAAATTGGTACCTTCTTCATAGCCAAGTGAAAGAATCAGGTTTTTAATCTGGATACCTACTTCCCGCTGTCCTTCTTTAAAATAGGTGAATGAGTTTCCCGTGAAAGAAAGGGTGTCGATTCCCGTGATCTGGAGGATCCTGGAAAAGATCCATTTTCCTTCTTTTGTCTGAAGGACGGCTCTTAATGCTGCTTTGTCCCGATCGTCCTGGGCTTTCAGGTAGTATTTTGTCCAGGAGGCGTCATTGGAGTTCGGGTCTACGATTGATTTCTTCATGTCATCGGCGCTCCTGTTGCATTCATTCCTAACGTCTGCTGCAATGTCGGGTTTCCATCCCTAGCGGCGTCGGTAAGATTCTTTGCAGCTTGCGCCGCCGGAGCGCTGGCTTCAGCTGCGGCGATCATCTGCTGCTGTTCCTGCTGTTTCTCCATAGCTTCCTGTTCGGCTTCGATGAGTTTCATGGCGTCATCCACGCTTCTTTGCATGGCCGCCGGAGCGCCCAGAAGGTCGAAATATCTCTTGACCGTTCCTAACGGGTCAATCATCTTTAACGCTTCCGGGTAGAGCTGGGCCATCTGCCCTACGAATCCAAGCGCCTGTTCGATGTTCACGAGTCCGCTCATCTTCTGGGCTTGGGCTAAGGGTGAGATATATTCAATCTTTACATCGGCCTCGGCCAGCCGTTCGGCGATATCGTCTGACAGCGGCGGGAAGGCGTTCTCCCGTTCCAGGATATTGTAAGTTCTTTCTATCATGGGGGTAAGGAATTCATCCTGGAGTCGTTCGACTACCGGTCCTAACTGCTGCAGCTTTTCCTGCTGCCGCTCCATGACTTCCCTGGCTGTCATCTGCGGCGTGTCTACGCTGTCTAACATCAGGAAGAGGTCTGCGCTGTAAGTGCGCTTGATAATGTCTTCCAGTCTCTGAATCTCGGCTGTCATCCACTGCAGATTGGTCTGTACCTGGAAGAGCGGGGCCACTCCAACCTGTCCCATGGCGTTGTTTCCGACTGTCACTCCTCCCGGGTAGAGGTTCACGCCTTTCTGGTAAGTGTTGGCATCTGCCACCATGGGCGGCTTGACGGTGAGTTCGACGGCAGTCAGGAAATCTTTCTTCATGTACTGAAGGGACTTGCTGTCTCCTTCCGCATACCATCCGGGGCCTTTTCCGTAGGTATCGCTGCCGGTGACCTGGTAGCGTCCGACGAGTACCGGAAATTCCTTAAAGCCGCCCACGTAGAGAAAGCCTCCGTTTTCATCGGTTCCCTGTCCGTCTACCCAGTACAGTGACTGGAACGGCATATCCTTATTGCTTCCGGTTCCGGTGCGCTTTAATCTAGGCATGACCAGCCACCAGACGTCAAAGTGTTGGGCATATCGTCTGGAGGCATTGTCCAAAGCGTCTTTGACTTTAAGCGGTAAGTGGTCCGGTCCAAACTGTTGGAGGATCTGATCGGCGCTCATCTTCACTTTTCGAGCGAAAGTGTTGATTCTATTACCGGCCGATGCGTCCAGGTAGTAAGTCCCGATAGTGTAGGTCTGAAATCTTACTCCGGTCTCCGGAGATGGGAATACGCCTACCGGGGTCTGGCCGAATGGGAGTTCCAGGTAGCAGCTGTGAATGGTGTTGTAGAAGTTGCTTCGGTGAAGAGCCGCTTCTACGATGGCCTGGCGCTCGTCCAGCACTCTTTCCGCTTCGATATCCGAAATATCCGTGTTCGCGAATCCGAATTTAAACCACTGCCTCGATGGCGGGGTTAATCCTGACATTACCCCTGCCGCGAAAGCCTGGTCCGCCAGCCAGGCAACGCCGTTTGCAATGGCCAGGTCTCTTCTCTCTGCTTTGGAGCTATTGTCCCGTTCTCCGTCAAATTCCCCTAAAAACGGGAGTTCGTAATCCCTGATTGCCTCCCATCGGTCGAGATAAGGCTGCTGCTTTTGTTTCAATAGTGCGATCCTCTGCAGCATTTCTTTCTTGTCCGGTGGATCCAGCCCTCCACTATCCGCCGGAAGGGCTTCCGGTTTGGAAATCAGGGTGTTAAGCCTGAATTCTTTCATCCCAGGGTGTCTTTATTCCCGGCCTGGGAAACAAGGGTGGCGAGCTGGGTGGCGGCGAATCCCTGCTGCCGTTTCTTCTTTTTCAGTTCTGCCGTTTCTCCGTCGCTGTCGGAAACGTCGGAAGATGTGACGTTATTAACGGCCGGGTCAACTTTCTGTACTTCCGGGGTCTTTACTTTTCCCCCTCCGAATGCACTTGCACACATGTTGGGCTCCTTTCAAATTTTTCAAAAAACTATCAAAATTTTTAAAAAAGGTTATATTCCGTGTTGGCTCTTTTGGGGGCGGCCATGGTCCCTTTCTTGACGATGGGAAGGGCGAAGGTAAGCATTAATGCATCTCCATCGTTTGGAGATGGTATTCCTTCTTCCTTCAGATGGGCCTTGGATACGAGCTCCAGAACGCCTGATTCCGTAGGCTTAATTCGGTAGGCCTGTGTGAGATCGTCGCAGATGGTCTGGTCATCCGGTAGGCAGCCTCCGTCCCTCAGCCACTCTCTCATCTGGTCGGCCATGTAGGCCCGCATGTTTTTATATCCGGATTTCGGGGCCTGACCTCCGAAGGGGATGAGATTCCAATTACGCCCGATTGTGTTTGAGAACGACTTTAGCCCTGTCCCATAGCCCATATCGATGTTTACGGCATCGGCGTGGTACTCGTCTTCGAGCCTCATGATCATGTTCCCCATGGTGATGTCGTTATCATTTTTCGGGACTTTTAACAGTCGCCTGGAATAGTTCCCTTGCCGAAGCCATACGCTTGCGGCATCATCTCCGGTCCAGCTGTTGTCCACTCCGATGATCACGGGAGCAAAGGAAAACTGGTCTTCCCGGATTTGCCGTCCCCTGGCCATGTCTACGAGTTCCATTGATATAAGCTGGTCCGAAGAAGTCGACGGGAAAATTCCCCGCACTCTGACTTTGAAGAAATCTGAGTCTTCTCCCCATTCATTCGCCCACATTTTGATCTGGTCTTTGTTCGAGAAGGAGACGGACCTGGAGTCTACCTGCATGCAATGCCAATAATTCCTGAGCTTGTGAAAGCAGTCGTAGAATCGTCCGGTGTTTCGTGTCGGGTTCCCGAATGCGCACCAGATGATTTCTGTGTCTTTATCCGTCATGGCACCTTCGGCGACTTCCCAGATCTTGTTGTCGATAGCGGATGCCTCGTCAAAAAGGACAAGGATCCGTTTCCCCTGGTTGTGCAGTCCTGCGAACGCTTCCGGATTTTCTTTGCTCCATGGGATAGCGTCTATCCTCCATGTTCTTTCGTGGCCCTCGTCAACGGAATAGATCGATGTCGCGGTGTATTTAAACAGCGCCTGTCCAATGAACATGGAGTACCATTTCGATAGTTCTGCCCAGGTCTTTTTGGTGAGCTGGTCCATGGTGTTGGCTGTGACTACTCCGCGGGTATCCTCGTGCGTTGATACGGCCCATAAAATAAGCCAGGATACAAGTGCGGATTTCCCTATGCCGTGGCCGGAGGCTACGGCTTCGTGGATAACGGTGTTCACGTCTTTCAATCCGTTCCGGATGTCCTTCAGAACGGATACCTGCCATTTCTCAGGCCCTTTCATCCCGTCAAGTGGTCCAGGCTGGTCCCAAGGGAAGGCAAAGAGGACGAAAGTAAGCGGATCCTTGCTGTACTGCGCCAGGGCTTCAGTCAGTTGTACAAGCGGATTCAATTTCTTTCGCCTTCCTTTCCGCCTTCTCTCTGGCTTCTTTTAACGTAGCGGAGATGTCTACGCTGCCTGATAGTTCCACGTCATGTTTATCTCTCCATTCCTTGGGCTTCCGGTTCTTCAGCCAGAAAATCTGGGCCACAACAGATGCTGGCATGTGCCGGTGATAGGTCTTCGTGCAGTGTATAGTTTCTTCCTTACCGTCTTTCGTAGGTCGCTCCTCGTTGTATTCATAAACTTCGTCATAGTTGTAACCAATGGCGCTCTTGTGCAGCGCGTTCTCCACTTCTATGTCCGCAACGGCCTTATTTTTCTTTAGGGCGTTCGCGATGTTCGGGAAACGTTTGCTCCATTCAAAAAGAGTTGTCCGCCGGATACCCATGTTGTGAGCGATCTGGTCATTGGTTAGCCCGTCCCTGGCCCAGGCGGCAATCTGCAAAAGGCCGTCATCGGTTAGCCACTTTTCATATCTTCCATGTGCCATGGCCCTCCTTCCTTTCTTCAAAAATTTCCCAATGCAAAAGGCCATCTGATCATCAGGCGGCCCCATGGCTCTGGTCTCTATTCAGTTATTTCACGCTATCATCATAGCATGTTCTCTAGTCTAATTTAGTTCCAATATTTTAAAGTGGATATTATCAGGTTTCTCCATTCTTCGGATATGTCTTTTCGCTTTTCTGGGCAATTTCCATGATTCCGGCCTTCCGCGCTCTGAAAATATTCGAGCGGGAAGAAAAATGCGCAGCCGCAATATCGTTCCAACTTTTCCCTCGGAAATAACGGTCGATGAGGATCGACCTGGTTTCTTTCGACTCAATCAAGTCGATCAGGTCAATTGCATATGTTTCATTGGACAAGATGATTTCTATTTGGATCATACACTTTTTCATGAGTCTGGATTTCTTCTTTTCTACCTGGGCAATGATTTTCGACAGGTCCTCTGTCTCTCCGCCGGAAACATGGTCTTTTGAAGGGTCGGCGGTTTTGGGTTCTGCCATGGTCTTCAATTCTTCCATTTCTTCCAGGATTGACTTCATATAGATTTTTTCGGCTACGATTTTCTGCAGCAGCCTTAGTACCTGGTTCTCCGTCATCGTTCCTCCAGGCGTTTCATGATCTCACTGATATCGACAACAATATTCGGCTGGAAGGTTCCAAACTTTGTGGCCATTTTGAGCTCTCTATATGCCTTCTCTTCCATTCCTTCCGGGATTTCTCCAGAAATGGTTTTCCCGTCGGGATTGCTGGCGTTTACTACGACGAAATGTTTTTCCGATGGTTCCCATTGGATATCTGCGATCTCTACGGATTCAGGATTAGCGTATACGTCTCCCGATTGTGAAATAACTATCAGCATGTTTCCTCCTACTATCTCATGACAACGGCCTGTTTCAGATCGAACAATACTCCAACTATGCCAGGCTGAAAGGATCCTTTGATATCCGGGATGAATGTTCCGATTACTCTGTATGAGTTAATTGTTAAGTCCCATTTCATCAGACCTGAAATTTTGTAAATAAGGTTCCTGCTAGTAAATCTGACAGTTTTTTCTTTCCCTTTTGGACAAAATTCCAAGGCGTATTTTTCGCCTTTAGACGATTTCATGACCAGAAGCCTCTCATCGATTGGATTGATCAGCACTTCGCAATATTGGCATCCATCAAGAGCTTCCGTTACTCCTTTACCGAATGTCACTCCGTAATTGGTGACTGACATCTTTAAATCTCGATTTTCCCTGATCTCTATTGGCTTGTATTTCGATAAATCGATCATGGCCCCTCCTAGAACGGGATGTCCTCATCGCTCGGCTGTCGGTTCATTTCCTGCGGCGTCGGTGGAGCTCCAAACTGGTCGAAGTTTCCTCTTCCCTGACTAGGAATTGTTGAGAGTGGGACGGCAATCATTTCAGCGTTGACTTCCGTGATGTATCTCTTAGTTCCATCCTTGGCGTCGTATGACCTTGTTGAGTATCTTCCTGAAACGAACACGCGGGATCCTTTCTTCAGGTGGTTCCCTGCACTTTCCGCCAGGCCTCCCCAGGCCACTACGTTCACCCAGTCAGTAAGCTGTCTGGCTTCCTCCTGGGGCGTGGTATAATTCCGGTTTGATGCAACAGTAAAAGTGGCCACTGTCTTCCCGGTTTTGGTAGCTCGGATTGCGGGATCCTTGGTTAAATTTCCTGTGACTTCAACGATGTTCATTTCTGCCTCCTACCACGACGGCTTCCAGTATAACACAGGCAATCAGCCCTCCTATGAATGCGCCGCCGGAAAATAATATCAAATCTCTCATTCCAGTTCCTCCTCGATGTCCATTCGGACGATTTCGGTAATTATGGCGGCGGCTGCATTCATCAGCCGGTCCCGTCTCGTCCATCTTTCGTCATTCATGTATCTTTCAATATCGGCCAGAAGGTCCTCGTTAGTTCTGGCCCTCAAAACGGAGTACCTGGAAATATCTGCTGCCTCCCTGGCGATGGAATAAAAATAATATGGTTTCATTCTCCCTCCCTATCGAAAAGTCCTACCATGGCTCTTTCGCCGTTGATATATTTTTCTGCTTCTTCTAAGATGTTCTTGATGCTCCCATCCGGTCCTTTCAGGTTCCCAAATTTCAATCCTCTGACGTTCACCGGGGAGTCGTGGATCGTACGATTCAAGAATTCATGCCCTTTAAAACTGTAGGTGCTGGGAACTACTTCCCCTTCGTCATACGTGAATGAAACGTCATTGATGTGAAATTCCAGTTTCTTCAACATGGCCTCCGGATTCTCTCCAAGTTCCTCTGCCAGCGCTATGACGTATGCCTGTCCCAGAAGTCCGAAGGCCTCATAGAGCTGTGGCCTTCCCGGCTCTTCTAATTTCAGATAATTAGAATCCGTTCCTTCTTCATAGTGGATGGAAACCTGTTTCTTGCGCCCGATGTGGACCTGTAGAATTTTCATACTTTCTCCTTCTTTCTCTTACGGTATTCAGCTACCGTGATGCGGAAAAGTTCTTTGGAACATTCCGGGCTGCAGCATTTCTGCCCCGGCGCATTCAGACGGAATTTCTTTCCGCAGATGACGCATGTCTTCTCCGCTCCCAGATAGGCATTCTGGTGGTTTCGCTTCAACTCGCGGCGATGCGCCAGGTAACATTCATGGGAGCAGTAAATATGGTCTCCGGTTATCGGCTTGAATTCTTTTTTACAAATTGGGCAGATTCTCACTTTTCGGTCCTGGCGTTCCAGCTGCTCTTCTGTATTCATCATTTCGCAGGGGTAGTATCCACGGCTTAAACCGTACTCTGTTCTAAACATCAGTGTGGCGCCGTGCTTGAAGTCATCATCGTAGATGGCCTCCGCTTCCCCTGGGATAGGTTTCCCGCCCATATTCCGTACGTAGTAGGTCTCCCCTTTTTTCTTCACTCGTTTCCAGTCTTACCTATTCAAGTTGTCTCCCTCTTTTCCTGAATGATGCGATCTGCATCGGGTAACCCCAAAGGGTCCAGGTGTTCACTACTTCGATGAGCTCCATTCCCTCCGGGGCGATCGGTCTCTCTTTCCATTTCTTCGAACGGATTGTTCGGTGATGGATTTCCGGCTTCTTCAAGTTTCTTGAAGAATGCCAGGCTTTCTTTTCTTTCTGCTCTTGGATGTTCGCTTTTGACTCTTTGCAGAAATAGGCCGCCAGGCGTTTTGCATCTTCATGGCCGCCGTCATATCTCTGAAACGAGTAATGGTTGATCATTCCTTCTTTCCAGATTTCCTGAATATTCCTTCTCTTCACTTCCCCATGGGTGGGGTCGTTGATGATGAGATGGTGATGTAAGCGATGGCCTCGGTATTCGGTACGATAGATGTACTTCAGCTCCCATCCGCATTTCCTGAATCTCCGCCGGAGGGTGCGCAGAAATTTCTGCAGCGCCTTCTTTCCGGCGTCGAAGTCCGGTTCCTTTTCGTAGGTAAGCGTCAGATAGATATCGTCGCGAGTGAAGTTCGTCTGGATCAGACGGGAGAGTTTCTTTTCTTTCCGCCTCTGGTTGACAGTCTTCATCCAGTCCGGGGTCTCGTTTATATTTTTGACTCTGGTCTTCTTCCCTCCTAACCGGAGAGAAAAATATTTCGTCTTTTCTGAGTAGATGATTTTTTTATTCTCATCTCTCACTAAGAATATTTCTTCGCGGTATGGCATGATGTGTCCTTAAAATAATTGGCTTAACAAGGGGGAAAAGAGAGCGAAAGGCTCCCTTTTTATCGACTTTCCAGGACGTTTATGCTATACTTTTTCTAGAGATAATTTTTTAAGGATTCTTATCCTGGAACGCCGGTTCATTCCGGCGCTTTTTATTTTTTATAAATGCAGAATTGGTTGGAGGCCGGTGTGGCCTCTACGTTGTATCTGCATCCGGAACAATGACGGATGCATACGTTCTGCTTTAAGGCCGGGCAGAACACGGCCTCATGAATGCTGCCTTTGCAGATGGGGCAAGCGGTGTTATCGGCTGCTAATATAGCAGCCCTTTTCTTTTCGCGGGCAAGCACTGCCGCCGGATCTTCTTTATACGCGACAGCTCGGCAGTATCGTAGATCTTCCTGAGCTCTTCTCCATGCGCTTTTCTCCATGCTCTGACTTCCTCGCTGTTTAAATACTCAAGGGCCTTTGCCTGGTAGTCTTTATTGACGTGTCCCATGGTTGTGTGAAATACGGTCCTGTGCGTCCAGGCGTCCAGGGAAATCAGGTTCTCTTCCCGATCTTCTCCGCCTTCCCCATGAGGCTGGACGTGATGGACCTCGGTTTCTTCCGTAGGGAACGGAATTCCAAGGATGGACTCATAGACATCCCATAGTTCCCTGTCCCGTTCTTTGATGATTTTCCGCAATGCAAACGGTAGCTTATTCTTCATAGCTCCTCCTTATGAAAGGTAAATCAACAGAGCGTCTGACTGTTCAGGCGCTCTATTCGTTTGCCTTTCATATGACAGCCTTCATCCCGCGGGCTTCGGCATATTCCTTCATCTCTTTTTCAGCCTGTTCTTTTGTCGGCCATTCATGGCAGCTTCTGATTTTCTTGAAATGATAAAGATAATTTCCTTTGTTCAAAAATGTCGGGATATAAACCTTCTCACCAGCGTTGTTAAAGCGGCATCCCACCATATAGGTCCAGCCTCTTTTATCACGGTACATTTTGAATATTTCCCGCCTCATCTATTTGCCTCCTGCTGTTTTCAGCATCTTTAATCCGTGTTTTTTCGCGTATCTTATCAACCATTTTTCCGCGACTTCTCTTTCTAGAAATCTTGCAGAGTCGGCCATTGTCCACTTATCCGGTGGGTCTTCTATCTTGTGTGAAAAGACAGCGTAGTATTTATTCGGGATTGCCCAGAATTCAGAATCGAATTAGCAAACTGTGAATCTTCGACCGCTTTTGTCTACATACACCTTGGATTTAATCCGTCTCAATTCTATTTTTTCTCCTCTTTTCCATGGCCCTCCGCTTATCGGCAAGGTCCCTGTTGGCCCGCCGGAGCATGGAGTCCATGGAAGGCGCCGTCTCGTAGGGGTTCCGGCAGTCTCTATGGACCGGAACATACTGACCGCAGATCTTTTCTGTCATCTGCTGTCCTTTAGGGATTTCTTTCCCACAGCGCGCGCATTTCATACTTCCTCCCTGGCGGCCCTTATCTCTATGACCGCTTCCCTGGTTGTCAGAATCCCCATTTCGATAATGGCGTTCAGAACAGCCTGGCTTTCGTTCCGGCCATTTATCTGGCGCAGTTCCAGGATCTTCCAGTCCTTCAGCTCTTCGTCGGTGAGAGAATCCTTAGATTCGTACTCCTCGATCTTGTTCTTGATCCGCTGGAGTTCCCTGGCGTTGCTCCCGATAATTCCCTTTGCCGCAAATCTTACGGCTTCCATCTTGTCCATCTTTTCCCTCCAAAAGTTCCATCATGGCATCAGCCCTGCCGCACCAGTAACACTCCATTCCGTCATTATTCAGGCAATGGTAGTGTCTGGCCTTCTTGATGCAGCTCCTGATTTCTTTTCGCACATCTTCCTCAGTCATTGGGCCTCCAGCCTTCCAGGGCATCGTAGTATTCCCTGGCCTCCTCGGCCGTGTGGAAGAATCTGAAGAATTGATAGCCTCCGTGAAAATTCAGTTGTCCTTTCTCCGACCCGGTGATCCGGAAAGGCAGCATGACGACTTGCCATGCCATGATCCCTCCTTTCTCATCCGGAACGGCTGCTAATACGGCCAGGGCTTTCCGTCCCCTGAATCTCACGGGCCGGGTGGCCTTTTTATACTCCCTGTATTCCTCGGCGTTCATGGCTGGTCTCCCTTTCGGATAGTGAGGACAGTGCCTGGCTGGAGAGATCCGGGGTCCTCTATTCCGTTATCCCGCATGATCTTCCAGGAAAGATAGTTGATGTCATCCTTCGGTGTGGCCACGTCGGCCGCAATGGCGTAGACGGTGTCCCCCGCGTTCACTTCACGGGTGATGGTTTCCGCCGGAGCTTTGTCTTTCGGCCAGATGATAATGGCCAGCAAAGCGGCGGCGATGATGATCTTTTTCATGGTTCATCACGCTTTCTCGTGTAGCCGTCAATGCCCAGGGCATTGCAAAGCATGCAAAGCGCCGGGAGCGAAGGATAGCCGTCGCCGTTCTGCAGCCGGTCAAGCGTGTTCGGCTTGATGTGGATGTTCTTGCAGAAGCGGGCATATCCGACTCCTTCCTCCCTGCATTTCTTATCAGCGCAGTAGAGGATGTCTTCGATGATGTTCATCATCATGTTGAATTCGTCTACTTTCATCCGGTCCGATACTGGAATGTACATGTCTCCTCCTATTTCACGATGACTATGGTCAATGTTATGGCCGTGATAAAAATATTGGCGTACAGCAACCATTTGAGGTCGGCCAGTTTATGTTTTGCGGAGGCCTGTGCGTCGGCCTGGTCCCGTACGTCCAATTCTATCTGGTGATACCGCATGGCCAGGTTCCCGATGGCCTCGATAATGTTCTTAGACGGTTCCATCGTTTTCTCCTTTCTCCAGAAGTCTGTCGCACCCTTCAATACTGTCCAGGAATTTCAGAAAAGTTGTGTAACGGATCATGGGCCTCGTGTCCGTGGGGACTGTCTTTAGCAGCCCCTTCTTCACAAGTTTCGCCGTGTATCCGTTGGACTTTCCGAAACGCTGGTCTGTTTCATGAAATGACATGAGTCTTTCACCTGTCATGGTTCCCTCCTCGGCGGTTGCCCCCGCCGCCTCCAGTCTTTCCCTGACTTCGCTAAGCATGCAGATGATCACGAGAATCTTCTCATCCGTGCTGGTCTGCAGGAAAGCAGGAGCCTTATTCGTTGAAAAGTTCATTTTTTCTGCCCAGAAACTATCCGTTTACAAAGGTCTCCTAGTCGTCGGACCGTGACATCGGCCGCATATTCCGCTCGTCATTGTTCATGCTCCGATCGTTCGCGTTCTGCGCCATACACCCGTCTTGAATGAATTCACTGGTAAGCAGGTCGAGACAATGAGCTTGCGTATTTGCAGCAGCCTCTCCGCCAGCCAGGTCTGTCAAAATGCGCCGTGCCTCCTCTTTATTTCCTATTACTATCTGTTGGCCCCGGGCTTGATGATGAACTCTTCCAGTTCATCCACCAAAATAGGCAGTGTAGACACGAATAATGATGTGCTTTCCGCAAAAATAGAAATGTGAATTGGGACATCCGGATTCGCGTCCGATATTTTACTAGGCATAAATCTATCTGGTTTCAGGTCCTTGATAGCCACTTCATAGATAGCTCGCGCGGCATCTGTTGGCGAAACGGAGTTAATCGGCTCCACTTCGCTTTCGTCTACGAATTCATATGCTCTTCGATCGTTCTGATAGAGGCGAAGAGAAATTGACGGATCTGTTTCTTGCTTCAAGATGAGGTTCTTCAGGTTTTTGCAGAAAAATTCTTGTACTGCAAATTTCTCTCCTTCGTAAATCACTTCATCACCTAAGTGATACTTCGTTTTGATTTCCATAATCTATCCTTCTTTATTAGTAGAATTAGATTCCAGTTTGAGGGTAAAAATTAATGAAATCGATTGGAATGTCATAGGCTTTAGAAATCTTTTCCTGATAAAGCGGATTGACAAGTTCTGGCGATTTTTCCCATTTAATCAGAGTATCTTTGCCAATACCGATTTTCTTCGCTGCATTTACCAAAGTCAGATTGGCATTAGCTCTGGCGGCCTTAAGCGAAATTTTAAATACATCAGTCATAGTTATCACCTCCTTGCTCTATCTATGATAATAGAATTTTTTTCTAGTGTCAAGAAAATAATTCTAATATGCTAGAATGGCCATTGCGTATTTCAGAATATTATTCTATAATTCTCTTAGAAAGTGAGGTGGTATCGTGACAGAAGATGAATTGAAATGTTTGTTCAGCTCCAGGCTGCAGCACCTGTTACAGCAAAATGAAATGAAGCAGAACGACCTTGCCAAGATTCTTTCGGTAAGCGAGTCAACAGTCGGCAAGTGGATACTTATGAAGGCTATGCCAAGAATGGGTATTATTCAAAAACTATCTGAATATTTTCACGTCAGTATGAAGTATTTTTTGGAGAAAGATTCACCAGATCCTTTACCTATAATCAAAAAATTTGAATTAACAGATCAAGAGCAGGAAATGATTCGTAAGTACAGGGAATTATCTCCCGCCGGAAAAGCTACTGTAGATGCCGTTATAGATGTCCAATACAAGGCGTCTCATCCAGTTGCCAAAAAGGAAACGTCCTAATTATTGATTTTTCTAGGAAGTGATTCTATGAGTCCTTATGATGATCCATACAGTGAAAAAGAGTACCTCGAAAAATATGACACCTATGCCTATATACTTGATGCGGTTCTGATTGTTCCGGCTTATTTAATGGCAGATAGTGTTTCTCCACTGCTCTCTCTAGCCTTCGGGGCGATTGGCGCAATAGTCTCTTACTTCGGTTCAAAGCATATCTATAAACATATGCCTGTGTTGGTGGATTATATTTCTACCGATGATCTGGAGACGAATTCTTTGGCTGGCGTCAACTTCAAAAGATTGCATGAACAGGAAATCCGGATTAACAGGTTGAAAGAATTGCATTCCAACGAGCTTCATTCTGCGGAGGTCTTAAAAAGGTCCAGAAGAAGTCTGACATTATATTTATACGGTTTTGTTTTTATAGCTATATTCTGCATCGCTAAAATTTTCTTTTAAATTTAAAACCCTCCCCATGGGGCAACATGGGAAGGGTGGAAAGGAGCTATGAAGGATGCGACTCGATCATTTCTCCCTTTGGATATTATACCATAGCTCCCCATTGTCTAAAGGAGCTGATTTCTTATGCCTTATATTAGGAAAAAAGGAAATTCATGGTATTACCAGATCCGGATTGTCGATGATAGAGGGGAGGTGGTGCGGCATGAATACTTTGGAGGAAAGAGCCGGTCTGCTTGCGAGAAGGCGGCAAGGAAAGCGTTGCAGCTCTTGGATACTACCGGCCGTTACTTTGAGCCTCTGGATGCGCTCTTCGGCCCCTGTCTGGACCTGTGGCTGGAAAAAGATGTGGCGGTGAATCTGAAGGCGAACACGGTGGATCAGTATAGAGTCATAGTCGATGACCATCTGAAGCCCGCCTTCGGTACTATCCCGTTAAAGAGAATGACCACGTCCCTCATCCAAGACTGGTTGAATGAGCAGAAAGACAAATATTCCAAAAGCACTCTCAAGGTGTTCTACTCCGTCCTCCACGGTGCCTTCCGATGGTTCATATCTAACCGCCGGTGGCTTATTCTGAATCCTATGGCCGACGTGAGAATCCCGCGGTATAACGATCCTCCGAAAGAACCTGGCGTATTTACTCGGAAGGATATCTCTCTTATCTTCGAACACTTCCGTCCTGGCACGAAACTTTTCATCCCATGCATGATTTCCTACAGCACCGGCCTCCGGATCGGAGAGTGCCTGGCGTTGACGTGGGGCCATATCGGCCTCGACACTATGAGCCTCAAAGTAAGCACTACCCTCTATGACAAGGACGGCTGCCCTATGCTCCAGGCCACTCCAAAAACCATCGGCTCCATCCGGGTAGTGTATTTCGGCAGCAAACTGAAAGAGGCTCTTCTCCAGCAGCGGGAATGGCAGGAGATGTGCCGCCGGAAATACCGGCCATACTTCAAGAGCGATTTTGTCTGTACCAGGGAGAACGGTAAACAGTTGACCTCAAACGACATCCGGTGGTTTAATATCTGGTGCAAGCGAGAGCTGGGCCATGGTTCTTTCCATTCTTTTCGCCATACCCATGCCACCATGCTCCTGGAGTCTGGAGAATTCTCCCTGGACTACGTAAGTAAGCGCCTCGGCCACTCCTCCATACGAACCACTGCTGATATCTATGAGACTATCACCCCGAAGCGTGAAAGAGCTGAGGTCAATAAAATGGAAAGAATACTCTAACGAAAGGATAGCTCTAAGGACGGAAGTGTGACGGAAAGAATCCGTAAATCATTGATGCCTTCTGGTGTTTCCTTTGCTTTAATGTTATCGGAACCTATAATGATGAATCTCCCTTTTTTTATCTACAATCAATCAGGGATGTTTGTCCTCCTGCAAGAAATAACCAATTGATGATATAACAGCAAACAGCACATTATAAGCAAGTTCTCCAGCCAAATTGCAATAGTTTATCTATACCACTTCTGTTCTCTGTATACCTTTTCTACGGGTTATATAGTTTCTCTGGAAAATGCTTCTGTATGTGCCTTCGGTGGTCTTGAAAATCCACTAGTGAGCAACTTCGTTAGAAGCATCTTCCATTATTTTTAATTCGATATATAATATCGATAGAAAATGCTTCAGGTGGAGTCTTCAGCGGATTTGCATGCTGTCTGGGACTTATTCCATCGGAAGCACTTTTTAGCGCTTTTTGACTGCTTGTATAGATCATTGGTTTAATAAATATAAAAAATTATGAAAGGATAAAGCTGCCAGTCTAATGTGACAGCGGCTGATCACGTATGGATACCCATTTTTTTCTCCGCGATTTTTCTAAAAACGCACAGAGCGATGGACTTTCGGACAAGAGTGTGAATTCCCTGTCCGTCACGAAGTCCAGAAATACCATCGACGCCTATGAGTCAGACTGGAATGATTTCTGTGACTGGTGCCGGTACCACCATGTGAGTTCCTATCCGGCCACACCGGAAACTGTGGTGAACTATATCAATGACCTGGCGGATTACGCAAAGGCCGCCACCATACGGCGCCGAATCAGCGCCATTTCAGAAAACTACAATGCCTCCGGGGACCATGTGGAAAATCCCTGTAAAGCCTGGATTGTGAAGGAAGCCCTCATCGGCCTTACTCGCCTCAAAGGCAGTATGCAGAAGGGGAAGACCCCACTATACTGGGAGGAAATCGAGGAAATCGTGTCCCATATGGATACATCTCTCCCCTCCCTTCGGGATAAGGCGGTGCTTCTCCTGGGCTTCATGGGCGCCTTCCGGAGGAGCGAGCTTTCGGGCCTCAACGTGGAGGATATTACGAAGTATCCCCAGGGCATTGTCATCACCATCCGCCACTCCAAGACGGACCAGACCTCTGAAGGCCAGCAGATCGGCATTCCCTACATTTCCAACCGGAAAATGGACTGCATCCACGCCCTCCAGGACTGGATGAACGGTGCGGAAATTACAGAGGGCCCCCTGTTCCGGAGTTTCCTCAAAAACGGCAAAGTGTCCGCCCGCCGGCTCAGCGATAAAAGCATCAACCTGATTGTGAAGAAATACGCTGCCTCCATAGGGCTGGATCCCGAATTTTACGGTGCCCACAGCCTCCGCCACGGCTTTGCCACCTACGCCGCCCTGAAGGGCGTGGAAGAACGGCTCATCATGAAGCAGACCCGCCACCGCAGCGTGGAAATGGTACGGCGCTATATCAATGAAGCGGATCTCTTCACCAATAACCCCATTGATAAAATATTTAAGTGAAACTATGGATGCTTTTCTATTACGCAAATAGAGAACAGACATTCTTTTAGCCCATTTTACGGTCAAAAGAATGCCTGTTCGCAGCTAAGGTGTTTTGAGGCTCTTTCACCTCATCCTTTGAACCTGCGCTGCGTTTCATCAATCCACCCTGCGCCTTTGGCGCGGCCCTTCTCCAAGGGCCTGCATGATTATGGAATATCTCACAATGATGATGCCCCCTTCTATTGAGACTTCCTGTAAGCAAGTGCTCCCTTGGCGAAGGGCCTGCCTGTTACAGGGATACTTTACAATAAGCGGGCTCCTTTACAGAGTTACTCTAAAACAAAAAAGAACATTCATTCTTTTCACCGGATTTCCCTTTAAAAGAACGAACGTTCAGAATCTGCAAAATTGTGCTCCACCCCTGCCAGCCTGACTAACCTGATCAAGCCGCTATAGGATACAGGGATCTTCCTATCTAATCTCACAGTTATAGGGCTGCATTCAACCCTTTCAACCTAGCCAACCTAGCCAACCTACCCAACCCACTAATCCACTAACCCACTAGCTCACTAACTCACTTTCTCACTATCCCACTATCCACAAAAGCGAACGCCTATTCTTTTGACGAATTTTCTTGTCAGAAGAATAGGCGTTCGTATTTTCGCAATGATCTGTCAGCGATTCACCGGCACCTTAATGGTCATGCCCGGTACCAGTTCACCGGGATTACTGATATGGTTGAACTGTTCGATATCGTAAATGACTTTCCGGATATCTCTGGTATTGTCCGTGCGTCGGGCAGCGATATCCCAGAGCGTATCGTTTTCTTCCACCGTCACCGTCTCGTACTGCACGGAATCACCGGTCATGGAAGCATTGACACCCCACCCGCAGAATAGAACCAGAGCAATGAACAGGTATATAATCTTTTTCATGGCAGCTCCCCCCTTTTCTGAACAACTGCATGGATGAATCAAACTTTTATTTGCAGGAACGTTATTTTGTAAAACTTTCATTCGCAGAACATCGTTTCTATGTATATAGTAGTACAAAACAAAGTTTCGTACAATAGAACGAGGAATTAAACTTTTTTAATCTACGCTCAGATGTTTGTATTTCCAAAATGGGGGAAATGAATCATTTATTCCATGAACTTCTGTTTGATTTCACCGTCTCTATCCTGTATAATAAATATAGATTTATGACTTTAAAAATAGAAAAACAATGGATTCTATAACTCTTAATTCATTAAGGAAGGGACGAACATGGCTAGAAGAAGGGCAAATAACAAGGAACTGACAAGCCGGGAACAGAGCATTCTTGACTTTATCCGCAAGAAAATTTATGAAGATGGCTATCCCCCCACAGTCCGTGAAATCTGCAGCGCTGTAAACCTCCGCTCCACGTCCACGGTCCATGGATATCTGGCCCGCCTCGAGGAAATGGGTGTCATCAAGAGAGATCCCGCCAGCTCCCGGGCCATCGAAGTGGTGGATGATATGTCCTGGCGCCATAAAAAAATGATTCCCATGCCCATGGTGGGCGCTGTCCGTGCCGGTGAACCGCTGGTAGCCGACGAACATGTGGAATCTGTATTCCCCCTCCCCGCTGAAATGGTGGGCAGTGATAATAACTGCTTCATCCTCGTGGTCCGGGGCGACAGCATGATCAATGCGGGCATCCAGGAAGGAGACTACCTCATCGTTTCCGAACAGGACCATGCCCAGGACGGAGATATTGTAGTAGCCCTCGTAGGCAATGACGATGCTACGGTGAAGCGTTTCTACAAGGAAGCGGACCACATCCGCCTGCAGCCCGAAAATCCGGCGTATAAACCCATCATTTCCAAGGATGTCACCATCCGGGGAAAAGTCATCGGCCTGTACCGCCATTTCTGATAATCGGCAAATTGACACAGTAAAACGCCATACCTGTGAAAGTACTTTACTTTCATGGGTATGGCTTTTTTTTACGTTTGACCAGCAGGTGTGAATAAGAGCGGGGGTCGGGTGGTTACGACCGATGAGGATTTATGGAAATAGATACACCAGTGAATGCTGCAGGCTGGGGAGGGTATTTGCGGCGAAGCCGCTGGACCTCAAATCGGTCTTTGAAAACCCCATCATAGTCATTCTACCAGAAAGATCTCTCGACTCATCGTAGCTTTAGCGATTTTTACCGGTAGAGATACTTATCATGCTGCCTCCGCTTGAGATGACGATATAGGGGAAGTGTCAGATAGTGCGGTGAAACCGCTGGTGGATAG
>OGXC01000030.1_pt1 | contig 110469 bp, 109 predicted proteins | sample 1576201 | NCBI WGS metagenome assembly OGXC01 (sample SAMEA3541562, study PRJEB24748) | human gut metagenome | biome: human gut; feature: human-associated habitat; material: faeces | place: China | collected 2012 | reverse complement strand
CTCCAGCCTTCCAAGCTGGAAAGGTGGGTTCGATTCCCACTACCCGCTCCATTTTTAAAGTATTAGAAACGAGCAGTACAAGGAAATGAGAAATGAGCACCAGAGCTTATATAACATAAGTGAGGAGCGCAATGACGAAATTGACGAAGTAATGCGAAGTTAATAATAATTTGAAATGCGTGTTTAGCTCAGCTGGATAGAGCAACGCCCTTCTAAGGCGTGGGCCAGGAGTTCGAATCTCTTAACACGCACCATATGGTGAACGTAGTTCAGTTGGTAGAGCGCCAGTTTGTGGCACTGGTTGTCGTGGGTTCGAGTCCCATCGTTCACCCCATTTAGGGATATCGCCAAGCGGTAAGGCACCACACTTTGACTGTGGTATTCGTAGGTTCGAATCCTGCTATCCCTGCCATATATTCGGTTTACTAGCTCAGTCGGTAGAGCACTTGACTTTTAATCAAGGTGTCCGGGGTTCGATTCCCCGGTAAGCCACCAAAGCAACTAAGAATTTTCTTAGTTGCTTTTTTTTATTAATTAATATTTAAAATGAATAAAAATTAAAATATTTCAGTCAATCTTTAGCAAAAGTTCGGAATAATTAGCAATTATCACTGTAAAAGTAAAAAATATTGGAAATTGTAAATGTATACATTAGTATAAAGATATAAATCTAAATAAGTTATAAGAATTAAACATTTAGATTTTTATTAAGAATGTGAGGGGGAAATATAATGAAAAGAGGATTATGTTCGGTTTTAGCTACTATAGTATGTACAAGTTTATTTGTAGGTTGTCAAGGAAATGATGAAGTAGATAAGAATATTACTGAAATAAAGGATAATAAGGTTACTTTAACAGTTTTAACAAATAGAACAGATATTGTTAATACAGATTTAAAAGCATTTTCTGATAAATATACAGAAAATAATCCAAATGTAAAAATTGAATGGCAAGGTATAACAGACTATGAAGGGGATACAAAGGTAAGGCTTAATTCAAGTGATTATGGTGATGTACTTTTAATTCCAAATAGTTTACCAGTTTCTGAACTTCCAACTTATTTTGAACCACTTGGAAAATCAACAGATTCTGAGATAAAAGATTATAAATCTAATACAAATAAAGCTGTTTATGATGAGGAAAGTGGAGAATATACAGTTTATGGATTAACGTATGGGTTAGGTGCAGAAGGTATAGTTTATAATAAAGCAGCTTTTAAAGAAGCAGGAATAGAAGAGTTACCAAAAACTTTAGATGAGTTATATGAAGCGGCAGAAAAGCTTAAAGAGGTAGGAATAATTCCACTAGCAACCAATTTTAATGATAAATGGCCATTAAAAGAATGGTTTATGTATGGATGGATGTTAAGTGGAAATCAAAATTATAAGAATGAATCTTATAATGAAAAAGATATATTTGCAAGTGATAAGCCATTAGGGAAATCACTTGATGTACTATATGAATTTGTAAGTAATGGATGGGTTGAGGAAGATTTAGCAACTACAAATTGGGAACAATCAAAAGTAGATTTAGCTAATGGTAAAATAGCTATGGCAATACTAGGAACATGGGCAATTCCTCAAGTACAAAGTTTAGCTGAGAATTCAGACGATATAGGATTTATGCCAGTTCCAACAGAAGATGGTACTTTATATTCAGTATGTAGTCCAGACTGGGCATTAGCTGTAAGTAATAAGTCAAAGCATAAGGATGAGGCAAAAGATTTTTTATATGCATTTTTAAAATCTGATTATGCAGATGTAAATGGATTTATTCCAGCTAAAGAAGGTATAGAGTCAAACAATACAGTAATTAAGGAATTCCTAGAATCTGGAGTAAATACATTAGTAGAGGAACCAGCAACAGTTGAACAAGAAGGAAAGTTTGATCTTATTACAAATGAAGGTTCTATTGATATATGGGGAGGAACTTTTGTTCAAGATTCTGCATTAGCAGCTAAGAGAAGTAGGGAAGAGTTTGAAAAAGAAGTAGATAAATTAAATAACTCTTGGAATAAAGCACAAGAAACATTAGAAATAAAATAATAGTTAGTATATAAGGAAATAAAAGACTAAAGTCCAATGATAGACTTTAGTCTTTTTATCGTTAAATATTACAAAAATATTGTAAAATAAAACAAAATTAATAAATACTACAGAAATTATAAAAGAAGTAGTATAAAATTTATATGAAATGATGAAGAAAGGTGAGTTTATGATACGGGTTGAGAATTTAAGCAAAGAATTTAAAAGTAATAAAAAATATCCTGGGTTTAAAGGTGCTATTAAATCTTTTTTTTCTACAGAATATATAACTAAAAAAGCTGTGGATGACATTAGTTTTGAAATAAATGATGGAGAAATCGTTGGATATATTGGAGCAAATGGAGCAGGAAAATCAACGACTATAAAAATGATGACTGGTATTTTAACACCTACAAGTGGAAGGGTTTATGTTAATAATTTAGTGCCTTATGAAAATAGAGAAGAGAATGCAAAAAATATTGGGGTTGTTTTTGGTCAAAAGACTCAGTTATGGTGGGATCTACCTATATCAGAGACCTTTTCATTATTAAAGGATATATATGATGTAAGTGATGCGGATTTTGAAGAGAGAATGAAATTCTTAAAGGAAGTGTTAGGATTAGAGGAGTTCTTTTTAAGTCCTGTTAGAACTTTATCTTTAGGTCAGAGAATGAGGGCAGATTTAGCAGCTGCACTAATACATAATCCACAGGTAATATATCTTGATGAACCAACGATAGGATTAGATGTAGTTGTAAAAGAAAATGTTCGTAAAGCTATAAAGGAAATTAATTTGAAGTATGGCACAACTATCATATTAACTACTCATGATTTAGATGATATTGAGGAACTTTGCAATAGAATTATTATTATTGATAAGGGGAAGAAGATATATGATGGTGAGATTAAAGGGGTTAAAGAAGAGTATGGGTATTTAGCAACTGTAGAAATACAAGTAAAAGAGGAAATTTCTTTAGAAAGCTTAAATATCTTTGATGATATATATAAAGATAAAGATTTTAAAATAGATTTTAAAGAAAATAAACTATTTATTACATTTAATATAAATAAGATATCTTCTTCAGAAATAATAAGTAGAGTAATGAAAAAAATAACAGTGGTAGACTTTGCTGTGAAAGAAACAAGTATAGAGGATATTGTAAAGAAGATGTATAAAAATGAGGTGTAATCGATGTTTAAATTAAATAGATACAAGCCTTATATTCCATTTGCTAGAAATGTTTTTCAAAGATTAATATCTTATAAAGCTAATGTGCTTTTCTTTATGTTTGGTGATTTGCTTATGTTGGCTGTAACATATTATTTATGGAAAGCTATTTATGAAAGTAGTAATGAAAGTATTCTAAATGGATTTGGATTTAATGAAATGATAATTTATATTTTTATATCATTTATTACTTCTGTTATGATAAGTGTTGATATCAGTCATGATATTTCAAGAGAAGTTAAGGATGGCTCTATTGCAATAAATTTAGTTAGACCACTGAATTATGAAAAAAGAATGTTGTTTCAGGGGTTAGGAAGTATATTATATAATTTTATTGTAATTTTTATAATTACATTTTCTATAACTACAATTTTGTATTATAAGTTTTTTGGTTATGTAAGTATTGTAAGAATATTATTATATTTTTTTAGTGTTATTATAGGGATATTTATTAATTTTTACTTTAGCTATATATTTGGCCTTGTTGCTTTTAAAATAACAAATATGTGGGGGTTGTCACAAATAATGCAGGCTATAGTGAATTTGTTGTCTGGAATGTTAATTCCAATAGCGTTTTTTCCAGAATGGGCTCAGGCAATAATTAACTTATTACCATTTAGTTCATCTATTTATACTCCAACAATGATTTATTTAGGAAAGATTACTGGAGCAGATATTATAATAGCATTAGGATTACAGATATTTTGGGTAATAGTACTTATGATAATTTCTAAAATAATGTGGAAAGCTTTGATTAAAAATTTAACTATTTTAGGGGGGTAAGATATATGAAGAAGTACTGCAAATTATATATAAAGTTCTTACAACAATATATCAAGACCTTGATAGAGTATAGAGCGGATTTTATTTTAGGGCTTATAGGTTTTTTGTTTGTACAATCTATAGGAGTTATTTTTATAGGGTTAATATTTAATAATATACCATCATTAAAGGGATGGAGTTTTTATGAAATATTATTTATATATGGTTTTGCTCAAATTCCTAGAGGAATAGATCATGTTTTTACAGATCAGCTTTGGATATTTAGTTGGCAAACTATAGTTGAAGGAAAATTTGATAAGTATTTAGTAAGACCATTAAATCCATTATTTCAAGTTATAGTTGAAAAATTTCAACCAGATGGCTTTGGTGAGATAATTATAGGTAGTATTCTTTTAATATTTTCATGGGTTAAATTAGGCGTTGAAGTTACTATTATAAAGATGATATCGTTAGTTATTATTATTATATTTGCAAGTTTTATTTATACAGCCATAAAACTTGCTGTTGCTTCCATAGCATTTTGGGTTAAATTTGCACAAAGCTATCTTTTCATGGTTTATCAATTAAGTACATTTGTTAAATATCCAATAACGATTTATCCAGGTTGGATTAGAGGTGTATTAACATTTATAATTCCTTTTGCATTTACAGGATATTTTCCAAGTGCATATTTATTAGGAAAAGGAAGTTTTGTTTTAGGGGTCGTGATGACTTGTTTTATAGGTGTTGTTAGTTTGTTAGTAGCTTATAGAATATGGCTTTTAGGTATTAGTAGATATGAAAGTAGTGGAAGCTAAAATATAAAAAAGATAGAAAAAAGGTTATATTAATATTTATTTAATATAATCTTTTTTTTGTATTTATAATACCATAACTTTTACTTGTGGTTTTAGAAAGTTTTTAGAGTGGAGTAAAAATAATAGAAGCAAATGCATAAAAAAATCATATGCATATAATTTTTAGTATACTATGCAAATTGAGAGTTTCACAGTTTATGTATATACGATTAACAAGCCTTTTATAGTCCTACTGATTAATTAATTTGAAATCGATATGATATAGATAAATTCTTTAAAGAGCCAATTAGAAAAAGTTGTTATAAAAGTTTTAAATGGTAATTATGATAAAGTTCGATTGTTAATTTAATAACGAAAGTAGTATAGTGAGGTTGTAGATAAAAATTTTTAAAAGCTTAAAATATAGAGTTGGAGGAATAGATATGGGATATAAATTGTTATCAAATGAAGTAAATAATTTATTTGAAGAATTGAAAAGGGAGTATATGATATATGCACCAAAAAGATTCTTAAAACAAGGCAGATATTCAGATACAGATATAATTAAGTATGGTGAAGTTAATTCTTTTCAAGAAATTGTTTATAAAGAAAAATCGACATATCCAGCAAAAGAATTAATTACACCAATTAATCAAACGTTATACTTTTTTACTGAAGATGAATTTAGAGAAAGTAAAAATCCATATGGTGATAAAAAGATATTAATATTTGCAAGACCTTGTGATATAAATGCACAAAAAAGACAAGATAAAATTTACTTGGAAAATGGTGGATTTGAAGACGCCTTTTATAAAAGAATTAGAGAAAAGGTTAAGTTTGTCTGTATAGAGTGTGTTGAAGGATTTGATACTTGTTTTTGTACAACAATGGGAAGTAACAAAACAGATGATTATAGCTTAGCTGTGAGATTTGATGAAAATTCAGCATTATTTAACATTAATGATAACGAGTTTGATAAGTATTTCACAGATTGTGCTAAAGAAGAATTTGAACTTAAATTTATAGAGAAGAATATGGCAGAGGTTAATCTTCCAGAAATAGAAAGTAAGGAAGTATTAAATAAATTAAAAGAACATTCAGTATGGAAAGAGTATGATAAAAGATGTATTCAATGTGGAAGCTGTACTGTAGCTTGTCCAACATGTTCTTGCTATACAACTAGAGATATAATTTACAATGAAAATGCTAATGTTGGAGAAAGAAAAAGAGTACAGGCATCTTGCCATATTGATGGGTTTGATGAAATGGCAGGAGGACACAGATTTAGAACTAATGCTAGCGATAAAATGAGATATAAGATATTACATAAAATACATGACTATAAAGAACAATTTGGAGATAATCACATGTGCGTAGGTTGTGGAAGATGTACAGATAGATGTCCAGAACATATTTCTATTACAGCAACTATAAACAAAGTAGACAAGGCAGTTAAAGAAATTGTTGGAGGTAAAAATTAATGCGCAATATATTAACACCAAAAGCATATAAAATTATTGATGTAAGAAAAGAAAGTAATTTAGAATATACATTTAAAGTTGAAACTGATATTAAAGTTGAACATGGACAGTTTTTACAATTATCAATTCCTAAAGTTGGAGAAGCTCCGATATCAGTTAGTGGGTTTGGTGATGGATATTTAGAATTTACTATTCGTTCAGTAGGAAAAGTAACAGATAAAATTTTTACTTTACAACCAGGAGATACATTATTTTTAAGAGGTTCTTATGGTAAGGGATGGCCAGTTGAAAAATTAAAAGGTAAAAATGTAATTATAGTAGCAGGAGGAACAGGGGTTGCTCCAGTAAGAAGTATGATAAATATGTTTTTTAATGATGAAACATATACAAAAAGTGTTAATTTAATATGTGGCTTTAAAGATGAAAATTCAGTTCTTTTTAAAGATGAATTAGCATTATGGAAAGAAAAATTTGAAGCTATATATACATTAGATAAGGGTGAAAAAGAAGGGTTTGAAAATGGATTAGTTACAACACATTTAGCTAAGCTACCATTCGAAAAATTTGGAGATAATTATGAAGTAATAATAGTAGGACCACCAATGATGATGAAATTTACATCTTTAGAATTTGTAAAATTGGGAGTTCCAGAAGAGAAAATATATGTTTCTTTTGAAAGAAAAATGTCTTGCGCAGTAGGAAAATGTGGACATTGTAGAGTAGATGAAACTTATGTTTGTCTAGAAGGTCCTGTATTTAATTATACTAAAGCAAAGGATTTATTAGATTAGGAGGAATTATATTATGAATCACGATATAGATATAAAGAAGACTAGAATAAATTGTTTCCGTCAATCAAAAGTTCCTGGAGAATTTATGTTACAAATGCGTATTCCAGGGGGAACAATAAATGCAAAATACTTAAGTGATGTAGAACATATAGCATTAACTTGGGGGAATGGAACTTTCCACATGGGAATGAGACAAACTTTTAATATTCTAGGAATAAAATATGAAAATATAGAATCAGTTAATGAATATATTAAAGAATATATTAAAGAAGTAGAAGTTGATGAATGTAATTGTAATATGCCTATAGATGATAAGGGATATCCTACAATAGGTGCTAGAAATATAATGGCATGTATAGGGAATACACATTGCATAAAAGGAAATATAAATACTAAGGAATTAGCAACAAAGGTAGAAAACTTAATATTCCCATCACATTATCATATTAAGGTATCAATTGCAGGTTGTCCTAATGACTGTGGTAAGGCTCACTTCCAAGATTTTGGGGTAATTGGTCAAGCTAGAATGGAATATCATAAGGAAAGATGTATTGGATGTGGAGCTTGTGTAAAAGCATGTGATCATCATGCAACAAGAGTATTAAGTTTAAATGAAAATGGATTAGTAGATAAAGATCCATGTTGTTGTGTAGGTTGTGCTGAATGTGTATTAGCATGTCCAACAAGTGCATGGACTCGTAGTCCTAAAAAGTTCTATAGAATAGTTATAGGTGGTAGAACTGGTAAACAAAATCCTAGAATGGGCAAAACATTTGTTAACTTTGCAAGTGAAGAAACAGTTCTTGGAATATTTGCGAATTGGCAAAAGTTCTCAGCTTGGGCGTTAGATTATAAACCAGAATATTTACATGGTGGACATTTAATAGATAGAGCTGGATATAATAAGTTTAAAGAAATTATTTTAGATGGTGTTGAGCTTAATAAAGAAGCATTAGTTGCAGAAAATATATATTGGGCAGAAACAGAGTATAGATCTAATATAAACGTCAAAGCTATAAGCAAGCATAAATCAATAAGTACAACTAGACCTATTAAAGATAATTAAATATAAAAATATATAAAAATAGTAGCATGATAAAATGTTTAATTTACAACTATTAAATATTAAGAAGTGCTACTATTTATTTTGCTAAAAATTTATAATATAATGATTTTAATATTATAAATGAGAGGTATTAAGTATGAAGGTAACAATAAAGGATGTAGCAAGAGAAGCACAAGTGGCAACGTCTACAGTTTCTAGAGTTTTGGCAAATAGCAGAAAAATAAGTGAAGAAACTAAGGAAAGGGTAAATGAAGCTATAAAAAAATTAAATTATACGCCTAGTATAGTTGCAAGAGGTTTAGCTAATAATAGAACAAGAATATTAGCTGTCCTACTACCAGGGGGTGCAGAGGTTTCATTTGAAAATCCATTTTTTGTCCAAGCAATGAAGGGAATTAGTATGTATGCAGAAAAAGAGGATTATTATATCATGTATGCATTTAAAGATAAAAAGGCTGATGAAGAAGAATGGGTAAAGAAAGTAACAGAAGGTAATCTTATAGATGGTTTATGTCTTTTTAATGTAAAAGACAATGATATTACAATTAACTATTTAAAGAAAAAACAATTCCCTTTTGTTGTTATAGGTAGGCCAGAACAAATAGATGGTGTTTTATGGGTTGATAATGATAATTTTGCAGCTGTATATAATTTAACTCAAAAACTGATTGAAAGAGGAAATAAAACTATCGCATTTATTGGAGCTAAATCAGATATAAATGTTTCGAAAGATAGATTAAATGGATACAAACAGGCTATGTATAGCAGGAATATAGAAATTGATAATGAGTTAATAATTGAAATGAATAATTTTACTGAAGAAGAAGGATACATTGCAGCGCATAGAATTTTAGAAAAAAATAAAGTTAATGCTATTATTGCTACAGATGACTTATTAGGTTTTGGAGTACAACGAGCAATAGAAGAATTAGTATATAAAGATATATCTGTTGTTGGATTTAATAATATTCCTTTATCTCAATATAAGAATCCACCTTTAGCTTCAGTGGATATAAACTCTGAAAAATTGGGTAGATATGCAACAAAGCTTATTATAGATAAGTTAGAAAATAGAGAAAATAAAGGTTATCATGTTATAGAAACCAATTTAATAGAAAGAGAATCATTAAAGTAAATATATAAATTATGCAACCGATTGCATTAATGAGAGGAAAAGGAAGATAAATGAATGTAATCGTAAAATTTGAGGAATTTTGGCCCAAATTAGTGTTGTAAACAATTTCTTGAAATGTTATATTAAATTTAGAAATTTTAAAAAAGACAAGCTTATAGTCTTTTTTTAAATATGTACAGCTGTGAAGCTGTACATATTATTTAAACAGTTATGCAACCGATTGCATGAATTAGGGGTGAAAATATGGAGAGAGTTTGGTGGAAAGAAGCGGTTGGGTATCAAATATATCCAAGAAGTTTTAAAGATTCTAATGGTGATGGAATTGGGGATTTAAAAGGAATAACATCTAAGTTAGATTATTTAAAAGATTTAGGAATTGATGTTATTTGGATATGTCCTATGTATAAATCTCCAAATGATGATAATGGATATGATATTAGTGATTATCAAGATATTATGAGTGATTTTGGGAATATGGATGATTTTGATGAATTACTTAGGGAAGTACATGCTAGACAGATGAAATTGATAATTGATTTAGTTGTAAATCATACAAGTGATGAACATAAATGGTTTATAGAATCAAAATCATCAAAAGATAATCCAAAAAGAGATTGGTATATTTGGAGAGCTGGAAAGGATAATAAGGAGCCTAATAATTGGGAAAGTATTTTTAAGGGATCTGTATGGGAATTTGATAAAAATACAGAAGAATATTTTATGCATTTATTTACTAAGAAACAACCAGATTTAAATTGGGATAATAAAGAAGTAAGAGAAGCTATTTATTCAATGATAAACTGGTGGTTAGATAAAGGAATTGATGGATTTAGAGTAGATGCAATAAGTCATATTAAAAAAGAAGATGGATTAGTAGATATGCCAAACCCTAAAGGGTTAAAATATGTAGAATCATTTGATAAACATATGAATGTTTCTGGAATTCATAAATATTTAAAAGAACTTAAAGAAAGAACTTTCGATAAGTATGACATTATGACTGTAGGAGAAGCTAATGGAGTAGATGCTGAAGAAGCAGATTTGTGGGTTGGAGAAAAAGATGGGAAGTTTAATATGATATTCCAATTCGAACACTTACATTTATGGGGAGCTGAAAGTGAGAACAATTTTAATGTTAGAAATTATAAGAAAGTATTAACAAAATGGCAAAAAGCTTTGGATGGAAAAGGGTGGAATGCACTATATATAGAAAATCATGATATACCTAGAGTTACATCAACTTGGGGAAATGATAAAGAATACTTAAAAGAATGTGCAACTGCTTTTGGTCTTATGTATTTTATGCAACAAGGTACACCATTCATTTATCAAGGACAAGAGATAGGGATGACAAATGTAAAATTTGATTCTATTTATGACTATAACGATGTTAAGGGAATAAATATCTATAAGGAAAAGGTTGAACAAGGATTAAGTGGTGAGGAAGCATTAAAATATGTATGGGCAGTATCAAGAGATAATTCACGTACTCCAATGCAATGGGATAGTAGTGAAAATTCTGGATTTACTACTGGAAAGCCGTGGATCAGAATAAATAAAAATCATAAATATATAAATGTAAAAGATCAATTAAAAGATGAAAATTCTATTTTAAACTTTTATAAAAAAATGATTAATATAAGAAAAGAAAATAAAACTCTTATATATGGTAGTTATGATTTAATACTAGAAGATCATGAGAAAATATATGCTTATACGAGAATTATGAGGGAAGAGGAATTTGTAATAATAGTTAATTTATCTCATGATAATGTTAAGTATTCTTATGATATTAACCTTCATAGTGATGGATTATTATTAAGTAATTATAATGTTGAAAAACATGCTTTATTAACTGAGTTTGATTTAAGGCCATATGAAGCAAGAATTTATAAGGTTATAAAATAAAGAATATTTAAAAGTATTAATAATTAAAAATATTTGTAATAAATTACATTGCAAATGAAAAAAGGGGAATTTAAAATGGGTAAAACAAAGAAAAAGGGCAAATTATTATCATTTGATTTTTGGCAAAAATTTGGAAAAGCTTTATTAGTAGTTATAGCTGTTATGCCAGCAGCTGGATTAATGATTACTTTTGGTAAGCTTTTAGGAATGTATTTTGAAGCTGATATAATATAAGCTATATCTAGAGTAATGGATAATATAGGGTGGAGCATTATAGGAAATCTTCATATATTATTTGCAGTTGCAATAGGTGGATCATGGGCTAAAGAAAGAGCTGGAGGGGCTTTTGCAGGATTATTATCATTTGTGTTAATTAATCGTATTACAGGAGCAATTTTTGGTGTAACTACAGAAATGTTATCTGATAGTACAGCAACAGTTAAATCTTTATTAGGAGCTACATTAACTGTTCCAGATTACTTCACAAATGTTTTAGGATCACCAGCACTTAATATGGGAGTGTTTATTGGTATTATCTCAGGTTTCTTAGGAGCAACATTATTTAATAAATATTACAATTATAATAAACTACCACAAGCTTTAAGCTTTTTTAATGGAAAAAGATTTGTTCCTTTCGTTGTTATTTTATGGTCAACAATTACAGCATTAGTATTATCAATAGTATGGCCTTTTGCACAAGGGGCATTAAATAGTTTTGGTATTTGGCTTGCAAATTCAAAAGATACGGCTCCTGTTTTAGCACCATTTATATATGGAGCTTTAGAACGTTTGTTACTACCATTTGGTTTACATCATATGCTTACTATTCCTGTTAACTATACTGAGTTAGGTGGGGTTTATACATCTTTAACTGGTGCAGCTGCAGGAACTGTGATTGCAGGGCAAGATCCATTGTGGTTTGCATGGATTACAGATTTAATTAACTTTAAATCTGCAGGAAATATGACAGAATATAATAACTTATTAGCTACAGTTGTTCCAGCAAGATTTAAAGTAGGACAAGTAATTTTATCAACTGCATCATTATTAGGGGTTGCCTTTGCTATGTATAAAAATGTTGATGCGGATAAGAAGAAAAAATATAAATCTATGTTTGTATCTATAGGATTAGCAGTATTTTTAACAGGTGTAAGTGAACCAATAGAATTCTTATTTATGTTTATCTCACCAGTACTTTATATTGTTTATGCAATACTTACAGGTTTAGCATTTGCATTAGCAGATATAATAAATTTAAGAGTTCATGCCTTTGGAGCAATAGAACTTATAACTCGTATACCAATGCTTGTTAATGCTGGATTAGTTGGAGATGTTATTAATTTTATAATTGCATGTTTAGCGTTTTTCGGAATTAATTTTGGAGTATTTAATTTCTGCATTAAAAAATTTAAAATACCTACTCCAGGACGTCTAGGAAACTATGATGAAGAAAAGGAAAGTGAAGAGGTCAAGGAAGTGGCTGTAGATAAAACAACAGCTAACGATACATTAGCCGTAAAAATAATTTCTTTATTAGGAGAGAAAGAAAATATTGAAGATGTAGATGCTTGTATGACTAGGTTAAGAGTTACTGTAAAGGAAGTTTCTAAAGTAGCTGAAGAAAAAGAGTGGAAGAGAAATGGTGCATTAGGATTAATATTAAAAGATAATGGAGTACAAGCAATATATGGGCCAAAGGCAGATGTTTTAAAATCTGATATTCAAGATTTATTAGGAGTATAATATGAAGCTTTTAACTTTAAATTGTCATTCTTGGCAAGAAGATAATCAAATTGAAAAAATTAAATATTTGGCTAAGATAATAAAAGAAAAACAATATGATGTCATAGCGCTTCAAGAAGTTAGTCAAAAAATTAATTCGAAATTATTACAGGCTATGATAAAAGAGGATAATTTTGCACAGCTATTAATTGAAGAGTTAAATAAAATTAATGAAAGTAAATATAACTTTATATGGGATTACTCCCATATAGGTTATGATATATATGAAGAAGGATTAGCCATATTAACTAAACATAAAATAAAAGATTGTAAATCATTTTATGTTTCTAAAAGTGATAATAAAAGAAATTATAGAAGTAGAAAAATTATAAGTATCACAGTTAATATTGAAGGTAATGAGGTTGATTTTTATAGTTGTCATACTGGATGGTGGAATGATGATATAGAACCTTTTAAATATCATGCTGATATGCTTATTGAAAATATAAGTGATGATAGATTAGCTTTTGTTATGGGGGATTTTAATAATAATGCATATGTAAGAAATGAAGGTTATGATTATTTAATGAAATTAGGTTTAAAAGACACTTATGTAATGGCTGAGGAAAAAGATGATGGTGTTACAGTAAAAGGTAAAATTGCAGGATGGGAAATGCAAGAAGAAGATAAAAGATTAGATTTAATACTGACAAATAGAGAAATAAAAGTTTTGAGATCTAAAGTTATCTTTAATAAAGATAATAAACATATTATCTCAGATCACTATGGGGTAGAAGTTTTAATATAAATATGATGATGATATTTATTTATAACTGTTAATAAAATTTATTATCATTTTAAAAGAAAAAAGGAAGAGAGTGTAAATATTATGCAATATTCACACTCTCTAATTTTATTAACTTATTTTTTTGTGGAGTTAGTTATTTCATTCCTTGTTCGTATTGTTCAACCATTCTCTTAACCATTTCTCCACCAACGCTTCCGCATTGTTTAGAAGTTAAGTTTCCGTTGTAGTCTGTGAAAGGAACACCCATTTCGCTTGCTACTTCATTCTTAAATTTTGATAATCCGTTTTTTGCTTCTGGTACTAACTTTTGAGCCATAAAAGACCCTCCTTTAAATAAATTAATATTTATTTTCCTTTGTAAGTAATCTTTCTTACTTACACTAGTATTATGTGTAGAAGTAAATTATATAATCTATAAAAGTAAAGGAAGTATAGGAAAAAAAGAATATATTAACTAAGATGTGGAAGTGGAAAAATATCATAAAAGAAAATTCAATGCATATTTTGATAAGAAGTTTATCAAAATATGCATTCAAAAATAGTTAATTTCTTTTAAGTTTAAGCATTGTAACGACTATTGGAATTGTTATTAGGGCTGAAACTATAGCTTCAGGAATTCCGTTTGTTAATCCAACAGTAAGCAAAGTGCCAGCAACAGCTTCTCTTGAAATTTCTCTAGCTTGTGCATATTGATCAAGATATAGAATATAAGTTAATCCTAATACACCAATTGTATTAGTTAATGTTCCTAAAACTGCAGCTATTCCAGCACATACTCCTGTATTTTTAATTTTACTTTTAAATAGTTTGAATGAATAATAAGCTACAATACCAATTAACATTCTTGGAATTAATGCCACAATAGGATTCCAGAATATAAAAGAAGTTAAGCCAGGAGCAGTAATGTTTTGATACATTGAAAATAATCCAAAAATTAAACCTACTGATATTCCGACTACTGGGCCTTCTAATAATGCTCCTATGATTACAGGAATATGCATAATAGTAAGACTGAATATTGGTAAACGTATTAATCCTAATCCGCTTACACCAAGGAATATTGAAATTCCACCTAGAGCTCCTATGAGAACAAGTCTTCTAGTCTTAGAGCTAGATTTTTTTTTATTTTTCATTGATCTCTCTCCTAATTTATTATTAAAATTTTATAACTATATTCAAACATTAATTTAATATAAAGCGATAAATTATTCAAGTATTATTCATCATATAAATAAATAAAACACTGAATAATGAAATAAAATGTTGAATAGCACAGGAAATGTAGTATATTATGAAAGTGTAAACTAATTATACAAGGAGATGAAGAAAATGAGATTATTTAGTATTAATGATTTGAATTTTAATGAAGAGGATTTTTTAGATAATATAAATGAATATGAAGATATAATTCCTATAATTGAAGAACTGCAAAATTCTTTAAGTTATGATGAAATTGAATGTGTTGGTGAAAATGAATGTTGTAATAAAACCAATAAAAATTATATAGTAGAAATTCAAGGATTTATAGATGGAAATGATGAGTTTATAACTAAGGAAGAACTTGAAAATAATCCTACAAGAGCACAAGGTGAAATAATGGATTTATTTGTAATAAGATTATATAAGTGTGTTGATTGTGGAAAATGGATTATAGATATTTTGGAGTAAGATTAAATGGCAAAAGGAACTATTATGTTTAAGAATATGGCCAACAAATTTAAAGTTTATTTAGAATGTAAAATAAGTGATATAAAAAATATAAAAGAATTAGGGATAATAGAAGTATTAAATAGAACTAAGGTAATTATTATTTCATTAATTTCTTTTATGATGATTTTTGGATTTATATTGTTTAATGCAATAAATATAAGTGAAGAGGAAATGCTAGAGGATTTAAAAAAGTCATTAATTACTGAAAATAGCTTCAAAATAGCTAAAATTATAAGAGTAAGGGATGAAAAAATATCAGAAAGTGAATTTAAGCCTCTTTTTAATTATTACAGTGGAAATGAAGATAAAATAAAAAAATTAATAAATGAATTAAGAAAAAATGGAGAATACGGAAATTTTGAAATAAAAAGTAAGCAAGGACTATTTTATAAAAGATATTATATTGCTTTAGATACTGTTGAAGTTGAATTTACTACTAACACAAAAGATATAAAGGTTGAATTTGAAGATAAGAAATTTAATTTGCAGGATGTTGCCCAGTTTGATGTTATTCCAGGTATTTATAATGTTAAATATACTTATGAAACACAATTTGGAGATATTTGTAATGATATTAATATAAGCATACTTGAAGACAAAAAGGTTGAACTTAAGATTGATGGCAATTATGTTACTTTATATTCAAATTTTGATGATGCAAAGGTATTAATAAATAATGAGAATACAGGTTTATTAGCAAAGGAGATTAAAAACTTTGGGCCTATACCTAAGGAAAAAGATATAGTAATTAAATTACAGAGAGAATTTCCTTGGGGAACTATAGAAAGTGATGAAGAAAATATAAGTAATCAGGAATATATTAAGCTAGATATAAGCATGGTAAATGATGAATTAATTAATATTGTAAGTAAAGATATTAATGGGTTTTATGAATCCGTATTTGAAGGATTAAATAAAAGAAATAAGGAGAACATCATTAATTGTACAGATAGTGTTAGAGATTCAGTATATAATTATATAAATGAAAAAACATTACTATTTTCTAATAATTATGAAATTGCAGATATGAATGTAGAAATTGAAAAAAGTGATTTTAAATATGAAGATAGTGTATATAAGGCAAGTGTTGTAACAAAGGTTAATTATAATATCTATAAAAAAATATTACCTTTCTTTAAAACTTATAATGAGAGTTCATTTATATTAGGATTAGAATATATTGATAATAACTTTCGAATAACTGAAATACAAAAGGTTGAAATAGAGTAAAGTTTAAAACAAATGATGATAAGATGGGGGATATATGAAGTTTAAAATTATGTTTTTGCCGAAAAAAGTGATTCAATTAAAAATGAAATAGAAGATAATAAAAATAAAATTGAAAGTTTAGAAGAGGAAAAATCTAATCTGAATAGTGAAATTCAAGGGAAAAAAGATGAAGTTAGTGATTTAGAAGAGATTATTACTGAAAAGGAAAATGAGTTGTATGCTCTTCAAGTTGAAATAAGTGAATATCAAAAACAAATAGATAATATGCAAAGTGAAATTTCTGAGTTAATTAACTCCATAAATGAAAGTAAGTTAGAAGTTGAAAATAAAGAGAAATATGTTGTGGAACTTAAAGAGGAAGAGAATAGAATCAAGGAATTATTAGACGCAAGAATTAGAAGTGTTTATAAGGTGGATTTATCAAAACAATATATTTACATGTTAATTAAAAGTAAGAATATCTTTGAAATTTTTCAAAATTTAAATAATATAAATCAAATAATAAATTTTGATAAAAGTTTAATTAAGAGCTATAAGGAAAATCAAGAAATTATATCAGATGAGATTGCGCAAATAGAACTTAAAATTAAAGAGCAAGAAGAGTCGCAGTTAGCAATAGAAGAGAAGCAAAGTGATATAATGGAAGCAAAAAATAAAGTTGTTGCAATTCAAAATGAAGAGGAAAGCAAGAGAAATGAACTTTTAGCAATGCAACGAGAAAAGCAAGATAGTATTATTGCTTTAGAAAATGATAGTGAAAAGATTAGTAGTGAAATAGCACATTTAGAATCACATAATGAAGAGTTAGAAGCAGAACTTGATAGAATAATAAATAATGTTAGTGGTAGCAATGGGAGTAATGGGGTAGACAATAATTTACAAACAGATAGTGGCTTTTTAAGACCTGTTCCAGGTAGAATTACTAGTAATTATGGATATAGAGTTAATCCTGTTACAGGAGAATATAAATTACATAAAGGTATAGATTATGCAGGGAATTATGGAGACCCAATTAAAGCATCTAAAAGTGGTGTAGTTGAATATTCAGGGTGGATTACAGGATATGGAAATACAATTATTTTAGGACATGGAAATGGGGTACAAACATTATATCCACATGCTCAAACATTAGATGTTGATTATGGAGATACAGTTAAGCAAGGTGATGTAATTGCTACTGTAGGTTCAACTGGAAATAGTACAGGCCCACATTTACATTTTGAAATAAGAATTAATGGGCAAGCTGTTGATCCTTTAAATTATATACCGTATTAAAGAGATAAAAGCTGTATCTTTAAAGATACAGCTTTTTGAATAATTAAATATAATAAAGAAAATAATACTCAGGTAGTTTTTGTTTTATAAAGAATAAAAACCTGTGCAAAGTGCACAGGTTAAGGGATTACAATCACTTAAGAAAGGGAATAAGTGATTGTGTGGGGTTTTATTAAAACTCTATAATTTATTAAATTATAGAGCGGTATGGGCTATATTAATAAGTATTTTATTGAATACTATAGTTATATTATACAATATAATTTAATAAAATCAAATAATATTTACAAAAAAAGTTGAAAAAATTTTTTTTGTGTATAAATCTAGAAGAAAATAGATGGTAAAATTAAATAAAATAACAATTATAGGGAGGAATAAAAATGAAAAAAAGAGAAAATATGCTTAAGGATACCCCGGATTATGAACCTTATTCAGAAAATGAAGTTAAATTAAGTATTAAGGAAATGAGGGAGTTAGGGCTTATTAAATGCGGTGGTTGCTGCAATAAGGGGGGAGGAGCATGTGATAAAAGAAAAGGATGTAATAAAAAGTGCTGTAATAATAAATAAAGATATAAAAGGAAAAAATGAAATGTCGAATTCTAAGGAAGAAAACTTTGGAAAAAATATAAAATTATAATAGATTTGTAGAATAAAAATATTGTTAATTATAAATGAAATTAATATTAATATCTTGAATATATATTTAATTAAAGGGAAAGCATTTATTAATGAAGGTGTATTAGAAGATGTGTGAAAAAATTTTTAAGAAGAATATAAAAAGGGATTAAGAGTAATAATTTATATTAGTAATGTCTTGAAAGAACATGTGATAATTGGTAAAATATATCGTAATTAGTTAATTGATTTTTTGGTTAAGAATAATAGATTGGTTATATAGGAAAAGACATATTAATTATTAATATATACAGATGGTAATTTGTGTATATTATGTGTAGTAAGAAAAATATTAGATGTTTTTTGCTTTTTATGAACAAACATTTGAAAAAATTAGCTTTAATATGTTATAATAAGCTAGTTGTATTAATCAAACAAGAGATACTTTTTTAGGAGGAATATACAATGGAAGCTAAAATGGAAAAAATCGACGTAAATGTCGTTAAATTTGAAGTAAAGGTTGAAGCTAATAAATTCAATGAAGCTTTAACAAGAGCTTATAAGAAGAATGTTAAGAATTTTAATGTGCCTGGATTTAGAAAAGGTAAAGTTCCAATGAATGTAGTTAAGCAATATTACGGTGTTGGAGTTCTTTTAGAAGATGCAGTTAATTTTGCAATCGATGGATCTTATAGTGAAGTATTAAAAGAAAATAACATAATCCCAGTTGACTATCCAAAAATAGATGTAGTAGAAGTTGGAGAAGGAAAAGACTTTGTTTATACTGCAGAAGTAACTGTTTATCCAGAAGTTGAATTAGGTGAATATAAAGGATTATCAGTAGAAAAGAAAACTTACGAAGTAACTGAAGAAGAAGTTGCTAAAAAGCTTAAAGAAATGCAAGAAAAGAATGCAAGAGTTGAATCTAAAGAAGAAGGAACAGTTGAAAATGGAAATATAGCTGTTATTGATTTTAAAGGATTTGTTGATGGAGAAGCATTCCAAGGTGGAGAAGGTCATGATTACTCTTTAGAAATTGGTTCTAAAACTTTCATAGATACTTTCGAAGAACAATTAGTTGGAGCTAAAGTAAATGATACAGTAGAAGTAAATGTTACTTTCCCAGAAAACTATGGTAAGGAAGAGTTAAATGGTAAGCCAGCTAAATTTGAAGTTACTATTAAAGAAATAAAGGTAAAAGAATTACCAGAATTAGATGATGAATTTGCTAAAGAAACTTCAGAATTTGATACAATAGCTGAATTAAAGGCTGATATTACTACTAAGTTAGAAGCAGCAAATGCTGAAAGAGCTGATAGAGAGTTTGAAGAAGCTGTAATTAATGCAGTTGCAGAAAATGCAAAGGTTGAAATTCCAGCTGTAATGGTAGAAAAAGAAGTAGATAAAATGGTTCAAAACTTACAACAAAGATTACAATATCAAGGTTTAAATTTAGAACAATACTTCCAATTCACTGGAACTGATGAAGAAAAGATGAGAGAATATATGAGAGAAAATGCAGCTACTAAAGTAAAAGTTGATTTAGTTTTAGAAGCTGTAGAAAAAGCTGAAAACATAGATGCTACTGAAGAAGAAATAAAAGAAAAAGCTGTTGAAGTTGCTAAAATGTATTCTGCATCAGAAGATGATAAAATGGTTGAATTATTAATGCAAAGCCAACAAGCAGCATTAAGATCTGATGTAATCACAAACAAAGCAGTAAAATTCTTATTAGAAAATAATAAATAGTCCTAATTTAATTGCCAGAAGAAATTCTGGCAATTATTCAAATATTTCTTTAACAAAATAAAGTAAATTTTATATAATTTTAATATAATTACTTTTGATTAGTTGGATATATTATAAGTAAGAAGGGTTTTAAAGAGAAAAGGAGGGAATTAAGTATGAGCAATTATATTCCATACGTTGTTGAACAAACAGGAAGAGGAGAAAGGTCTTATGATATTTTTTCAAGACTTTTAAAAGATAGAATTATTATGCTTAGCGGCGAGGTAAATGATGTAACTGCTAATCTTGTAGTAGCTCAATTATTATTCTTAGAAAGTGAGGACCCAGATAAAGATATATATCTTTACATAAATAGTCCAGGAGGCTCAATTACTTCAGGAATGGCTATTTATGATACTATGCAATATATTAAATGTGATGTAAGTACTATTTGTATTGGTATGGCAGCATCAATGGGAGCTTTCTTATTATCAAGCGGTGCTCCAGGTAAGAGATATGCTCTTCCAAATAGTGAAATTATGATACATCAACCTTTAGGAGGATTCCAAGGTCAAGCAACTGATATTGATATTCATGCAAAGAGAATATTAAAGATAAAAGAAACTTTAACAAGAACTATGGCTGAATCTACTAATGGAAAAGTTGATTATGAAACTATGGTTCAAATGTGTGAAAGAGATAACTTCATGAGTGCTGATGAAGCATTAAAAATTGGATTAATTGATGAAGTAATAGTAAAAAATAAAAAATAATTATTTTTGGCAATTTCATGCCAAAGTGAGGTGAGGTTATGGCTAAATTTGAAGATAAAAAGCAATTAAAGTGTTCATTTTGTGGTAAAAATCAAGATCAAGTAAAAAGATTAATTGCTGGGCCTGGAGTATATATTTGTGATGAATGTATAGATTTATGCTCAGATATAATTCAAGATGAATTTGAAGATAATGTAGAGTTAGATACTACAGCTCTTCCTAAACCAAATGAAATAAAAGAATATTTAGATCAATATGTTATTGGGCAAGATAGAGCAAAAAAAGCACTATCTGTAGCAGTTTATAACCATTATAAAAGAGTAAAAGCAAATACGTATGATGATGATATAGAACTTCAAAAAAGTAATATATTATTATTAGGACCTACTGGTTCAGGTAAAACACTTTTAGCTCAAACATTAGCAAAATTTTTAAATGTTCCATTTGCAATAGCAGATGCTACTACATTAACTGAAGCAGGATATGTAGGAGAAGATGTAGAAAACATTTTATTAAAATTAATACAAAATGCTGATTATGATGTTGAAAAAGCTGAAAAAGGTATAGTATATATTGATGAAATTGATAAGATTGCTAGAAAATCTGAAAACCCATCCATAACTAGAGATGTATCTGGTGAAGGGGTTCAACAAGCATTATTAAAAATATTAGAGGGAACAACAGCTTCTGTTCCACCTCAAGGTGGAAGAAAGCATCCGCATCAAGAATTTATCCAAATTAACACATCAAATATTTTATTTATTTGTGGTGGAGCTTTTGATGGAATTGATAAAATCATTCAAAAAAGAACAAGAGTTAGCACTATGGGATTTGGAGCTGAAATACAATCAAAAGAAGCAAAAGATGTTGGAGAGTTATTAAAAAATGTTCTTCCAGAGGACTTGTTGAAGTTTGGTTTAATCCCTGAATTTGTAGGAAGATTACCAATGGTAGTTTCTCTAGAATCATTAGATCAAAATGCATTAATTAATATTTTAAGTCAACCTAAAAATGCATTAGTAAAACAATATAGTAAATTGTTTGAATTAGATAATGTAGAGTTAGAATTTACTGAAGATGCACTTAAAGCTATTGCAGATGAAGCTATAGCAAGAAAAACAGGTGCTAGAGGATTAAGAGCAATTGTTGAAGATATAATGATTGATGTAATGTTTGATGTACCATCAGACGAAAATATAAGTAAGGTTGTTATAACTGAGGATTCAATTAAATCTAAGAAGTTACCAGAATTAATTAGACTTGGTGAAAATGAAGTTAGACCTGTTTTAAAAACTAAAAAAGCTAAAAAAAGAAAAGGCATGGAAACTGCTTAAAAAAATCACCTCTAGATTTCTAGAGGTGATTTTTTTTATTTTTGAACGATACCCTTAATATAGAAAAAATAATATTTATTGCTACATATTATGGAATAATAGAACAGTTATAGGTTAATAATACAAAGAGAGTTTAGAAAAAAAGGGAGGATATAAATTCATGAGTGAGATAATGATTATTTTACAAGCTATAATGATGGTTCTATTTATCATATACTTATTTAATAGCAATAAAGCTACTCGTTCTAGAACTGTTGTAGTTGATAAAGAAAATAAAAAAGAAATGGAAAAACTTTTGAAAATGAGAAGGATAAAGCTTTCAGAACCTTTGACTGAGAAAAGTAGACCAACTTCATTTGATGATATTATTGGTCAGAAAGATGGGATTAAAGCTTTGAAAGCAGCCATATGTGGTCCTAACCCTCAACATGTTATTATTTATGGACCGCCCGGAATAGGTAAGACTGCTGCTGCAAGATTAGTACTGGAAGAAGCCAAGAGAAAGGAAAAATCACCATTTAAAGAAAATGCTAAATTTGTGGAGATTGATGCTACCACAATTAGATTTGATGAGCGTGGAATTGCAGATCCTCTAATAGGATCAGTGCATGATCCTATTTACCAAGGGGCAGGTGCTTTGGGAGTGGCTGGAATACCTCAACCTAAACCAGGCGCAGTTACAAAAGCTCATGGAGGAATATTATTTATTGATGAAATTGGTGAGTTGCAACCTATTGAAATGAATAAACTACTAAAGGTTTTAGAGGATAGAAAGGTATTTTTAGATAGCTCCTACTATAGTTCTGAAGATCCTAATATGCCGACTTATATTAAAGAAATATTTGATAATGGATTACCAGCTGATTTTAGGTTGATTGGGGCAACAACACGTAGTCCAGATGAAATAATTCCGGCTATTAGATCAAGATGTGTTGAAGTGTTTTTTAGAGGCTTGCAACCAAATGAAATAAGGGAAATTGCCCAAAAAGCAATTAGTAAAGTTGGGTTAAATACTTCTGATAAGGGATTAAATCTTATAAGTAGATTTTGTAACAATGGAAGAGAAGTAGTTAATTTAATTCAATTGTGTTCAGGAATTGCTATTAATGAAGAAAGAGATTATATTACTGAGGATGATATTAAGTGGGTAATAGAAAATGGTCAATATACAGAAATACAAGAAAAGAAAATTTCAGATAGACCAGAAGTTGGTGTGGTGAATGGGTTAGCTGTACATGGAGCTAATATTGGAATGCTTATGGAAATAGAAGCAACGGCAAAGAAGATAGAAGGTAGGGCAGGGGAGTTAAAGATTTCAGGTATTATTGAAGAAGAAGAAATTACTATGAGTAATAGGAAAGTAAAAAGAAAAAGCACCGCATTTTCTTCAATACAAAATGTATTAACCGCTTTAAATAATATATATGATTTAAAATGTGATAAATATGATATACATATTAATATTCCAGGAGGTATACCGGTAGATGGACCATCAGCAGGTATAGCAATTGCTACTGCTGTATATAGTGCTATATTAGAATTACCTATAGATAATAAAGTTGCGATGACAGGAGAAATTAGTCTTTTAGGTACGGTTAATCCTATAGGTGGTGTTAATGCAAAAATATTAGCAGCTCAAAAAGCAGGGGCAAATAGAGTTATAATACCAGCTGATAACTGGAATGAATCATTTTTGAATTATGAAGGAATTGATGTGATTAAAGTTTCTAATATAAAAGAGGTATTAGACGTGTGTATATTAAATAATGATAAAACAAAAATTGATATTCTTTCAGCAAAGGCAAAGGAGTTATAAAGAGTTAAATGACAAATGCTGATTATAGGTATTTGTCATTTGTTTTTCTTATTTAAACCTTCACGGTAATAAATTAATATGAGAATTAGTATAAAGTTGAAAAAAAATAGTTTTACGTGTATAATTTAAAAGTTAGATATTTTATTTATGATGATTAGAATGGAGGGGGAAAATGAATACTGATTCTATTTTATTACCGTTAATACCTCTTAGAGGTATTACTATTTTTCCCAATATGATTATACATTTTGATATTGGAAGAGAAAGGTCTATTGCAGCTCTTGAAGAAGCAATGTTAAATGAAAGCAAAATCTTCTTAGTTACACAAAAAGACCCTGAAGTAGAAATTCCAGAAAGTAAAGACGATATGTATAGTATAGGAACTATATGTAAAATTAAACAAATACTTAAGTTGCCAAAAGGAACTACAAGGGTTTTAGTTGAAGGGCTTGAAAGGGCTACACTATTAGAGTTTGAAGAAAAGGAAAAATTCTTACAAGCTAAAATTGAAAAAATAGTAGAAGAAGCAACTGAAGTTGAAAGTAATGAAGATATAGCTTTCAGAAATCAGTTAGGAAAAGCCTTTGCAGAGTACATTTACTCAACAGAAGGTGATGATAGTAAAGTACTTAAAATGATGGAGCAAGAGAAGAATTTAAGTAAGATTACTGATTTAATAGCCGCTTATATTCAATTAGATGATAAAAAGAAGCAATCAATATTAGAAACTATAGATGTTTATGAAAGAATAGAAAAGTTACTTGTGTTTATTGATGAAGAAATTCAAATAGTTGAAATTGAAAAAGAAATAGGCAATAAAGTTAAGAGTAAGATTGATAAGAGTAATAGGGAATATTTCTTAAGAGAACAAATTAAAGCTATTCAAGATGAACTAGGAGAAGATGAAGAGTCAAAAGAAATAAACAAATATACGCAGCAATTAAAAAAGCTTAAACTTTCTAAAGAAGTAAAAGAAAAGGCGGAATATGAATTATCGAGATTAAAAACATCAAATTCAAGTGAGGCTAACAATATAAGGAATTATCTTGATTGGCTAGTAGCAATTCCTTGGAATAAAGCTACGAAAGATTCATTTGATATTAAAAAAGCTGAAGAAATTTTAGATAATGAGCATTACGGTTTAGATGAAGTTAAAGAAAGAATTTTAGAATATTTAGCAGTAAAGAAATATACAAAGTCTTTAAAGGGCCCTATACTTTGCTTAGTAGGACCTCCTGGAGTTGGTAAAAGTTCAATAGCTGAATCTGTGGCTAAATCATTAAATAGGAAGTTTGTTAGGATTTCATTAGGTGGTATTCGTGATGAAGCTGAAATTCGTGGGCATAGAAGAACATATATTGGTGCTATGCCAGGAAGACTTATTTTTGCTTTAAAAGAAGCTAAGGTTAATAATCCACTAATACTATTAGATGAAATAGATAAGTTAAGTAATGATTATAAGGGAAATCCTGCTGATGCTTTATTGGAAGTATTAGATCCAAAACAGAATAAAACATTTAGAGATAGCTATATGGAAGTTGAAACTGATTTATCTAATGTAATGTTTATAACAACAGCAAATTCATTGGATACTATTCCACATGCTCTTTTAGATAGAATGGAAATAATACAGGTTTCAGGATATACTTATGATGAAAAATTTAATATTGCAAAGAATTACTTGGTAAAAAGGGTAATGGATGAATGTAATGTTGAAAATAATGCAATAAAGATATCAGATAACGCAATTAAAGAAATTATTAATGGTTATACTAGAGAATCTGGAGTTAGATCTTTAGAAAGACAAATTAATAAGGTTGTTAGAAAAAGTATTACTGAGTTAATAAAAACAAATAAAAAGAGTATTATTGTTTCTTCAAGTAAGTTAGAAAAGTATTTAGGACCAGTAGTTTTTGAGTATGATAAAGAAGAAAAAGAAGATAAGGTTGGAGTTGTTACCGGGTTAGCATGGACTGCATATGGAGGAGATACCTTACCAGTTGAAGTTGCAGTAATGAAGGGAAGCGGTAAGTTAGAATTAACAGGACAATTAGGATCTGTTATGCAAGAATCTGCAAAGGCAGCATATAGTTACGTTAGAGCTAATGTTGATAAGTATGATATTCCAGCAGAATTTTATAAAAAGAATGATATTCACATTCATGTTCCAGAAGGTGCGGTACCAAAGGATGGCCCATCTGCAGGAGTGACAATGGTTACTGCTTTAGTATCTGCATTATCTAAGAAAAAAGTTAAAGGTAGTGTAGCTATGACTGGAGAAGTAACATTAACAGGAAGAGTATTACCTATTGGTGGAGTTAAAGAAAAATGTTTAGCAGCACATAGAATAGGAATAGAGACTGTTATTTTACCAAAAGATAATAAAAAGAATGTAAAAGAAATACCATCTTCAATTAAGGGGAAATTAAATTTAATTTTTGCTGACAAGGTTGAGGATGTATTACAAAATGCATTAATCGGAGTTGATGATAATGATAATTAAAAATTCAGAATTTATTATATCTGCTGTTAAAAGGAATCAATATCCTATAGATGGTAGAAATGAAATTGCCTTTGTTGGAAGATCTAACGTAGGTAAAAGTTCAATAATAAATGCCTTAACAAATAGAAGAAAACTTGCTAAAGTTTCACAAACGCCTGGTAAGACAAGATTAATTAATTTTTTCTTAATAAATAATGATTTTTACTTAGTTGATTTACCGGGATATGGATATGCTAAAGTTTCTAAAAAGGAAAAAGAAAGTTGGGGTAAAACTATTGAAATGTACCTAACTGATAGAGAAGAATTAAAAAGAGTAATTTTACTTGTTGATTCAAGGCATAAACCAACAGCTGATGATATCATGATGTATGAGTGGATAAAGCACTTTGATTATGATTGCATTGTAATTGCAACAAAAAGTGATAAATTATCTAATAATGAATTAGGTAAGAGTAAAAAAATAATAAAAGAAACACTTGGACTTGGAAGTACTGATAAATTTTATTTCTTCTCTTCATTAAATAAAAAGGGAAAAGATGAGTTAATAAATAATATTTTTGAAGATTTATCAGAAGAGGCAAAGTCAGTTTAATAAAAAAGCTACCTGTGAAAGGGTAGTTTTTTTATTGGAGAAAAAGATAAAAAAATTATTGGATGGGAAGGGAAAATAGTGTCAAATGAAAATAAAGAGAATAGTATATAGTATAAAAACAAAAAAATAAATCATTAGGAGGAATGTAAAGATGCCTAGTATGCATGATATGATTGATGAATTGAATGACATGGATTGTCCTAGTTTTTCTGCATCAGAACCTGTTGGAAATAATTTTTTAACTACTGGTTGTGGTTTTGGTAGCTGGATTTGGATATTATTAATTTTATTCTATGCTGGACAAGGTGGAACTGCTAATACAGGATGCTGCTGTGGAAATACAGCTTCAAATAATTGCTGTTGTAATAATTCTTATAATAATGCTTATAATAATGGATCATTCTGTGGTGGAGGATATTTATTCTTACTTGTAATATTATTCTTATGTAATGGTACTTTTGGTTGTGGAAATAATGGATTTAATACAAATTGCAATGGATCTCTACTATAGCTTAGTAGGAAGGAGGAATAATTATGTCAAAGAAGAGAAATAAGAAATGTTGTTGTCAAGAATGTTGTGAACCTTGTTGCTGCAATAATGCTACAGCTAACAATTATGGATCATGCTGTGGAAATGTTTTTGGTGGATTAAATAATTGTGTAGCACCAATTATATTTTTATTAATTGCTTGTGGATCAGGACTTCTTAATAATAATTGCTCATATTTAATAATCTTATTATTCTTACTATGTGGTGGATCTTATGGAAATCTATTTGGAGGAAATACCGTAGGAAGCAATTGCTGCTGTGAAAGTGACTGCTGCTGCTAGTTAAGAGGATGGAGGGTCTTTATGACCCTCCAAAAAAATATCCTTTTTTATAAACATATACAGTTTAATTACATATAATGGAGTAAAGAAATAATTTGGAGGTACTTATATGTCCAAGCGTAAGCATAAAAATAGAAGCGATACTAGACGTGAAGGTACAAGTGATAATAGAAATAATGCTAACGTAAATGCCAATACTAATAGTAGACCAACATATAATAATGGACCATTTGGTATAAACCCTAATCAATTATTAAGTAGTATGTTTGGAAATATTGATATGAATCAAATAAATAGTTTATTACAATCAATGAATACACAAGGATTTGATTTTAATAATTTAAACTTGGGAAATTTAATGGGGAATATAAACAATATGGGAAATGAATCAAATATAAGAAATAATTCAAATGATAACAATCAATATTCTTCAAATAATGAGAATGTTAATACTATAGATGATGATTTAAACTTTACTACAAATGAAAGTTTTGCTGGTAAAGGAGAAAGAAATGATGAGAATATTCAAATGCTTAGAGCTATTAGAAGTATTGTAGGTGGCGAGAGAGGTAGATTCATCGATAGGGTAATTACTATGTATAACGATGGTATATTTGATGAGTAATAAAATTTTAAAGGTGTATAAAATTGAGTAAAAGGTTAATACTATTAATGTACCGGAGAGTATTCTCCTATAGCGAATGAAGAGAAATCTTCATTAAGCTAAACCCCCCCATCCCCCTTTTAGGCCGCTTTTTTTAGCGGCCTTTTATATTACTTTTTTATTATGGAAGATATTTTAAATTGATTTGATTCATCTATTTCTGCAGTAACATATAAGAGGAGTTCTTTTGGTTTTGAATCAGAGCTAGTAAAATTGATTTTCTCGAAAGATAGTATCCAACATAATGAAGATGTATTACCAAATTCATTCCAAGTAGTATCATAACAATAAGCTTTTTGAAATGAATATCTATAATTACTTTTATCTAAATTCCATAATAGTCCTAATTGATCACTTTCTATTGTAGAGGTAAATATATCTGGAGCATCATCGAGCTCATAATCAGCCTCAACACAATCTATTAATAATTGAATAGAATTAAGTGAAGGTATCTTTGGTGAACTAAAACTAATATCTTTCAGTGTGGTAGAATTTAAAATATAGCCTTCTGTAGCTTCATCACCCTTAGAAGAAGATGTTGTATAAATTTTAGGGGTTTTCGAATTGTTAAAGTCTAAAATAGATAATATATTATTTTGAGTAAAAAATACTTCTTGAAAGCTATTATTTTCCCATTTAAAAATATAAAAAGTTGATTTGTTGTTTTTTAATCCACTTATTATTATTTCGGGAATCTTATTTCTATTCAAATCTATGTATGAAATTTTTATAGCGCAAGATGGAGAAATATCAAGTAAAGAATAGTCAAATTCGTTACTTTTTAATAATGTTTCTCCCAGAGAGTTTTTAATTTTTATTGAATAAGTTGAATTGGTAGAGATAATGGATAACTCATCATTTTCGCCATCGCCATCAAAATCATATTCCTGATTATTTTTATTGCTATTATATGCATTTGATAGAGTTTGTGAATTTCTCATGTATGTATTTAAATATAATCCTAAAATGATTACAAAAAAAATTAATGGTATTAATTTTAAAAAGTTCTTTTTTTGTAAATTAAAATTAAACATAGCATCACCTCAGTAAAGTATATGTGATTGCTATACAATAAATAACTTTAAGCAAGAAAAAAAGTCAGTAGAATACTACTGACAATCTTTACATAATCCATAGAAGAAAAGTTTGTTCCATTTTACATTATAGTGAGTATTTTCTTCAACCATTTTATTTAATGGTGAAAAATCTATGTCGCATAAATCATCAACTTTACCACATTGAATACATTGTATGTGACCATGTTCACTACAGTTTCCATCATATCTAAAGTTTCCTTCACCAACATTTAATTCTTGAACCAATCCTATTTCAACTAAGGTTTTTAGAGTTTTGTAAACGGTAGCAAGACTCATTGTTGGATAGTTAGGTTGTAATGCTTTATAAATTGTTTCGGCTGAAGGGTGTTCACTTGTGCTTTTTAAATATTGATAAACAGCTAATCTTTGGGGCGTTAATTTTAATTTCTTTTCTTTAAATGTTAAAATTATATCATCCATTAATGACACCTTCCTATATTTATTTAATATAATTATATAAGAAAATATTATTCTTTGTCAATAATATTTATTAATTAATAAAGTGGTATAAATAAAATAATATTGTAAATATATACATATTGTGATATTTTATAAGAAGAATTAATTTGCACATATAAAAGATGTAAATTGCATAATATAAAGTTTAGTATTATGTTTAAATTAAGGAGGAGAATTTTTATGGCAAAATATAAAGTAGGCGATGAATTATTAATAATTAATGATCCTAGCGAAGAAAATGAAAAATTAAAATCTTTAACTAAATTAACTCTTGACGGGGATTATGCACAAATATCATGGGGATTAAAAATAGTTAATGTTGAGTATGAAAAACCTTATGTTACATTAACTTATACTAATGTTGATGGTGAATTAAATAAAGTTTTTGCTGAATGTAAAGATATTGAGAACTTTGATCAACAAAAGGTTTTAGAAAAAGCTTTATTAAAAGCATTCCAAAATGAAATAATTAAAATTTCTGTAGTTAAGAACTCAGCATTAAAGAGATAGAAAAAAAGAAATAGTAAAAAAGAACTAATTTTGATGAGAAATTAGTTCTTTTTTTATTGAAATATTATAAAAATATTGATTTAATGAGAAATTATGTTATATTATATATAAATAGTATAAAATAGTGAGATATCAAATTAATATTTATCGAAAGTAAAATTTTTGTAAAATGTCATAAAAATATGTATAAGTGTTTATTTATTGATAAAAATCATATATAATAAGTGTGTGATTTCGTTTACAAGTAAGTGGGGGTATGGGTTATGAGTAAATGTCCATTTTGGTCAAGCAGAAGGGAAAAAGTTAGTTGTAGTAATGAGTGTCCAATGAGTCCAGCTCTAAATAACAATGAAATTTGCCCTTTTATTGAACATTTAGCAGAGGAAAAGGTTGTTTTTAAGGATATACTTGATGAGGATTTTGCATATTCTCAAAATACTAAGCTAGAATATATGATACCTTCTTATATAGGGTATAAAGATGAATAAATAAGAGTCACTGAGTGTTTTCTCGGTGACTCTTTTAATTTACTTAGATTTTTCAATTAATAACTCTTGTTTTAAATTCCAAAGTTTAGGTGAAAGGTCCACGTAGTAAGTATGAGGATTTTCGAATCTTAAAATTTCAGGCCATAACTTTGAAGTTTCTTGTTTTGAAAACTTTTTAATATCAAGTACAGAAGGTGAAGTATACACTTGATTACCATTATCAAAGATTTTAACTAATAAATCTTTTGCATAGAAATTAGTAACTTTCTTTCTTTTCCAAGTATGAACAGGATCGAAAATTTCTAATTCAGAACTTTCATCGATTACTTCATCATTTAAGGCAATAACATCAGCAATAGCTACATCTGTAGTCTTATCAAATAATCTAAATATTTTTTTGAAGCCAGGGTTAGTTATTTTTTCACTATTTTCACTAATTTTTATTTTAGGAATCACGGTAGAATCTTTTTCTACAGCAACTAGTTTATATACGCCTCCAAATACAGGTTCTGATTTAGCTGTTATTAATCTTTCACCAACCCCAAATGAATCTATACAAGCTCCTTGAGCTAACACATCTCTTATTATGTGTTCATCAAGTGAGTTAGAAACTATTATCTTACAATCTGGATAACCTGCAGCATCTAAAGTTTTTCTACATTTTTTAGTTAAGTAAGTTATATCTCCAGAATCTATTCTTATTCCTGTAGGTCTTTTCCCAAGAGGGGCTAATACTTCATCAAATACTTTAATAGCATTTGGCAAGCCAGATTTTAGAACATTATAAGTATCAATAAGTAAAGAACAATTATCAGGATAAGTTTCTGCCCATGATTTAAATGCTTCATATTCAGTATCGAATAATTGAACCCAGCTGTGCGCCATTGTTCCAACTGCAGGAATATTAAAATATTTATCAGCAATTGTACAAGCTGTAGAATCACATCCACCTATTATAGAAGCTCTTGCACCGTAAATAGCACCGTCATAGCCTTGAGCTCGTCTAGAACCAAATTCCATAACAGTTCTACCATCAGCAGCTCTACAAATTCTATTAGCTTTAGTAGCAATTAAAGTTTGATGATTAATTGTTAAAAGAATCATAGTTTCAATAAATTGAGCTTGAACAACAGGTCCTCTAACAGTTACTAAAGGTTGATTAGGGAATACAGGATTTCCTTCAGGAATAGCCCATACATCACAAGTAAACTTAAAATTTCTTAAGTAATCTAAAAATTCCTCAGAGAAAAGATTTTTTTCTTCTAAATATTTTATATCACTTTCTGTAAAAGAAAGGTTATTTAAATATTCAATAAGCTGATCTACACCAGCCATTATACAATATCCACCGCCATCAGGAACTCTTCTAAAATACATATCAAAATAAGCTATTCTATCTTGAACACCCTTATTAAAGTAGCCATTAGCCATTGTTAATTCATAAAAATCTACTAACATAGTAAGATTTCTTTCATTGGTAACATCAAATCTCATTAAATTTTCCATATTTATCTCCTTTATTGAAAAATACCTAAAGTTATTGTACAACTATATATAAATTATTACAATATAGTTATTTATATAATAATTATGGAGATAATTAAAATAAATAACTTAAAGGAGAACATATGAAGATATTATTAGACAGTTATCAGGTGAAAGCTATTAATATAAAAGATAAGAACACTTTAGTAGTAGCAGCTCCAGGTAGTGGTAAGACTACAGTAATAATTAATAGAGTTAATTATTTAATTGAAGAAAGAAAGGTAAAGATAGGGAACATAATTGTTATTACTTTTACACGTGCTGCTGCAGAAAATATGAAAACAAGGTATAAGAATAATTTCAATAAAAATGTGGCTCCGTTTTTTGGAACATTTCATGGATTGTTTTATAAAATTTTATTAAGGGAAGGTTATGAAATAAATATAATTGACAATGGGAAAGGACATGGAATTGTAAAGAGTGTATTAGGAAAGTATTTTGATGATGTTAATGATGATAAAATACGAGAGGTTTTAAATAATATTTCTCTTTTTAAAACTTCTTTAGGCGATATAGAAAACTTTAAGCCTTCAATTTCTATGGAAATATTTAAAGAATGCTATGAACATTATGAAGAATATAAAACTAAAGAGAAGTTATGGGACTTTGATGATTTATCTATTAGGGTATTATATTTGTTTAAAAATAACAAAAATATTTTAAGTAAATATAAAGAGATATTTAAGTATGTATTAGTCGACGAATTTCAAGATTGTGATGAACTTCAAATAGAATTTATTAAGATGATAAATCCTCAAAATGAATTATTTGCCGTAGGTGATGAAGATCAATGTATTTATTCATTTAGAGGCTCAAAGCCAGAGTATATGATAAATTTTTCAAAGTCATTTAAAGATGGTAAGAAGGTATATTTATCAACAAATTACAGAAGTAAAAAAAATATTGTAGATATATCTAAGAAATTAATTGCTAATAATTTAGGTAGAAATAATAAGGAAATAATTTCTTATGAAGGTGATAAGGGAGTTGTTAAGTTATTTAAGCCTTATAATGAATTTGCTCAAGGAGAAGAAATAGCAAATATTATAAAAAGTTTTGTTGGAGAAAATTACAGTAATAATGCAGTGCTTTATAGAACAAATATGGAAGCAAGAAGTTTAGTTGATACTTTTACTAGAAGAAAAATACCTTTTGTTTTATTAGATAAAGGATATAATTTCTTTGAACATTTTATATGTAAGGATATAATAAATTATTTAACTTTATCTATAGATCAATTTAATAAAGAAGCTTTTAATTCAATTATTAATAAGCCATTTAGATATGTAAGTAAAAGTAATTTGAGTTATGTTTCTTCATATAGGGAGCATAGAAATGTTTTTGATATTTTAATTAATAAAAATGATATACCTCCATTTCAAGCAAAGAAACTTGATGAGTTAAAGAAGGAAATTATATATCTTAATAAAATTTCATTAGGTAGTGCAATTCAATATATAATATCTTCACTTGGATATATTGATTATTTAAGAGAATATGCTAATAAATTTAATCAAAATTTTAGTGATTTAGAAGATGTATTAGAAGAATTAAAAGGTGCAGCAGAAGGTTTTAAAACTATTGTTGAATTTTTGGCTCATGTAGAAAATGTTAAGGAAGAAATAGAAAAGAGTAAGGTAGTTCAAGATGGGGTTATTTTGAGTACAATCCATGGCGTAAAAGGAATGGAATTTAAAAATGTATTTATTATAGATTGTAATGAAGAAACTATTCCACATAAGTCATCAATGGAAGATAACTTAGAAGAGGAAAGAAGACTTTTTTATGTTGCAATTACTAGAGCTATTAAAAATTTATATGTCTTTTCACCTAAGACTATAAGAGGTAAGTTTAGTGATATGTCTAGATTTATTTTAGAGAGTGGATTAGAAGAGGAAAGTAGCGTTGTAGATTATGGTATTAAAACTGGAGATAGTGTTTATCATAGACAATATGGAGATGGTAAGGTTAAGTCTATAGAAGGTGATAAAATAACTTTAGATTTTAAAGAAGAAATTTTAAGAACATTTTCTCTACGAGTATTAATGGAAAATAATTTGATTATATTAATTAAGTAACTTTATTTAATTAATATTTATTATTCTGGTAATAATATTAAATGATACAGGAAAATCTTTTACTAGAAGGTAGGAGTAGCTATGGAAAAATATATAAAAATTCTTAAACTATTGATATTTACATGTACTTTGTTTATAGGGATAAACCTATGTCAGCTTTATCCTGAAGCATATTCACCTGAAGAAGGGCAAAAAATAGAAGCATTTATAGATAAAAATGAAGATTTACTTAGCAGTGAAGAAAAAGATAATTTAAGTGAAATAATAAATAAATTAAATAAATATGTTGTATTATCACAAGAAGAAAGAGAATATATTAGGGAATGTGAATTAAATGTGATAAGAAAAAAGCTAGGCGATGCACAATTTGAGGAGTATAAAAAGTTAATTGAAAAGAGAGCATCAGGTGCAGAATTCCAACAACCTGAAAGATTTAGATTATATGAACTGGAGAAAATGTTAAGATAGTATTAAAAAATCTATAAATTATTAAACTAATTGAATAAAAGAAATACATAATATATAATTAATTCAATAGGCTTATATTTCAAATATAAGCCTGTAAATTTTTTGGGGAGAAGTTTATAATGAAAAATTTTAATTTAGAAGCACATAATATTAAAGAAGAATTAAAAGAAATAAGAAGAACTCTTCATCAATATCCAGAATTAGGGTTTGAGGAGGCTAATACTTCAAGATATATAAAAGAGTTTTTAATCAAAGAGGGAATTGAATTTAAGGAGTTTGCAAAAACTGGAGTTTGTGGAATTATCAATGGAACTAAAGAAGGAAATAAAAAAGTTATTGCTTTAAGAGCAGATATTGATGGACTACCAATGCAAGATAAAAAGAGTTGTCAGTATGCTTCTAAGGTTAAAGGAAAAATGCATGCTTGTGGTCATGATGGACATACAACAATTCTTCTAGGGGTTGCTAAGATATTAAATAAGTATAAAGCTGAGTTTAGTGGAACAGTAAAACTTATTTTTGAACCAGCAGAAGAAACTACTGGTGGAGCAAAGGTAATGATAGAAGAAGGAGTACTTGAAAATCCTAAAGTTGATGTGATGTGTGGACTACATGTTGAAGAAACTATTGATTGTGGAACTATTATGGTTAAAAAGGGGACAGTAAATGCAGCTTCAAATCCATTTAGTATAACTATTAAAGGGGCTGGAGGGCATGGAGCTTATCCAGATACTGCAATCGATCCAATAGTTATAGCAAGTCATGTTGTTACTTCGCTTCAAGGTATAGTAAGTAGGGAGATAAAACCAGTTAATCCAGCTGTAGTTACAATTGGTAGTATTCATGGTGGGACTGCTCAAAACATTATTCCAAGTGAAGTGAAATTGGCTGGTATTATTAGAACTATGACTATGGAAGATAGAGAGTTTGCAAAAAGAAGGTTAAAAGAAATTGTAAATGGTGTTTGTGCAACTTTTAGAGGAAGTGCAGAAATTGAGATTGAAGAATCTTATCCATGTTTATATAATGATGATGACATGGTGGAATTATTAGAAAAAAGCGCTAAGGAAGTAATTGGTGAAGAAAATGTTAAGTTGCAAAAGAATCCTAAATTAGGTGTTGAAAGTTTTGCATACTTTGCAAACGAAGTACCTTCAGTATTTTATTTCTTAGGAATAAGAAATGAGAAGAAAGGAATAATTTATCCAGCACATAATAGTTTATTTGATATAGATGAGGATGCATTGCCAATTGGAGTGGCAATTCAATGTGAAATTGCGGTAAATTATTTGACAAGATAAGAAAATAATATTAATCTATTAAAATGGATAAAATGACAAAAAAATAGACTGTTTATAGTTATGTTAAATAATTGTAAACAGTCATACAATATAGGAGTTGGTTTTTTGAAAATTGAAATAGGAACAAATGAAGCAGGGCAAAGATTGGATAAGTTTTTAAGAAAGTATTTAAAGGATGTTCCATTAAGTGCTATTTTTAAAGCTTTAAGAAAGGGTGACATTAGAGTTAATGGAGTAAAGAAAAAAGAAAATTATCCATTAGAATTTGGGGATGTAATTGAAATTAGATATTTACAAAGTAAGCAAGAGAAAAAAGAAGATACATTTATTAAAGTAAATTCAAGCGGACTTATGATTACATATGAAGACGAGAACATTTTAATTGTTGAAAAATGGCCTGGGGTTTTAGTACATCCAGATCAAAAGGGAGCAGAACCTTCACTTACAGATTATGTATTGTCTTATTTAAATGGAAAAGGTGATTACTTACCAGAAAAAGAAAAAACATTTACACCGGCTCCATGCAATAGATTAGATAGAAATACTTCAGGAGTAGTTATTTTTGGAAAGAATTTTGAGTCATTAAGAACTATGAACGAAATGATTAGAGAAGGTAATGTTAAGAAGTATTATAATGCGTTAGTAAAAGGTAAAATAAAAGATGGAGTATACAAAGGATATATTTCAAAAGATGAAAATGAAAATATATCTAAGGTATATGATGAAAAGAGACCTAACACTAAGGAAATTGCTATGGAAGTAAAGACAGTTCAAACTAATGGAGCATATTCATTACTAGAAATTGACCTTATTACAGGTAGAAGCCATCAAATTAGAGCACATTTAAGTCATTTAGGAAATCCTATCATAGGTGACTTTAAGTATGGAGATAAAAAGTTAAATTCATTCTTTGATAATAAGTTTGGATTAAATTATCAATTCCTTTATGCTTATAAGCTTATTTTTAAGGGCGCTAATGGGAAACTTGAGTATTTAAAGAATAAAACAATAGCAGAAGCGCTTCCGCCAATGTTTAAAAAGATTAAGAAGGATGTATTTAAATTTACTATATAAGATCATAAAAGGGGAAAGTTATGGAAGAGAAATCAGTGGGTCGTAGTTTTCTTATATTATCTATAGCGGGGATACTTGTAAAAGTAATGTCAGCAGCATATATTCCATTGTTAAGAGCTATAATTGGTACAACAGGAATAGGAATATATAATGCAAGTTACAGTTATTTTGTTTTTATATTAGCTATTACATGCTTAGGAGCACAACCAGCAGTTGCAAAGGTTGTATCGGAATTAAGGGCTTTAGGACATGAAGAAGATGCATTAAGGGCAATGAAATTAGCAAGAAGGTATTTAGCGATTATCGGTGCTATTATTACAATTGCATTTATGATGCTTATCGGACCGATTGCTAAAATAACTAAATGGGAAACAGCAACACTTTCTTTAATGTTTCTAGCTCCAACAGTATTTTTTAGCTGTTTATTAGCTACATATAGAGGATACCTTCAAGGTATAGAGGAAATGAAGACTCTAGCTATTTCGCAAGTTATAGAGCAGCTTGTTAACGTAGTTTTAAGTTTAATATTTGCTTTTGTGCTTGTAGGAATAAGCATAGAATGGGGAAGTGCTGGAGGTACTGTAGGTACAACTATAGGTGCAATTGTAGCACTTATATTTATCTTAATAATATATGATAGAAATAGATTAGAAGAAAGAGCAGAAGAAGAAAATAAAGCAGAAAAACATATTAGTGATAAAATGATACTAAAAAAACTTGTTAAGTATGGAGTGCCGATAATAATGGTAGCTGCATTACAAAATTCAAGTGGTATGATTGATACTATAAATGTAAAGGGAAGACTTCTTGCAGCTGGTTTTAATGATAATAGAGCAACTGAGTTATATGGAATACTAGGATGTTATAATACATTGCTTTATGTACCGTTATCAATAGTAACAGCATTAAGTTCAGCAATTTTTCCAAGAATAATAAATGCATTTACAACAAAGAAAAAGAAAGAGTTAAAATCACATATAGCATATAGCTTTAGATTAACTTATTTAATAACAATACCAGCAGCAGTTGGTTTATCTATGCTAAGTAAAGAAGTATATATTATGATTTATGGTAGTACAGAGGGATATCAATTATTGATGTATGGTTCTGTTGTGTTGATTTTTATGTCACTTTCAGCTATACAAAATACTATTCTTCAAGGAATAAATAAATTATATTTAGTATTAAGCACTGCTTTTTTAAGTATTATAATAAAATTTGTTATTAACTATTTTTTAGTTGGAATAAAGGATATTAATATATTAGGAGCTGTATTTGCAAGTTTCTTTGCTTTTTTAGTTCCCGTAATAATAAATCATAATAGATTAAGAAGAATATTTAAAATGAGAATACCTATAGTTAAAATGGCTTTAGTACCATTATTAGCTTCGTGTGTTATGGCATTAAGTATCTCATTATGTAAAATTCCAATAAATAGATTTATGAATATAGTACAAGGTGGAAGGGCTATAACGTCAATAGTAGCTTTAATGTTAATTGCTATAGGTGGAGCTGTATACTTTGTAGCTATGATTTTCCTTGGTGGTATAAAGAAGAAAGATTTAGATATGATTTCACCTAAGTTATTTACTTTATTACCAAGATTTTTAAGAAAGAATATGTAAATAATATAAATATAAATATAAATATAAATGGTCTGTTACGTTAAGTAACAGACCATTTATATTTATATATTGTTAGCAACTATAAATTGATGTTTTCCACGTTTTTTTGCTTCATACATTGCATGATCAGCACTTTCAATTAAATCAGACATAGTAGTACAGCTTGTTATATTCATTGTTATTATACCAATAGAGCATGATAATAGTTTTTCGTTGGGGATAGTGATATCTTTCATCAAGATTTTTGATATTCTATCACTAAAGCCAATATATTTTTCTAAAGAATTATATATGTTATTTGCCACTGATAAAATTTCTTCATTAGAATAATCTTGTAGTAAAAGTAAAAATTCATCTCCACCGTATCTAATAGGTGAATTATGTTTAGGCGTTACAGAGTTGAGTATTTCTGCAAACCAAATTAATACTTGATCCCCAATTTTATGTCCAAAAGAATCATTGTAGTATTTAAAGTTATCCAAGTCGATATAAAATAATGTTACAGTATTTGAATCATTAGGATTATAATCTAATAAGTTTGAAAGTCTATTATAAAATCCTTGTCTATTACAAATTCCAGTTAGCATATCTGTATAAGCACTTTGTAATAATTTTTGTTGTCCTTCAATTCTTCGAATAGTTTCAAATAACTGTTTAGTTGTTAAGTTTATTAAGCGTAAAAATTCATTGTTAAGTGTAATTTCATTATTAATCATTTCTCCAGAGGATTTAGTTAAGCATAAATAAGAGGCTTTTAATTTATTATCCTTCAAAATAGGAATAAAAATAAATGAATGTATATTTGAGTTTATTAGTAATTCAATTTTGTTAATAAAAGACTTTAATTTATTTGTCAATGACGTTGAATGATTAGGATAAACAAAACCTTGTTTATAATCTGATAATAGTGAAATAAGTTTTGGTAATTTATTATTTATATTATCGTCATTACTTGAAGAATAAATTAAATCTATAGTTGAATTTTCGTGTAATAACATAAACGAATAATCTAATGCAAATCTACTTTCAATTAAGGACATAGAACTTGATAAAACTTTATCTAAATCATCTAAAGAAGATAAGTTCTCTTGGAAAAGATTTAAAAAGTTTATTTCATCTACTTTTGAATTTAATTCATTTAAAGATGCTTGTTGTTTAGCAGCTTCTACTACCCAATTCATTGATGATGGATCATGAGGTATTTGAATTGGATTAGGATCATTACCTTCAAGAATAGAAAGATAGTAGTTAAAATTATTTTCTCTACAGTATCTTATTCCATATTCTTTATACTTATTAGCTTCATTAAAATTACCTAATTCAGTTAATAAAGAATAGTATTCATAATTAAATTTAGGTAATAAACATTTTAAAGATCCTTCAAGTAAACCAAGATAATAGTTAGCTTTTTCAAAGAATGATTTAGCTTCTATCAATTTATTTTCTGTTTTTAGTAAAAGACCTTGTAAAAAATTTGATAAAAAGAATTCATCATCATCATCTTTAAAGAATTTAATTGTAGCATCTTTACATTGAGTCTTCATGTTTGATAAAAATGAATACGCTTTATAGTAATTTCCTAAGTAAAAATTATTTAATCCTACAATTCCATATAATCTAGTTAATGTAGTCAAACGTAATCTATCTACTTTTAATACGTTTAATATTGATAAACAAATGTTAAAGCAGTCATTTGCTTTTGTATATTGATTAGAAAGAAGAAAATTAAATCCTTTATTAAAAATAGTCATACATATTTCATCAAAATTCCAATTATATCTCAAATTTAATAATGCCAAATCGTAATAAGAGTTAGCTGTTATATAATCTTCATTTGTTAAATAATAATATCCTATACCATTATAAGTTTGAGCTAGTCTAAAATAATCTTTCATTTCCAATAATAAAACTTCAACTTTTTTATAATAAGTTATACTTATATTATAAAAACCTCTTACAGCGTAAACTAAAGCAGTTTTTAGATAAGAAGATAATATACAATTTTGATTATCTAATTCAAGTGCTAAGCGTCTCCCTTCGTTAGAATATGATATCTTTTTATCTTCAGGACCTGAATATTCAATTTCATAGTAGGAATGAGTTAAAAAATATGCAAGCATATTTTTTCGCTTATATTTTTTTGCAAGATAAATAAATTCATTAGCAAAATTAAATTTATTTAAATTTGTTCTATATTTAGCAAATTCATTAATCCAAAATATTAAAGAATAGGAATTAAAAATAAGCTCTTCGTTATTTAGTTTTTTTGAAAGTGTATAACTTTGTTTTGATAATGTTTCGGCTAAAGAAAATTTTTTCTTTAATATATTAATCATAGAAAGCTTTTGAATTGCTATGAGTCTAAAATAGTCATTTCCATTTTCTAATGAAACATTTGAGAGTAATTCGTAATATTTTAAGCTTTCATCATAATTTTCTAATAAGCAATATGTATTTCCTAATTTCAATAAAGTTAGGTATAATTCCTCTAAAGTGTGTTTTGAATTATTTTCTTTTATTAAATCATAATTTATTTTATAAAAATTTAGAGCTTCCTCTAAAGCAAAAAAATTATAGTAATTATCGCCGTTAAATAAATTATCACTATTATTTAAATTTATATAATTATTATCAGAGCTTTGAGTTTTATTTATTAAAATTTTATTAGAAAACTCAAGTAATAAGCCGTCTAATTCTAATAATTGAATTAAGTCGTCAAAATTGCTTTGAAAATTTTCGTTATAATAATGGTAATCATTTAGTGTAAGTATTATCTTAAAGTTATTATTGGAAGAACTAGTAAATAACCATTTGAGCCAGTTTATGGTAGATATAGGTGCATAATTTATATTTTCTAAAGTAATAAGTAGTGTTTTTTTCTTACCATAGTAATTAAAAAAATTTAAAAACTCTGTGAAAAATCTCGATTTTTCATATGCGTAGTCAAAGGGTAAAATTTCTTCTATTCTATTTGCTTTACCATTAAAAATAAAACTTTTGAATAATTCTTTATGTGCCGGATATACAGATAATTCATTCATTAAATAATCTAAGTCTTTTTTGGTATTCGTAAAGTTTTTTATTAGTGAACAAAATGGTGAATACGGTTCCAAAGTGGGGTAGAACTTATAGTCTGTATAAAAAGTATTATATTCTGAATTTGAAGATTTATTTAAATAATTTAAGTTTGAATCGAAGGATTGTCCATTTTTTTTAATTAAAAAAATACTTGCTTCATTTCTTTCAATTTCTTTTAAAATAGATGAATAGCGACCAATATCTATATTTAGCATAATAACCTCTCAATAAAAAAATAAAATTAGTGTTTAATGTGGAATTATAGTAATTATAAAGTATTTAGTATTTAAATTTAATTTTAAAAATATAAAAAAATTAAATTTACAATTAAATTCCATGATATTTAACCAGTAATATATATTATATCATATTATTTACAAAAATTAATCATTTATTAGATGAAAAGAGATAAAAAAAACACGATTTGAATAGTATATATTAGGAAATTTATTTTAAGGAGTAATTATGAAAAATAAAAGAGATGAAAAAGATTGCACATTAACCACTGATAATGGCATTCCTATTTCTAATGATACAAGCTCTTTAACTGTAGGGGAGGATGGTCCTGTTTTATTAAAAGATACCAATTTAATTGAAAAGCTTGCTAGCTTTGATAGGGAGAGAATACCGGAAAGAGTAGTACATGCAAAAGGATCTGCAGCTTATGGATACTTTGAAGTAACAAATTCTATGAGAAAATATACAATAGCTAAGGTTTTTACAGAAGAAAATAAAAGAGTACCTGTTTTAGTAAGATTTTCAACAGTTATAGGTTCAGAAGGTTCTGCAGATACAGCGAGGGATCCAAGAGGATTTGCAGTTAAATTTTATACTGATGAGGGGAATTACGATATTGTTGGTAATAATTTACCAGTATTTTTTATTAGAGATGCTTTGAAATTTCCAGATATGATTCATGCATTTAAACCAGCGCCAGACACAGGAGTAACTGATTTAAACAGGTTTTGGGATTTTATTTCAGTTAATCCTGAATCAACAAATATGATAACATATGTATATTCAGATCTGGGGACTATAAAAAGCTTTAGAAAAATGGAGGGATTTGGGGTTAACACATATGTCTGGGTATGTCCTATGGGAAAGAGAAGGTTAATTAAATATCACTGGAAGCCACTTTTAGGTGTTGAAACAATAGATAGAGATAAAGCAATTATGTTAGCAGGAATAAATCCAGATATAGCAAGACAAGATTTATATGAGTGTTTAGCTAGAGGAGAAAAAGTTAAATATGATTTATATGTTCAAATTCTAGAGTTGGATGATATTGATAAGCTTAACTTTGATGTTTATGATGCTACAAAAATATGGCCAGAAGATAAAATTCCATTAATTAAAGTTGGAACTATGACATTAGATAAAAATCCAGATAATTTTTTTGTAGAAACAAATCAAGCTGCATTTGCACCTTCAAATTTGGTACCAGGAATTGAGGCTTCAAATGATAAATTATTACAAGGGAGATTATTTGCATATAGGGATACTCAAAGGCATAGATTAGGACCAAACTTTAATCAACTTCCTGTTAATGCTCCAAAAGTTAAGGTTTGTAATTATCATCAAAATGGTAATATGAGATATAGAGGAAATCCTGGACATGTTAATTATAGACCCAATATGCTTGACAATAATAAACCAAATTTGGCAAAGGATATAGCAAGTCAACATATTTGTTTGAACGGTGAAGAAGTAAGAAAGGTGATTGAAAAGGCTGATGATTTTACTCAAGCTGGAGAAAGGTATAGAAGCTTGTCAAAAAAGGAGAGAGAACATTTAATATATAATATTTTATGTGATTTAAAAGAAGTAAATAGAGAGATTCAGGAAAGATTAATTGCTAATTTTACAAAAGCAGATAAGGATTTTGGGGAGTGTATAAAAAAAGGGTTAAAAATTAAAGATTAAAAATGTGAGGACTTTAAAAATAAGGTGAAAAAGCTTTAACTTGTTCTAGCTTTTTCACCTTATTTTTAATATTCATCTATTCCAAATCTGCTTAAATAAGCAAATACTCCGAATGTAAATATTATTATTAATATATTTTTAAAATAAAATAAATCTGTTAGTAAATACTTATTTGCTAAATTTAAAATTAAGAAAATTAAAATTCCTATTAAAGAAAAAATAATTATATTAAATAAAGATAAATTTAATTCGATGTGTTTTTTTATTTCATGTAAATTAATTATTAAATTTAAAGTTGAAGTAACAAATATAGTAATTACGTAAGAAAAAATATTTATACTAGGTATAGCTGTGAAAAAGTATAAGCATAGTATTTCGGTAACAGAAACTATTATTGAATTTCTTAATATAATACTTTGTCTGTTTAGTCCATTTAATATTCCCACCATTGTATTTGAAACAAAAAATATAGGTGCTGAAAGTGAAGATAGCTTAATGTATAATCCTAAGTCATCTCTATGATAAAACATCTGTCCAAGAGAATCTGGTATAAGTTGACAAATTACTGTTGTTGCCATTCCTAATAGAAAAGCAATTTTTAAAACCATTCTTATTCTTACGGAGGCATTGTAATATTCACCATTGCTTATAGTTTGTGATAAATCAGGTACGAGAAGCGTATTTATTGAATTTACAACAATTAAGGGAAAAGTAACTATAGTTAAGGCCATTCCATTAAATTTACCTATTAAGTTTAATGCAGAACTATAATCTAAACCAGAAGCAACAAGCTGTCTTGGAACAACTAATGTTGAAATTGTTGAAAAAGCATTTCCTAAGAATCCATTTAAGCATAAAGGTAATGAAATTATAAGAACATTAAATAATAATTGAGCTTTTCTTTCAGGTTTATCGTGACCTATAGGCATTCTTTTTTTTGTATATCTAAAATAAATATAAAGTAATAAAAGACTTTGCAATTCTCCTATAGCTAGTGACACAAATGCTAATGTTACTATTGAAGTTAATGTTTGAGCTTTAAACATATATATAAGTAAAGTTATGGTTATTATTCTCATTGCTTTTTCAGATATGTCAATTATAGCAGGAACAGTGATTTTGGATGTTCCGTAGAAAAAACCTTTTAATATATTTGAAAGTGCAATAAAAACCATGGCTGGACAAGTAACTCTTATGGCATTTAAAGTTCTAGGATCCTTAATTCCATATTTACTTATGTAAGGTGCAAGAAAAAATACTATAATTCCAATAACCATTGCCCATATTATGTTAAAAAAAGCAACGGATCGAATAGTTTTAAATAAATTATTATATTCTCCATTAGCTTCATAAATAGCGGAACGTTGAGAAATAGCTGCAATTATTCCAGCAGTCATTAAGCAAATAAATAAGTTATATACTGGCATAACTAAACCATAAATAGCAAGACCTTCAGGACCTGCAATATTTCCTAGATACATAGAAAAAATAAATCCGAGTATTCCGGTTGTAATGTTAGAAGCAGTTAAAAAAAATGAATTTTTAAAGAAATTATCTTTTTCCAAATTATTTTCCTCCTTTTGTAGATATTTATTAAGCAAAAACATATGAATACTAATTAAACAATTTACCAATATTTAATAAAGTTGAATTACATTAATACTTATTCAGTAGAATAAAACAATATGATATTAAAGAGCATTATTTAAATATAAGTAATATTTTGTTATGTAAAAAAATAAATTTATTATGAAGGGGTGAGGCTTATGAAGAAATTTTTGCAATGCATAATTTTATCAGTTGCGATAGTTAGTATTTCTTTTGGAATTTATAAATTTAGCAAAGGGTATGATCTTAATTTAATTTATAAAAATATTGATTGGTCAATTACAAATAAATCAGTAGAGGGAGCAGTATCATTTACGTTTGACAGAGCTAATAATTTGTACATAGCTTTTAAAGATACAATAAAAGTAGTTAATGAAAGTAATAATGAAGAAGTATTAATATATGATAAGTCGTTAAATATATATGATATTGCTTGTAGTGGAGATTCTATAATTATAGCTACGGATAATAGAGTAATAGCTTATGATCTATCTAATAAGGAATTTAGAGATATAGTAACTGGATTGCCTAATTTAGGAATTAATAATAAAACTAATATTACTTTAAAAGATGAATATTTATATATAACTATAGGTTCAAATACAAATGCAGGAATTGTAGACGAGGGAAATAAAAATGAAGATATTGCATCTTTCGAATGGGTATCAACTGGTATTGGATATAATGGAAATTATGGATTTACTAAATTTGGACAAGTAGTGAATTCAGGGGAAAAAATAAAAGAAGGTATGTTAAGTAATGCTTCAATATTAAAATACAATTTAAATACTGGAAAGCTTTCGACTTATGCAACTGGAATTAGAAATGTTGAAGGAATAGCTACAAATAGTATGGGTGAATTAACTGCAATTGTAGGTGGAATGAATGAAGAGGGAGGAAGAGAAGTAAAAGATGATGTTGATTATATATATGATATAAAAGAAAAGGCATGGTATGGGTGGCCTGATTTTAGTGGTGGAGACCCTATTACTTCTCCAAGATTTTCTGATGGAACTAATAAATTATCATATATTATTGAAAATCATCCAACAGAGACACCATTGCCACCTAGATATCAACATAATAGTTTACAATCCCTAAAAGGACTAGCTATTGATTATGAAGGAAAGTGTTTTCCAAAGGATACTGTAATTTTTGCTGATAATAAAGAAAATTGTATATATGTATTAACTGAATTAGGAACTTCAAAAGCTATCGTAAGTTTAGATAAAAATAGCTATATAGAAAAAATACGTTATAATAATTCAAGTATATATTTATTAGATAGTAAAGCGGGATGCATATATAAGATTCAAGGAGAAATAAATAATAGTTCATTTAATTTACCAAATATAATTTGGATTTTTATTGCTATATTGGTAATTGCTATTGTAATGACTATTATATATAAAGTTAAAAATAAGAGAAAAAATAAATAAAATCCTAAAAATATCTTATGGGAATTCCATAAGATATTTTTTTGTATTATTATATATAAATAAGGAAAGATAAAAGCTTAAATACCAAAAGAAAAAATAATTGTTAAAAATGATTTACATAAGTTGAAAATAATAATAATAAAATTTATTAAAAGAAAAATAATTTATAAAAGGGAGAGTAAATATGGGAAAAACAATTATATTAAATTTAAGTGGTGTTAAGTTATTAGGTGATGTACTAGACGTTGGTGAAAGCTACGGAGTAATTTACAATATTTCTAAAGATACAATTGACGAAGTTTGTGTTGATCTATTAGAAGGAAGTATAGATGAAAAAAGTATACAAGGTGAGTATGATGTATGCACTATATTCTTTTACTTAAGTAATTTATGGAGAGAATCAGCTCGTGTTCAATTGATAAATGAAGTAAGTAAATTAATAAAAGTAGGTGGAGAAATATATATTTGGGATATAAATAAAGAGATGGGAGAAGTATCAAATAATAAGGTGATGGCAGTATTACCATCTGGTAAAATAAAAGAGTTTGAGTTTAAAAATTTAAACCCTATTTCTACATCAAATATAGATAATGCTAAAAAAATGTTAGAAAATATGTATAGTATTAAGGAAGAGAAGCTTTGGGAGGATATATTTTTCATTAGGGGAGAAAAAATAAAGTAACGAAAGGAAGAAGAAAGTGAAAGTTTTATTAACAGCAATTAACTCAAAATTCATTCATAGTAATTTAGCAGTGAGGTATCTAAAAGCATTTACTGAAGACATGGATTATACATGCAAAATTAGGGAGTTTTCAATTAATGATAGGGATGAAAAAGTACTTGAAGAAATTATAAAGGAAAAACCTGATGTAGTTGCTTTCTCAACATATATTTGGAATGTTGAGATGGTGAAAAGATTATCTAATCTTATAAAGATAGTAAATAGCGATATAAAAATTTTATATGGTGGCCCAGAAGTATCTTATGATAGTTTAAATATATTAAAGGAACTTAATGGTGATTATTTAATTGAGGGAGAAGGAGAAAAAACATATAGAGAATTTATTGAATATTGCCTTGGGAAAAGAGAGATTAGAAGTATAAGAGGATTATATTTTAAAGAAGGCAATGAAGTAATAGGAAATGGTAATAGACCTCTTATGAGTATGAATGAAATAGTTTTCCCATATAAGATGGATGAAGATTTAGATAATAAGATAGTGTATTACGAGGCATCAAGGGGCTGTCCATTTAACTGCAAATATTGTCTTTCATCAACAACTCATGGAGTAAGATTTTTAGATATTGAAAGAGTAAAAAAAGAATTGCAATTTTTCATAGATAAAAAAGTAAGACTTGTTAAATTTGTAGATAGAACTTTTAATTGCAATTTTAAATTTTCAACAGCTATATGGGAATTTTTAATTAATGCTGAAACAAAAACTCAATTTCATTTTGAAATATCAGCAGACATTTTAAAACCACAAGAATTAGAATTGCTTAGAAAGGCACCTAAAGATAGATTCCAATTTGAAGTAGGAGTTCAAACTACTAATGATGATGTATTAAATAGAATTAATAGATTTGTTAATTTTAGTGATATTAAAGAAAAGGTTGTTGAATTATTAGAAATAAAAAATATAAAACAGCATTTAGATTTAATAGCAGGATTACCAGGTGAAGACATAGTATCATTTAAAAAATCATTTAATGATGTATATAGTATTGAACCTGAAGAAATACAGTTAGGATTCTTAAAGCTTCTTAGGGGATCTTCTATGAGAGAAGAAGCTGAAGAGTATGGAATGAAATATTCACCATATCCTCCATACGAAATTATTTCTACAAAGGATATTTCTTATGATGAGCTTTTAATATTAAAAAAAGTAGAAAGTATGGTAGATAAATATTATAATTCACAGAAATTCAATAACATAATAAAAATATTAGTTAAGTGTTTTGATACTCCTTATGATTTTTATTTAGAATTGGGAAATTACTTTGATAAGAAGGGATACTTCGATAGAAATATAGGTAATAGTGAATATTATAAAGTATTTTTAGATTTCAATATGGAAATAACAAAACTAGATAATAAAATATTACGAGATATAGTAAAGTATGATTACTTAATGTTTAATAAAAGAAGAGGGATGCCAGAATTCTTAGGAAAAGGAGTAGGTAAGGAAAAAGAAAATGAATTTAAAGATAGATTAAGAGAAAAATACTCCTTTAAAGATTATTATGTAGAAGGTTTTTGCATAGATATAAACAAATATATAAAAACTGGTGAAATAGAAGAAAGAGAATCATATTTCTTATTTGGATATGATGGAGACATTATAGAAATTGATAATTTAGTTAACATAAAAGAAAATAAGTAAATTACAAAAAGAAAATAAGTAAGTAAAAAATATAATAAATAGATAATTATTACAAAATTAAAGTGTTGTTTAGGAAATGTTAACAAAAAAAAGTTGAAAAATTGTAAAAACCGTGTATAATTAAAAAAGAGATAAAAAGTAATTAATACTATATTAAGTATTAATATTTATATTATCCAACTTGTATATAGTAAAGGTGGTGAGACTTTGGCATTAGAAGCAATTAATGAGATAAAGGAAGCTGAGAAAAAGGCTGAAATGATAATTTCAGAAGCTAAACAAAATGCAAAAGAAATTGTTAGCGGTGCTACTAAAGAAGCAGATATCAAATATGATGAAATAATAAGCGAAGCAAAAGCAAAAGCTAATAACTTATTAAATGCTGCTTTAGAAGAAGGAAATAGCAATGCAGAACCGATCTTAAAGATTGGAGAAAAAGAAATAGAGGCTATACGTAATATGTCTCAAGATTTAAAAGATAATGCTATTAATATAGTTGTTGAGAGGATAGTGAAGATTCATGGCAATAGTTAAGATGAACAAATTCACTTTGCTTACTTTTGAATCTAAAAAAGAAGAACTTCTTCGTAGATTACAAGGATTTTCAAATGTAGAATTTATAAATCTACAAGATGAAAATTTATTAGAAGCTAATGAAGAGTTAAAAAATCTTAATAAAGACGAAGTAGATTCAAATATTGCAAAGTATGAAGAAGATTTATCAAAGGCTAAAACTACTCTAGACTTTTTAACTCACTATATGCCTAAAAAGTCAGGATTAAAAGCATTAGAGGATGACAAGGAAAACTTAACTATTGATGAATTAGAAAATGCAGTTAAGAACATAAACTGGAACGAAATTTATTGTAAAGTTAAGGAGAAGGAAGATGAGCTTCACAGCATAGAAAGCAAAATTACTAAGCTAGAAGGCGAAATTGAAGTTTTAACTCCATGGCAAGCCTTAGATATTTCTTTTGAAGCTCTAAATGAGCTAAATATGGTGTCAACTTTCGTTGGAAGTATTTCAAAGCAATATGAGGGACAACTTAATGAAAGTTTAGATGCTGAATATGTTGAAATTATCTCAAGAGGTAATAACGATATAAACATATTAGTTGTGTCTTTAAAAGAAAGACATGATGAAGTATTAAATCTTTTAAGAGGATTTGGATTTAGTTCATTTAAATCAGAGTTTGATGAAATACCACAAGTTGTTATAACAAATCATGCTCATGAGATAGAAGAATTAAAATCAAAAATATTCTTCGTAAAAGAAGAAGTAGCTTCTTTTGAAGAAGACTATAAGAAAATGAAATTAGTTTATGATTATCTTACAAACATAGTTTTAAGATATAAAGCTTCAAATAACTTCTTAAGAACTACAAACACTGTTGCTATTCAAGGATGGTGTGAAGTAGAAAAGAATGAAGAATTACAAAAGATATGTAAGGAAGCTTTAAATGACGACTATTATATATCATTTGAAGAAGTAAAAGAAGATGAAGTTGATGCGGTTCCAGTTAAATTAAAAAATGGATTGCTTAACAAAACATTTGAATCTGTTACAGAGATGTATAGTTTACCAAAATATAATGAAGTAGATCCAACTCCATTATTAGTGCCATTTTATTTAATATTCTTTGGTATGATGGTTGCTGACGTTGGATATGGATTAGTAATGTTAATAGCTGCCTTCTGTGCAATGAAATTCTTAAAATTAAATAAGAAAAATGAAGATTTTGCTAGATTCTTCTTATTCTTAAGTATACCAACAATAGTTATTGGTTTAATATACGGATCATTCTTTGGAGATGCAGTTAAAATACCAGGATTAATAAATCCAACTGAAGATGTTAATACACTTTTAGTGGCTTCTATAGTATTTGGTGTTATACAAATATTCTTTGGATTATGTATAAAAGCATATACGCTTATTAAAGCAGGAAAACCAAAGGATGCATTTTATGATGTTGGTTCATGGTTAATTACTTTAATTTCTATTGGAGTATTAGCAGGAACTATAATGCTAGGATGGCCATCAATAGTTAAATACATTGCTATAGCAGCTATGATATTTGGTATGCTTGTAATAGTATTAACTGGTGGTAGAGCAGAAAAGACAAAAGGTGCTCAAATAGGTCAAGGTTTATATTCATTATATGGAATAACAAGCTATATTGGTGACTTAGTTTCATATACAAGACTTATGGCATTAGGTTTATCAGGTGGATGTATTGCAGGAGCATTAAACTTATTAATGAAATCATTAACTGGCCCAGCAATAATATTATTACCATTTGTGTTTGTAGCAGCTCACGTATTTAACTTATTATTAGGTTTATTAGGAGCATATGTTCACACAGCAAGATTACAATACGTAGAGTATTTCTCAAAATTCTACGAAGGTGGAGGAAAAGCATTTACTCCATTTAAAGCATCAGAAAAATATATGAATTTAAAGGAAAATTAGGAGGATTTGAAAAATGAATACATGGATACAATTTTTTATGGAAAATAATGGTGGTTTAATATTTGCAGCTTTAGGTGTTGCATTAGCAGTTGGTTTATCAGGTATAGGTTCAGCTAAAGGTGTTGGACTAGTTGGGGAAGCGGCTTCAGGATTAGTTACAGAAGAACCAGAAAAGTTCGGTAAAGCATTAGTATTAGAATTATTACCAGGTACTCAAGGTTTATACGGTTTCGTTGTTGGTTTCGTTGCTTACACTAAGATGTCATCAGGAATGTCTTTAGAACAAGGTTTATACTTAATAGGTGCTTGTTTACCAATCGCTTTAGCTGGTTTATTCTCAGGTATAGCTCAAGGTAGAGTTGCTGCTTCAGGTATCCAAATATTAGCTAAGAGACCAGAACACAACACAAAAGGTATCATCTTATCAGCAATGGTTGAAACTTACGCATTATTAGGATTCGTTATATCATTCATGTTAGTAAGTATGGCAATGTAATTAATACATGCAATATTATTAGCATCATAAAGATTGGAGATATAGATTATGTCAAATGTAAAGAATATAACTTCTAAAATCCTTAAGGATGCAGAAGCTGGAAAGGAAAATATCTTAGCAACTGCTGAAGAAGAAAAGAATAAAATTCTTTCTAAAAAAATAAGCAGTGCAAATGAAATTGCACAAGAAATTTTAGAAAAAGCTGAAGTTGAAGCAAAATCTAAAAAAGAAAGAGTAATTTCTAGTGCTAAATTAAAAGTTAGAAATAACAAATTAGCAGCTAAGCAAGAAATTATAGATGAAGTTTTCGAAAAGAGTATAGATAAGTTAACAGAATTATCTAAAGAAGAATTCTTAAACTTTGTTAAAAATACAATTTCAACAATGAATTTAACTGGAAAGCAAACATTAATTTTAAATGAAACAGGGTTAAAGTTTGTAGATGCAGCCTTCATTGAAGAATTAAACTCAAAGGTAAAAGCACAAATCACTTTAAGTGAAAAAGCTGGTAATTTTAAAGGTGGTTTCATCTTAGAAAATGAAGGTATAGAAATAAATAGCACTTTTGAAGCTCTAGTAAGCTCATTAAGAGATGAGTTAGAGTTCGAAGTGGCGCAGGTGTTATTTAGTTAAGGAGGGGTAGTATGGATGTAATGCAATTTACTCAAGCTCTTTCAAGAATTTGGGTATTGGAAACAAGACTCCTTGATAAATCTAAAGTAGAAAGAATGTTAGAAGCTAATTCTGCTGATGAAGTTTTAAAAATACTTGGTGAAACTGAGTATGCTAATATAATGGGTAATGTTAAAAGAGCGGCTGATTATGAAGAAGTTTTAAGTACAGAACTTAAAAGAGTTTATAAATTAGTTTATGAACTTTGCCCAGTAAAAGAAATAGTAGATCTAATGAGCATTAAATATAAATACCATAATATTAAGGTATTATTAAAAGGAAAGTTCTTAGATAAAGATTTCTCAAACATGTTAATTGATTTAGGTAATGAAGACTTAAATGAATTAAAGAGAAAAATAGATACAGATAATTTTAGAGATTTAAAAGGAAATGTTGAAAAAGCGGTTTTAGAAGTAATTGCTGATTTTGAAGCAAATAAAGATCCTCAAAATATTGATATAATTGTAGATAGATATATGTTTAAAGAGTTAGTTGAAATAAAGAAATCTTTAAATTATAAATTTACAGATAAACTTGTAAATGCAATTATTGATGCTACAAATGTCAGAACTTTACTAAGAATTAAAAAGCAAGGTAAAGGAAGAGAATTTGCATCAGAAGTTTTAGTTAGTGGTGGATCTATAAGCAAAGATACATTAGTAGCAATCATTAATGAAACACCAGAAAATATTATTTCTAAATTAAGTACTAGTGCCTATTCAGATTTAATAAAAGAAGGTGTTGAAAGCTACATAGCTACTAATTCAGCAAATCTTTTAGAAAAATTAAGTGATAATTACATTATGGATTTAATGAAAAGCGGTAAGCTTGTAACATTTGGACCAGAAAGAATTTTATCATATATTTATGCTAAAGAAACAGAAATCAAAATCATTAGAATTATAATGGTTGGTAAGCTTAATAATATTGCTGAGGAAGTAATAAGAGAAAGGCTGCGTGATATTTATGTATAAGAAAATCGGTGTAGTTGGAGATAAAGACTCAGTTTTAGCATTCAAAGCTATTGGAATAGATGTATTTCCAGTTGTAGAAGCTGATGAAGCTAGAATTGCCGTTGATAGAATGGCTATGAATGGATACGCAGTTATTTTTATAACAGAGCAAGTTGCAGTAACAATTGAAGAAACAATTGAACGTTACAATAAGCAAATGCTTCCTGCTGTAATATTAATTCCAAGTAATCAAGGAACTTTAAATATAGGTTCAAAGAGAATCAGCGATAGCGTAGAAAAAGCTGTTGGTGTGAATATTTTATAGGAAGGCAGGTTAGAGATTTGAAGACCGGAAAGATAATCAAGGTTGCAGGTCCTTTAGTTGTTGCTGAAGGAATGGACGAAGCAAATATTTATGATATGGTTAAGGTTGGAGAAAAGGGTCTTATCGGAGAAATCATTGAAATGAGAGGCGATAAGGCATCTATCCAAGTTTACGAAGAAACTACAGGAATAGGGCCAGGGGACCCAGTTGTTACAACAGGGGAACCATTAAGTATTGAATTAGGACCAGGACTTATAGAGTCAATGTTCGATGGAATACAAAGACCACTAGATGCATTTGAAAAAGTAGCTCAATCACCATTCTTAACAAAAGGTGTATCAGTTACTTCATTAAACAGAGAAAGAGTTTGGACTTTTAATCCTATAGCTAAAGTTGGAGATAAAGTAGAAGCTGGTGATGTAATCGGAACAGTTCAAGAGACATCTGTTGTATTACACAAAATAATGGTTCCATATGGAGTAGAAGGAACTATTAAAGAAATTAAGGCTGGAGACTTTACAGTTGTAGATACAGTTTGTGTTGTTGAAACTGCTAAGGGAGATAGAGAAGTTCAACTTATGCAAAAATGGCCAGCAAGAAAAGGTAGACCATTTGCACAAAAATTAAAACCAGAAGCACCAATGACTACAGGACAAAGAGTTATAGATACATTCTTCCCAGTAGCTAAGGGTGGAGCTGCTGCAGTACCAGGTCCTTTCGGAGCAGGTAAGACAGTTGTTCAACACCAAATAGCAAAATGGGGAGATGCTGAAATAGTTGTTTACGTTGGATGCGGTGAACGTGGTAACGAAATGACAGACGTTCTTAATGAATTCCCAGAGTTAAAAGACCCTAAAACTGGTGAATCATTAATGAAGAGAACAGTACTTATAGCAAACACTTCAAACATGCCAGTTGCGGCAAGAGAAGCTTGTATATATACAGGTATCACAATAGCTGAATACTACAGAGATATGGGATACTCAGTATCAATCATGGCAGATTCTACTTCAAGATGGGCAGAAGCATTAAGAGAAATGTCTGGTAGACTTGAAGAAATGCCAGGGGATGAAGGTTATCCAGCATACTTAGGATCAAGACTTGCTGACTACTATGAAAGAGCTGGTAAAGTTGTATGCTTAGGTAAAGATGGAAGAGAAGGAGCAGTTACTGCAATCGGTGCGGTATCACCTCCAGGGGGAGACCTTTCAGAACCAGTTACTCAATCAACATTAAGAATAGTTAAAGTTTTCTGGGGATTAGATGCTCAACTTGCATATAAGAGACACTTCCCAGCAATAAACTGGATTAACTCATATTCATTATATGCTGATACTGTAGATGGATACTTAAATAAGACAGTTGCTGAAGATTGGTCTGCATTAAGACAAGAAGCAATGACTTTATTACAAGAAGAATCAGCTTTACAAGAAATCGTAAGCTTAGTAGGTATAGATGCATTATCAGAAAAAGATAGATTAAAATTAGAAGTTTCTAAGTCTATAAGAGAAGACTATTTACAACAAAATGGTTTCCACGAAATAGATACTTATACTTCATTAGATAAACAATACAAAATGTTAAAGCTTGTATTATTATTCAGAAAAGAAGCAGAAAGAGCTTTAGAAGCAGGAGTTTACTTAGATAAGATCTTAGGATTAGAAGTAAGAGACAAAATTGCAAGAAGTAAATATATCCATGAAGATGACATAGCTAAGATGGATGATATTGCTGCTGAATTAAGAGCTGACATTGATACTTTAATCAACGAAGGAGGGGTTCTTAATGCTTAAGGAATACAGAACAGTTACAGAAGTTGTTGGTCCTTTAATGGTTGTTGAAGGAGTTAGCGGCGTTAAGTATGATGAACTAGTTGAAGTTGAAATACAAACTGGTGAATTAAGAAGAGGTAAGGTTCTAGAAGTTAATGGATCTAAAGCAATGGTTCAATTATTTGAAGGTTCTTCAGGAATTAACTTAAAAGGAACTAAGGCTAAATTCTTAGGAAAGCCACTTCAATTAGGTGTATCAGAAGATATGCTAGGAAGAGTATTTGATGGAATGGGTCATCCAATTGACAACGGACCAAAGATAATACCAGAAAAGCAATTAGATATTAATGGGGAAGCAATTAACCCAGTATCAAGAAACTTCCCATCAGAGTTCATTCAAACAGGAATATCTGCTATTGATGGATTAAATACACTAGTAAGAGGACAAAAGTTACCAGTTTTCTCTGGTTCAGGTCTTCCACATGCTCAATTAGCTGCACAAATAGCGAGACAAGCGACTGTATTAAATTCAGATGCTAACTTCGCTGTTGTATTTGCTGCTATAGGTATTACTTTCGAAGAATCTCAATTCTTCGTTGATGAATTTAAGAAGACTGGTGCTATAGATAATGCTGTATTATTTATGAACCTTGCTTCTGACCCAGCTATCGAAAGAATAGCTACACCAAGAATGGCATTAACAGCTGCTGAATTCTTAGCATACGAAAAAGACATGCACGTTCTTGTTATTATGACAGATATCACTAACTATGCTGAAGCATTAAGAGAAGTTTCTGCAGCTAGAAAAGAAGTTCCAGGTAGAAGAGGTTACCCAGGTTACTTATATACTGACCTTTCTACATTATATGAAAGAGCAGGTAGAATTAATGGAAGAGGTGGATCTATCACTCAAATTCCAATATTAACAATGCCTGAAGATGATAAAACTCATCCAATTCCAGACTTAACTGGATATATTACTGAAGGTCAAATAATCCTTTCAAGAGAATTATACAAGAAGGGAATTATGCCTCCAATCGACGTTTTACCATCACTTTCAAGACTTAAAGATAAGGGTATCGGTAAAGGAAAGACTAGAGAAGACCATGCTGATACAATGAACCAATTATTCTCAGCTTATGCTCAAGGTAAGCAAGCTAAAGAGTTATCAGCAATCTTAGGTGAATCTGCATTATCAGAAACAGATAAAAAGTTTGCTAAATTTGCTGAAGCTTTTGAAGAACAATATGTTTCTCAAGGATTTGAAACTAACAGATCAATAGAAGAAACTTTAAATTTAGGTTGGAAATTACTTAAGATTCTTCCTAAGACAGAACTTAAGAGAATCAGAGATGAATATCTTGAAAAGTATATGCCAAAGGGAGATGAAGAGTAGAATATGGCAAAGTTAAATGTCAATCCTACTAGAATGGAGCTATCTAAGCTGAAGAAGAGATTATCTACTGCAGCGAGAGGACATAAGCTTCTTAAAGATAAACAAGATGAATTAATGAGACAATTCATTAACCTTGTTAAATATAATAATGAACTAAGAAAATCAGTTGAAGCTGAACTTGAAGGTTCATTTAAAGATTTCGTTATGGCTAGTGCTGTAATGAGCTCGGAATTCTTAGAAGAAGCAGTTGCTTATCCAAAAGATAGTGTATCTGTTGAAGTAGGAACAAAAAACATAATGAGTGTTAATGTTCCACAAATGAAATTCCACAGACAATTACAAGATAGTGAAGGAAGCATTTATCCATATGGTTTTGCCAATACATCTTCTGAATTAGATGATGCTATAGGAAAGCTTGAATCTATACTTCCTAAGCTACTTGAATTAGCTGAAGTTGAGAAATCAACTCAGTTAATGGCTGATGAAATTGAAAAGACAAGAAGAAGAGTTAATGCGCTTGAATATATGACTATACCTCAATTAGAAGAAACTATTAAGTTCATAAGAATGAAACTTGATGAAAATGAAAGAGGAGCTTTAACTAGATTAATGAAGGTTAAAGATATGATTAACTCAAGAGCATAATTATTTAACATTATCACAAAAAGGAGCTGTTTTAAAATGACAGCTCCTTACTTTTTATACAAACTATTATATAGAAATGAAGTTAAAGTTTTTCATTTTATTAAGATTATATTATGTATTTGATAATAGAAAGAAATAATAGTATAATGCTAATAGAATACATAATAGTGCATATTATGTGGAATTTTAAGGAGAAATTTAATGAAGTATTTAATAGCGACAATTTTGTCATTTTCAATAGTATTTATTTTGACACCAATACTAATGAAAGTGGCACTTAAATATAATTTTACGGATAAACCAACTAAGAGAAAAAAGCATAGAGGACCAATTCCGCTTTGTGGTGGTATTTCTATGTTCATAGGATTCTTTATACCTTATTTTATAGTCTTTTATGATCATCCTTTTAAAGAAAAGTATGGTATTTTTATAGGAGCACTATTAATATTGATAATAGGGGTAGTAGATGATTATTATAAAAGTATTGGTAAAGAATTTGCTATTATACCAAGATTAATAGTTCAATTATTAGCAGCAATAATTGTGTATAAATCAGGAGTAGTTTTTCAAGGTTTTACTAATCCTTTTACTAATACATATGTTGTTTTACCAACAATTATTCAATTTATATTAACTATAACTTGGATTTTTGGGGTTACTACAGTAATTAATTGGTCTGATGGTATGGATGGCCTAGCAGGAGGATTATCCTTTATATCAGCAATGACTTTCGCAGCATCAGCAGTAATATTATCACAACCACCATCATTATTATTTTCATTAATGATTGCAGGAGTTGTATTAGCATTCTTGTTTTATAATAAGTATCCAGCAAGGATATTTATGGGAGATTCAGGAGCTAATTTTTTAGGGTTTATATTAAGTATAATAGCTTTAGATGGTGCATTTAAAGCGGCAACAATATTAAGTTTATTAATTCCTATTTTAGCACTGGCTGTGCCGATTTTTGATAATATATTTGTAATTTTTAAAAGATTTTCAGAAGGAAAGCCCATATATCAGGCTGATAGAAGTCAATTACATTATAGATTAGAAGCTAAAGGATTGAATACAAAACAAGTAGTTAGTTTTATAAGCGCAATAAGTTTAGTATTTAGTATTATTTCTATTTTAATGTTATTAATATAATGGGATTTAATAGCAAAAAAATAATTATTTACAAAATGAAAAAAATTTTGTATAATTTAATCAAACTTATCAAGAGTGGTGGAGGGACTGGCCCGTTGAAACCCAGCAACCTATTAACAGTTACTAGTTAAAAGTTAGTAGTTAATAGTTTATTAAAGAAATTATTTAGAATTTCTTTAATAAACTATTAACTAAAAACTATTAATTATCAACTATATTAATGTGGTGCTAAATCCAACAGCAATAGCTGAGAGATAAGGATATTTTATTGGGAAACGTGTTTATAATACCTAAAGGAAATATCCTTTAGGTTTTTTTATTTTATAAAAAATAATAATAAAGAAGTTTTTTGTGTGTATATTAATTATGACAAAGGCTTTTTATAAATTTTAAGGGGGCTATTTAAATGAAAATTGATGAAATATTTGCAAAAAAGGATTTGGTGTTTTCTTTTGAAATTTTTCCACCAAAAACGACATCTTCAGTAGATACTATTTATAAAACTTTAGAAGAATTAAAGGATTTAAAGCCAGATTTTATTAGTGTAACTTATGGGGCAGGAGGAAACTTAGTAAATAATAGAACAACTGAACTGTCCTCCTTAGTAAAAGAAAAATATGGAGTTGAAGCAGTAGCACATTTAACATGTATAAATTCTACTAAGGAGGAAATAGACTATATATTAAATGATTTAAAGGCACATGGAATAGAAAATATTTTAGCTTTAAGGGGAGATATACCAGAAGGTGGAGTCTTAAAAGGAGATTTTAAATATGCATATGAACTTATTTCTCATATAAAAAAAAGAGGAGATTTTAACATAGCAGCAGCATGTTATCCTGAAGGTCATGTTAAGGGGAAAAATTTAAAGGAAGATTTAATACATTTAAAGTTAAAGGAGGAAAGTGGAGCGACTCATTTTATATCTCAGTTATTTTTTGATAATAATTATTTTTATAATTTTCTAGAAGAAAAGGATAAATTAAATATAAAATCGTCTATTGAGGCAGGGATTATGCCTGTAACTAACAAAGCTCAAATAGAAAGATTAACTTCGTTATGTGGTGTTAATTTACCAGAAAAATTTATAAAGATAGTTAATAAATATGAATATGATAGAGTGGCATTAAGAGATGCTGGAATTGCATATGCTGTTGAGCAAATAGTTGATTTAGTTTCAAGTGGTGTAGATGGAATTCATTTATATACAATGAATAATCCATATGTTGCTAGGAAAATAACAGAAAGTATAAGTTCGATAATTAATTCTATTAATAAACAAAAAGCAATTTAGGAGGTATTAGAATGAATAAAGTAGAAAGTTTTGAATTAGATCATAGAAAGGTAAAGGCACCTTATATTAGAAAGTGTTGTACATTAAATGGACCACAAGGAGATTTTGTAACAAAATTTGATATTAGATTTTTACAACCTAATAAAGAAGCATTTGGTACTGCAGCTATGCATGGATTAGAGCATTTATTAGCACATGAGTTAAGAAGTAATTTAGATGGAATAATAGACTTATCTCCAATGGGATGTAGAACTGGATTTTATCTAAGTATATTTGGCGATAGAGAAGCTAGTGAAATTAAAGTTGCAGTTGAAAAATCATTAAAAGATATTTTAAATGCAAATGAAATACCAGCAGCAAATGAAGTCCAATGTGGAAACTATAGAGATTTATCACTATTTGGAGCAAAAGAGTATGCCAAAGAAGTATTAAATAAAGGATTTTCTTTAAATATATATGGAGAGTAGAAGATAATACACTAATTAGTGCAAGTTTGAGGGTAGATTTGTTTGTTTTGCATAAATATTAAGTATAGTAACTCACTTTATAATATTTAATTTATTAATAAATAAAAAGCCAGTTTTTACTGGCTTTTTTAATTTTCATTTTTAGCATAATTATAAATAAAGAGTATTTTTCTAATGGCTAAATATACGTATTCTTTAATAGTTATATTATTAATTTTTGTATAGTACTATAACTTGGATAAAGTAATAATTTATAGATGGTGTGGAAAAATGACCAATATTGTATTATAATAAGCTTATATGCATATTTTGGAGGGGCGAACATGAACATATTATTAGTTGAAGATGAAAGAATTCAGCGTGTGGCACTGGCATCTATTATTAAGTCAAATTTCATCGATGTTCGAATATATGAAGCTGCATCACAAGCTGAAGCAATAAAGATAATTAATGAAAAAGATATACATCTATTTTTTATTGATATTCAATTAAAAGATTCTTCAGGATTAGAATTAGCAAAAAAAATAAGGCAATACAAGCAACATGCTTTAACTGGAATCGTATTTGTAACAGGAGAGCTTATACACATTATAGAAGCATTTAAGAGTATTCATTGTTATGATTTTATTGTAAAGCCTTATAAGGAAAAGGATATCATCAAGATTATTGATGTATTTTTAAACTCATCACCTTTAAAGAGTATTAAGGAAGGAAATTATACATTTATTGATATAGATTCAAATATATCAGTTAAATTATATCATAATGATATTATTTATATTGAGTATAGTGATAAGACATGTGATATACATACTATTTCAGGAATATATAGCGTGAAAAGAACATCTTTAGCTAAGGTGTTAAAAAGTATAAATGATGAGAATATTATTCAAACTCATAGATCTTTTGCAGTTAATCTTAAGTATGTAAAGGAAATAGAGAAGACTTATGAAAAGGTGTGGAACATTAAGCTAAGATCATGTGACGATATTGCTTTATTAAGTTACACATATAGACAAGCATTCTTAAGGGGGATTGAATAATGGAAATGATGAGTTTAGTAATTTCATTTATTGAAATGACGTCTATATTTTTAATATATAATGTTTTAATAAATGGAGATATTAAAAAAAATATATGTAAAAAAATATTACTTTCTGTAGTGATTTCATTGATATATTTTATATTTACTAACATATATTATGCAGATCCCTTAATAATTCTTATAGGAATATTATTTTTAAATTCTATGATAATAAGCAAACAGGAAAATAAGGATACAATAGTAACTTATATTGAATTTATTGTCAGCTCAATAATTTTACTTGGAGTCGAATTAATAGTTAGCCTAATTGTATATGTAAGTATGGGAAGTGATGATTTAAGTCCTTTTATGTATTTAATAATATTAGTGTTTACAATGTTTATAGTAATATACCTTCTTAGCACTAGCAAAGCTATTAAGCAAATAGAATTTTCTAAACTCTTTTCAAAATATAAAAGTATAAATATTATTATTTTAAATTTATTTGTATTTTTCTTATTTATAAAAGTATTAATGAGTAATAAAATAATGAATACAAAGATTATGATTCCGATTACAATTTTAGGGTTAATACTTATAGGAGTAAATTGTTATTTTTATGTATTTTTATATAAAATTTTAAGTGAAAAGAAGAAAAAAGAAATTAAAAAGTCATTTAACCCTCTTATTAATGATTTAATAAGTAAATTAAAAGCAAATGAACATGAATATAAAAATCATCTAAATACTATTTGGAGTATAGCTCAGGTCACTCCTGCTGAGGAAATCAGAGATAAGTTAAAAGAATATATAGGGAATATTGTTGATGATACAGAAGAATTTTCTATGTTATTAAATATTGAAAATACAATAATTAAAGCTGTATTGTACAATAAGGCTCAAAGAGCTGAGAAATTAGGTGTAAAATATACTTATAATGTTTTAAGTGATTTTAAGGATATAAAATTAGATAATTCAGAATTAACAGTGATATTAAGCAATTTATTAAATAATGCGATTGAGGCAACTTCATCAATTGATAAAAAGGAAGTTGAAATAAATATATCTGAAGATGAAAAATATTATAAGATAGAAGTTAAAAATTATACTGAAAATTTAAAATCAGAAAATTTAACTCAAATTTTTAAAGTGGGGTATACGACAAAAGGTGAAGGTAGAGGATATGGATTAGCTAATGTTAAAGCTATTGTAGATAAGTATAAAGGGAAAATACAAATGAGCTTAGAAGAAAATATTGTTAACATTAGTATTATATTTCTAAGATAGTGAACAAACTTTATAAAAAAATCTTATATGATAATAAAAATGTATATAAAAAATAAGACAAAGTCAATTGACTTTGTCTTATTTTTATTGGTAACTTAATTATTTTTTTTTCTTTGGTGGAGTTGGTTCTCCCCATAAGAAAAGACTATTTGGAGCTGCTAATGTCATAATATCTGAAGTTGTTGCAGTAATTAAACACATTAAGGCAGCTAATTTAACCATAAGCTTTTTTTTCATTTTTACAAACCTCCCATAAAAAATCTATTATTATATAAAAAATTATTAGTAAACCACAATTGATATAATACTTTGGTAAAAATACATTAGAAATAATAAACCATATTAATAATATAACTGTTACAAAGTTTTTAAATTTTAAATTCTTGAATTGTGTATTAACGGTTTTTCTTAGTGGATTAATAGGTTTAAATTTCCTTATGACCATAATACATAATAATATAAATATAAATTGTAAAATTATATGTAGTGAAGGTATTAAATAGGCTAAGTAATATATTAAGATAAAAGATAAATTACTTTGAATCATACAACTTATATAGCTTTTAGCATGACTTCCGCCAATATAAGGCCTTATTAGCATTAATAAAGTAATCATTAACACAAAAGCTAAGAATTTGTCCAAAATAAATGAAATTAAAATCATAATAATTAGTTTAGAAAATTCACCATAAAATACTTCTAAACCATATCTAATTTTATCAATTTCATAAATATCAGTTATTTCAATATTAGTAACAATAAAATCTAATTGCTTTTTTATAAACTTATTACTCAAAAGTATACCTCCTTAAGTACTACGTTAATAATTATAATATAAATAAAAATTAAATACCATTAAAAACATAATTTTCATTAAATTTAGTATAAAATGAAAGAAAAAAAGAAAAAAAGAAAAAATATATTAGAAATTTTCCAAAAATGAACATAATAATACATTATAAAGTATAATAGTAAAAAAATGTCTTTTAATAAAAACGGAAATATGGTAAAATTTTAACGGAAAAGGGGGGTTGCAATGGGTACGATATTTACTTTTATTGAAACAATAAGTATGATAATGATTTATTGCATAGCTTTTTTAGGAGCAAAAGATAAAATAATTAAATATTTATTAAATGGGTTAGTCATTTCAATTATGTCTACAGGTCTATTCTTTATAATTAATAAAATTGAAACATGGAATATTGTAAGCCTGCTAATAACACTTATAAGTATTTCTTTAATAATTAGTAAAATTTATGATGAAAATATTATTATATGTATTATACAATTAGTTTTTACATATTTTTTTGTAGCAATTTTAGAATCTATATACATGATATTAAGTATTAGTTTCTTGGGGGATTTATATATCACGGGACCGTATTTATTTGTTGTAATTATTTATTTTATTTGTGTGATTTATTTAATTTTTAAATTACTGAAGAATAAAAAATATAATATTGAGAAGTTTAGTAAGTTTATTAGTACATATAATAACTTTATTTTAGCTATTATTAATATAGCGATGTTTTTATTTGTTTATAGAATATTACTTAGGGATAGTAGCATTGAACAAGGTGTTATTGCAGAAATTGCAGTGCTTTTTTTGGCTATAATTTCAATAAACGTATTTTATTTTTATGATGTTTATAAAAAAGATAAAAAGAAAAAAAGTTCAGAAATAAAAGAAAGTATGAATCCACTTATACAAGAGCTAATAGATGAAATGAAGGCTAATGAACATGAATATAAGAATCATTTAAATATATTATATTGTATGATACAGGTATGCAAAGAAGATGAATTAAAGGATAAAGCTAAAAAGTACATAGGTAATGTTTTTGAAAATAAAAACTTATTAAATAATTTATCTAAAGTAGAAAATACAATTTTAAAAGCAGTTTTATTAAGCAAAATAAATCAAGCTGAAAAAAATGAAATAGATTGCTATTATTTTATTGATAGCCAGCTTGAAGGAGTGCCTTTAGATGATAGCGAACTTACAGTAGTTTTAAGCAACTTATTAAATAATGCAATTGAAGCTGCAAGTAAGAGTGAGAAAAAAGTAATTGAAATTTCAACTGAGTATTATGAAGGAAAATATATAATTGAAGTATCTAACAGTGTAGATAATCTTACAAAAAGTATGGTAGCTGATATTTCAAAAATAAGATTTTCTACTAAAGGGACAGGCCGAGGATATGGTTTATATAATGTCAAAAATATAGTTGAAAAATATAAGGGTAAAGTTAATATGTCATTAGAAGAAGACATATTTAATGTTTTAATTGAAATATAAAGCGAAATGATATGAAAAATACTAGGTATTTTTCATATCATTTTTTTATTTAGTTTTACTTTTAAGATTTTTATCAACTTTTTCCAAATAATTATGTTCATTTACAATGCCTTCTTCAAAAGATTCTACAGCATGTTTTGTAAAATTTCCGATAGATGCTAGATGCGATGAATTAATAGAATTAACATTTTTACTCATAAAAAACACTCTCCTTTAATAATAGTATTCCAAATGATAAAAAATCTATTATTTAACTATATGGATTAAATTGACAATAATTCTATATAAGTGTAGAATTAATATAATTTATGGGGCAAAATTCCTTAAATTATAAATATATGAGGGAGAGAGTAAAATGAAAGCGATATTAACAGTAATAGGCAAGGATAAAGTAGGGATTATAGCTGGGGTTAGCACAGAATTACAAAAGCTAAATATAAATATTTTAGATGTTAATCAAACAATCATGGGTGAGTTTTTTACTATGATAATGATGTTGGATTTAAAATTAAGCAGTAATAATTTTGAAGAAATTAAGAAGGCTTTAGAGTTAAAAGGAAAAGAACTTGGTGTTGAAGTAAAAATACAAAGAGAAGAAATATTTAACTCAATGTATACAGTATAAAATTATAAGCTTTAATGGAGGAAAATTATGAATGCAAATAATATTTTAGAGACGATTAAAATGATTGAGGAAGAGAAATTAGATATAAGAACAATAACAATGGGAATTTCTCTTTTAGATTGTATAGATAGTGATGGAGATAAAGCTAGGGAAAAAATATATAATAAAATTACTACATGTGCTAAAGATTTGGTAAAGGTAGGAAGCGAAATAGCAAATGAATTTGGAGTACCAATAGTTAATAAAAGAGTTTCTGTTACACCAATTTCTATAATAGCAGGTGCAACTGATGAAACAGATTATGTAAAATTTGCAGAAACATTAGATAAGGCAGCTCATGAATTAGGAATTGATTTTATAGGAGGATTTTCAGCACTAGTACATAAAGGATATACTAAAGGTGATAGAATTTTAATTAATTCAATTCCAGAAGCCTTAGCAAAAACAAGCAAAGTATGTGCATCTGTAAATGTGGGTTCAACTAGATGTGGTATTAATATGGATGCAGTAAAAGAAATGGGACAAGTTATTAAGAGAACTGCTGATTTAACTGCAGATAAAAAGGGGTTTGGATGTGCAAAGCTTGTAGTATTTGCAAATGCAGTAGAAGATAATCCTTTTATGGCAGGAGCTTTTCATGGGGTAGGAGAAGCTGACAGGGTTATTAATGTAGGAGTAAGTGGACCTGGAGTAGTTCAAAGAGCTATTGAAAAGGTAAAAGGAGAGAGCTTTGATGTAGTTGCTGAGACTATTAAAAAGACAGCATTTAAAATAACAAGAATTGGACAATTAGTTGCACATGAAGCTTCAAAAAGATTAGACACACCATTTGGGATAGTAGATTTATCATTAGCACCAACACCTGCAATTGGAGATTCTGTTGCACATATATTAGAAGCAATGGGGTTAGAAGTAGTAGGAACACATGGAACCACAGCTGCGCTTGCATTATTAAATGACCAAGTTAAAAAAGGTGGAGTAATGGCATGTAGTCATGTTGGCGGGTTAAGTGGAGCATTTATTCCAGTATCTGAAGATGCCGGCATGATAGATGCTGTTTTAAATGGATCATTAAATTTAGAAAAACTTGAGGCAATGACAGCAATATGTTCAGTTGGATTAGATATGATTGCAGTTCCAGGAGATACATCTGCAGAGACATTATCGGCTATGATTGCAGATGAAAGTGCAATAGGAGTTATAAATAACAAAACTACGGCTGTTAGAATAATTCCAGCTCCAGGATGCAAAGTTGGTGATATGGTTGAGTTTGGGGGATTATTAGGTAGAGCGCCTGTAATGCAAGTAAATAAATATTCTTCATTCGATTTTATTCAAAGAGGTGGTAGAATACCAGCACCGATACATTCATTTAAGAATTAAATCATTTTATTATTTAGAGATATCACATGAATTTATTAGTTATAAATTAATATATTTCATTATATATCTCTATTTTTTATGTTATAATAAGGGATTTGGACAGTAATTAATATTTTTAATATAATAAAATTTGGAAAAGACAAAATAAAAGTGTTTAAAATAGGCAATACTATAAATAATTATCACTATACAAATTAAAGATAGTGGATTATTATTAAATGTTGCATAAAATATTAGAAAAAAATAGATTGGTCGTGATGAGAACAAATGAATGAAAATTTAGCTTTAGAGAAAGAAATTCTTGAACAAAAGCGTAAAGATATATTAAAAGAAGTAGAACAAAAGAAAAAGTATCAAGAAGAAATAGAACAAAAATTAAGAGTAGTAACAAAAGAGGCTAAAGGAAGTTATAGTCAAGAAAAAGAAAATACAGAAAAGATATATAATCTTTTAAAGAAGGAAATAGAAAATTATGAAGAGGCAATAAAAAATCCTTACTTTGGTAGAGTTGATTTTGATGAAAAGTTTGGAAACCAAGAAAAGATATATATAGGTAAAAAGGGAATAACATCAACTTATGATGGTGAAGAAATAGTTGTAGATTGGCGAGCGCCTATAGCAGATCTTTATTATAGTGGTACAGGTGGAGAAGCATATTATAGGGCTCCAATGGGAGTTATTGAAGGCGATTTGAATTTAAAAAGAAAATTTTTATATAAAGATGAAAATATAGATAGAATTTTTGATGAGGCTACAAACGAGATTATTATAAATAGTGAAGAAGGTTCTGGACTTGTTGATGAATTCTTAAAGATTAATTTAGAAGAAAGTCGTGGTAAGAAGCTAAAAGAAGTAGTCGCAACAATTCAAAAAGAGCAAAATGATATAATCAGATGGCCTAAAAATTTACCTATAATAGTTCAGGGGTCAGCGGGATCGGGTAAAACCACAGTTGCATTACATAGATTGGCGTATTTACTATATAGATATAGAGAGTCTATTGATGGTAAAGATATTTTAGTTTTAGCACCAAATAAATTATTTTTAGATTATATTTCAGATATTCTTCCTACATTGGGAACGAGTGATGTGAAGCAAACAACATTTCAAGAGCTAGTTATGAAACAGTTAAAGTTAAGAGGAAAGATTAAAACTAAGGATGATAAATTAAAAGAACTTATTGAAATTGAAGATAATGTAGAAAAGCAATTTATAATTGATTCCTCTAGAGTAAAGGGGAATTTAACTTTTAAAACAATAATAGATAGATACATAGCACTATTAGAAGGAAGTTCACTAGAAATAGATGATATATTAATTTCAGGTTATGTCTTATTTTCAAAGAGAGAAATAATGAGACTTTATTTAAAGGACCTTTCAAATTATCCTATAAACAAAAGAAAAGATGAAATAAAAAGATATCTAAGTTTAAAATTGAAAGAAAGGATATCGAGTCTTCTTATTCAAATTGATAGAGAATGGGATTTGAAAATTAGAGAAATAAAAAAGAGAATGAATGATGGTGAAGAAAGAAGACATAGATTAATAGAAATATATAACGAAAGAGATAGCTTAAAAGAACATGTTAACCATGATTCTAAAAAAGTAATGAATGATTATTTTAAGCATTGGAGAGGTATAACTTGTAGTGATATTTATTATAAGTTATTTGAAGATGACCAAGTGTTTGAAATAGCCACTGCTAATAGAATTCCTGCAGAATTAGCAGAATATATTAAAAATGATGTTATTAGAAATCATGAAAATGGAATAATAGATGAAGATGACTTACCAGCATTATTTTATATTCATATGATGCTAGAAGGTATAGATGAGAAAAATAAGTTTAAGCATATTGTTGTGGATGAAGCACAAGATTATAGTCCTCTTCAAATATATTTAATCAATAATATGACTAAAGGAAACTCATTAACTTTAGTAGGAGATTTAGCTCAAGGAATATATCATTATAAAGGAATTAGACGATGGGAAGATATAATTGAAGGAGTATTTGATGGTAAAGCAACCTTTATTTCTTTAAGTCAAAGTTATCGTTCAACTGTCGAAATAATAGAATTTGCTAATTCAGCTTTAAAAGCACAAGAATTAAATATAAAGAGTGCAAAACCAGTATTAAGACATGGGGATAAGCCTCAAATTATAAAATCAGTATCAAGAAGAGAATCTGTAAAGTTAATTGATGAAATAGTAAAGAGATTAAATTCTCAAGGGAAACATAGCATTGCAATTATAACTAAAACTTATAGTGAAGCTAAGCTTTTAGATAAGGAATTGAAGAAGTATACTGACTTAGAATATACTTTGATAAAAGGAAATGAGAAAGAAGCAGCACATACAGATATAGTAATTATTCCGACTTATTTAACAAAGGGATTAGAATTTGATGGTACTATTATCTATAATCCAACAGAAAAGAATTATCCAAATAATACATTGAATCAAAGATTATTATATGTAGCTTTGACTAGAGCTCTTCATAATGAGTATATAATTGCGGAAGATGAGTTATCAAAGAATATATTTATGAATTAATTTAAATAATAAGAACGATAAGATATATGGTAAAAGTAATTATCTTATTGTTCTTTTTGTATATAGTATACATTGTATGTAAATGTTAACAAAAATAAAAATCTCTACATGAAAGAAATTAATTCCTTCATGTAGAGATTTTTTTTATCCTGCCTTATAGATACCTTAAGTTTGCTAAGAAAATTAGCAATTACTATATGGTGGATTAAAATCATCATATGGGAATGAAAGTTGATTAAATGTTGCACAAGGATCATTAACAATTGATGGTTGACATTGAGGTATTTCACCAATGTCACTTGTGACAACAGTCATATTTGTAATCCTATATAATTCAATGATTGTAAATAAACCTATTATGATATCAGCACGGCCGTATACAGTAGGTGCTGTACCAGGAGTAGTTGAAACAGGATATTTACAAATAGTATTTGCTAATGAGTTTGCAATTGCTTGTACATAAACTTCAGGTAAATTATTAGTATTTGATTGTGAAGCTTCACCAGTTATAGAATCGAAGGTTACAACTGTAGTATTATCATCTACACAACCACCTTCTAATGAAATCTTCTTAGTATAAACTGTATAAGCTGGAATAGTATTATCAGGTAGATCAGAAGGTCCACCAGTTACTGTTACTGCTAAAACATTACCAGAACTATCTAATAATTGTAAATAGTAAGTGAAAGTATAAGTTACTACAACATCATAAAATCCAGGAATATTAAATTGACCTTGAGGATTTACTTTGGCAGCAATACTAGTTGCAAAATTAGTTAAAGAAAGACTTTTTACTGTACTATCAAAAATAATAGTATTTCCTTGAGTAATTGTACCAATAATTGGACTTCCGCTAGCACTTGATAAACTTTCTGCATTTAACATACTAGAAGGTATAGGAATGATTTGACAAGGATCCGGCATTACTGGTCCTGGATCATCTGATGAATCAGAGCAATCCATACTGCATGGCATTGGAGGTGGCATCATTGGACCACATATTGGTTTTAAGCAGTCTTGTTGTTTACATCTTCCATATATTTTTTTAGCTATTAAACACTCATCATAGAGTGTATCAGATTGAACAACATTAAAATTGTCTTGTGACATATATATATCCTCCTTAAATTCTAGATTAAGATTAATCTAATACTATAATATGAGGGGGATAATAAATTGTGAAAAATACTTTTATACTCTCATTATCAATAAATTTAATACATATTCATAAAAATAAATACATATTTTTACTATAGAATAATTTAAGGTGATATTATGATTAAAAAAGTAAAATTCATTAATTATGAAGAAGAGATTTATAAAATTTTTATGGATCAAAACAATTTATATTGTTCAGTATCAAATAAAGTACTAGAGTTGAGTAGTGGGATAGAAGATTATTGTTTAGAATATTTTAATAACTCTATATGGATAGCATTTTATGATAAAACATATAGAATTTCACTAATAGAAATATGTTTAAAATATAATGAAGAAATAAAGTTAAAAAAACATTTTTCTATGGAGACAAGTAAGTATTGTAATAGTATTGATTTATTAGAAATGAACATCAAAAATAAAGAGCAAATTAATCTAATTTTTAGAGGATGGAATAAAACTAAAACTAAGGCATTAATTTATAATAATAAAATAGCAGCATCAAATAACTTAAGAATAATATCAGATGGAACTTCTAGCGGCAGCAGCAAACCATATATGGTTTATTCCTATGAGGATATGGCATATATATTACTTTGTGAAGAAAATCCAAATCATGAATATGTTATTTATGATTTATTAAATGAAAATATTACGACAAGTTTTAACTTGGCAAATGCTAAAAATATTTCATTAATAACATATGAACAACAACCAATATTGTTCTATAGTAAAAAAGTAAGCAATAATTTAGAATTAAAATTTAGGAATATAAATTTAGATAAAGTTGATGAAGTATTAAAAGATGAAATAAGCTTAGATTTACCTAAAAATATAAAGGATCCAATAATATCAACATTTATGAATAAAGTATATGTTGTTTGGAAAGATGAAAAAGGAATTAATACAGCAAAATCAGAAAACTTAAAAGAGTGGAATTTTAATTTATATAAAAATAAACCAATAAGTGCTTCAATTATTAAGGTAATAAATAATAAGGCAGAAAAAATCAATACTTATTTTAATGCTAATATTATTACAAATTATATTTATAGTGAAAATAATAATAATATTCAAAGTGAAAATAACCTAATAAATATAAGTGGTGAAAATACTATTGAAAATAAAATTAAGTATATAAATAAAATTAGTGAACTAACTAGAAAATATAATAAGAGATATAATGAATATTTAAGAAGAATTAATGAATTAAATAAAATAATTGATGAAAAAGATAGATTAATAGGTGAATTGTTAAATAAAAGATAACAAGTATCAAATATTTTTAATTAAGCATAGCTTATAATAGGAATATTGTGGGGGAATAAAATGAAAGTATATGATTTGGAAAGGTTTTGTATTGAACAAGAAGATAAAATAAATTGTTTTTATAGAAATGATAAAGAGATATTTATATCACAATATAAAGAACATCAATTAATTTATGAAAAATCTTTAATAAATGACTGCAAAATTTTAAATAATGTAATTTTAAATTTAGATAATAGTATAGCAATCATTTATATTAATTTAAATGGAGATTTAATCTTATGCAAATTAATTGATGATGAGCTTCAAAGTCCAATTTTATTAACTAAGTTAGTATCAAAATATAAATCAATTCAAATAGCATCCTTAAATAATATGTTAAATATTTTTTATATTAAAGAAGTAAATAATGTAAATGTATTATGTTTTAGAAGGCTAAATAATAAATTATTACTATCAGCTGATATCAGTATGGATACTTTAGATGTTAATCCAGAAATACCATATATTTTAAATGTTAAAGATAATAAGTTATTGGTAGCGTATGTAAAATTAGGAACACCTAATTATATTGGGTATAGATTATTTGATGAAAAAAAGAATAATTGGTCTGATTTTATAGTATTAGATGCATATCCGAAATTAATAGAAGATATTAATTTTATAAAAAATAATAAACATATAGCATATACTTATACTTTTAGAAAAAGTAATAATATAAACTTAGTATTTGGTGTTGGGGAGAATGATATAAGAAAAAGAATTATAGATGAGATGACAGAAAATGCAAAGTATACTGACATATCTATAATTGGTGATGATAGGCTTAATATAATAACTATAGATGAAAAAAATGCTAAGATAAGAGAAGTTAATAGTAAGGGCGAGGCTAAATTAAGTTTAGAAGTAAATTTACAGAATGTAGATAGTATAGAAAAATATTATTTTGAAACAGATAGAAAAATTTTAAAGAATACAATAATTATTATTAAAACAATTGAAGGTGAATTATATACTGATATAGATTTAATTGAAAATAATGCAGAAAAAATTAAGGTAGAAAAGGTAATTGAATTACCTCAAGAGCAGAGTGATTCTGTAGAAAGTGAATCTATAGAAAGTGATGTAATAATGACAGAAGAAGAGTTGAAAAATGAAATGAAAGAAAAGACAATAGATAAGGAATATGTGGATAAGCTTATAGACAAAATAACAGGTTATGAGGAAATTATTAATAAATTTATGAGTAAATTTACACAATTTGATGATGATAGAGAAGAACTATTAAATAATATAGATGATTTAAATGATCAATTAGAAGAGAAGAATATAAAAATAAGTGAATTTGAATCATTATTGATTGAAAGACAAGACATGTTATATACATATGAAAATGAAATTAGAGAACTAGAAAGAGAAAAAGAAGAGGTTAATATAGAAATTGAAAGTAAAGTAAATGAAATAGAAAGCTTGAAACAAAGTATAAGTAAGTATAAGCATGAAAATGAAGATTGTAATAATATAATACAAACATTAGAAAATAATAAGGAAATTGATAAAAAGATAATAGAAGAAAATTTAGAAAAGATTAAGTTTTTAAGTGCATCTATAAGTAAATATGAAAATGATCAAAAGTATTACAATAATAGAATACAGGAGCTAGAAAGTAATAAGGAAATTGATAAAGAAACTATAGATATCAATTTAGAAGAAATAGGAAAATTAAATGAAGCTATAAATAAATATGAAAATGATATTAAAGATTACAATAATAAAATAGAAGAGCTTAATAATATATTAACTGAAAATAAAGAAGAAATAAATAGAGTAAATGAAATGAATGATCAATTAAAGGAAAAAAACAGTGAAGAAGTTAGTAGATTAAATAAGCTTCTTAATAAAATAAAGATAGAAAATAAAGAATATGTGGATGAGATTGATGAATTAAAGCTCCAATTAAGCAAGTTAAATGATATTATTGAAAATGCAAAAGAAGAAAAAGCTATATATGTAAATGAAATAAAAGTGTTAAATAATAAAGTAAGAGAATTAAATAGAATTCTTAGAAATGGATTTATGTAGTTAGTAATTTAATATATAAAAATAAAGGGGGAATATATCTCCCTTTATTTTATAGTATGCCAAAATATAAAATTAGTATTTAGAGATAATAAAAAATATTACTGGGAATCAAAATTTCCAGTAATATTTGATTTATAAGAGGTTATATTACACAAAATTATCTACATTCTCAATTATCTATAGTATTACTAGATAGAATAAGATTATAATTATTTATTACTTATTATATAAATTTCTAATTGCAACTATAAAACTTTCTATATCATTAAAATTATTAAAATATCCAGGACTAACCCTAACAGTGCCTATGCCTTCTGTGCCAATTATTTTATGAATAAGAGGAGCACAATGATAGCTAGTGCGTACGTAAATGTTTAATGAGTTTAAATATTGCCCAACTTCAGAACTATCGCGGTTATCAATATTAAATGATAATACTGGAGTTTTTAGTAAAGGGTTTGTTTCTCCATAGAGCTTTACGAAGGATAAGCTTTGTAATTCATTGGTTAAATACACCATAAGTTCAGTTTCGTGATGCCTAATATTACTAAGTCCGTTAGATAAAATAAATTTTACACCTTCATTTAATCCTATTATTCCAGGGGTGTTTAAAGTACCACTTTCAAACTTATCTGGCAAAAAGTTAGGTTGAATAAATGAGTCAGAATTACTTCCGGTACCACCTTCCTTTAATGAAGGAATATCTATATTACCGGAAATGTATAAACCACCTGTTCCTTGTAATCCAAATAAAGATTTATGACCAGGAAAAGCTAATAAATCTATGTTCATTTTCTTTACATCTATATCGATATAACCAATTGTTTGAGCAGCATCGACTATTAAGAAAATTCCTAATGATTTAGCTAAATTTCCAATGGCCTCAATATTTTGAACTGTACCCAAAACATTAGAACCATGATTTATTATTATGGCTTTAGTATTTTTTTTTACAGATTTTTTTATATCGTTTATATCTAAATATCCTAGTGAATTAACAGGAATTATTGTTGTTTCAACATTATTTTTTCTTAATGTATATAATGGACGTAATACTGAATTATGCTCAATCATTGTTGTTATAGCATGATCTCCAGGTTTTAATATACCTTTAATAGCTAAATTTAAAGCCTCAGTAGTATTTGAGGTAAACACTATGTTTAGAGGATTTTCTATATTTAATAACTTAGAAAGCCTTTCTCTACAATCAAATATTTTGACCTCGCATTGAATTGATAAATTATGAGATCCTCTGCCAGGGTTAGCACAATAATTTCGCAAGCAGTCATCTACAGAATTATATACTTCTGCTGGTTTTGGAAAGGTTGTTGCAGCATTATCTAAATATATCATAAATCCTCCTAATTTATATTATTGATAATTAAATGTCAATTTTTTCATAAACATATCGTTTTGTTTTGGTATTGACATATTTTTTATGAATTGCACGAATAGGTGCATTTTTATCTTTTATAATTTCTATAACATTATCTATTTTATCTTCAGATACTTCAATAGAACGTGCACAGCCTGCTGAAAGGCAACAAGGGGTTTGAATCATATAAATTTTTATTGATTGTTCTTTTAGTAATTTATATAAATACATGCTATAGTTTGCGGAATCAAAGGTTATTATATATACCGGTTTCTCAATCATTTTATCTCCCCCTAGTGTGATTTCTTATAATAGTATATTCATAGTATATAAATTCAGTGTAAGAAATGATAAGAAAAGTTCAATGGCTAGATAATAAAACCTATATAAATAAGTGAATTATATTTCTATTAAGTCAATAATATATATATGAATTTTTTATAGAGGAAAAGATTATATAATCTGGTATGAAAAATTTAAACTGAATATAAAGGTTAATAAATACCTTTTTAAAGTATAGAAATAAACTTTTTAAAAAGTATTGCATTCGATTAAATAAGATAATATAATATTCATATGGAGGGATAAAAATGAAAGTACAAGGAAGTTTAAAACAATATCTAAAATGGCTAATAGGGAGTTATATAGTAATTGGAATATTATTATTATTTAATAGTAAACTAATTTTTGATTTTTCATTAAGTTGTGCAGTCTTAATAATACCGTTTGTATTATGTACAATTGGATATGGTGTAATTACATTAAATAAAAAATACATAACTAGCGGTATTATAGTAGGGATTCTATATGTTGTAGCAATGGTAGGGTTTAGTCCAATTATAATGCCAAGTGCTCATAGAAATTTAATTGGAGATGTTGAAGAAATCGAGTTTACAAGCAAGATAGAGCATATGGATTTAAATCAATTACCAATTATAGATAAGGAGTTAGCTTATAAGCTTGCTGATAAAAAGTTAGGGGAGATACCTAGCTTAGGAAGTCAAGTTACAATAGGGGATTTATCATTGCAAAGTGTGAATGGTGAGCTTTATTATGTTGGACCATTAGAGCATTCTTCATTTTTCAAATGGTTAACTAATCATGAGGGAACTAAAGGATATATAAAAGTTAGTGCTACAAATCAAAATGATGTACAATTGGTAACTGAATTAAATGGGGAAGAAATACATTTAAAATATATTCCATCAGCATATTTATTTAGTGATTTAGATAGACATGCTTATTTAAAAGATATGACAGCAGGTCATACTGATTATACTTTTGAACTAGATGATGATGGAAGACCTTACTGGGTAATAACAAGATATGATAATGCAGTAGGATTAACAGAACAAAAAGCTATAGGAACAGAAATAATAGATGCTCAAACAGGTGAAACTAATATTTATGATATTGAAAATACACCAAGCTGGGTAGATAGAATACAGCCTACAAGTTATATAAATAATTATTTAAATAAGTGGGGAGAATTAGTTCATGGTATATTTAACTTTAGTGATAAAGATAAATTAAAAACTACTCCAGGTATGAATATTATATTTAACGATGATATTTGTTACTATTATACAGGAATTACTTCTGTAGGTAATGATGAGGGGTTAGTTGGATTTATGTTAACTAATACTAGAACTGGTGAAACTACAATGTATAAGACTGCTGGTGCCACAGAAAGTGCAAGTATGAAGTCGGCAGAAGGAAAAGTACAACAATATGGTTATACAGCAACGTTCCCATATTTAATTAATATACAATCTGAACCAACTTATTTCATGACTTTAAAGGATTCAAATGGACTTGTTAAACAATATGCTATGGTAAATGTAAAGAATTATAATACAGTGGCAGTTGGAGATACATTGCAATCAACTCTAAACAGATATTTAGAAGCGTTAACTAATACAAATATTTCTTTAGAAGGAAGTAATAGTGAAGAAGCTTTATCAGGTGAAGTTGAAAGGATTGGTTTAGTAGTTAAAGAAGGAACAAGTATTTATGATATTAAATTAAAAGGACAAGATAATTTCTTTACTGTATCAACTGAAACATCAAGAGAAGTTGCTTTAACACAAGTTGGAGACACTGTAGCTATTAAATTTATACAAGTTGGTGATGGACAGTATATTATTACTAATTCTTTCGAGAATTTATCTTTAAGAGGTAATATAGATAATAATAGTGAATCCTCTTTAGAAGAAGCAGGTAAAGCAAATAATAATAATGATTTAAATGTACAAGAGGATAATACTGAAGCAGCAACTAATATACAATAAATAAAATATAAATTTTAAGTAACTATCAAGGTTATACTTGATAGTTACTTTGTTTTAAAATTGATAAAAAGTTAAATAAAATTTTTGCAGTAAGTCCCCAAATAACATACTCATTATAAGTATAAAACAAAATTTCATAGGAACCTGTTTTAAATTTATAATCTTGCTTGCTTGGAATTAAATCATAAGGAAAATTATCATGAGGTGTTATATTAACTTTATTAATATATTTAGTAGGCTTATGATTTAATAAGTATTGTAAAGGAACTAAAAAAACCTTTTCAACTTCAGTAGAGTTAATGGATAAATTGTTTAAATTATTTATTGTTATTAAATAAGGATGAATTAGTATATCAAATGGAGAAATAAATAAATCTAAAGGAGATATAATATTTATATCATTTTCACAAACCCCAATTTCTTCGCATGTTTCTCTTATTGCAGTATCTAATGGATGTTCATCTTTTTCTATTTTACCCCCAGGAAAGCAAATTTCACTTGGTTGGCTTCGAAGTGTTTTAGCCCTAATTTCAAATAAAATGTGGGGTTCATCATTGTAATTAACAATTGGAATTGTAACTGAGGCACGTTTGAAGTTTTCCCAACCATTAATATAAGGCTTGTAATTTGAAAAAATGTTGTTTATAGTATTACTCATAAAAATCACCTAATTATTTTTATTAAAAAAATATATATTATATTCAAATAAAATTATAAATTCATTACTAAAATAAAAGTATACTAAAAAATAGTATGCTATGTCTAGGAGTAATAAATGCACAAGATATGGACAGTAGATGATATAAAATTAGTTATTGATGAAATAGCTAGTAGATGGAATTATCCATGTAATATAAAAATTGAAATATCAAAAAGAGCTACAAAAAGAATGGGAGCATTTTTTTATAAACGTAATGGGAATAATATTATACCAATTAAGTTTGTTTTTGCTTATACATTAATAAATGGTAGTTACTCAAAAGAAGTGGTTAGAGAAGTAATAATTCATGAATATTTACATTATTATTGCGATTTGAGCACAAATAAAAGCAATGGTCATAATAAATTTTTTAAGAAATGTTGCTTAGCTAGTGGTATCTCAGATAACACTACTTTTAAATATTTTAATGAAGAAAATAATAATAAAAAATATAAATATAAGATATATTGTAGTAAATGTAGAAAATTAGTTTGTGTACATGTAAGAAAAGATGCTACTATAAGGAAGGTTAGCTCTTATATATCCAAGTGTTGTAATGCTAGGCTTTACTGTGATAATCTTATGTAGTATATTAAAAGAGTTATAAAATAGAATAGTGTATAAATAAAGGAGAATCAATAAATGAGTGAAAATATAAAAAAGAGCGAAAATGAAGAAGTTAAAATCATGACTTTTTTAGATGAAAACGGAAATAAAGTTGAATTTGAAGCAGTTGCAAGAATTTTTTTAGGTGAACAGGAGTACTTACTGTTAGCACCAGTAGAAGAAAAAGATAGTGAAGATATTTACGTATTTAGAATTGACGAAGTAGATGGTAAGCAAGAATTGAATTTAGTTGAAGATGATAAAGAGTTCATAGCTGTTAAAAAAGAATATAATAAACTATTATACTAATAGTATGAGGAGAAAGAACTGTGCAAGAATTAGAAATTGTTAAGATTTTAAAAGAAAATGATTTATCAGATGTAGAAGTTTTAAAAAATACAGAAGAATATATTTTAGTGAATTTCTACTTTGATTTTGATAAAGATTTACAAGATGCCGCAAAAGCTTATGCAAATGAAGAAAGTAAAGAAGAGGAATTTAGTGCTAAATGGTATAGTGAATACTATTTCCCATATCTTTATGATTTTGCAAATGATGAAGTTTTAGAAGTAATTGAGGAAATAATCGAATCTCTTGATCTTGAAGGAGAAATGATGGCATTCCAAATGACTGAGAAAAAAAGTGATTATGTTCAATTTATGGCATTATTTACAGAAGAAGAAAGTAATGTTGCTATTGAAGAAGTTGTAAGAGAATATTTGTCTAAATAAAAGAAAAAATAGGTTAATATTTACATTGCATTTTGATTAAAATTTGATATAATTAAATCATGAAATCCTGAGATGTGCGTTTAGCTTATGATGTTCAACCTACATTATATTTACGGGATTTGCAACACATTTGTGGATGTCGGGCTTCCGATTTAGTAGAAGATGGCTGAAACAAGTTGAGCAGAACCCACCTGCGAGCTGCAGGTGTGAATATTTAAGCGACCGGCATGTTGGGAGATAGTTTTAAAATAAACACCTCATTTATATGAGGTGTTTTTTTTATTCTAAGCAGCTTTTGACTTTTTGATAGCATATTTTCTTGAATGTTTCTTTTTATAATTTTTATATATGAGATGTTGATATCTCCATACGTGCTTGTCTAATATTTGAGATATGTATACAATAAGAGAATTTGTTGGGGATAAAAATTTTAAAAGAAAGTTTAAAGTTAATTTTTCTATAACAATTGTCCTTTTTAGTTGCTTTTTATTCATAAAAATACCTCCCTTGTAATTTTTTAACAGTATATGAATTATTATACCATATGAACAAAGGAAGTAAATTATTTAATATATACAAAAAAATACAAAAAGTGATTACATATACTTGTATGTATCTTAATTTTAAAATTGTAAAGACTAAAATATGTAATTATAAATGATATATGTAATTAATTTGGCGAAAAAAGGTTAAAAATTAAATATTAAATCTTTGAGTTGATATTAAAAAGAAATAAATGTAAAATAAGTATTAGTAAGATTTTAAATTGTTTATAAGGAGAAAGGAAGTAAAAAATGGATTATACAAAAGCAAAAATGGATGATGTAGTAGTTAGAATTAATGAATTATATAAGAAGAGTAAAGAAGAAGGATTAACAGAATTAGAAAAGGAAGAACAACAAATTCTAAGAAGAAGATATATAGATAGTTATAAGGCAAATCTTAGAGCGCAATTAGAGGGTGTTGAACTTAAGAATAAGAAAAAATAGAGGGTGATTAATATTGTCAGTTACTGTAGAGAAATTAATATCAGATTTTGATTTAGAAGTTTTAGTTGAAGGCGAAAAGGATGTAAAAATATCTGTTAACGATATAAATAGACCTGGTTTACAGTTAGCTGGTTTTTATAATTACTTTGCACCAGAAAGAATACAGGTTATTGGTAAAGCTGAATGGAGCTTTTTAGATGATATGGGAATTGAATTAATGAGAAAAAGGGTTAATAAATATTTTAGTTTCAATTCAAAATGTGTCATTATGACTAGAGGCTTAGAACCGCATAGTGAATTCTTAAAGGCAGCTAAAAAAAGCAAAACATGGCTTTTAAGGACAAACGTTGTTACGACAAAGTTTATAAGTAAGCTAACTATGTATTTAGCAGGAAAGCTTGCACCAGAAACAAGATTGCATGGTGTGTTGGTTGACGTATATGGTATAGGTATTTTAATTACTGGCGAAAGTGGAATTGGCAAAAGCGAGACTGCACTTGAGTTAATTAAGAGAGGACATAGATTAGTATCAGATGATGCTGTTGATATAAAAGAAATAGATGGGAGCCTTATTGGTACATCACCAAGAATAACAATAGGTATGTTAGAGGTAAGAGGAATAGGTATAATTGATATTTCTTCATTATATGGATTAAGCTCTATTTTGCCTTCAAAGGATATAAATCTTTTAATGCATTTTGAGCATTGGAAAGATGATGGTGATTATGATAGGTTAGGAATCGATAAAGAAACACAAGAAATATTAGGAGTAAAGGTTAGAAGGTTAAGAGTACCTGTAAGGCCAGGAAGAAATATTGCTGTTATTATAGAAGCAGCAGCAGGTAATTACAGGCATTCATTAATGTCAGATGTTACTCCGGTAGATATTATAGAGCAAAGAATGTGTGAAATTAACGAGGAAGAATAAGGAGGGCTAGTTATATGAGTAATGAAATAAAAAATAATGCATGGTTAAAATATAGTGGTGCAGAAAGAGAGAAAATTTTTGATTTCTGTGAAGGGTACAAGAATTATTTATCAGTGGGAAAGACTGAAAGAGAATGTATACATGAAGCTATTAGGCTTGCAGAAGAAAAGGGATATAGAAGTTTAGCTGATATAATCAAAAACAATGAAGAGATAAAGGCAGGGGATAAAGTTTATGCTAATAATAAGGATAAAACTTTAGCTTTATACTTAATTGGAAATGATAGTATAGAAAATGGAATGAGAATAATAGGTTCTCATGTAGATTCACCAAGAATAGATTTAAAACAAAACCCATTATATGAGGATGGAAATTTAGCATTAATGGATACTCATTATTATGGTGGAGTTAAAAAATATCAATGGGTTACATTACCACTTGCATTACATGGGGTTGTAGTAAAAAAAGATGGAACAAAAATAAATGTAGTTATTGGAGAAGATGACAATGATCCAGTACTAGGAATTTCAGATCTTTTAGTTCACTTATCAGGAGAGCAATTACAAAAGAAAGCAAATGAAGTAATTGCTGGAGAAGATTTAAATGTTTTAGTTGGGAATATTCCACTAGAAGGAAAAGAAAAAGATGCTGTGAAGGAAAATATTTTAGTTCTTTTAAAGGATAAATATGACTTTGAAGAAGAAGATTTTATTTCTGCTGAATTTGAAGTTGTACCTGCTGGAAAGGCTAGAGATTTAGGATTAGACAAGAGTATGGTAATGGGATATGGGCAAGATGATAGAATTTGTGCATATACATCTTTAATGGCATTACTAGAAGTTGATTCTGTAGAAAAAACATCTGTAATTTTATTAGTAGATAAAGAAGAAGTTGGAAGCATTGGTGCAACAGGAATGCAATCTAGATTCTTTGAAAATTCTGTAGCAGAAGTTATGGATAGAATGGGAGAATATAGTGAATTAAAGCTTAAGAGAGCTCTTCAAAATTCATTGATGTTATCAGCTGATGTTACAGCTGCATATGATCCAAATTATCCAGGAGCATGCGAAAAGAAGAATACTGCTTACTTTGCAAAGGGGTTAGTATTTAGTAAATATACTGGTGCAAGAGGTAAGAGTGGTTGTAATGATGCAAATCCTGAATTTATTGCATGGTTAAGAAAAATAATGGATAAAAACAATGTATCTTATCAAACAGCTGAACTTGGTAAAGTTGATCAAGGAGGCGGAGGTACAATTGCCTATATTTTAGCTCAATATAATATGGAAGTAATAGATTGTGGTGTAGCATTACAAAATATGCATGCACCATGGGAAGTTTCTAGTAAAGTAGATATTTTTGAAACTAAGAATGGATATAAAGCATTTTTAGTAGAGGAATAATTAAAAGGTGTCGATATAATCGGCACCTAAATTTATTTGAAATGAAATAAGGTAGGACATATATAATTACAAAGATAGTTACATTAGATTCAATTCCTACTTGGAATGAAGTGATATAATAAAAATTATTATATTAATATTTGAAAGTAATAGTATTAGAGAATATATATGTTGATGAGGTATGAAGGTTTTGTTTTAAACAGCTTCTTCATACCTCATTTAAGTTTAAGATTAAATGTTATTTGTTATATGACATTGTCAATTGATAAACGTAAATATTAAAAATTAATTACAATTAAGTTTATCTAGGAATTTTTTTAAACGTTCTTCTTCAATAGACATAGAACCTAATATACCATGTTTTTTATCATCGCCTTCATAACCATGAGAATCTGATCCACATGAAGTTATTATATTCTTTTGATCTACTATCTTTAAGAAATTTTTAGTATCTTCAGGTGTATTAAGTCCGTAGATACCTTCAATACCATCAAAGTCTAAATGAAGAACATCTAAAACATTAAGCTTTTTTAATAAAACTGGATGAGCTAAGACTACAATAGCATTATAGCTTCTTAATAACTTAATACCTTCTTCTGCATCTAATTTGTTTGCTGGAACGTAAGCAGGACAATGATCTCCTATAAAGTTATCGAAAATATATTCTTTTGTATAATTATATCCTGCATCCATGATTGCTTTAGCTATATGTGGTCTAGCAATAGTATCTTTTCCATTTTTCAAAACATCATTAACATCTATTTCGATATCATTAAATTTTTTTAGTCTTCTCACAATTTCATGTGCACGTTCAATTCTTTTAGTTTTTAAGTCTTCTAAGAAATGATTTAAGTCTGGATTTTTATAATCATCACCTTTGAAATATCCGAGTATATGAACTGTTTCACCTTTATATGTAGTAGATAATTCTACTCCAGGAATGAAATGAATATCTAATTTTTCTGCTTCAGCATTAGCTTCCTCAATTCCAGATACTGTATCGTGATCTGTTAATGCTAAATATTTAACACCTCTTTCAAAGGCCTTTTTAACAACCTCACTAGGTGAATATCTACCATCAGAAGCAGTAGAATGTGTATGTAAATCGCATTTAATCATAATAAAAATAAGACTCCTTTCAAGTAAATGTTTTGTAGTATATAAAGCTATGATATAATTTATTCATTAATAATGCAATAATTAAGAAATAGATTAGTTGTAAATTAAATTTTAAGAAAAATCAACTATTATTAATTTATGTATTTATGAAAAAAATATATAATAAGTATTAGATTAAAAATAGTAGGAGAAAAGTATGTTATTAATGATAGATAATTACGATTCATTTGTATATAACCTAGTTAGATATTTTGAAGAATTAGGTGAAGAAATAAAAGTATTTAGAAATGATAAAATTGAAATTGAAGATATAAAAAATATGAAGATTGATGGGATAGTAATTTCACCTGGTCCAAAATCGCCAAAGGAAGCTGGATTAAGTTTAGAAATAATAGATAATTTTAAAGGTAAGTTACCTATATTAGGTATATGCTTAGGACATCAATGTATAGGAGAGTATTTTAATGCTAATATTAAAAAGGGAAAAGAGCCTGTTCACGGTAAAATGTTTTACATAAATCATAATGAAGATGATTTATTTATAAATGTGAAAAATCCATTAAGAGTTACAAGATATCATTCATTAATAGTTGATAAAGCAGATTTGCCAGAGTGTTTAGAAATTACAAGTGAAACTGAAGATGAAGTTATCATGGGAATAAAACATAAGGATTATGATATTTATGGGGTTCAATTTCATCCTGAAGCAGAGATGACAGAAGAAGGGCATAAGATACTGCAAAATTTTATAAATATAACTAAAAAATACAAAGAGAAAAATAGTGCTAGAATGGAATGCAGTTAGGGGGACAAATGTGTTAAGGATAAGGGAGTTTAGTAGTGAACTAAATGCTTTTGAAGTTTACAATTTTTTTAAAAAAGATAAAAATTCAATATTATTAGATAGTTCAAAAGAAGATAAAAGATTATCAAAATATTCATTTATCGGATTAAATGATTTTATGATTTTTGAAGCTATAAACTCAAAATCATATATTGATGGAAAAGTAGTTCAAGGCGAACCATTTGAGGTTTTAGAAAGCCTAGTTGATAAATATAAATGCACTATAGATAATGATATTCCTTTTTTATCTGGAGCAATTGGATATATTTCATATGATGCAGGAAGAATGTTAGAAAAGTTACCAGATACATCTGAAGAGGATTTTATTATTCCAGATATTAGATTTGTTTTTTATAAGAATTTAATAATATTTGATTTAGAAAATAATAAAAAATATGTAACGGATATAGATGGTAACGATGAAAGAATACATAAAATCTTAAGAAAAATACATGAGTGTAACAAAATAGAAGAGGAAATAGTAAGTGAGAAAAGTGAGAATACATTTTACTCCAATTTTATAAAAGAAGATTATAAAAACGCTATTTCAACATTGAAAGATTATATAAAATCTGGTGATGTATATATAGCAAATATGACTCAAAGATTTTGGTGTGAAAATGATGAAGAGTCGTTTTCTATTTATAAAAAGCTTAGAAGTATAAATAAAGCTCCATTTTCTGCATTTTTAAATTTTAAAGATTTTCAAATAATAAGTTCATCCCCAGAGAGATTTATACAAGTAAAGGATAATAAGGCTCATACAAGACCTATAAAGGGGACAAGACCTAGAGGGAATTCTTTTGAAGAAGATGAAAGAAATAAATTAGAGCTGATAAATAGTGAAAAAGATAAGGCTGAATTACTTATGGTTGTAGATTTAGAACGAAATGATTTTAGTAAGGTATGTAAGCCGCATAGTGTTAAAGTAACAGAAAACTTTAAGCTTGAAGAATATGCAACTGTATTTCACCTTGTATCAACAGTTGAGGGAGAATTAAAGGAGAATGTATCTGCAGTAAAATGTATTAAAGAGTGTTTTCCTGGGGGATCAATTACAGGTACACCTAAAATAAGAGCAATGGAAATAATAGAAGAGCTTGAGGGATTAAAGAGAAATATTTATACAGGTGTTATAGGATATTTTGATTTTAGAGGCAATTGTGATTTTAATATAGTGATTAGATCAATATTAAAAAAAGGAAATAAAGCTTATTTTGGTGTTGGTGGAGGAATTACTTATGACTCTATAGAAGAAGATGAGTATAATGAAACTTTAGACAAAGCAAAAGCATTAATGAGAGTGTTATAAAAGGTAGTTTGATATGAGAAAGATAACATATGGAAATGAAAGTATAAGAATTGATAATGGATTATTCTTTGGCAAAGGTGTCTTTGAAACAATACTAGTAAAAGAAGAGGCAATTTTTTTAGAAGAACATATTAAGAGGTTAAATAGTTCAATTAACGAACTTAATATTGGTGAAGAAGTTGAAATTGACTATGTTAGTGACTTTATAAGAAGAAAAAATATAAAAAATAAAGCACTAAAAATAACAGTTACAGAAGAAAGTTTGATATTTTCTGAGAGAGAAATAAAATATCAAAAAGAACATTATGAAAAGGGATTTATAGCTTATTTTACAAATGTTTTAAGAAATTCTACGTCAAGGATAGTTAATTTTAAAACTTTAAATTATTTAGAAAATATTATAGAATATGAAGTATGTCAAAAAAATGGATTTAATGAAGCTATTTTTATAAATGAAAAAGGTTATATATGTGAAGGCTGTACAAGCAATATCTTTATGATTAAGGATAAAATAATATATACTCCTGATATCAGAAATGGATTATTACCGGGAATAATCAGAAAATGGATAATTGATAACTTTGAAGTTATTGAAAAAAATATAACAAAGGAAGAGCTATTAAATAGTGATGAACTATTTTTTACAAATTCATTAGTTGGGGTTATAAAATGTGCAAAGATAGGAAATAAGAATTTTAATTGTAAAATAACACAAGAAATTAAAGAGCAATATGAAAAAGCAATAAATGGAGGCGCAGAAAGATGAATAAAGAAATGATAATGGAAGGTGTAAAGTTAATTTTAGAAGGAATTGGAGAAGATGTTAATAGAGAAGGATTAATTGAAACACCTGATAGAATAGCTCGTATGTATATGGAGATATTTGATGGAATAGGTAAAGATGCCAAGGATGTATTATCTAAAACATTTAGTGTAGAAAATAATGATTTAGTATTAGAAAAAGATATAACATTCTTTTCAATGTGCGAACATCATTTAGTACCTTTCTTCGGTAAGGCTCACATTGCATATATACCAAAAGGAAAGGTTGCAGGATTATCTAAGCTAGCAAGAACAGTTGAAGTTTATGCAAAAAAACCACAGTTACAAGAAAAGCTTACTACTGAAATTGCAGATGCAATAATGGAATATTTAGATGCTGAAGGGGCTATGGTTGTAATTGAAGCAGAACATACTTGTATGACTATGAGAGGTGTTAAAAAGCCAGGAGCAAAGACTGTAACTACTACATATAGAGGTGTATTTAGAGAAAATATAGATTTAAGAAGAGAAGTTATGAATTTTATAAAATAGTCTTTAGTAGTTAATAGTTAAGAGTTAATAGCTAAATAGGAGATTAGTTAATTTTAACTAGTAATTATTGACTTGGTAGAAAGGTATAGTAATGGAGAATATAGATAAGATACTTAATAATAAGCTGTATAAAGAATCTTTAGAAAAATTAAAGCTTTATGAAAAAGATAGGGAATTTTGCAATCATACTATAGAACACTTTATAGATGTTGCTAGAATTGCTTATATTATGGTGTTAGAAGAAAATATAGAGATTTCTAAGGAAGTTATTTATGCTATAGGATTATTGCATGATATAGGAAGAGTAAAGCAATATGAAGATGGAACAAATCATGATTTAGCAAGTGTTGAAATGAGTAAAGAAATATTAAGTGAAACTAAATTTGATAAAGAAGAAGTTAATATTATTCTTAATGGAATAGCAAATCATAGAAGCAAAAGCGATAATAAGCTAGAAGAAATAATTTATAGAGCAGATAAATTATCAAGACAATGTTTTAATTGTAAAGCTGGGAAAGAGTGTTACTGGAGTAAAGAAAAGAAAAACTTTAAAGTAGCATATTAATGAGGAGGATATGTGTTTGAGAATAGGAAATAAAGAATATAAATTAGGTGATAGAACATATATTATGGGAATATTAAATGTAACACCTGATTCATTTTCAGATGGTGGAAAGTTTAATGAAATAGAAGCAGCAGTAATACAAGCAAAGAAATTGGTGGAAGACGGTGCTGATATAATTGATGTTGGTGGAGAATCAACAAGACCGGGTGCAGAATATGTTTCAGAAGATGAAGAAATAAAAAGAGTAGTTCCTATAATTGAAGCTATAAAGAAGGAATTAGATATTACTATTTCAATTGATACATATAAAAGTAAAACAGCAGAAGCAGCAATTAAGGCTGGAGCAGATATAATTAATGATATTTGGGGAGCTAAATATGATAAAAATATTGCAAGTATTGCAGCAAAGTATGATACTCCTATAATATTAATGCACAATAGAGAAAATAAGCCTTATGAAAATTTAATGGAAGATGTAAAGAAAGACTTACAAGAAAGTATTGATATTGCATTAAATGCAGGTGTTAAAAAGGAAAATATAATATTGGATCCAGGTATAGGCTTTGCTAAAACTTATGAAGAAAATTTAATAGTAATGAATAATTGTGATATTGTAAAAGAAATGGGATATCCAGTTCTATTAGGTACATCAAGAAAGTCAATGATAGGATTAACTTTAAATTTACCTGTAAATGAAAGAGTAGAAGGTACACTAGCTACTACGGTTATTGGAATAATGAAAGGAATGGATTTCATAAGAGTTCATGATGTGTTGGAAAATAAGAGAGTAGCAGTTATGACTGATAAAATAATAAAAGCAAAGTAGGTATTAATATGGATAAAATATATTTAAAGGATATAGAGATTTTTGCAAATCATGGAGTTTTTCAAGAGGAAAAGACACTTGGACAAAAGTTCATTTTATCTTTAGAGTTATCATTAGATATTAAAGAGGCAGCAACTACATGTGATTTAACTAAATCAGTTCATTATGGAGAGCTATGTCATCAAGTTATTCAAGTTTTCCAAGAGGAAAGTTTGGACTTAATTGAAAGTGTAGTAAATAAAGTTGCTAACTTTATATTAGATAATTATTCAATGGTAAATGGAGTTAAAGTTCTGTTAAAAAAGCCGTGGGCACCTATAGGAAGACATTTAGATTATGCTGCAGTTGAAATAAATAGAGAAAGACATATTGCTTATATATCAATGGGAAGCAATATGGGAAATAAAGAAGAAAATTTAAATAATGCAGTTAAAAAGCTTGAAGAGATTAATGGAGTTAAAGTATCAAAGGTTTCATCTTTTATTACAACTGAGCCTTGGGGAAATGAAAATCAAGATGAATTTTTAAATGGAGCATTAAAGATAGAAACTTATTTAACGCCTAAGGAGCTTATGACTGAGCTTTTAAGGATTGAAAGTGAACTTGGTAGAGTAAGAGAAATTAAATGGGGGCCAAGGGTAATAGATTTAGATATTATATTATTTGATGATATTGTAAGCAATGACGAATTTGTTATTATACCTCATCCATTAATGCATTTAAGAGATTTTGTTTTAACTCCGTTAAATGAAATTGCTCCATATGCATTACATCCATTAAAAAACAAAAGAATATTTGAACTTTTAGAGAGTTAAAAAGAAATTGCTACCGAAAATATTTCCATAATAGATTTATTTTCGGTAGCTTTATTTAATGAGAATTATTATGAACTTTTAGTTGTTTGAATTTGTTTTATTAATAATATATACGCAAAAAGAGTATATATTATCTCGAGCGGGAACATTATCCATGGTTATTATATCTTCTTGAAGATTACCATCCCATGGGAAAAGTGTTACAGTATTTTTATCATATACATTTATTACATATTTATCATTACTGTTATCATCAAATTGAATTATTAATTTATATTTTACCTTAGCGTCATCCAAATCTAATTCACTTACATAGTTATCATTATTTAAGGATTCTAAGAATGCAGGTAAAACATCTAAGTCTTCCTCTGATACATCATGATATTCATAAAAGTTTACATCAAAAACTTTAAGTGAATAACTTTCATTATTTTTAATCTTTTTATATATTTCATTTGAATAGTAATAAAGATTAGGTTTACTTTTAAAGTTTATGTACTTAGGGTCGTTAAAAACACAGCCAGATAAAAGAGTTACAAGTAATAATATAATTAATAATTTAATGTTTTTCATTTTATCCTCCTAAAAATAACTATATAAATAATTATTCTATAAATAATATTTTTAGAACATAATAATATGTAAATAAACTTTTAAATAATATTATGTGAAAAAAGTAATAATGTGTAAATTTTGGTAATAGTATAATTTGTAAGCAATAAATTAGGTAGGAAAGTTAATGAAAATAATTGCGACATTAGGACCAAGCACATCTAATAAAAAGGTTATTGGAGAGTTGATAAATTCAGGAGCTGATACTTTAAGACTAAATTTTTCTCATTTCTATGAAAAGCAATTTCAAGAAATGTTATCAATAGCACGAAATATAGATGAAAATATAAAAATAATGGCAGATTTACAAGGGAAAAAAATTAGAATTGATGAAAAATTAAAAGAGACATTTAAAATATATACTAATGAAATAGTATATTTTTGTGGAAATGATGCTTATAACTTATTTAGTGAAGGAAAAGATAAAATCAAGATTATTCCTTTAAATATTAATTCAGAAATCATAGAAGATAATGAAGTTAATAAAATTTCAATGAAAGATGGAACTATAAATTTTGAAGTAATAGATAAAAATAAGGGATTCATAAAAGTAAGAGTAAAAGATGATGGTGTGATAAGGGCAGGGAAGGGCTGTAATGTTCCAGGAATAAACTATAAGTATAGTGAATTAAGTAAAAAAGATAAGGAAAGCTTGAAATGGGCGATTAATAATAATATAAAAATAATATGTCAATCATTTGTAGAAAGTAAAAAAGAGATAAATGATATAAAGAAATATATAGAAGATAACAATGGAGATATAGAAGAAATAAAGATATTATCAAAAATTGAAACAAGCACTGGATTAGAAAATTATGAGGAGATAATGGAGTGTTGTAATGGTGTAATTATAGCGAGGGGAGACTTAATACCAGAGTGTGGCATGGTAACTTCAGTTGAAGAGGAATTTGAGTTATTAAAGAAATTAAAAAAGTATAAAAAAAGTAAAGAAATAATAATAGCTACACATATTTTAGATAATATGAAAAAAGGTACGTTGCCTACTATTAATGAATTAGAAAGCATATATACATTTATAAATATTGGAGCAACTGGCTTTTTATTAGCAGGAGAAACCTCCATTGGCAAGTATCCAATAAAAACTGTAAAATTATTAAGTGAATTAATGAATTTATATAAAAAATAATGTTTGTTAATGAATAGACAAATAGCCTTAAAGTGGGTATTATAGTAATGTAATTCATATACTAAGGAGGAATTTTAATGAGTGAACAAGAGAAAAATCTGCGTTGGTATAATTTAGCGATGATGGCTTTTGTATCAGTGTGGGGGTTTGGTAATGTTGTAAATAACTTTGCCAATCAAGGATTAACTGTTATCGTATCATGGGTATTAATAATAGCATTATATTTTGTACCTTATGCACTAATGGTTGGAGAATTAGGATCAGTTTTTAAAGAAAGCAAAGGTGGAGTAAGTTCATGGATAAGAGGAACTTTTGGAACAACGCTAGCTTACTTTGCAGGATGGACTTATTGGGTAGTTCATATACCATATTTAGCTCAAAAACCACAAGCTGCTTTAATAGCATTAGGATGGACAGTAAAGCAAGATGGTAACTTTATAAAAGATATGAGCCCTATGGTAGCTCAGTTATTAACTTTAGCCGTGTTCTTATTATTTTTATGGATAGCATCAAGAGGTATTACTTCTTTAAAATTAATAGGAACAATTGCAGGGACATCAGTATTTATTATGTCATTGCTATATGTTGCATTAATGCTTGCAGCACCATCTATAAGAGGAATACAACCTGCTACAGTTGATTTTAGTTTTAAAAATTTAATGCCTAATTTTAATTTCTCATATTTTACTACGTTGTCAATGTTAGTATTTGCGGTTGGAGGAGCTGAAAAAATATCTCCATATGTAAATAATATGAGAAAACCAAGTAAGGACTTCCCAAAGGGAATGATAGCATTAGCTATAATGGTTGCTGTTTCTGCATTGCTAGGATCAATAGCAATGTCTATGATGTTTGATGCAAATAATATTCCAGCAGATTTAAAAATGAATGGCCAATATTATGCATTCCAAATGTTAGGGGAATACTATGGAGTAGGAAAATTATTTATTGTTATTTATGCATTATCTAATTTATTAGCGCAAATTTCAGCACTAGTATTTTCTATAGATGCTCCACTTAAAGTTTTATTAGCGGATGGCGATAAGAGATTTATTCCAAAGGCATTAACAAAAACTAATAAGTATGGAGCACCTATAAATGGTTATATTATGACAGCTATTTTAGTTGGAATATTAATAATAGTACCAGCATTAGGTATTGGAGATATGAATTCATTATTTGATTGGTTATTACAATTAAACTCTGTAGTTATGCCTATGAGATATCTTTGGGTATTCTTAGCATTTATTGGGCTTAAAAAAGCTGCTGACAAATATAAGTCTGATTATAAGTTTGTTAAAAATGATAAGTTTGCAATGGCAATTGGAATATGGTGCTTTGCATTTACTGCATTTGCATGTATTATGGGTATGTTCCCAAGTGGAGTAGAAACTTTTAGTGGACAATGGTGGTTCCAAGTGATTTTAAATGTGGCAACACCTTTTGTACTAATTGGTTTAGGATTTATTTTACCTATTATAGCTAAAAAGACTAATAAAAAAGAATTAGCTTAACTAATTTCCTTTCTTAACATTTAATTAATAAATTATTTATAAAATGTATAAAGTATTAATAACCGCTTTAAAAAATATTTAATAACTTATGTTGCAAAGTTTAAAATTTAATAGTATAATGAGTACATAAATTTAAAGATTATTGTGTAAATGAGGTTGAGTTTAATGAATACTTTTAAATCGATATTATGGACAGTATTAGGAATAGTTGTTTTTATTGCTATAATAAAGTTTTTTATATTCCTTTTACCTTTTATTATTGTAATCGGAATAGTAGGATACATAGTATTTAAATGTAAAAAAGCTTTTAATAATAAAAAAAGAGAAAATGAATCATATAATTATTACAATAATAATCAAAATAGTTATGAAGAAAGTAATATTGATGATAGTGACAATGGTGAAATAATTGATGTTGATTATAAGGAAGTAGATAAATAAGAACAAAAGACTGCTCGATTAAGAGCAGTCTTTTTTGTATGATTTAAATGCAAGAATAAATATATATAATTCAAAAAAAGTTATTATAATTGATGTAATACTTAAAAAACCTGTAAAAAATGCAAGATTATATATATAATCCATCATATGAGGTTGAAAAAGTAAAAATGTATGATATAATATTGTTATTAATGTAAAAAAATACAAAAAATAAGGGGGCTATATCTATGAAAAAAATAAAAATGACGACTCCATTAGTTGAAATGGATGGAGACGAAATGACAAGAGTTATTTGGGGCATGATAAAGGAGGAACTATTAAATCCTTTTATAGATTTAAAAACTGAATATTATGACTTGGGGATAGAAAAAAGAAATGAAACTAATGATAAAGTAACAGTAGAAGCTGCAGAAGCTATAAAAAAATATGGGGTAGGAGTTAAATGTGCAACGATAACTCCAAATGCAGATAGAATCAAAGAGTACAATCTAAAAGAAATGTGGAAAAGCCCTAATGGAACAATTAGAGCTATTTTAGATGGAACAGTATTTAGAGCACCAATTACAGTTAGCTCAATTAAACCACACGTAAAAAATTGGGAAAGACCAATTACAATAGCAAGACATGCGTATGGAGATATTTATAAAAATATTGAAATGAAAATAGAGGAAAAAGGAAAGGCAGAACTTGTTTTTACTGGTGAAGACGGAAAAGAGGTTAGAGAAACTATTCATAACTTTGAAGGTCCAGGAGTAATAATGGGAATGCATAATACTAATAAATCTATTGAAAGTTTCGCTAGAAGTTGTTTTAATTTTGCATTAGATACTAAACAAGATTTATGGTTTGCATCAAAAGATACTATTTCAAAAAAATATGATCATACATTTAAGGATATATTTAATGAAATTTTTGAAGCTGAATATAAAAATAAGTTTGAAGAAGCTAATATAGAGTATTTTTATACGTTAATAGATGATGCTGTTGCAAGAGTTATTAAATCTAATGGTGGATTTATTTGGGCATGTAAAAATTATGATGGAGATGTTATGAGTGATATGGTAGCAACTGCTTTTGGATCACTTGCAATGATGACATCAGTTTTAGTATCTCCAGATGGATATTATGAATATGAAGCAGCTCATGGAACAGTTCAAAGACATTATTATAAACACTTAAAGGGTGAAGAAACATCTACTAATTCAATGGCTACTATTTTTGCTTGGACTGGAGCTTTAAGAAAAAGAGGAGAATTAGATAATAATTTAGAACTTGTTTCTTTTGCAGACAAGCTAGAAAAGGCTTCATTACAAACAATAGAGGGTGGAGTAATGACTAAGGATTTAGCTATGCTTACAGATTTAAAAGAAGTAAAAACCGTAAACACATATGAATTTATTAAGGAAATAAGAAGTAGATTATAAATTAAAAAAATAGACTGTGGTGCAATAAATATTTTTATTAGTCCCACAGTCTAAACCATATATTGGAGTTATATATGAGGCATAATTTATTATAGGAAACATAAAATAAGCTTGAAAGAAAAGGAGGTAATAAATAAATGTCTCATAAAAATAATAAAAATTCTAAAGACAATAAAAAATCTGGTCAAAAGACAAAGGCTGAATTACAAAAGATGAGAGTAGAAACAGCAAACGAGGTAGGTTATTCTAAAGAATCAAGAAAATTAGGTAAGGATCAACCTAGACCAGATAGTGCTCAAAAAATAGGGCAATAGTCACTACTAAAATTTAATAATAAAAACTTTAAAGATTAATAATATACATAATAAATGAATAATGTAAAAAAGAGTGTTTATAAACACTCTTTTTTATATGTGAAATAATAAAGTTAATTAACCCAGTTACCATTGGTAAAAATTTGAATAGTTTCACCGTTTTTATTAACTCCAGTTATTTCAAGATCTTTAGTTCCAATCATAAAATCAACATGAATAACTGAATTATTAACACCTATTTTTTCAAGTTCTTCTTCAGAATATTTATCTGCATCCTTTATACAAGATTCATAAGCTCTTCCAAATGCTAAGTGACAAGCTGCATTTTCATCAAACAAAGTATTAAAGAAAATTAACTTAGAATTAGAAATAGGTGAATCATAAGGCACAAAAGCAACTTCGCCTAAGTATTTAGCTCCTTCATCACTATCAAGCATTTGTTTTAATACATCATACCCAGTTTCTGCAGTAAAATCAACAACTTTACCATCTTTAAAAGTAATTGAGAAATTATCTATTAAATTTCCACCATAGCTTAAAGGTTTAGAGGAATAAACCACACCATTAACTCCTGTTTTCTTTGGAAGAGTAAATACTTCTTCAGTAGGCATATTTGCATTAAATGCTATTCCATTAACATCTCCTTCGGAGCCTCCAGCCCAAATATGACCTTCTGGAAGTTCAATATTTAAATCAGTTCCATTAGCAGATTTTAAATGTACGCTTTTAAAATTGTTGTCATTCATAAATTTAATTTTTTCTTCTAAGTAAGCATTATGTTTTTCCCAGGCCTTCACCGGATTTTCGGTATCAACTCTTACTGTTTTAAATATAACATCCCATAAAGATTTCATTGCTTCATCATCACTTGCGTTAGGGAATACCTTTTTAGCCCATGAAAGTGTTGGAACTGAAAGTACACACCAACGACATTTATTAGACATTGAATTATCATAGTATTCTTTTAGTGCTGAAGTTCTAGCTTTTTGAGAAGTACCTATTTTTTCAACAGGAATACCTTTTAATCCATCAGGATCACTTGCAGCGATTGAAATAAAGCAAGCTCCTTGTCTAGCATAATAATTATATCCTTCAGCCATCCAATCAGGGTAATCAGCGATAGTTTCTAAAGAGCTATTTTCTAGTTTTATTTTAGTTAGTTTTTGATCACCATAATGTACTATTACATCTTTAGCACCTGCTTTATATGCTTCTTCTGCAATTAGTCTTGCAAATTCTGCGGTTTCAATTGGTGATGAAATAACTAATATATTATCTTTTTGAATATTTACTCCCGTATTTACAGCTAGGGAAGCATATTTTTTTAATAAATCATTATTCATATATAGTTCTCCTTAAAATGTGAAATTATAATTTATAAATATATTATAACAGAAAGTATAGGAATTTTATGTTTAAAAAAGCATATATGTTATAAATTATATGAAAATATATATCTGTATGTAGTTTTGTAATAAAACTGTTTTTTTGGTAAGTTTTTAAATATAATATAAAAGCATCTTTAACATTAAAATAAAGAAACTATTATTTATTATTTGTAGTATTATCAAGAGTTATTTATATAACAAAAAAAGTAATATAGTAGTAAGTGAAGTAGCAGAGTAAATCTCTGCTACTTCATTTTTATAGATTTAATTATATAATAACTTGTAAGAAGTTAATAATATTACTATAATTATTACTGCAAAAATAAAATTATATTGGCAATTTTGTATTTAACGAAGTTTATGCTGTACAATTATTAATATATAATTTTAAATGTTAAGTAACAGCTAAATTTATTATTAAAAAATTTTTATTTAAAGAAAAGGATAAAACAAATGAAAAATTTATTAGTTAACTTAGTAGAAAAAAATAAAAAATATACACAAGATGGTAAACTTGCATCATATATACCAGCTCTTTTAAAAGCAAATAGCGACCATTTAGGACTATGTGTATATGATATAAAAAATAATGAGGAATATTGGGCTGGAGAAAGTGATATTAAATTTACAATACAAAGTATTTCAAAGGTTGTTAGTTTAATCATTGCACTTAATGATAATGGAAGAGAAAATGTATTTAAAAAAGTAAACGTTGAGCCAACAGGAATGGGATTTAATAGTATAGTAAATCTTGAGATTAGAAATCAAGATAGACCATATAATCCTATGATTAATGCAGGAGCAATAGTAACAACTTCACTTATATTTGGAGAAAATGAAGAACATAAAATTCAAAGAATATTAAATTTCTTAAGAAGAGCTACAAATAATCCCAATATCTCAATAAACAATGAAATTTATGAAAGTGAAAAAGCTACTGGAGATAGAAATAGATCATTGGCTTACTTTATGAAAAGCTCTAATATTTTAGAAGGAAATGTTGAAGATATATTAGATCTTTATTTTAAGCAATGTTCAATAGAAGCTACTGCAAAGGATTTAGCAAGATTTTCAGCTGTAATTGCAAATGATGGTATTGCACCTTGGAATGATGAAGTTTTAATTTCAAGAGAGATATGTAGAATAGTGAAGACTATTATGGTTACTTGTGGAATGTATGATGCTTCAGGAGAATTTGCAGTTCATGTTGGTGTTCCAGCAAAATCAGGAGTTGGTGGAGGAATAATAGCTACAGTTCCTAGAAGATTTGGAGTAGGTATATATGGACCTGCATTAGATTCTAAAGGAAACAGTATTGGTGGAATACATATATTAAAAGATTTATCTGAAGAATTAGAACTTAGTATATTTTAATACAAATATGTTATAATTACTAAATAATAGTTAAAAATATAAAAGTAAAATACTGGAGGAAAGAATGGAAAGATTACTGATTTTAGATTCAAACAGTTTATTAAATAGAGCATTTTACGCAATACCACCATTAACAAATAGTGAAGGAATTCATACAAATGCTGTGTACGGCTTTACAAATATGTTATTTAAAATGAAGGAAGAAATTAAACCTGATTACATAGTTGCGGCTTTTGATAGAAAGGCACCAACATTTAGACATAAAGAATATGAAGATTATAAAGCTGGTAGAAAAAAAATGCCTCCAGAATTAGGAGAACAATTCCCTCTTGTAAAAGAAGTGCTTAATTTATTAGCAGTTAATATATATGAGATAGATGGTTTTGAAGCAGATGATATAATTGGTACTTTAGCTCAATTTGCAGAAAAGAATGGAATTGAAGTATTTATAGTTACAGGAGACAGAGATGCTCTTCAACTTGCAAGTGATAATATTAAAGTTGTTATTACAAAAAAGGGAGTAACAGAGACTGCTGTTTATAATAAAGAGGCATTTATTGAGGAGTTTGGGGTTACACCAACTCAATATATTGATGTAAAAGGCCTTATGGGGGATAAGTCAGATAATATTCCAGGTGTACCAGGGGTAGGAGAAAAGACAGCATTTAAGCTTATTTCTACTTATGGTTCAATGGAAGGAGTACTTTCACACATAGATGAAATTAGTGGTAAAAAGCTTAAAGAAAATTTAGAAACTTATAGTGAGCAAGCGATTTTTAGTAAAAAGCTAGCTACTATTATGACAGAAGTTCCAATAGAATTTGATTTAGAAGATATTAAAAGTCAAGAAAATTACAATAAAGAAGAGCTTAAGAAATTATTCTTTAAGCTTGGAATGAAGTCTTTATTAGCAAAGCTTCCAGGTGATGATTTAGAAGGTGAAGAAGAAGTAGCCAAAATAGAAATAAATGAAGTAACTACAATAGAAGGATTTAAAGAAGTATTATCAGTAAAAGAGGGAATAGCTTTTATTTCTTATAGTACTTGTAATGCAAATCTTTATTCTAAAATAGAATTAGATAAACTATATATAAACTATGGTGATAAAGTTAGTTTAATAGATTTTAAATTGATAAATATGGAAAATTCTAATGAAGCAATTAATCTACTTAAAGCTTTTATGGAAGATGAAAAAATAGAAAAAGTAATTCAAGATGGTAAAAATTTAGTTACAATATTAACAAAGCACAATATTGAAGTAAAGAAATTCATATTTGATACAGTAGTTGCAGCTTATCTTATAGATTCAGCTAAATCAAACTATCCTTTAGAAGTATTAATAAATGAATATTTAATGAAGGAAGTAAAAGGTGAAGGCGATGAATTAATTTGTAATGCTATGGCGAGTATGAAAGAGCTTTACGAATATTTAAAGGACAGGATAGATAAAGAAGGAATGGATGAGCTTTATTATGAAGTGGAACATCCTTTAATATCAATTTTATCAAGCATGGAAGCTATAGGATTTAATGTAAATAGAGAAAAGCTTGATGAACTTGCAGTTAAGTTTAAAGAAGAAATATCTAGAACGGAAAAAGAAATATATGAGCTTTGTGAAGAAGAATTTAATATAAGTTCACCAAAGCAATTAGGTAAGATTCTTTTTGAAAAATTAGACTTACCAGTAATTAAAAAGACTAAAACTGGATATTCAACTAATGCAGAAGTATTAGAAAAATTAATGGATAAGCATCCGGTGGTAGAAAAGATTATTTACTATAGACAAATAACTAAACTAAATTCTACTTATGTTGAAGGTCTAAAGAATGTTATAGATGAAGATGGAGCTATTCATTCAAGCTTTAATCAAACTGTTACAACAACAGGAAGATTATCAAGTACAGAGCCGAATCTTCAAAATATACCTGTTAAGTATGAAATGGGAAGAGAAATAAGAAAAGTATTTATACCACAAGAATCAACTGATGTGTTATTATCTTGTGACTATTCTCAAATTGAACTTAGAGTTCTTGCTCATATGTCAGATGATAAAAATATGATAGATGCATTCAATCATCATAGTGATATTCATACTAAAACAGCCTCTGAGGTATTTAAAGTACCAGTAGAAGAGGTTACACCTCTTATGAGAAGTAGAGCTAAAGCTGTTAATTTTGGTATAGTTTATGGAATAAGTGATTTTAGTCTTTCTCAAGATTTAAAAATAACTAGAAAAGAAGCTGCTGAATATATGGAAATTTACTTTGATAGGTATCCAAAAATAAAAGGATATTTAGAAAGTGTTAAGGAAGAAGCTAAGGAAAAAGGTTATGTTTTAACAGTATTAAATAGGAGAAGATTTATTCCAGAAATAAAATCATCAAATAAAATAGTAAAAGCTCTTGGTGAAAGATTAGCGATGAATGCTCCAATTCAAGGAAGTGCTGCAGATATTATTAAACTTGCTATGGTTAAAGTTTATAATAGAATAAAAAAGGAAAACTTAGAAAGTCAAATGATTCTTCAAGTACACGATGAACTTATTTTAAATGTCAAAGAAAATGAGTTAGAAATTGTTAAGGCATTAGTAAAAGAAGAAATGGAAAATGTACTAAAGATGTCAGTAACATTAGAGGTAGACACAAATATAGGAAATACATGGTATGATGCAAAATAGGGGGTAAAAATGATAAAGATAGGATTGACTGGAGGAATAGGGTCTGGTAAAAGTACGGTTTCATTCATGCTAAAGGAAGCAGGTTTTGAAATAGTTGATGCAGATATAATTGCTAAGGAAGTACTAGTAAAATACCCTGAGATTTTAGAAAAGGTTAAAGTTGAGTTTGGTGCAGGATTCTTTGATTGGAGAGGAGAATTTCGTAGAAAAGAATTCGGTAATCATATTTTTAGATTTCCAAAACAAAGAAAGAAATATGAGGAAATAATCCTTCCATATATAAAGAATGAAATTAATGATAAACTTGAAGAATTAGAAAAGAAAAAAACAAGTATTGTAATCTTGGATGCACCAACTTTAATAGAGAATGATTTGCATAAAGAAATGGATTATGTTATCTTAGTTTGGGTAGATAATAATACACAAATTCAAAGAGTAAGATCAAGGGATTCATTGATGAGAGAAGATGCAATTAATAGAATTAACTCTCAAATGCCTTTAGATATAAAAAAGGATTTTGCTAATATAGTTATAGAAAATAATGATACATTAGCAAAAACGAAAGAGCAAGTTGATTTGCTAATTGAATTTTTAAGGTCTATTTAATCTATTTCAAAGTAGGGAGAGGGAATGAAATTTAAAAAAATTATTATTTGGTTAATTGTTTTTTTTGTACTTTTAGCTGGAGGAAGGTATATTATAAAAGAATATATTTATCCCTATAAATACAGCAACATAATAAATGAGTATAGTGCCAAATATGAATTAGATCCATATTTAGTATTAGCTGTAATTAAAACTGAAAGTAACTTTAATGAAAATGCGGAATCTAGCAAAGGAGCAAAGGGATTAATGCAAATAATGGATTCTACAGGAGAGTGGATTGCAGATAAACTTGAAGTTGAGAATTTTGAAACTAAAATGTTATTTGACCCAGAAATAAATATTGAGTTTGGATGTTGGTATTTAAATAATCTTCTGTCAGAATTTGATGATTTAAGCTTAGCATTAGCTGCATATAACGGTGGAAGTGGTAATGTAACTAAATGGCTTAATGATCCCGAATACTCTAGTGATGGTGAAAATTTAACATATATTCCTTTTAAGGAAACTAAAAAATATGTTGATAAAGTAAGTACGAGATATAACGTATATAAATTTTTATATGAATAAAAGGAAGCCGTAAGGCTTCTTTTTTTTAGTTAATAGTTAGGAGTTAATAGTTAATAGTGAAGGAATAAATTCAGTTAAGCTGAATTTTAAAATATATTATTTAAGAAATTCCACTGGGGGTTTCTTCCTTAACTCTTAACTAAATATAAATTTCTTCGCAATTTATCCAAACTATGTTATAATCGTTTAGATAATTTTTAAAAAAGGTGTGAAATGATATGAAAGAAAAGGTAGAGTTTAAAGGTAGTGTTATTTTAAACCCAGTACCAGTTGTTTTAATAACATCTAAAAATAAAGAGGGTAAAGAAAATGTTTTTACTGTAGCATGGACAGGAACTTCACACCGTATATAAATACAGTATTTTTAGGAAAGGATGTAGTATATGAATAAAATTAATTTTAAAGGCAGTGTTATGTTAAATCCTACACCTGTAGTATTATTAACAAGCATTAATAAAGAGGGTAAAACTAATGTATTCACTATAGGATGGGTAAGTACTGTTTGTACCAAACCGCCTGTAATAGCTGTAGGAATAAGACCAGAAAGATTATCATATGAGTACATAAAAGAAAGTGAAGAGTGTGTGATTAATCTTACAACTAGAGACATGGTTAATATAACTGATTACTGTGGGGTTGTAAGTGGTAAAAGAGAGGATAAGATATCTAAATTAGGATTAAAACTAAATTCTGGTGTTGCTATAAATACACCATCTTTAGAAATTTCTCCAGTTGCATTAGAGTGTAAATTAAAATCTATAACTCCTCTAGGAACTCATGATATGTTTTTATTGGATGTAATGAATGTGAAGGTTAATGAGAATTTATTAGATGAGAAAGGGAAAATACATTTTGAAAGGGCTAATTTAATTGCATATTCACATGGAGAATATTTTGGACTTGATTCAAAGCCACTTGGATCATTTGGGTATTCGATACGTAAGAAGGCAGATAATAAAAAAAGAAAAAGAAGAGTTAAAAAGTAATTAAAAATTAAAGATATAGGGTTATCAGTAGAGTTATTACTTTATCCTATATCTTTTTTATTGGGTAAAATTAATTTATTTAATAGTAGTTTTTAGATAATTATTATGCCCATTCCATTTAATTTTTTCTATAATATCTGAAAGAATTTGTCTCTTGGTTTCGTGGTCAGAAACTAAAAGAAGCTCTATAGCACCATTGTAATCTTTTTGTGAAAATTCTTTATTAGAATTTGATAAGGTGATTATTTTAGACTTTATATCTTGTTTTTCTTCAGATAATGATTTTAGCTTTTTATTAATAACCATAGCTATATCATGGTTAGCTTCCGTTAGATTATCAACAATATTTTCTATCTTTTTTTCATTCCTTTTTAATTGAGCTTTTAAATTTTCTATAGAGGCTTCGCTATTATTTTTTTATCAACAGTTGGAATTTTAAAGTTTATAAGATGATTTAATAATATTTTATAAAGCACATGATTGTTCTTATTGCTATTATTACAATATGAAACTCCATATTTTATCTTTCCAGTACAAATATAATAGTAATTTCTTGTACCATATTTATTTGTATTATTATAATTTATAGTTACAGGACTTCCACATAAAGCACATCTTAATATTCATGTAAAATAACTTACTTTTGAAGATTTAGGTATAGGTTATCGTGTTGTTTGCAACTGAATAAGTTGAGTCTTTAACCATAAGTCAGAAGTTATTGGAGCAAAATGCTTACTAACAGCCATGAATGTATCAGAAGAATTCCACTCTCGCTTTCCTTTTTTTATGGACGTGAATTATAAGTAATGAAGCCGCAGCCATTAGGCTCACCATATACAGGGATATTTTTTGAATTTAAATAATTAATTACATTCTCATCGCTTCTACAGTATATAGGATTGCCAAATATATATTTAACTGTAGATAATGATCATTTAATATTATGTTTATTTAGCAAATATTTTTGTATTTGATGGAGACTTTTATAAATCATATAGGTATTAAAAATTTCTTTTACTAAAGGAATATCATTATTTTTTTAAAATAAGAAATAGTTTTCCTATTTTCAATAACTTTAACTATATCATAACCAAAAGGAGCAATACTATCACCCTATTTGTCAAGTTTAGCGTTCTCTATTTTATTATCGTTTAAAATTTCATGCAGATAGAGCTATATATAGTTTAAATGATGTAGATGATTTACGGGAATATGATGATCAAGATAAAGCTTATATATTAAGCACAAGAAGCTTAAAGAATGGTGCCACGAGCAGTACAAAGCTTTAGAATTATATTATATAAATAAGGTATCTTATGAATAGATACAAGAAGAATTAAATTGCAGCAAAAAAATACACCAAGCAGATGTATAAATTCAGCCATTAGGGATTTAAGTATATTATTATTTGGTGTTGATAGCATAAAATTAGAAGATGTGGGGTAAATATAGGGAAAAGATGGGGTTTTAATAGGGTTATTTAAATTATATAATGTTATTGTATCAAGTTATATGTTATTGGTCATATAACCTCTCATAAATTCTCAATATCCTTTTATAAAAAGCACTTAACAAGAAAAAGTTAGGTGCTTTTTGTTATATTTAAATGAAAAAGTGATTAAAAGTATATAAATTAGGTAAAATTTAACGCGGGTATTTTTTATATTAAATCAATAATATAAAGTGAAAATATATTATAGGTGGTGATTATAAATGAGAGCACTTTCAGAAGTAGAAAATCTATCTTTAGCAGCAATTTTGAAAATGGAATCTGATGGATTAGTTATGCAAAGAGCAATAAGTTCTTTAATATCAGATGAAGATTTAAAAAGACAGTCAGAAGCAAGTATATTAGCAACTGAAGGAAGAATTAAAGGAATCCAACAATTTATAGTTGAAAATAAAGTACCAGTTGTTAAGGAAGGATAGATATTATGAGAAATATGATAGGAAATTTAATAAAGAGTAATACAGATATAGATGATAAAAAAATAGCTTTAAGTATGCTTTCATCTGCAAAAGAAGCTGCAGATATGTATCTTAATTCTGCGTTAACAAGTAGTACACCAGAATTAAGAGCTATATATTCAGCATCTTTAACACAAATGGTTGAAGGACATACTGCGCTTACTGAATTAAGTTTAAATAAGGGATGGATTAATCCATATGATACACCTATTAAACAGTTAACATGTTCTTATAATGAATCAATAAATACTATCAATGAAAAATAGTTAAATAATTTGATAAAAAGAACTCTAATAATAGGGTTCTTTTTGTTTTACATAAAAAAGTAAGTATTAAGAAATAAACCCTTAAGAAAATTTAGTAGGAGAAGTGATAAAATATATGATATTAAAGAGTTATAAGTATTGTGGAAGAAGACATAAAAAAGATATAAGTACAAAACAAGTGAAGCAGATAAGTTTAGATGGACAAAAGCATGGCAAAGAAAAAGACAAGAGGTAAATTTCTATTTCAGATATGTATAAGGAAGTTATATAACACAATAAAGAAGTATAACTATAATGACTTAGAAGTTCATCACATAGTACCTATTAAAGAAGATTATTAACTAAGATTAGAGGATAGCAACTTAATAACTGTATGTGAATATCATCATAAATTAGCAGAGAAAGGAACTATACCAAAGGATGAATTATTAGATATCGTACAAGCACAAGAAGAGGAGAAAATACTTAGATATACTCCGAGTATTTTGACACTTTCAGAAGGGGCATTAGGACACCACGTGTTCATATCTAGAGATAAAATATTCCCACATCAGATTTTAAAATTTATTTTTAGGAAGGAGGCGAGTTATTTATTAGTAAAGCGACAGAAGACGATGAAGAAGAACTTATAATTACAAAGCTAAATAATCTATATAAAATAATAGATTATGAAAAATTTTGTTTATTTTCTGATACATTCATGAGTGAAATCGAAGAGTATAAATTAAATAAACAAGAACTTAACAGTAGTAATTTACTTAGATTATTATAATTATCAATAAATAAGTTTGTAATTTTAGATTATAAACATATATAAAGATAAAACTGCAAGATATATATAGTATTAACTCTAGATACTATAGAAAAAGGTAATCACTCTGTCTACATTTAGTGATTGCTTTTTTTATTTTCTTACGTTTCAAAAATATTTGTTAGGATAAAAGTAAATTAAAGTTGGATATATTACTTAAAATTCAATATATACAAATATTTACATAATAGGATTAGTATTATTTAGTTTTGAGAAATATACTTATAATTCATAAAGAATTGTTTTTAAATATGAAAAGTTAGAATTATTCAAAATATGTACAAAAATAGCATTGTTATGTAACTTATTTATTAATTTCTACATATTATATAATTAAGTAGATATTAAAGGGAGGATTGAGAAAGTTTGAATACTAAAGAGGAATTAAAAAGAAATACTAAATATGCTAAGGCATATATAATACTGCAAAGATATGAAAATTTATTTCAGCCTAATACTGCTTTAAGGATAGGCACAATTTTTAAAGATCTTTATAGACCTTATGTAGAAAATGAAAAATAAATTATTATAGAGGTGATATAATGAATGAAAATGAATTGCTATTTAAAATTATGAAATATATTTTTTATGCAGTAGAGCTTAATTTATATTTAGATAACTTTCCAACAAATCAAAAAGCTACAGATGATTATAATGAAGTTTCTAGAAAGTTAGATTTTCTAGTTTGTAAATATGAAAAATCATATGAACCATTGACTAACTTTGGCTCTGCTTCAATTGAAGCTCCTGAAAAGTGGACATCTAATCCTTGGCCTTGGGACAATAAATAAGGAGGGATGACTTAATGTGGTATTATGTTAAAACACTAGAATATCCAATAAATTTAAAATCTAAAGACTTAAAAATGGCAAAGTTTTTAATGTCTCAATATGGGGGACCAGATGGTGAATTAAGTGCAGCACTTAGATATCAAAATCAACGTTATACAATGCCAACAGGAAAATCAAAAGCATTATTAACAGATATTGCTACAGAAGAGATGGCTCATGTTGAGATGATTGCTACTATGATATATCAATTAATGTCTAATGCTACAAAAGAAGAATTAGTTGCAGCTGATTTGGGCGGACATTATACAGATCACGGTAGAGCTTTATATTACAGTGATGCACAAGGTAATCCATGGACTGCAACTTACATTCAAGCAAAAGGTGATGTGGTTGCTGATATTCATGAAGATATGGCTGCTGAACAAAAAGCAAGAGCAACTTATGAATGGTTGATTAATCTTACTGATGATGAAGAAATAAAAGAGATTTTACGATTTTTAAGGCAAAGAGAAATTGTTCACTTTCAAAGGTTTGGAGAAGCATTAATGGATGTGCAAGATAATTTTAGTACCGTTCCAGGTAAAATTTATCATGAAGAGTGTTTAGTAACTCCTCATCCGAATAAAGTCTACTATGATAGTTATTCAATTAGATAATTAACAATAAAAATAGTAATATTAAGTATTATATACCTTCTATTTATTAAGTAAAAATATGATAAATAGAAGGTGTTTTTTATTATTTTATTAATATAAGGATAGAGTTTATTTATATTCTAAAGTTTAATAATATGTATTGAATATTAATTATTAAAAATTCAAATAATAAATTTGATAAAAATATATTGTTTGGAGGTAAGATAAAATGTTTGAACACAAAAAACAACTATTACATGAAGTAAAGGTTGAAAGACCTAACCCACAATATGCAGTATTAATGCAAGAACAATTAGGTGGTGGAAATGGTGAACTTAAAGCAGCAATGCAATATATTTCTCAAAGTTTTAGAATAAAAGACCCCGAAATTAAGGATTTATTTTTAGATATTGGAGCAGAAGAGTTAAGTCATATGGAGATGGTTTCACAAACTATTAATCTATTAAATGGACATGATGTTAATAATAATGAAGTTTGTAATGGAGAAATTCAAACTCATGTACAATGTGGATTATCACCAGTACTTATTAACTCATCAGGTGCACCTTGGACTGCTGATTATGTTACTGTTACTGGTGATTTAGTTGCAGATTTATTATCAAATATAGCATCTGAACAAAGAGCGAAGGTTGTATATGAATATCTTTATAGGCAAATAGAAGATAAGGAAGTAAGAGCAACAATAGATTTTTTACTTAATAGAGAAGAAGCTCATAATGCATTATTTAGGGAGGCTTTAAATAAGGTGCAAAAGAGTGGTTCAAATAAAGACTTTGGAGTTACAGAAGATTCAAAGTTATACTTTGACTTATCAACACCAGGACCTTCACATGAAGCTCCAAATCCAACACCACCTTCATTTGAAAACCCTAGAAGATAGTATTTAGTGTAGAAAGTATATTAACTTAGTATAAACTAAATTTTAAAGGTATTATATTTAATAATTTATAGTGAATAAATAAGTTAATATTAGAAAATATTAATTAATGAATTTATAATACTGGAGGAATAGTAATGGCAAATTTAAATCAACTAGAATTACAAAATTTGCGTCATTTAATTGGTGCTCATTGTACTATTGAGAAAAAACTAGATTTTTATTCTAAACAATGTACAGATACAACATTAAAAAACATGTTGGCAAAGGATGCACAAGATGCAAAGGCTAACAAAGAAAAGCTAATGTTCTTTTTAGAGTAGGAGGAAAATATTATGCAAGAAAAGGAAATGATAAGTGATTATTTAGCAGGATTAAATGCAAGTTTATCAGGATATGGCAGTATAATTTCTCAGTGTGAAAATGAAGAACTACGTTCTACAATACAACTTATGAGAGATCAAGATGAGATTCGTCAATATGCTCTTTTCAAAATTGCTAAGGAAAAGGGATATTACATACCTGCACAAAAAGCAACAGATACTGAAATTGCTACAGTTAAGCAACAGCTTTCACAAGGATAATGCTTTTTATATAATAAAATACTATATTAGTAACTAAAAAGTATATTATAATTAAATGAGAATAACGTATTATTAAAAAGTTAATATGTGGTGTTTTTTAGTGCGCAATTCAAAAAAAATACAGAATAAAATTACAGGTAACTAGATATATAGAAATAATATATCTAGTTCTATTTTGTACAAAAAAACAAGAACGTATGTTTGTGATAAGAACAAATGTTTGGAATAAATAGTACAAATTATGAAAATAATGTTATATTTTATAAAAATAACCTATTTGTAGGGTTGGAGAAAAATATAAACTAAGAAAAGATATTATAGATTTGATTCCAGGGCATACATGTTATATAGAACTGTTTTTGGAGCGGTATGGGTTTATTTTGGAAAAGAACCAAGTACGATAGAAGTTATAAATGATATAGATAAAGAATTAATAAATCTATTTAAAATGATA